>Ga0187856_1001838_pt1 | contig 16370 bp, 17 predicted proteins | sample June2016WEW_8_40_FD_132443 | JGI IMG/M metagenome (GOLD analysis project Ga0187856, IMG submission 132443) | Peatland microbial communities from SPRUCE experiment site at the Marcell Experimental Forest, Minnesota, USA - June2016WEW_8_40 | ecosystem: Environmental > Terrestrial > Soil > Wetlands...
CAACAAATACGGAGTTGCGGCCGCCACCGGGAACAACGTCGTCGTCAGCCGCTCGGTCCTGTCCGGGAACTCGACTGCCGGCGTCGAAGCCGATTCTGGTGCCCAGGTGCTCGTAGACAACACCGAGATATCGCACAACGCTACCGGGGTTCAGCCTTCTGGAACGATTGCCCTGGGCAACTCGGATATCGCCTTCAACTCAACGGGAATTTCCGGGGCGACCACGTCGTACGGAAACAACAGAATCTTTGCCAATACCTCAGCTGGAACTGCACCGAGCGGCCCAGCCTCCAATCCAGTGACCTCTGGCCCAGCCTCGACCGACCATGGTCAGCAGTAACGAAGCTTGAGGGGCCTCATCGCCTCGGCTCCCGCGCGACGAATTCCCTGCTCCGAACGGGCAGGGAATTCGGCTGCAAAGTACGAATCTAAAACGGGATTCGGTATCGCAATTCCGGATAGAGCCTGATCCGGCGAAAAGAAAACCGATCGGACCGGTCGCCGGACGGCGCGTGACGACAACGACGGCATCGATATCGGGATCGGCGAGCAGTTCATTGTGTGAAGGGTAGAGCCGGTCGATTTGAAATCGCTCGGCGGCTTGTCGGCCTAATTCCGGACGCTGCTAGGCGATCGCACGCACTTTGCAGCCGGGTAAATCGACAAAGTTGCTGATGTGAGCGATCTGCCCGATCATGCCGGCGTCGACAAATCCTATGCCGATCATCGGGACGCTTCCTTCGAAATCCATCGCCGGCTGCCAGCTCGCTGGGCAAGTCGCGCCCGCGAACCTCGACGACGGACTAGAAATGGCGACGTGCAATCTGCTCGGCACTCATACGCGATTGCCGCAAATACTGCGCAAAGAGATGCATCATCGATTGGTGCACGTCTTCGACTGTCCCGTAATTCTCGGCGGCGACGTGGATCGAGACATCGGCCATGGTCGCGGATCGTCCGCCGCTAAATCCGACCAGCGCGATCGTCGGCACGCCGTTGTTCTTCGCCCAATTTACGGCACGCACGATGTTTTCCGAGTTTCCCGACGCGCTGATCGTCATCAAGACATCGCCGGGCCGCGCCATCGGGACCCTTAAGACGGATCATCGGCGCATGCGTTTGAAGCGCCGAATGCGCGTGCGACAAGTTCACGTTGTGCGTGAACCTCGGCGTTGGGTTCATTTGCGCCGGTCCAAGCGCGAACAGCGCCACGCCTCCAAGCAGGCCGCAGCACCAGTATGAGCGAAAATTTCGCATCGCCCCGACCCGGCCCTAACGATCAAGCGAAGGTCAAGATACCTTCATTCTTAAGCTTTGCAATTGAGGGTAGATCGCCATCTCATTGGAATCGCAAAAACTGCCGGACTGACGAAAAGCCCAGCGCTTGCCTTAGATCGACGCCGAAGCTGCCGGTCAGATCGCTTCTGACTGTTCCGTCACTTAATCTTACGGACGCACACCCCGTCGGCTCGTAGTCCGCAGCAAGGAGGGAGGCAGCTCCCGAATAGAAATCAAGATGATAGCGAATGCCCACATCGTTCGGGCAATTTCTGATCCCATCGGGGGGTGGCGGCAGCGCGAAAATATCTCCGTATAGCTTTTCGACCAGCGATCGATCGACGATTGTCTTGCTAAAGGGCGGCGCGGTGGGATTGTTGAGATTATTTTTTGTTCTCGTCACGACCAATCTGTCCGGGACTTGTTGCGCTGCCTGTCCGCGTGACGATGCGTGAAGGGCAGGAGTGAGCTGCCGCCAGATCGCAGTCGTTTCGGCCCGGGCGAGGACGGTAGGCAAGAGCAAGGCCACGGCAAGTACTCGGGCTTTAGCGCTCAAGGAGTTCATACAGGGCCTGCGGAAGACATCGTCTCGTGGATATTATATTAGAGCGGTGTCGGCGCCAAAAGGAGTGATACGGCTTCCGGATAATTCGTTCGGTCGTCATTGACGCCGAGGTAATGAGCCGGAAAACGTATGAGGGCCTGCAGGCCCGGGATCATGAGCGTACGCAAACAAAAATCCCGGGCAAGTCTGCCCGGGGTCTTCGCCGTGCTTTGTTTATGCCGCCGACCCGAACGAGGAGGCTCGCTGGCCCCCCCTCAAGCCTCGTTACTGCAGACCAATAAGGGTCGGTGTAGTACCATTATTGGTATTCAAAATTCTGTTATTTCCGAATGACGTGGCCATCGACCCGGAAATTCCGACAGTGGTATTGCCGGTGATAGTCGAGTTGTTCAGTGTGACCGGTCCATGTGCCGCAACCCCGGTACCATTTCCCGAGACGGAGGTGCCGTCCACCAACACCCCGGAGGCACCACCGTCGGCCTCCACGCCGGCAACAGAGTTCACTTCCATGAATGAGTTTGTCACGTTGACGCCGTTCCCGCTAGCGACCGCAACTCCGTATGTGTTGCCCGCCGAAACGACATTTGTGATTTGAGCGTTAGTCCCGGCGGCGCCTGCTATCACGATGCCCGCTCCCCCATTACCAGTAATGTATGCGTTAATGACGCCCATCCCGCCAGCGGTAGCACGCTGATCGTAGATACCCTTTCCGCTGAAGTTAAAGATCGTGAGGTCTGTAAGGGTAACCGCCGCGGCGTTCGTGATGTCGATGCCGTTGGTACCTCCTGCTATGCCATCGATGACAAGATACCGCAGAGTCACAGTCCCGCCGGGTGCGTTGATGATAAATCCGTTGGCCCCGGAGTTCGGGACAACACCTGCAAGTACCCCATAGCAGTCAATAGTGATCGACTTCGTGATGTTGACCCCGCCGAAGCCGCCTGGAGTGAGGCAGTTGATCTCGCCACCGGTGTTAGTCTCGGAAATCGCCCCGGCGAAGGTCAGGCACGGAGCCGTTACGCTGCATTGAGTATTCCCGGGCGGGTCGACACCTATGTTGGAAACCCAAGTGCGATTATTTAGCTCAGTAGCCGTGCAAAGCACGGGTATCAGCGTCGTCGCCAAGATAGCAAGCGAAAGTGCGATCTTCCTCATGTAGCCCTCCCATTGGTGAACTTCCCCTAGCCGGTTTACGCATTCTATATTGCTGGATGACGTTTCTCAAAGATGTCGTGATTGTTTGCAGAGCAACAAACGATCGGAGGCAGTGATCAACATCATCCCCGTATTATAATACTTCATCCGCCCAGGGTGTTCAACCAGGATTTTCCACCGCATACGCATGACGTAACGATGACGAGCCGCGCCGGGACCTTTGCAAGCGCCGCGTTTGGGAAGGTCCCGGATCAGCGGTGCACCGCCATAGCGCGTCGAAGACGCGCGTAAACGCGCTAATGGCACTGCACCGCATCCGGGAAACGCAAGTGAGCAGGTCCGATTCCGGCCAACCTGAAAATGCTCGAGCCCGTCATTGCGCACCGCGAAGCCTTCAACACAACGATCAAGGTTGCGCGCTTTTCCTAATGCGCCTGCGGGGGAGCGACCAGTTGGCCGTCGCCGTCCCGCCACGTGGTTGGCAGTGGACCGGGCGGCGCTCCATTTCCAGACATCCGCGCCGATGGCGGAGGACTAATCAATTGCCCATCGCCATCCTTCCAAGTGTTGCCCGGCCGCCCCGCAACCGGAATCAGTGCGGCAACCGTCGCACTCCGGGCCGGCAGGACAAGGGTTACTTCGCGTTGATCTTTTTCGAACGTTGCTTGGCGCCCGTGGATTGCGCGCAGCGTCCAACCGGCATGGTCTTGGCCGGTCTTGAGACGAATGACGCTTTTTGCAACCTCATCGACGAAAATGCCAATGCTCTGGGTTTCGCCGACGATCGTGCCGACCAACGTCAGCAGCGGGTGATCCGGCTCCGCCGGTTTGGGCGCCGGCGGCGCCGGTGGTTTGGGCGGCGCCGCAACGATTGCGGGTGGAGGCGGTCGTCGCGACGGCGAGAACAACGGCCGCTCACGCGCGCTGGACAACGACCTGAGCGGAACCGCCCATAACGGATTTCCGGTCAGCACCGGCGCGGCCGGTTGGTCCGGCGTTGCAACGTCGGGGGTGTGACGGGCCATCGGCGGATTGATCGTGGTCTCGATCGCGGCGCCGTCGACCGGCCCGGTCGCAGCCAGTGCGCAAGCCTGGGAATGACCGCACACAACAGCGACGACAACCAGCGAAAAAAAGCTGCAGGCCCGGATCAGGTCGTCCCGCACCCGTGCAGACAATTTGGGCAGCGCGCTCACCCTTACTTCTCCGTCAAGCCAGGGACTACGACCGACCCTAAATCTGTGTATAACATTTTCATTGGATTTTCCAAAAGGCGCCGCGCCATGCGGCTGCCGACGCGTGCAACCCAATAGCGGCATTCGCAGGGATCATTGCTTGCCCTGCCACTGACCTGAGACTGTCATCAGCACGCGCATGGGTCCCGCTTCCCGGCCGCTGGCCTGTGGGGCCTGGACCTCGAGTTGATCGACGAAAAGAAACGGCATGCCGGCCTCGAGATCGTAGAGAACCTGCTGCAAGGCCGGCTGCGCGACCTCGCAGCTGACAATCAGGCTGACGAATCCATCTTTGGCTTGCGGACTGTTCAGATCGATCTGCGTCGACAGCACGTTGCCTCCCGTTTTGGTGACGGCGCCCGTCACCCGCTGCTGCAGGGCGGCGCCGGCGATGGTGACGGACTGGCCTTCGAGGAATGGGAAGCCAGCGGGGGCATTGGCGCCGAGAGCGTCGGCGCGGCCGGGCGATTGTTTGCGCCCTTCGATCTGGTCGAGCATGTCGGTCGCGGCGGCGAGCGCGCGATGGCGGCCGTAGACATCCGCCAATGCCGCCCACGCCGCAAACGCACAGATCGCGACCAGCGCCACGTAACAGGCCACCGCGACAGCGGGATAGCGCGTGAGATGTCGGACCAGCGTTTGATCGGTGCTCATGTGGGCGGCGTGTAGATCGGCTGGATTTGCGCTTCGATATGGAAATTTTCGCCCGGTTGCGACGGCGATTGCGTCGTCGGCGCGAAAAATGTCGCGCGTGTGAAGTACGAGGATTGCTCGATCAGGCGGATCAGCGATGGCGCGTCGCGCGTGATGCCGACGACCTGCATTTTGTCGCCGACGATCCGCAGCTCGGTGACGTAGGTATGATCGGGAAATATCCGCGACAGCGCCTCGATCACGATCACACTCGATGGCGTCTCGTGCTTGCGCCGCTCGAGGCCGCCCAGCACCGAATCGCGGCTGGCCGCGATCCTTTTCGTCACATCGTCTTGGCGCGCCTGCAGGCTGCCGCCGATAACGACATCGGCGGCGACCGCCGCGCCCGCCAGCAAGCCGGCCACGACAAGTATGCCGACAAGCGCACGGCGCAGCCGCTGGACTTCCAGCGCGCCCCGCATCTTCTGCTCGAACACCTTGATCGCGACCGCGCCGTCGCCCGGCGCGACCGTGGACACGACGATCGCATCCGCGCCGCGGCCGGCGAGCGCCTGCACAATCGGCGCAATCAGCGCCCGCGCCGTCGCCGCCACGGTCACCACGATCCGATCGTTGGCGATGTCGCTCGGCTTGCTCCAGCCGAAAGCGGCATCCTCGGCAGGCCATGGCGTAAGCCGATCGATCTGGGAGCGGACGATGCCTTCGAGAAATTCGCCGGCCCGTCGCGGCAATTCAAGCGGGCGGAACACGAACTGCGTCGGTTGCAGGACGACTTCGATGCAACTCGCCCCCATTCTCGACTCCAGAGTCGCCGGCAGCGATCCGACCACCTTGCCATCGACGATCTGGACGCGTTCCGCTTCGGCTAGTGCGGCAGCGCCTTGCGCCGGCAGAACCGTGAATGCGCCGTCCGCGCCCTCGACCAAATGGATGGTGCGCGAGGCGACGAACCGTCCGCGCGCGGCAACGATCGCGGCGGCGACGCAATCGAGCCACCGCGCAAACCCCTCGGCAATTTCACTCACAAACTTCATCACCATCCTGCGGTCGGCCGCGATCGCGCGGTCACATCAACTGGGGCCATCGAAATCGTCTCGCCAGGACAATATATCAAAAGGCTCGTCGGCGTCCGCTACAGGCAGAATGACCGCCTCGGCGCCGACGCGCCGGCCGTTGACGAAGCCGATGCGAACCGTGACCCGTGTCGCCTTGCTGCCATCGGCGGTGGCAGCGCCTTGCGCGGGACCGAGCAGACCGAGCACGAACTGGGCATTCTGCGGCCCGGTGCCGCGCTGGCTCAGGACGGCGTAGAGAAGCTCGGCCGACATCCCGGGTAGCGCGGCAACGACTTCCGGCCGTGCGTCCAAGACATTGACCGTCGGCATGCCGCTGAAAACGGTCACGAACGGCAACGCGCGCTCGACCAGCGCCGGCGGCAGACCGAGCACCAGCCACAGTTCGCCCACATTGGCGAAGGGCGCCTGCCGCGGCGCGTAGCTCAAGCCGGCGGTCCGATATGCTTCAGTTTCTTGAGCCTGGCTGTCAGGCTCGCCCTTGGAACGCCAGCCGATGATCCGGTCGGCGTAATATTCGGCGTCGTCATAGCGCGCGCCGAGCGCAGCAAACAATCCGGCCAGCAGTTCCTTCGGCGCGGCGTTGAGGTCGATCCGAGCGGCTTCCGAGCGGAACTCCACCGCGACGTCGGCGCGCCCCATCCGGAAGGCAAAATCCCCTGTCGTCGGCCGCGATTTTTCGTCGACGGCGGTCAATTGATACGCGGTGAGCTCGAGCGCCGCCGATACCAGCGCCTCCGCCTGAACGCGGTCGTCGTTCACGCTCAGACTCACGGCCGCATTGGCGACGTAGATCGCATAGATCGAGATCAAGGCTGCGAGAATTCCGAGAATCCATAGAACGGCCACGACGATGAAGCCGTCGTCGCCTCGCGCAGGTTCGGAGCGAGCTACGAAAAGCTTGGAGAGACGCAACGAATATTCCCTCCGGTTGCGCGTCAGCCGGTCGCTTCGGGCCATCGGTTCACTCGGTTGTGGGCGCTTTCGGCGTGTCACAATTCTTGCGATCCTTTGCGCCCACGCAGTCGGCGGACGCATTGACGTGAATGATGGCAGCCGTCGAGATCGCGAGCAGCTGCGCGGTCGCCGCATCGCGCAGCGTCACGCGAATGGCAGTCGGGAGTTTGTCGGCGCCGCGCCACGAATCTTGCCAGATCCGATCCGGACCCGCGTAGGCGAACGAAACCCGGTAAGGCGCGCGCACCAGCACGACCGGATCGGAGAATTTCACCCGATCGAGGGCCGGCAATTCGAGCGGCACGAAGGGTGCGCGCACGCGCACCATGGCGAGCCCGCGATCGTCGGCTGTTTCGCCGATGCGCACGAATTCGAGACCGGGCCGCGTGTTGGGGCCAAGCGCGGAGCGCACCAACGTGACGGAGAGCGCCGCGCCGTCGAACAGCGGGGCCTTGGCATCGCCGGACGGCGGGATGAATTCCGCGGCCGTCAAATCGGCCACGATGCGTTCAAGCCCCCTGGCCGTGAGCTCGGTGTGCTGCACGTGGGCAAAGCCGCGATTCCAATTCGGCATCCACTGCGCCGTGACCACGGCGAGGGCGCCGAGGATCGCGACCATCAGCAAGGTCGAAATCAGCGCCTCGATGAGGGTGAATCCCGCGATATTCGACCGGCCGCGCGCTTGCCGTTTGCATCGCTTCATTCACTTGTCCTTCGGTGCAGGCGAACGCTGTTGATGCGAAGGACCGCTCCCGATGGCGATTGCACCGTGATGACGACGGCCTGCGGCACCCACGGGGTCGGCAGCTCAGGGTCGACGAAACTTGCCCGGAACGGCAAGACGTCGACCCGCCAGAGAAAGTCCCCCACGGCGCCGGTGAGGCTGCCGACGGCGAGATCGCCGCGGTTCGGGAGGCCGGCCTCGATCGCGCGCGCCGTCTCGACCAGGGTGAGGTGCTGGTCGATCGAGCGCGTGCCGCGCACCGTCGCCGCCATCAGCGAGCCGATCGCCGTCAGCGAGACGGCGACGATCGCGAGAGCAATGAGCACTTCGATGAGCGTAAAACCGGCGACGGCTTGCCGGTCTTCAAAGCGCCTTGACCGGGACAACTTCTACACCTCCCGTCAGCCAATTGACTCGAATGTCGTAGCCGAGCTCATTCCGTGTCAGCCGGATGGTTCCACCGCACGACATTCCCGATCCGAAGAAATCGATCGTGGTTCCTGCGGCGCGTTGATTGCAGCGGGCCGCCAGCAAGGCCTCGAAGCGCACGTCATCCGGCATGCGCACCACTCGGCCGCTGGCGCCGGAGCGCACCGACCGCGTCAGCGCATTGATCTCGGTCGCTACCGGTCGTCGCCGCCAGATCGCCGTGTCGCGGTCGGCCCGTAGCAAGGTGGCGACCTCGATTGCGTAGCCTTCCAACCTGGTGCGCGATGTGCCGCGTGGTATCGCCGGCAGTACGATCGCGGCGAGAATCGCAATGATCGCGAGCACGCATACGACCTCGAGGAGCGTGAACCCGTCCTCCCCGCTCCGATCGTCAGTGCGCCCGCGCCCAGCTCGTAATATCCGCTCCCGTGCCAGTGCCGCCCTCCTGCCCATCCGCGCCGTAGGAAACGATGTCATAGGCCCCGTGCTCTCCGGGCAGACGGTAGACGTACGGATGTCCCCACGGATCATTGGGGACGGCCTCGCCTTTCAGATACGGCCCATTCCACCCCTGGACGCCGCCGGGACGCTGCACCAAGGCTGCCAGACCCTCCGAGTTGGAAGGATAGCGTCCGATGTCGAGATAGAACAAGTCGAGGGTGCTGGAGAAGCTTTCGATCTGAATCTTTGCCGCCTTGACTTTCGCTTCGCCCAGGTAATTGAGAACACGCGGTCCCACCAGTGCCATGATCAGACCGATGATCGTGATGACGACCAAAATCTCCACCAACGTGAAGCCCTGCTCGCCGCGCTTAGCTGAGCATCGGCCTCTCTTCCAGGGTGTGGCGCAAAACATCATGGCGAACCCCTCCCAGTGTCACCCCACGACTTAGTTACCCAACCACTTGGCTGACCGATAATAGAGCCGTCATGACCGACACGATCAGACCTCCGACAACGATGCTGATCGATATGATGGCCAGCGGCCCTGCTATGCCGACGATCCTGTCCAGGCTGCGCTGCAGCTTGGCCTCATAGAATTCCGCGACGCGCCCGGCGAGCATCGGCAACTGACCGGTCTCCTCACCCAACCTTAACATGCGCACCGCCATGGATGGAAGTGCGGCACCGTCGGCAAGCGAGTCCGAAAGCTTGCCGCCGTGCCTGACGCGGTCGACGGCCTTGGTCCAGACCGTCGCGTCCCCGGTCGTCGCCGCCATCATGTCGGTGAGAATGCGCAGCGTCGTCGTGAGCGGAACCCCGCTCGTGAGCAGAACGCCGAGGTTGCGGCAGAATAAGGCGGTCCGATGATACCCGAGCATCGGGCGAATGAGCGGCAACCGTGATGCCGTGCGGACCATGGCGGCACGGAAGCCCGGCCGGCGCAGCAGAACCCAGCCGCCGCCGAGCAGGATCACAAGCGCTGCACCGACGCCATCGGCATGGCCACGCAGGAAACCGGAAAATCCCATGAACGCCATGAGGAACGGATCGATCTTGGCGTCGAAATCGCGCAACACCGAAGCAAATTGCGGCAGCACGAATAACAGAAAGAACATTAGGACCGCGCTTGCCGCGCAAAGCACGAAAGCCGGATAGCGCAAAGCGTCGACCACCCGTCGCCGCAGCGTCTCCGCCCGGATGCGCTCGGCGCCGATGACTTCGAGAATATGGTCCAGTGTGCCGGACGCCTCCCCCACGCGCACCAGCGCCACGTAGAGCGGCGGGAACAGCGAAGAATAGCGCGAAATGACCTCGGCAAAACTTTCGCCGGCGAGAACGGCGACTCTGATCTTGGCGACGGTCGAGCGAAGCCGTCCAATGTCGACGTCCATGGACAGCAATTCGAGACCGTCATTGATGCGCGCGCCGGCCTTGAGCAGCAGCCCGAGATCGCGGGTGAAGACGGTGACATCCTCGGCGCGAGGCCTGGACAGGAACGAGAAATCGAATCGCGGTATGGCTGCGGCGCGGTCTTCGACGGTATCGATTGGAACAAGGCCGAGATACTCGATGCGGTGGGCGACCTCTCCCGCGCTCGGGGCCGCGATCGAACCGTCCACCAATTCACCGCTCTGCGTCAGCGCGCGGTAACGAAAGTTCGGCATGGCTCTACCGCACCGTGGTGACCCGCAAGACCTCGGCGACCGAACTGACACCCTCGCGGCATTTGGCGACGGCATGGTCGACCATCGTCGTCATGCCGGCACGAATGGCTGCCGCATCGATGCTGCCGGAGTCGGTATTGGCGCCGACGGCGGTGCGTACCTGCGCCGTCATTTCGAGCACCTCGAATACGCCAGTGCGGCCGCGATAGCCGGTGCCGCCGCAGCGGTCGCAGCCGGCGGGCTCGTGCACGGTTTCACCGACCGCAAGACCGAGCGCCTCGTAGCGCGGGTCGCCGGCGAGATCGGCCGCACTGAGCGTTCGTTTGGTCTTGCAGCGATCGCACAGCACGCGGATCAGCCGTTGCGCAATCACCGCGCGGAGCGTCGACTTGAGCAAAAAATGCTCAACGCCGAGATCGAGCAGACGCGGCACTGCGGCGGCGGCCGTTTCGGTATGGAGCGTGGTCAGGACGAGGTGGCCGGTCAATGCCGCGTGGATCGCGATGTGGGCCGTCTCGGCATCGCGCACCTCGCCGACCATGATAACGTCCGGGTCCTGCCGGACGAACGAGCGTAGCGCCATTGCGAACGTGAGCCCGATCGACGGCTTGACTTGCGATTGGTTCACGCCGTGGATCTCGTATTCGACCGGATCCTCGATCGTCAGGATCTTGCGCGTCGGCTCGTTGAGGATGGAGAGCATCGTCGCCAACGTCGTCGTCTTGCCGCTGCCGGTCGGGCCGGTGATCACCACCATGCCGTGCGGCAGCGCGAGCAGGCGCGTGATCTTGGCTTCGTCCGCCGTCGACAAGCCGAGTTTGCCGATCTCAAGCAAACCGCGATCCCGCGGCAGCAACCGGATGACCGCTGCCTCGCCGTGTTGCGTCGGCATCGTCGCGACGCGAATGTCGATATCGGATCTGCCGACACGCAAGCGGGCGGCGCCGTCCTGCGGCAGCCGCCGCTCCGCGATGTTCAAGCCGGAGAGAATCTTGACGCGCGAGATCACGGCTTGCGGCAGTGCTCCGGCCGGCGCCGGGATCGCTCGCAGCAAGCCGTCGACCCGCATGCGGATGACCAGACCATTGCGAAACGGCTCGATATGGATGTCGCTCGCCCGCAACTCCATGGCCTTTTCGAGCAGATCGTTCACGGCACGAACGACCGGAGCCCCACTCGCCAGATCGCGCAGGCTCTCGATGTCGTCGTCGGCCCCGGCGGTTGCGACGTCCGCGGTGCCCGGACGCGAAAGTTCGTCCTCGCCCAGCCGCTCGGCCAGTACCGTGGCGATGTCCTCGAACGAGGCGACGGCGATCTCGACGGGTTTGCCGAGCACGATTTCGGCGGCGCGGACCGCGGCAACATCGTTGGGGTCGGCGACCGCGAGCGTGTTCCTGTCCTTGGCGGTTTGGTAGGGGAATAACGTTGTCTCGCGCAGGAAGCGGGGCGAGAACCGCGCGGTCAGCGCCGAGGCCGTCATCAGCTCGGGCAGCGAGCACCGCTTCAGGCCGTAGTACTTGGCGACTTCATCGGCAAAGTCATTGGCCGACAGGTCGGTCAGCGTCCATAGTTTTCGCAAACTCAATTCCGCGCCCGGCAAGTCTTCGGGAGCAACATTGAGCTTTGAATCGGCAATCAGGTAGTTTCTGCTGGATAGATATTTTGCAAATTCCGCGGAAGCATTGGCACTCATGGGAGCGTCCGCCACAACGGCATGAGAAAGCCGGCCTTCCACATGCGAATTAACTAATTGTTGACGCAGGTAAATATTTAGCGGTACTTTTTCATTGTGTCAATTTGAACCGGCCCAGGCGTGACGGTTGGGGGGCCCTTGCGTTTAGTTCGGAGCGTACCGATTAGTCGTCGTTTCGCGCAGGTCGGCGCCGCCGCAATATTTTTTGCCATTGCTGGCGCGGCACTCGCGGCCTGTAATATGACCTCGGGTTTGACGCCGGCCGGGCAGAATGGAACCGAGCCGCCGGACGCGAACGATCAAATCCGGGCTGCGGATTTGCAACCGCGGTTTCCGCTATCGACGCAAACAACCGACTCGAAGACCGGCACGCGCCCGTCGGTTTATTACGGCACAGGAGGAACGGAACGTCCGCGCGTGTCGGGGATGGAGCCCACGCCCGACGGCAGCGGCTACGAGTTGAATTTCGAAAACACCCCCATTGCGACCGTCACCAAGGTGATTCTCGGCGACATCCTGGGCGTCGGGTACACCATCGATCCTCGAGTCCAGGGCACCATCACGCTGGCATCGGGGCGTCCCATTGCCCAGAGCGACGTCCTGTTCGCGCTCGAAAGCGCACTGCGCACTGCCAATGCAGCTTTGGTGCACGATAAATCGGGCTACCGGCTGTTGCCCGCGGCCGACGCGGTTGGCAGCGGCAGTGTGGATCGCGCAACTGCCGGCAATTCGCCGGCGCCGGGCTATGGCATCACCATCATCCCGTTGCAATACGTCTCGGTGCAGACGGTGAGCAAGTTGCTGGACAGCTTCGCAGCGAAACCCGGTGCCATTCGCGCCGATCCGTCGCGCAATTTGCTTGTGGTCCAGGGCAGCGGCGCCGAACGCCGCGCCGCGGTCGATACCGTGTTGGACTTCGACGCCGATTGGATGCGCGGGCAATCGGTGGGGATCTATCCCGTCAAAAACACGACGCCGGAGCCGGTGATCACCGAACTTGAGAAAATCATGGATTCGGGAGAGGGCGGGCTGTCCCAGAACATGGTCAAGCTGCAGCCGATGGGTCGCCTGAACGCCATTCTGGTCGTTGCGCGGAAGCCGGAGCTGCTGCGAGCCGTGGCGACCTGGATCAATCGTCTCGACAGCTCCGAGATGACAAGCACCGGCGTTAAGGTCTATCGGGTCCGTTACGGCGATGCGCGTCAGCTCGCGCGGCTTCTCAACGAGATGTATGTCGGCGGTTCGCAGGGGTCATTGGATTCCGCGACCAACCAGATCGCTCCGGGCGGGGGTCTGACCTCGACGTCGAGTGAGGGCGGCGCGACTTCGATGTCGCCGGCTGACCGGCTGACCGGCGGTACGGCTTCGCTGGCCACCGCTTTGCAACAGCAGCCGGGGGGAGGTGCACAGAATACCGCCGGTTCGGGCGCGAATACCGCGACAGGAGGTGGTCTGCGCAGCGGTGCTGCGGGCGCCGGGCCCATCCTGCCGGGTATTCGCATCACCGCCGACGTCACCAACAATGCACTCTTGATCTATGCCAACCAGGAAAGCTATCGCATCATCGAGAGGACGCTGAACCAACTTGACCGGCCGCAGCTGCAGGTGGCGTTCGATGCCACGATCGCCGAGGTCACGCTCAACGACAATCTCAACTACGGCGTCCAGTTTTTTCTGCAAAACAACGGCAATATCAACCCAGGGTCGATCATCAACAGTGCCGGTGGTGCGGTGCTGGGTCAGGCCCTACCCGGATTCAACTTCCTGGTCGGGTCGCAGGCTACTCCGAACGTCGTCCTCAGTGCCTTGCACGCCTATACTGACGTGAAGGTTCTCTCCAACCCTTCGCTCGTCGTGGTCAACCACGGCACCGCCACCCTTCAGGTCGGCGACCAGGTGCCGATCACGACCGGCACCGCAACCGTGCTCAGTGCCAATAACGCTGTCGTCAATACCATCAGCTACCAAAACACCGGCATTATCTTGCGGGTCGTGCCGCGGATCAACTCCAACGGTACCATATTGCTCGACATTGAGCAGGAGATCAGCGAAGTTGCGCCATCGACTGCGGCCGGGTCGCTGACGCCGACAATTTCCGAGCGCAAGGTCAAGAGCACTCTCTCGGTCGTCGACGGGCAGACGGTGCTGCTTGCCGGCCTGATCAGCGACACGCAGAGCGTCACGCGCTCTGGCATCCCTCTCGTCGATCAGATTCCCTATCTCGGCGACGCATTTGTCCAGAATCAGAAGGGAATTCAGCGGACTGAACTCATCGTCTTCATCCGGCCGCAAATCATTCGCGACAGCGTCGATGCCTCCGTCGTGGCGGAAGAATTGCGCTCGAAACTCAGAGGCAGCAAGGTCGGCTCGGTCAAGCCTCCCGGAGCCGTGCTCCCGTTGACGCCGCAAGTCATAAGATGAAACGCGCCGCGAGAAGCGGTCGCGGCGGCTCCGCCTAAGCCTGTGCGCTATCGTGCGACGAGGATGATTTTGCTGTTGCCATGGAGTGGATGGTACCTGATGCGAAGCGGCGCGCGCTTGCCCAATATTGCGGCCTCGGCCTTATTGCACTAGCCGTCATCGCCGCGAGCGTTCTGGCCGCTCCCGGCCTGCCCGGATTGCTCGGAGCAGGCCTCGGTGTTCTGATGATGACCATTGCGGTCGTCGACGCGCGCCATTTCATCATCCCCAACGCTTTGACCCTGGCTGCATTCGGGCTTGCTTTGGTCAACGCCGGCATCGGGGGCGGTTGGGAAGGCGTTATCATGGCGTTGCTGCGCGGCGCTGTCGTAGCGCTCGGCTTTTTGATTGTTCGTATCGGCTATCAGTGGCTGCGTGGCCGCCAGGGCATCGGCCTCGGCGACGTCAAGCTTGCCGGCGTCGCCGGCGCGTGGCTGGGATGGACGATGCTGCCGATTGCCGTCGACGCTGCGGCGCTTGCGGCACTCGCGGTCTATACGCTGCGGCGGCTGGTTGGCAGTCGCGCTGTGCAACGATTCACGAGAGTGCCGTTCGGCCTGTTCTTTGCTCCGGCCATCTGGCTGTGCTGGCTGCTCGAAGCGATACTTGCACTTACCTGAGCGCCGGCACGACCATGACCCGATTCAACGGAATCGGATCATGCTCTAGCGTCCTCGCTGTGCCTGCCACTCGATCGCGAGCGCTTGGGCTTCTGTGCGCTGCGCGAGGCTGAGCTTTGAAGCGACCGCATCACGGATTCGGACCCAATCGTCGCGTTCTCGTCCTGTCGCCCTGGCCACCGCCAAATCCAGCCATTTGTAGGCCTGGACGTAATCCTGCGGAACACCGTGACCCTTGTCGTACATCAGCCCCAGCGCATACTGGGCACGGGCATAGCCCCGCTCGCTCGCGAGACGAAGCCAGTTCGCCGCCTCGATGTAATTTTGCGGCACCCCGTAGCCGTTGGCGTACATGAAGCCGAGATAGGTCTGCGCCCTGGCGTCGCCGCGCCCGGCTAAGGGCCCGAATATCGCAATCGCGGCAGCGTAGTCGTGGCGACGCAACGCGGCAACGCCATCCTGCGATGACCCAGCCATCGCCGGGCAGGTCGCGACCAGCGCCAAGACAAGGGCGTACAATGCAATTCGACCAGCCATCACGTCTCCTTCGAGCCTATTTTCACAGACTCTGTCGGCCATACCAAGGGGCTTAATGCGCCCTGTCACAACAGTGCCGAATGGCACGGACGGCAAAGTGTCACGTCAAGCATGACATTAAGATCCGGTCTCATCAATCTGGCCATCTTGAGAAGTCGCCTTGATCAATTGCGAGAGAAGGCCATTGGTAAAATCAGTGTTTGCCGTCCCGAGCGCCGCCATGAGGAACCCGTGACCGATGAGCACGTCCGGATGATCCAATAAGATCGATTTGGACTTGCCGTCGTTCAGCACCTATCTTGTAAAGCCCGATCAGGATCAGGATGACGGCAAAGGTCTGTGACGAGATCGCCAACTGAGGCGGCTGGAAAACGATGCTCAAACTGACATTTCTTGGATTGACGGCAGCATTCTGTTCGACCGTGGCCTTTCTACCGCAGGTTGTGAAGACCTGGAAAAGCCGCTCAACGGCTGACATCTCGCTCAGCATGTACCTTGTGCTCGTGCTCGGGATTATCCTTTGGCTTGCCTATGGGTGCTGTTAGGCGATGCGCCGTTGGTTGTCGCAAACGGGATCACGCTCGTTTTCGCAGGGGATATTTTGGTTTTTAAGCTACGATACGGGTGATTCAAAATGGGCCACTGCGAAATTCAAAAGAGCCACTGGGGGTTAAAAGGGGCCAGTACGGGGCGGGTTACGGCCTGCCACGTTCATTATTAAAATTAACATAGCGACGCTAGAGACTTAGCCATGCGTTGCGTAAGAGGGGCAAAACCAGAGGCGGTATGATTTTACGATTCTCAGGAGGACGCGAGTCAGATTCATTCTGGGAATGTCGCCGCCCGGAGATCTTGACGGTCTGTCGCACGCCGAGCTGAAGG
>Ga0187856_1001842_pt1 | contig 16365 bp, 15 predicted proteins | sample June2016WEW_8_40_FD_132443 | JGI IMG/M metagenome (GOLD analysis project Ga0187856, IMG submission 132443) | Peatland microbial communities from SPRUCE experiment site at the Marcell Experimental Forest, Minnesota, USA - June2016WEW_8_40 | ecosystem: Environmental > Terrestrial > Soil > Wetlands...
CGTGCCGTTCTATCTGCATCCGCGCGACCAGCTGTTAAGCCGCAGGCAAGCCTATGAGGGCCACCCCTGGCTGATCGGCTCGCCGTGGGGATTTGCCGATGAGACGGCGATCCACGCGCTGCGCCTGATGGGCTCAGGCCTGTTCGATCTTTATCCCAAGCTGCAGATCGTGCTCGGCCATCTCGGCGAGCGCATCCCTTACGACCTCTGGCGGCTCGATCACCGCCTGGCCAAAGTGCCCGGCCGGCCCGCCAAGCGGACCATGGGCGAGTATTTCCGGCAAAATTTTCACGTGACGACGAGCGGCCACTTCTGCACGCAGTCGCTGATCCACGCGATCCTCACGCTGGGCGCCGACCGCGTGCTGTTTGCCGTCGATTATCCATTCGAGGACCACGCGCAAGCGGCCTCATGGTTCGATGCCGCCGAAATCGCCGAGGCGGACCGCGTCAAGATCGGCCGCGCCAATGCGGTCGCGCTGTTTGGTCTCGACTGATGCGCAAGCCTGAATGTTTGTCCAGTCTGACTGTTTGTTCATGCGGTCGTTGCTTGGCCGCTGCGGAACTGCCATGGTGTTGGCGTGTTATCGATTCCGCCAAGGTTCGTGCCCAGGAGAAGGGCGACCCACCGAGCCTTGTCAACTTGTTGTGTCCCACCTCTGCCTAATGTCCGACCCGATTGAATTCTAAGGATTATTTTCGGGATTGTCCCACCATCTTTAGGAGCTTTCTTTACGCCGGATTTAGTGCTATGGTTACAGTCTATTCGTTGAACATTTGCTCGAAGGTATAGGGAGAACGCTACTATGGCGCACGCGAAGCAGGCTTCGAAGCGAAAGCGTCGGAGCAAAGCCTTACCGGTGTTGGGAGTTGCCGGGGTGTCTTTGGCGATGGCGGGCGGAGCATCCGCATCAACCAACGGAACGGCAACGGATACGCAGTCGCAGAATACGTCGCCGCGTCACGAAATCTTCCTCGGTGAGGAGGAAATCTCTGACGTCAGCTTGGCGACGTTCTATGTCTTCGACAAGGAAAACGCCCGAACACCCCAGGCCGGGGTACAAATTGCCAGAGGAGGCTGCAGAGGCTGCAGAGGCTGCAGAGGCTGCAGATGCGGCAGAGGCTGCGGATGCGGAGGCTGCGGAGGCTGCGGCTGCTGGTGTATCTCGCAGGGAGGTTGCCACCTCTGCTAGACTCGAGCACGTTCCGATTGCGTTGACAGACGCAGGTCGTCATGGCCGGGTTTGATCAGGTCCGACCCGGCCAACGGTGTCTTGTTTGCAGCGTTGCCCGCGTGGATGCGCAGGTGGTGCCTGCGCATGCCGGCCGAGCGGGTGGCCAACCTTATCGAGAAACGCTAGATTCAGAAACGCTAGCGCGCGAGCGAGACGACGGCGCTCTCGCAGCGTGGAGAATACTTGCCTTACGATGGCGATCCGCACTGGTGGCGATAAGCGTAGAGGCGCGCGTACTGACCGCATGACAGGCGATCACGGGACCAGCTTTACGCAGCATGACAGCAAAGACGTTCCGCAGTTCGCGCCGAATTTCACCGTCTATGTGCTGCCACCCGATGTCGTGTGCCTCTACTCCGAGGATCGGAAGTTCTTTCTTCACGGCGAGCTCTATTGTGCGCTCGCGTCCGCAATAGGAGAAGGTGGAAGGAGCTTTCGGGCGCTCGTTCGCGAGCTGGAGCAGGATTTTCCATCCGACAAAATCCACGAAGCCCTGAAGCGGCTGGTCGACCGCCGCTATATCCTCCCGGCATCGCGCTCTTCAGCTGGCGCCGCGGCCGCCTATTGGGCGAGCCTCGGCCTGCCGCCGGGGACCGCGGAGAAAAATCTCCAGAAATGTCGTGTGCGCATTCAGTCGATCGACGTGCAGGGTGCAACGGAACTCGGCGCCGCCCTAAGTAGGCTAGGCGTTCGCGTCGTGAAGGGCTCAGCCGACCTGACGGTCACGCTGGTGAACGATTATCTCGAAGGACGACTGGCCGAACTGAACCGGCGGCACTTGTCGGACCATACGCGCTGGCTGCTCGTCCAGCCTTCCGGCATTTTTCCCCTGGTGGGGCCAGTGTTCACCCCAGGCAAGAGCGCCTGTTGGACCTGTCTTGCCGATCGCATGCAACGGAACCGGGAGGTCAAGGCGCTGCTCGACCGCAAACAGGCGCGCTGCGTCGCGGTTTCGCCTCTCGCCCGGGACACGTTCGGACAGAGCGCCATCCAGCTTGCGGCCGTCGAGATTGCGAGAGCAATCGCCACCGACTTTCGCACGGACTTGCGCGATCACATCATCAGCCTCGACCTGCTGGGTTCGACCATCGTGAAGCATTACGTAGCGGCCCGCCCGCAATGTCCGGCCTGCGGCCGCAAGAAGCTGCGCGACCCGCGCCGTGCGCCGGCGCCGATCGAGCCTGCCGCCGGCGCCGAGCCGATCATGACGAGCGGGGGGTACCGGGCCGTTTCGTCGAGGGCCACGGTTGCACGTTTCAAAAAGCACGTGAGCCCCCTCACCGGCGTGGCCTCGCGGCTTGAACGGATCGAAGTCGATTTGCCGCTGAACACCAACTACTATGCCGCGCACAATTTTTCAGCGCCGGCCGAGACGGTCGACGAGCTCAGGGCGGGACTGAGCGGCGGCAGCTTCGGCAAGGGCAGCACTGCCGAGCAGGGCGAAGCCAGCGCGCTCATGGAGGCGATCGAGCGTTATTCCGGGATTTTTCAGGGCGACGAGATCAGAGTGACACGGCGGTTCACGGATTTCCCGTCAGGAGATGCCATTCTTCCGAATGACGTCCTGCTGTTCAGCGACGCGCAATACCGGCGAAACCAGTCGCCGACGGCTGGCCCGGACGAGACGCCGACGCCGGCCCCATTCGATCGATCGGCCGAGATCGAATGGTCGCCGGTCTGGTCTTTGCGCGACCAACACTTCAAATATCTTCCGACCAGCCTCTTGTATTTTTTCTATAGCGGCGGCTCTGCCACCGGCCAGATCCACGCGGATTCCAACGGCTGCGCGGCCGGCAACACGCTCGAGGAAGCCATCGTCCAGGGATTTCTCGAACTGGTGGAACGGGATTCATACGCAATCTGGTGGTATAATCGATTGCAGCGGGCGGAAGTGGACCTCGGCCAGTGCGACGATTCGTATGTCCGTGATCTGCAAATCCAGCTTGCCGAAACCGGACGCCGGCTTTGGGTGCTCGACATCACCAGCGATCTCGGGATTCCGAGCTTTGTCGCGCTATCGCATGCGATGGAAAACTCGCGTGATTTTGTCGAGTACGGTTCCGGCGCGCACTTCGATGCGCGAATCGCCCTGTTGCGCGCGCTGACTGAGCTGAACCAATTTCTGTCCATCGGTCTCATGGGAGCCCGGGACACGGCGACATCGAGCCATGACGGCTCCGGTCCGTTTCATCTGCGGGACCATCCCTACTTGACGCCGAGCGGCAACGCGGCGGTCCGGCCGGACTTCGGTTTGAAGTTCGGCCGTCTCGACAGGCGCGAGCACGTGACGGCCTGCGTGCGCCTCGCCGAGCGAGAGGGCCTCGATTTCCTCGTCCTCGATCAGACGCGTCCCGACATCGAGGTCCCGGTCGTGCGAGTGATCGTTCCGGGATTGCGGCATTTCTATCGCCGCTTCGCGCCCGGCCGGCTTTACGATGTCCCGATAAAACTCGGATTGCGCGATCGGCCGCTGATGGAAAGCGAGCTCAATCCGATTCACCCCCATACCTGAGGTCATCCCGGCTTGCGCGCTCCCGGAATAAAGACAGGGCGACGGGCTGCGCCGCCAAATATTTCCGCCCGGCTCAGCGGTCGCGTCGCGCTCGAAGCGCGCGCAAAAGGAGAAATCGCCGCCTGCTTCAATGGCCAATCGGTCGGCTTGGGAAAGTTCAGCGCCGGCGCGGCGGAGCGCGCGCAGGACCTGCGCATGGGTCTGCCACTCGCCTCGTTTGCGTCCGGCGGCCGAAACATCGACAAAGAGATTGATCTATTGGTCCGGCGATTGGCCCGGCACGGTCTATTGGAGTACCGCCTCAGGCGCCCGCAACACGACGAGGACTATGTCGTCATCGAACCGCAGGTTGCCGATTATTGGCCGCAAACGCCGCAGTTCGGCAATGCCGACATTGTCGTGCTGTCGCGGTTCGCCTACATGCGACGGCGCGGCAACGAGCTGGTCCTGGAATCGCCGCGCGCCGGCGCGTTGTTCAAAATTTGCGATCCGAAGATTGCGGCCGCCTTGGCCATACTGGCTACACCGCAACAAATCAAACGGTTCCGTCGGCAGGACGGTTTTCCGGGGGTCGAGCTTCTCGCCCTGCTGGTGGATTGCCAAATCCTTTTCAAGATCGACCGTGCCGGCGACAATGGCCTCCGATCGACCGAGGGCAACGACAACCTCGTTGTTTGGGATTTCCACGATCTTCTGTTCCACACGCGCAGCACGGAAGGCCGACACGCCAACCCGCTGGGCGGACTTTATCCATATGCGGGCGTCATGTCTCCGCCACCGGCGGTGCGGCCCCGCTGGCCCGGAAAGAAAATCGATTTGCGCAAGTTGTCGGCCGCGCATTCGCAGCCTATCTCGCCGGTCGCAAAGCTCCTGCGGGAGCGTCATTCGACGCGCAGCTTCGACGACCAGCGGCCGATCACGCTCGCCGAGCTGGCGCGGTTTCTCGACAGCACCGCGCGTGTGCTGTCGAGATGGAGAAGCCGGGTCGACCTCGGCGACGCCGGTCCGGTGGTCGCGTACGCCGCCAGGCCGTATCCGTCGGCGGGCGCCAGCTACGAGCTCGAGCTCTATCTGGCCGTCGACAAATGCGAAGGGCTTGCCCGAGGATTCTATCATTACGACGCCGGCGGCCACGCGCTGGTGCCGATCGGCGCCCGCACGCATGAGCTCGAAGCGCTGTTGACGGGAGCCGAATTTGCAATGGGCGCGCCCGCCGCGCCGCAGATCCTGATCACGATTGCTGCGCGCTTCGGCAGGATTTCATGGAAGTACAGCTCGCTCGCCTATGCGCTCATTCTGAAGGACGTCGGCGTATTGACTCAAACGCTCTACATGATGGCGACCGACATGGGGCTCGGCGGATGTGCGATCGGGAGCGCCAATATCGATCTGTTTGCGAAGATGACGGGGATCGAATTCCACGTCGAGGGCCCGGTCGGTCAATTTGCGCTTGGTCGCGGCACGAAAGCGGGGGCTTCCGACTGACAACCTGACGGCCTCGGTGTGGCTCGGGCAACGGCCACGCAAATGGCTACGCCACGGCCAAAGGGGGCGAGTCTATATCTATTAATCCACGGTTTCCGGCTTTACCAAGACCATCGTCGGCCCCGCGCGTCGGAAGGATCGCGCGATGCGACGCGCTCGAAATATCCGATACCTTTGTTGCTCCGCTTTCCTATCAGCGCGAACATGGCGCCCTGAGGGTCCGTGCATCGGACGAACCAGCTGCCGCCGGGCACTTCAATCGGGCCGTCGAGGATCTGGCCACCACCAGCCTTCACGCGCTTCGCCGCCGCGTCGATGTCGCCGATGTTGAAGTAGTAAAGCCAGAAGGGGACCGGCACCATCGGAGGCTTAGTGAACATGCCGCCGATCGTCTGCCCTCCGGCGGAGAACAGCTGATACGTGCCCATCGCGTCGATGTCGGCGTCGGCTTTTTGCCAGCCAAAAAGCTCGCCGTAGAAAGCCAACGCCTTCTCCCAGTCGGCGGCGAGCAGCTCGTGCCAGCCGACGCGGCCCGGTGTGCTCAGCTCGGCGGGCTGCTCTTGGCCGGGTTTCAGCCACTTGAACAACGCGAGCCTTGCCGTTTGCGGGTCCGCGAAGACTGAAAAGCGGCTGATGTTCGGGATGTCCGTCGGTGGGACGTGCACGGCTCCGCCAAGGCGCTTAACCCGGTCGGCCGCAGCGTCCACGTCATTGACCCCGACATATCCGACCCAACTCGGCTTCGCGCCCATTTTTCTCGCGTCCTCCGACAGGTCCATCAGCCCGCTTACCGCGTCCTCTCCAATGGTAAACAGGATGTAGGCCCTACCGGGCACCGACGCGTCCCAGGCGCCCCAGCCCATGACCTTGGTGTAGAAGGCCATCGCGGCCTCCACGTCTGTCGTCATCAACTCGTACCAGACGAAACGGCCATGAGAATCGGCCATGCCTGTTTCTCCCGTTCGAAGCCCAGTTCATCGCACACTTGCAGTTCGCGCCAGAGCTGCTCGTAACGCTCATGCGGCGTCATGCGGGGCTTGGCACAGATATGGGAAAAATGCGTGAATTTCATGGGATCACGCTGTTCGAACTGATGGTGCCCGTGGAGGAGCTGACGCTCATCCGAGAAGACGATCGCGCTGTTTGGTCTCGGCTGATTCGTTGAAGCTGACTATTTGTTCATTTCGCCGGACAAGCGCAAGCTGACTGTTTATTCATATCTCTGATAATTGAATGCCGTGGAACCGCCATGTTGTTGGCGTGTTATGTCCTCGGCGAACATTCGTTCGCGTCCAAGGAGGACTGCAATGATACGGACTGTTTTTGCAATTGCGCTCGCAGCGATAACTCTGGTGACCGTTTCCGGGCTTTCGCAAGCCGCCCCCATCGCGCCGCTTCCAGCGGGCGTCACCGCCGATCACGGCAATCTGACCCAAGTGCAGTGGCATCACCGTCACTGGCGTCACTGCAACCGTTGGCGTTGCTGGTGGTGATTGTCGGCTTCTGACGCGGGACTCGCGCAGGAGTTCGGCAACACCGCCGCTCGCGGTGCGGCTTTTTCGCTGAAAACGCGTCAATCTGGCGCCGCGTGCCCCCGCCCTTTCCTCCCCTGCAAGCGGGAGAGGGTAGGGAGGGGGCTGCGGCGCTTTCGTTCTGCGCAAACCCCATCTCGCCGGGAGCCACGCCATGGACCTTCTTGCCGATCGCGGCCGCCGCAGGGTTCCAGGGAGCTTAGAAAACGCCTACCATGACGTGGACTTGGCGTTCATCCGGGGACAGCGGCCCGTACGCGAGATACGAAGAAATTCGGGACATGGCTATGCGAATTGCGTCAACCTTGTTGGTTGTTTTTTGGACGGGTGTTTGCTCGGCCTGGGGCCAACAAGGCAGTACGGCAGATGATGTGCGCAAAGGCCACTACTTGGCGGTGATGATATGCTCAACTTGTCATGTGGCGGCGCCCGACCAGCCTCACATGCCGATTTTGCAACCGCCGGCGCCGTCGCTTGAATCGATCGCTCAACGCAAGGACCTCAACGGGGATTCTCTGGAAAATTTTATGAACACAACGCACAGGGGTCTGGATAGCCCGAAAGGCATGCCGAATCCCGACTTGGCCGATTATCAAGTGAAGCAGGTCGTCGCTTATATTCTCAGCCTGCGTAAGTAGCGCCTTTCTTACGCTTCCGGCACGCAGCCGTCTTGCGCGCCGGAAATAGTGCAGCCGCCCATTTCGGCGACGGTCGCTGCAGAAGCAGCTACCGAAGAGGAGTGCTTGTTCGTGCAGCGCCGCGCGTTCAAAAAACGTCCTTAACAGAACCTTTACTTGCGCCTCTTAAAAGGAAGCACGGCGACGGTCCGGCGTAGACCAACCCCGCGCCGAAAATGCCGAGGAACGCAATGAGTATTGATATTTCCAGCATTACCAATTCGGGCGGCGTCCATGCGATCTCCGGGGCAAGTGCGGGAATGCCCCCACAGCAGAAGATGTCGCTTCTGTTCGACAAGATCGACAGCAGTGGCTCTGGTAGTGTTACGCAGCAGCAGCTTGCTCAGGCCTCCCAGACCTTGAATCCCCCGGCGGTATTCAAGCAGCAGGGAGCAAGCGCCATCTTCTCGGAACTCGATCCCAACGGTACAGGCAGCGTGTCGAAACAGGATTTTGTCAGCGGCATGTCCAAGCTCATGGCTTCGCTACGGGCCGAGGGCGGCCCAAGCAACGCACCCGGTCCTTCGCCTAGCGATAGCTTGGCGTCCAGTACCCAGTTTTTGAATTCGCTCGATCCGTCATCAATTCCCGGCAATGCACAACCGGGGTTGCTCTTTAACACGACGGCGTAGCACGGCTTGTGTTTGTTTCCGTTCCGCCAACATTGCCGTCCTCGTCGACAAAGATGTGACGAACGCCGAGAGAGCGCAGCCACTCGACGCCGTCGCGCCCCTTGAGCATCGCGATGGTCGCTAAGCTACCGGCGACGAGACATTCCTCGCTAATCACGCTAACCGACGATAAGCCCCGCACCGGCCAACCGGTGTGGGGGTTGAGAATATGGCAATAGCGCCGCCCCTTCACCTCGACGAAGCGCTCATAGTCGCCACTGGTGGCCAAAGCACCGGAGACCAGATCAGCGGTGGCTATGGACATTGAGGGGATACGAGGGTGGCGAATACCAATTCGCCAGGGACTGCCGTCCGAACGAGGCCCGACCAGGCGAATATCGCCCCCGAGGTCGACGAGACCATGCTGGACTCCCATCGCCCTACATATTCCCGCAGCACGGTCGGCCGCGTATTCCTTCCCGATGCCGCCGAAGTCGAGTTCCATACCCGGAGTCGCGAACGTCAGCCAAGGAACATCCCAGGCGACTTTGTCGAGTCCAATTCGCGGTAATAACGCTCCGACCGCTTGGCCGCTTGGAAGACGCTCCGACGAAAAGTCCCATGCCTTGCGCAGCAACCCGGACGTGATGTCAAACAGTCGTCCGCTCTTGCGATAACAAGCGTAGGCATAATCGAGCAGCCCGGCAGTTTCGGCATCCACTTCGATACTTCCGCCGACGCTCGCGATTGCGTTAATGCGTGCCAGTTCGCTGTCCGGCCGATAGCGCGAATAGCGAGCTTCGATTCGGGCGACTTCGTTCATGGCCGCCGCCGCGGCTTCTTGTGCAGTAGATTCCTCGTCCGCGAAGAGTTGCAACGCGCAATCGGAGCCGAGAGCGAAAAACTCAAATGTGCGTATGTCCATGTCCGGCAAAGAGCTATTGTGGCCTTGCGAGGTTTGCGGGAGCGCGCCCCCGACCCGTCATAATTCAAATTCCATAAATTCCTTCAAAGGTCGTCAGCTTCTCGTCAGGAATCTCATTGAGGGTATTGCAACGACCCAAGGCAGCCCATCGGCAAATTTCGTCACTGTTGGCGCTTTCTTCCTCTCCTCCTGGGCCTTCGCGCACCGCGCGTGCGGCGCAGAGCGTGAGAATAAAGCGGGCCGGCGTTTGCGATGGGGCTGAAAGGATTGCTCTCGTGTTGCGAAACATGCACTCGCGCGCTGCTTCGAGTTCGGCGCTCTGTATCGGTTTTCTACTCGCCGCCGCAGCGGCAAGTCCGGTTCTCGCCGGCACAAAAATCGAGATCAAATACGCCATAACCTACTTGGGCGTGACGACCGGCTCCGGCAGATGGCAAATCGAAGTGGCCAGCGATCAATACGCGATAACCGCATCCGGTCAAGTAAAGGGGATGATGAGCGCGTTGATTGACGGTCAGGGGTCGGGCAGTGCCCGAGGTGCGCTCCCACATGGCCATCTTACCGTAAGCAGGTTCGATGCCCACGTCGTCAGCACGGCAGAAAACGATTCCATCCAGATGTCATTCCAATCCGGCGCAGTCACGGAATTATTGGTTCTGCCGCCCTTCCCGCCGCTGCCGAAGCGGGTGCCGGTGACAGATAACCTTCTTCAGGGAGTTATCGATCCGCTTAGCGCGGCTCCTGTTTTCGTAGATAGTCATGGCGACGTTGTTTCTGATGCGTGCGAACGACGCTTGTCGATTTTCGACGGTCGCCGTCGCTATGACGTGGACCTTTCTTTTAAGAGAGCGGAAAATATTGCGATATCTCCCGCCTACCGTGGCACCGCGACCGTGTGTTCAGTACACCTGATCCCGATTGCAGGGCAGGAAGTCGATTCCTCTGCGATCAAGTACCTCATCGAAAGCAATGATATTGAAATCCAGTTTGCTTTCATTCCAGAGGCACACATTTTAGTACCCGTTGCTGCCAGTGTCCCCATGTTAATCGGAACTGTGCACGTCAATCCCGAGCAGATCGATGTCGCAATTTCGAATACTACAGAGGTTCCGGAAATTCCGCAGCTAAGACACTAGCTTGCAGTTACGCATCCGCAATTGGCGATATTGCGGACGTGCTGGAAACTTGGGAGGGCGTTGTAGATGCACATCCTTGAACTCGAAGATATTGTTTCCCTTCTCCGCTCGGAGGTAGAGCGAGCAGGCAGCCAGGCAGCATGGTCGAAGAAGACCGGCATTAATCGAACTTTACTGAATGGGGTTCTCAACCGTCGCCGGCCGCCAACCAGCCCAATCATCATGAAAGCGCTGAAATTACGCTTGGTTTTTGTATTCAAGTCGGAATTGGCACATTCAAAGCAGCCGACTACCGGATTTCGTCGTCCGCACCGGCCGCCGTCTAGCCACAGGCTGACAGCAGTGCGGCGGACCGGAGAAATCGGCCTTCCGCATGGTCGTGTCCGCCCCTTCGCATAACCTTCCCCAGCCAATGGCACGCCATCCTCAGTCGACCTGCTCAATGACAATGCGGGCGCGGACCAAACCGCGCCGCAATTTCATCACGATTCCGCTATTGCTTCATTCCGATTGGCTTACGATCGAACGTCGGGGCTGGCGCGGATTTTGGCTCGGGTTGCGGTGTCGGACAATGTCCGCTCGACCGTCAGCCTCTCGTCAGGTACATGAACGAGGTCAGCAGCCTTGGGGCACGAAGCCGGATGGCAGGCGATTTATTCCGGGTAAGCCGTCTTGCCGCCGCCGTCGGCGCGACCACTGTTCTTCCGCATTAGGCAGGCCGCATGCGCATCTTGCTTATCGAGGACCATCAGCGGCTTGCCCAGACAATTGTAGAAGGCTTGGACGGGTTTGGATTTGGCGTCGATTTATTTATGACTGCCGAGGAGGGTTTAGCTGCGACTAAGAGCATTTCGTACGATGCCCTGATTGTGGACCTCGGACTGCCGGATCGCGACGGTCTGGAGCTGATTCAGGAGCTTCGAGCTACGGCGAGCCGGACACCGATACTCATACTCACAGCGCGTGACGGGATCGATGACCGCGTGGAAGGACTCGACCGGGGTGCGGACGATTATTTGCCGAAGCCCTTCGCAATGAAGGAATTGGCGGCTCGGCTGCGGGCCTTGCTGCGCCGACCCGGCGGTCCACTTGGAACAACGATCGACATCGGCAATATCACCCTGGATACCGCAGCGCGGCAGCTCAAAGTGGGCGGCCGGACAGTTGCGATCCCGCCTCGCGAATTGGACGCGCTCGAACTTTTGATGCGGCGCGCCGACCAAGTCGTACCCAAACGTTTGTTCGAGGATTCGGTATACGGACTCAGCGACGAAGTCGCACCCAACACGATCGAAGCGTTGGTTTCGCGGCTAAGACGCAGGCTGGAAACGATCGAAGCGACGGTGTCCATTCACACCCTCCGCGGCATCGGCTATCTGCTCAAGGAATAAGACGCAAAATAAATGTCCCTTTCGTCGCGAATCATCGTTCGCCTGACCATCACAACAGCCGTAGCAACCGCTGTCGGGTACGGCTGGCTGTACATGAAGCAAAGTCGCGTCGAGGCTTATCTCCGCCAGAGAACGCTGGTCCGGCAGGCTCAAGAAGTGTCAAGTTTCATTTCGATGAGCCCAGACGGGTCCGTTGACCTCGATCTGCCGTCAAAGCTGTCAGAAGCATACAACAGTCCTGCAAGCAGATATCGGTACGCTGTGCGTGACGAAGCCGGGAGAGTCGTGGCGACATCTGGCCGTCGTGTTGGGCCGTTGCCAGATTTTATAGAAGCCCAAGACCGCCATATTTACGAGTACAAGGCCGACGGTGAAAAGGCCCGCATGCTTGGCGCAGCCGTGCGAACAAGCGTTGGCCAGAGGGTGTTTTTTACCCAGATCGAGCAGACGGTGCCGATGACACAGTCGCTCAACGCAGCCGTCGTCAATGAATTGTTCATGGATGGAGGCTGGCTGGGAATTCCCTTCATTCTCGCTCTTCTCGCAATCAGCGCGTTTACGGTAAGGAGATCGCTTTCCCCGCTCAAAGAGCTGGCAACTCTTACCGCGAAAATCGATCCGGGAAGTTCAACTTTGCGGTTGCCGTCCGCAGGAATACCGGAGGAGATTCTTCCGCTGGTCAGTTCGTTCAACACCGCACTCGACCGTCTTGATGATGGTCTCAGGCGACAGCGCGAATTCAACGCCAACGCTGCACATCAATTACGCACTCCTTTGGCCGTCTTGGCGGCAAACATTGATACGATGACCGATAGCGTCGTCGCGGCGAAGCTGCGTTACGATATCGAATTGATGAGCAGGATTGTAAATCAATTGCTGCTTGTCGCCAGGCTGGAGACGTTGAACATTCGGCTCGATGAACCGGTGGACCTTTGCTCGACCGCTCGTCAAGCGGCGGAAAATCTTGGGCCGATAGCAATTTCGGCGTGCAAGACCCTGGAAGTCGACGAACCATCGGGGGCTGTCTTGCTTCGCGGGAATGCGTTCGTCGTGACTGTTGCCATCAGCAATTTGATCGAGAATGCGCTCAATCACAGTCCGCCAGGGAAGGCTGTTCGGATTCGCGTGACCTCAAGTCCATCTGTTGAGGTTCGCGATTCTGGCCCGGGCATACCGGCCGAACTTCGCGAAAAGATTTTTGAGAGGTTTTGGCGGGGCGAATCCAGCAAGGAGGGAGCGGGATTAGGGCTCTCGATCGTCCGCCGAATCATGGATGCATTGAACGGCACCGTGTCAGTTGAAGATGCGCCCGATGGTGGGGCGCAATTTACGCTGCATTTCCCGGCATGGGATGGGGCGGCCTAGATCGTAGATGCCGGAGGAGGCGGTATGCAAACAATTGAGATACGCGTTTGGGACCCTTTCGTTCGGATACTTCATTGGTCATTAGCAGCAGCCGTGCTCATTGACTGGATGACTGATGAACCGCTCTGGATGCACGCATGGCTTGGGTACCTCGCTGCAATACTTGTTGGTCTGCGTATCCCGTGGGGATTTATCGGACCCGACAACGCGCGGTTCGTCAGCTTTGTGCGGGGACCGCGTGTAGTGCTCGACTATCTCGCCGGCTTGGTTCGTTTTTCGTCGCGGCGTTATCTAGGGCACAGTCCGACAGGCGGTGCGATGATTGTCGCGCTGCTCGTGATGATTGCCGTCACCGCCGGCACGGGCATGGCAAATCTTGCGGCGGATCAAGGCGAAGGGCCATTAGCTGGCGTCATCGCCAAAGTCGAGCGCCCAAAAATTCCCGGGCAACGGCGTCCGCGGCTGTTTATCAAGACCGTGCACGAGACAGCCGCCAATATTACGCTTGGGCTGGTGGTGCTACATGTGCTTGGTGTTGCATTGGCGAGCATCGCGCATCGCGAAAACCTGGTGCTCGCTATGATCACGGGGCGCAAAAGGCAAGAGTAGGTTCACTCCGGCCCTTTGTCCGGGAATCGCAGGTTAGCTCCAAATTGCCGACGAATTTCGCCAACGGCGTCGCGCCCGGAATTTCGCCCGGTGTCTGCCACGAAATGCGCTGTTTTGGGCGATTTGCCTCTATCTTGCCGCCTACTCGTCAGGCGGCCGTCAGCGAACACATCCACTACTTCGACCCGCCGGCCAAGTAGGGGATGGGGATAGCCAATGTTCGTTGTGGTGCCGCGATCCGATCGCTTGCGCTCGGCTGTCGAAGACGCAATCCGAACGCGCTATTGGAAGCGCTACGATGCCGTTCTATGTTCCTTTGCGCAGACAATCGTCGCGGAGCTCGGCCAAACCGGGAGTGTCGATTGCGCTGCCGGCATTCGGTTTGGAAATGAGACGTTCTTTTCGGAATGTTACCTCGACCTGCCCATAGAGCAGGTTCTTGAAGAGCACCTCGCGCACGCGGTTCGCCGCGATCGGATCGTCGAGATATCTCATCTGGGCGGGACAAGTCCGGGCCGCTCGCTCCCGTTTGTTCAGAAGCTCATTGAACTGTTGCGGGCGGTGGATACCGAGTGGGCCATTTTCACCGCTACCAAGCCGCTGCGGAGCCTGCTGCGACGAAATGGATTGGCGATGATCGAGTTGGGCTGCGCCGACAGAAGCCGCGTGTCTAATCCGGACAGTTGGGGAGATTATTTCAAACATGATCCCCGCATCATGGCCGTCGGCCATCGGACGGCTCTTGGACCTAAGCGCCTGCACCCCGCGCCCACTGCACGACAGCCGTCAGCCGATGCGCGAATTTTTTGAACGCCTGTTGCGCCAGGCAGCTGTTGCCGGCGTCCAGCCGGCCGTGGTGTCGCCACAGGGCGAGTTCTCATATTCCGCGCTTATCGAACGCGTCCGCGGCCATGCGCAATGGGCTAGGCGTCTGCCTCGCAGAGTCGGCCTGCTTTTTGCGAATGGTCCGGATCACGTCGTTTGCGATCTTGCGCTGAGTTTTGCGGGAAAGGAGCTGGTCCCGCTGCCCGAGTTCTTTTCCGACGCCCAGCTCTTGCACGTTGTTCAAGCGGCGCAGCTCTCCCACGCGGTTGCCGATTCAGTTTCGGCTGAGCGAGCCACGCGGCTTGGACTGACCGTCCATCAGTTGGCTGCTGAAAGTTTGACCAACATTGCACCGGCGTCCGACGCGGGCAGAATCATTTTTACCTCCGGGACAACCGGTAAGCCGAAAGGCGTATGTTTATCGGGAAGACAACTGCTTGCCAGCGTGGCTGCGCTTGCTCAGGCAACAGGTGCGAGCGCAGCGGATCGCTATCTTTCAGTCCTGCCGAATTCGTTGCTGCTGGAGCAGATAGCCGGCACCTACCTGCCGCTCTACGTCGGCGCCGCGATCCATATCCCGGCGGCCGCTTTGGCGGCCTCGCCCGGAAGCCGCCTTGCGATTGCGGCCGAACAGACACGAGCGACAGCAACGGTGTTGGTCCCCGAACTGCTCATGGCGTGGGTGAAGGAGCTGCAAACACTGGGCCGTCCTGCTCCCGGTTCTTTGCGGTTCATCGCGGTCGGTGGAGCACCCGTATCGCGGCGTCTGGCGACGGCGGCATGGCAACAGGGGCTGCCGGTCTATGAGGGCTACGGTCTCTCGGAATGCAGCTCGGTTGTCTCCGTAAATCGTCCGGATGCGCGACGGGCCGGCACCGTCGGACGGCCGTTGTCAAACGTTCAGGTCGCAATCGACGGCGGCGAGATTGTCGTCGGCGGCCCGACCGTAATGGATGGTTATGTCAGCGAGCCGAAAATATCAGGATCGTGGCGCACGGGCGATCTTGGGCATTTTGATCCGGACGGATTTTTGATCGTGACAGGGCGGAAAGACAACGTCATCGTCACCGACGCAGGAAGAAACATCAACCCGGAATGGATCGAAGAAATAATTGCCGCTGACAGCCGCGTCAGACGATGTGTGATTGTCGGGCACGAAAGGGAGCTGGTCGCTCTGATAATCCCGAGCGACACGTCCATCTGTAGCGACTTCCCGGCCATGCGCGACCTGGTCACTTTTGCCGCCCGCGGATTGCCGGACTACGCCAAGCCGCGACGGTATCTGGCGATGTCCGATGAAGAATTCCGCCGCCTTGATTTGCTCACCGCCAATTCCCGGCCTCGACGCTGCGAAGTCAGTCAGATCGTGACCGAACGCAGCCGATCGCTGCACGTGCAGGGCGCATAGGGAGGCACAGCATGTCTGCCTTTGAGCAACTGGTCCAGCAGACCGCATCGGCCCGTAACGCGTTTATCGAGCTGCCGCTCATTCAGGATGTTCTGCATAGCGGTGCGTCGAAAGGGTTGTATCTGGATTTTCTTGGTCAGGCCTATCACCACGTCAGGAGTACCGCTCCGCTGCTGGCTTTGGCAGCCGCACGTTGCGGTTCCGAAGATTATCTCTACCAAACGGCGTTGTTCGAATACATCGAGGAAGAGCGCGGGCACGAGGCATGGATACTCGAAGACATTCACGCCATGGGTGCCGACCCGGAACAGGTGCGCCGTGGCTCGCCGCGATTCCCATGCAAAGTCATGGTCGGTCATGCCTATTACGTCATCGAACAACATGTGTCGCCTTATGGGTTCTTGGGGATGATCCACGTCCTGGAAGGGATGGCTGTCGCATTGGCCGGAAAGGCGGTCTCCGCCATTCGCGCGTCCATCGCGAAATCCACAAATGGCGGATTTAAATATCTCGCAACGCACGGAGATTTGGATGTCCGTCATTCTGAATTCTTCGCGAACATGATTAACCAAATAGATCAACGGCACTTGCCGTTGGTGATCGAGACGGCGGGCGACTTTTACAGGCTGTACGGCGATCTCTTTCGCGATCTCGA
>Ga0187856_1001843_pt1 | contig 16359 bp, 13 predicted proteins | sample June2016WEW_8_40_FD_132443 | JGI IMG/M metagenome (GOLD analysis project Ga0187856, IMG submission 132443) | Peatland microbial communities from SPRUCE experiment site at the Marcell Experimental Forest, Minnesota, USA - June2016WEW_8_40 | ecosystem: Environmental > Terrestrial > Soil > Wetlands...
CTTGCTGAGGCAACGACAGAAGATTGATGAAAAGATGGCCCGATTGCCACCCCTCATCAGCCATTTGGAGGGGTTGTGCCGAGAACTCGGCGATCGAGCCGCCAAGGAACGCGCTACCAAGGTGGAATTGACAACGGGTCTGACCGAGCTGGCTCGGGTCACTTTGGAAGAGGCTTTTGTCCCGTTGAGCACGAGTGAACTCAAACAGAGAATGGAAGCCAAAGGGTTTGATTTCTCCCACTACTCCAATCCCTTGTCCTCCATCCACGTAGTGCTCCAGCGCCTGGTGAAGGGCTGTCAGGTAAAGGTGGTTCTGCGGAAAGGGGGCCGAAAAGCTTACCAGTGGCTCACCGCGATCGATCATATTCAGGGGCTCTTGGAATCGATTGGTAAAGTCGCCGAGCGTGCGCAGGCGCAGGGAGTCCAGGTGAAGCCCGGTGTCGATCATGGGGCTGCGGCGAAGTCGCAGAGCGCCGCGCTGAGGAAAAAATAGCTGGGGATAGGGCGAATGCAGCCCCGCAGTGGAGCGGGCGATGGAAGTTCAGGAAGTAGGTCTTACGGGCGGTAAACCAATGATCGGCCAACACTCAAAATGGCTCACGGCCAGGGAGGCCGCGAGCTATCTAAAAGTCGAGCCCCGAACGCTCCTCCTGTGGGCCAGAGAGGGACGCATCAAGGGGTATGTTCTCTCCGGCACTGAGCGCATTGGCTGGAAGGCAAGCTCAGGGTGGAACGCGGCATCGTCTGTCAGGTAGTAGATGATGTGAAGACAGCAGAGTCACGGCGCTCCCTTCACATTGACGACGCGATGTTGTTCACGCTGAAATACTGGAAGCAGACAACTCAATTCTCCGGCACGGATGATTGGATGTTCGCTTCCCCGGCACAGCTTGGACGGTTGCCGTGGTCCTACGATAAGGTTTGGCGCATGTATCAGAAGGCAGGCGCTAAAGCTGGAATTGGCAGACTCGGTACTCACTCGTTGCGTCACACGTATAGAAGTTGGTTGGACAGTGTGGGAACCCCGATAGCCGTACAGCAAAAACTCATGCGTCACGCGGACATCCGCACCACGATGAACATTTACGGGGACATCGTGACGGATGAGATGGCCGTAGCGAGCGGGAAAGTTACCCGGTTAGCTCTGAACGGCACGGGAAGCGGCACGGGAACCACCGCAACCGATTGAAAACATGGTGAGCGCGGAAGGAATCGAACCTTCAACCTACTGATTAAGAGTAGGCGAGCCTGATAGGGCCTTCCACGCCTTACTGCTTTTAAGAATCAATGACTTACCGACAATCAAGCCCGCACGCAAGCAATCTAGTTTGGTATTGAAAAGACGCGAGTTAGCGCACATGGGCTCAAGGCGCACGGCACACTTACGGCACACCTCCAACGGAGCCCACCCATTCCGCTTCGGACAACTGATTGATTCGGTCCTACAGGACATGCCGATGCGACGCTTCTAACCCAGTCGATGGACGCACGAACTTCGACTGACCAAGGCGCTCGATTTAGCAGATGGAATGGCCTCGGAACCAACATGACATTTTCACCTTCCGCAGCATCTCAAATCGGCTGCTTGCGGCGCAAACGTAGAGCTCGCGCTCGATCCTTTGATTCCGGATTCCTTGGCCGCGTCGTTGGCGGCGCCTTTTTCGGGGCTGAAGTTGTCAGTCAGGAGATTCAAGGGCGCGTCGCGATCGGAGTCGGCGACGACTGCGCCCAGAGCTTCCATTTTGTCGAACTGGTCGAGCCACTGCTGGCGGGTCATGTGTTGCTCGGTAATTCAGGATGCATTGTGACACTGTGTGCAGGCGGCCTTCACTTTGGTTTGTATGGGTCCGGACGGAAGCAGCTTGCCTGGGGCGCTGGGCGCTTGCGCGCTCGCCAGAATAACGGACGCGAACAGAAAGATTGCCGGAGACACTCGTTGTGTCTGCTCAGCGGATGCCTTTGCCTTCTTCGAGTGTGACATAGCGATTCGTGGGCAGATCCGTGAAGCGTTCCACCTTGCCGGAGGGTTGTGGCCACTGGATTTCGACGAAATCGAGCTTCTTGGCTTGTCCGATGCCGAGAACCATTCGAGGATCATGGCTAGACAAGAAGCTGCCGCCACTCGTCCGCAGGCGGGAGCGTCTTTGACCACTGAATCCCCAGCGAACCCACGCACCGACCGCGTCGATATTGCACGTCCGTCCAATCAGGCGAACGCCGAGCCAGTTATTCCGCCTTCCCACCTCATTGTGTAGCAGCAGTGGTTCACCACCGTTGTTGTTGATCAGAACATCGATACCGCCGTCGTTGTCGAAATCGCCAATCGCCAGACCGCGCGCCGACCAGAATTGTTGAAATGCGGGTCCGGCTTGAGCACTGACGTTCTGAAGTGTCTTGCCGTTGCCATGAAACAACAACAGCGGTTCTCGATAGGTAACACCTTCGGTGTCCACTTCCACCATGTCATCGGGATGCCCGTTCGATTGGATCAAGTCGAGGTTCCCGTCATTGTCATAGTCGAAAAACTTCAAGCCCCAGCCACTGAGCAGACGCGTAGCCTGCCCAACTCCAGTATCGGCGGCCGCATCCGAAAAGTTCTCGTCACCATCATTGTGGTAGATGGAGAACCGTTCATGGTCGATGTTGGCGACATAGAGATCCAGTTTGCCGTCGTTGTCATAATCGGCGGAATCGACTCCCATCCCTGAACGCGCACGGCCCGCGTCGCTGTAGGCAACTCCCGCGTTGAATCCGACCTCCTCGAATTTGGCATGTCCGCGATTCACGAAGAGATAGTTGGGTTCGGTGTCGTTGCTTACGAACAAGTCCATCCAACCGTCATTATTAATGTCAGTGGCGACAACACCGTGGGACTTCCCCAACTTCTTGCCAATGTCTGTGAATTGACCCACTTCCGTAAAAGTGCCGTCGCCGTTGTTGTGGTAGAGCTTGCTGGCGCGCCCCTTAAAGAGCCGGGGAATGCAATAGAAATGCTTCCCGACCCTGTTGTCGCCGCACAGATACTTATTCCCCATACCATATTCGACGAAGCTGCACACGAACAGATCTAACTTGCCATCATTGTCATAATCGAACCAAACCGCGGAAGTGGACCAGTTGGGATCGGCCACACCGGCTTTTTCCGTTACGTCGGTGAATGTGCCGTCGCCGTTGTTGTGATAAAGAGTGTTTCGTCCATAACCGGTCACGTAGAGGTCTGGAAATCCGTCGCCGTCGTAATCTCCAACGGCCACTCCAACGCCGAATGCCACGCCCTCAAGACCCGCTCTCGCGGTCACATCGGTAAATGTGCCATCTCGATTGTTTCGATAGAGTGCATTACGCGGCCGCTTGGCCGGGTCGGGATGGAAGAATTCGCATGGGCCGGTATTGACCAGGAAGATATCCATCCAGCCATCGTTGTCGTAGTCAAGGAAAGCGCAACCGGAGCACATCGATTCCGGAAGATAGTGAGCTTCGGAAGCGGCATTGTCGTGGACCCAGGTAATCCCGCTCTTTTCGGGAGGCACGGCGGAGAAAATGGGCCCCTCGTCCGCGGCAGCCACTCCTGTTGGTGCGACCCATTGCCAGATCCCATCTCGCATCTGCCACCCACCCGCGACCAGCGCTGCACCTAGGCCGAGGTCTTTCAGAAATTGTCGTCGCGAAAAATCTTTCCTATCGGTCAAACTTCCTTCTCTCTAAAGACCGCACTTTGTAGGCGATCGAAATATCCTACTGCTGATGCATCGGAGGTGGCGTTTGCGAGTCTGGCGGTGCAGAGTTATGCGTGGGAGGGTTCGACTCACTCTCGCGTTCGCTCGTAGCTGGCGTTTTTGACTGTAAGCGCGCAAACTCGGCCTGCTCGTGGCGGGACTCTTCACCTCTTCCAGCCTTGGCATATGCCCGCGCCAGACTGTAACGGACTTCGGGGCTCGCAGGTGCCAGGCGGCGAGCGGTCTCAAGTTGCGGAATTGAAGCGGTCGTCTTACCCTGCGCGAGCAGAATGCTGCCGACCAGGTAGTGGGCCATCGAAGAATTCGGTGCCAACCTGACCGCACTTTGCGCCAACGGCAAGGCGGTCGCATAGTGCTGGGCATGAAACTCTAGAAAGGCCCATTCCATGTATGCCAGCCCGCTCTCCGGCGTGATCGTCGTTTCCTCCTGAAACTGGGCCTCGGCGGCTTCTTCTCTCCCGCGCGCCGCCAACATAGCTCCGTAAGCGTAATGAGCAAAGGGCGTGCCCGGATATTTCTTCAAAAGATCGCGGAACCCGGGATCGGCGCGCTCATACTCCTTCAGCGCGAGGAAGCCGCCGATAGTGCCGGCATCATGAATCAAAGCGTCTTTGGAAGGGTCGAGTTGCGCCGGAAGAAGCGGCACACGCAGCAGGCTCAGCCCTAGTCCAACTTGAACGTCCTCGGAATTCACGTTCTGCAAAACCAGTTTCGACAATAGAGAGCGTGCCACTTCAAATTCGCCTCTTACGTTGAACAGGAGCGCCAGATGATAGTCGGCGACATTGGCCAGTTCCGGAGCGTTGCCCAGAGCGCGAGCGCGCTGCAGATGAGTGAACGCCTGAGAGAGATCGTGGCTTTCGAACTCACTCAGACCGAGCAGAGCCCACGCCGCACTCATCTTTGGGTTGAGTGATGTCAGACGCCGGAGATCGGTTGCGGCTTGGGCGTATTGGCTGCTGTCATACTGCAGTGACCCGAGATACCACCATCCTTCCTGCCATACTGGATTCAAGCGCACGGCCTTCTGGTAGAGTTTGATCGCAGCAGGAATATCGCCAGCATCGCGCGCGGTAGCGGCCCGCCGCGCAAGATCCTGAAAGGCGGGAGGGCCCTTCGGCGCGGATGTTTGAGCTATCGCAAAATTGCCGTGCAAAAGCGCCCAACCAACACAGGCAAGCCCCAGCCACAGGCCTCCGCGTCTGAAAGACATCCTCCAATGGATCATCGTTCGATGAATCATGACTTGGTGGATCATGGTTCTATGGATCATGGTTCCTTGGGCGCGGCGTCCGTCGAAGTTGATGGAGGGTTCACGGACGAAGAAGTCTTGGCCGGCTGCCTCTCCTGTTCTTTCTGCCGTAATCTTTCAAACACATCTCGTTCCTTTTGTGCGGCTTGTTTTCGGCCCGTCCGGCGATACAAATCGGAAAGCAAAAAATGTGCTTCGATGTGGTCCGGTTGTCTACGCAACACGCGTCCGAGCAGGGGCTCAGCTTTAGCGTAGTCCCGCTCGGTCATGGCGATGGCAGCAAATTCGAAGATCACCTCGGGAGCTCCAGGGTGTAACTGCTCCGCTTTAGTCAAGTACTTCCGCGCCGCCTCGTTGTCACCATCGAGTCGCCGCAGCCGACCCAAGTAGTAATTCGCCTGGAAATCATTCGGATCCGCTTTCAGCGCTTCGGTGAACTCGAGCGCAGCGCCATCGGAGTCTCCCAGGCCCACCTTCGCCACCCCCAGCGCGGAGTGAAGGCCGCGCAAATCCGATTGAAGTTCTGCAGCTTGCGACAACTCATCCATCGCGGGGTGATACAGACGCAGCCCCAGCAAGGTTTGCCCCATGATGAGATGGCCGTCAGCAGAGCCCGCGGACTGCAACGCAAAGGTGATCAAGGGAAGAGCCTTCTGATAAAGACCCATCCGAGTGTAGGCCGAACCCAGGATCAGAGCGTTGGCAGCATCCTCCGGATGGGCTCGATATACTTGCTCGGCCTCGCGAGAGGCTAACGAATAACGCTCCAAGTGGTAGTCGCAGAACGCGAGCAACTCCGGGACCCGTGGATCGCTCGATCCAGCCCGCTTCAGCCGGGCCAGTTGCCCGGCGGCGTCCTCGTAGTTGCCAACCTTAATAAGCGCCAGCGCCAGATTGAACCGCACTTTCGGGTTGCCGGAGCTGAGAACAAGGGCCTCCCGATAAGTCTGGATGGCCTCGTCCATGCGCCCCATGCGGGTCAACGCCATGGCTAGGTTCGACAGAACCTCAAACCGCGGTGGCTCCGCGGCAAGACAGGTGGTGTATTGGTTCCTCGCGGTGTCCCACTGACTCGCAGCCAGAGCCCGGTCCCCTTCCTCACAGGAATTCGTTGCCAGTGAGGATTGCGGGGCTTCGCCATACGCGAAACCACCGAACGCGCAAGCAACCAACACCCAACCCAGCCTGCGCCGCCATGGACGATCTTTCGGCTTTCGTAAAGCCGACGACACCGGGCAACTCGACGTTGACGTCATTGTGCCGGCGCCTGAGGACGTCGAAACCTGATGGCCGGTCATCGCTCATCCTCGGACTTCGAAGTCTGCAAGAACAGTTGTCTCTCCTGTTCTGCATCGCCGTTCCTATGCAACCCCACATAGACAGACACCAGCGCGTAATGAACTTCGGAGCTTTGCGGCGAGCGCTGCTCCGCTTCGCGCAACGGGGCCAAAGCGTCGTCCCATCGGCGGTCGAGTATGAAACTGCGGCCTTCGATTAAAAAGGAAAGGGCGTCGTCCGGATCCAATTTTCGGGCCCGCAGGGCGTCCGCTCGCGCTCCCGCCCCATCTCGCTGCTCGAGAGCCAGTCGCCCCAGCCACAGCCAGGGCACGGCGCTCTCGGGATTCGTCTTGGATTCCGCGACAAATTCGACCGTTGCCTCTTCGTCGCGGTGCTCGCTCTCCAGGAACATGCCGTAGTCGAGATGGACACAGGGTTGCGCGGGAAACTGGGCGATCAACGCACGATAAGAGTCTTCCGCATCTTTCTTGCGGACTTGCAGAATGGCAATCGCGGCTTCGCCCGCCATGCGCACGGCCGGAAACAACGGCGAGTCGGCAGCCGGCACTTGTTCCAAATTGAGTTGGGCGGACCCGAGCGCCAACAGCAATCCCGGATAGTCGGGGGCTTGGTGAAACAGAATCCTGAACGCCACCAACGCACCTTCGCCGTTGCGCCGGCGCATTAACACCAAACCCAGGTGGTAGGCGGCCGACTGCGAGATGGGGGCAGGCAGGCCATTGCGACCGGCGAGGGCCTTGTTCAGGTGAAGACTGGCGTTGTTCCAATCGCCCTCTTCGTACTCACACAAGCCGAGCAGCGCGAACCCCAGCGGATTATCGGGGGCGAGCCGGGTCAAGCGCCCGAAAGCCTGGGCTGCATCCGCGAAGCGGCGCGAATCGTAAAGCAACTTACCATACTCCCACAATCCTTCCGTCCACTCTGGCGTCTCGCCGAGAACCTGCGCGTAAAGACGGATGGCCCGCTCCGTGTTGCCATCTGCCTCGGCCTTTGCTGCTTCCTGTTTTAACTGCGAAACGGATGCGGATGGCCCCACCTGAGCGCAAAGGGAAAGACCGGTCAGAAGCCACGTCGCAGCACTGGGAACCCATTTCCGGTGGCGAGCCATCCGCACATCCCATAAGAGATTCAAGCCCCTTGGGCGACTCCCCGCTACCAACATTCGGAGAACGAGCCAAGGGGCCAGAGTGCATAGTCTATCGTTCCTCTCCAGAGATTAGAAGAAGAACTTCGCCGACATTTCCATTTCGCGGTGGCCCGTCTTGCTGCAGGTGTAGCCGAGTTCCAGTGCGACATCCCCAGAGCACCCCCCGGTGCCATTCGCAAGCGTGGGCGTGCCTTGACTCGGGTCGGTGGCGTTTGCCGGTAAGGTCCAGTTGTAATCAGCCACATTGTTTGGGTTGACCAACTGCGCGCGGTTGAACAGATTAAAGGCCGAGACCCGCACATCCAAGCGCCGGCTCTCACGCATGTGAAACGACTTCTGCAGGGCGAGGTCGAAGCTGAAAGTGCCGGGTGTCTTCATGTAGGGCGGGTCAACCTGACCTTGCTGTCCAAAAGCGGGTAACGCGATGCAGTTGACATTAAAGAAACCGGTGTTGACCCCTCCATGGTGGGCCTTGGGATCGCAGGTGTACACCGGGTAGATGCCGTTCGGCGGGCTGGTGGTGGAACCGGGCAGGAACGCGGTTGCCCAGGCGTTGCTTCCAAACCATGTGTCGGAAGCGTTCCAAAGTTCTTGCTCTGCTGGAGTAGTTGAAGGACATGTGGCGCCATTCTGCACACAGGTCACATCGGCGCTAATGGCAACCGGCCCGCCGCTGCTCGCCTTGCTGATGCCGGACAACATCCAGCCATTCAAAGCGCCGCGCGCAAACTTCGACCCGCTCAACGCCCCAAGCGCCAACTGCGGCACGAAATACTGATATCCAATGGAAAACAAGTGAGTGCGGTCGAAGCTCAGGACGTGGTACGCCCCACGGTTGCTGTAAGGATCGGGCAGAATGGTCTGGTATTGGTCGCTCTCGCCCAGTGCTTTGGAGTAGGTGTAGCTCGCGATGAAATCCAGGGAATGGCTTGCCTGCCGCCGCAAGGTGCCCTGCAGTGCGTTGTAGTTGGCATCGCCGCTGTGCTGGATCTGAACGATCTGCTTAAAAGGGTCGTAGGGAGCGGCCAAAGCTTCGTTACCACCAAGGTATTGCGAACCTAGGTTGTGATTGCTAGGCGACACCCAAAGTTTGCCGTAGGGAATGTTGTCGATATTTTGTTCGATGAGCAAATGACGGCTTTGGCTCCCGACGTAGGCCAGTTCAGCAAAGAAATGCCGCGGTAATGCCGAGGACAGCGTCAGATTGTACTGGTAAACGGTTGGGACATGATGGTCCTGAGGGCTATAGACGGCACTGCTTTGACCATAAGTGAAGGCCGATTGTGCCCCTGGGTTAGAGTTTTCGATAGCGCTCAAATTATAGTCGGGAGCGCCGGAGATCGTTGCTTCATAGAGGTTTGGCGGGCCCAAAATCGCTCCGTAGCCTGAGTTGGTGGGATCGCGTTGCGTATATTGCCCTACGCCTCCGCGTAGGACTGCCTTGCCGGTTCCCAAGGTGTCCCAGGAGAAACCGAAGCGCGGCTGAATCAAGGGATGACCGTACGGCAGGATCGTTTTCGGAATCGTTCCGCAGAGAGGCACTACCGACTGCCCTGGATTATTACAGCTTGCGGTGCGGATGCCATCGTACGGACTGGAGGAATCGGCCGCCGTGTAGGCAGTGGGATCAAAGGTCGAGGCCAGGCCGCGAGCTTCATACCACGGTCCCTGCCAAGTCCAGCGCGCTCCGTATTCAAGCGTCAGCCTGCGGCTCACTTTCCAATTGTCTTGCCCGTACCACTCGAATTGTGTGGAACGGAGGTTGGCGCGGACATCGTGGTTGACTTGGACGTATTCCGCAAAGTGTTCGGTCAGGATGTCGACATACTCGTCGCCGCTGCTGCCGCCGGTCCAAGTCGAAGGGACCAACTCTCCTTCAAGAGGCAGACTGCTGAGGTTCTGATCGTTGCGCGCGCGCTCGACCAATCCACCAAATTTCAGCGTATGAGCGCGGACCACCTTGGTTACACTGTCGCCGAATTCAAATTGGGTCTGCTTGTAGTAATTTCCCGCTCCCACCAGATTGCTGGCGCCCCATCGTCCCGTGCCCGGGGGGCTGTAGCCGCTGCCGCAGCCGCTCGTGTTCAGGGAGTCGCAAATTCCAAAGGCTGGTACGATTTGCGGCACGATGGGATAAGTGGTGCCGCTGCCGAAAGCGCCACCCGCAAGGCCAGTGAAGTTGACTCCCAGGGTTTGCTTGCTCAGTAGACTTGGATTCTGATAGTAGTTGGGTTGGCGAAGTACATTGGTGTTGAAGGTGAACTCGTTGGTCAGCGTTGGGTTTAGTACGTTGACCATGTTCACATTCAGCGACCGGGAGTGATATTCCTGGACGGTCGGTGTCGGGTCCGGAACATTCGAGGTCCAGGTCTGGCCTTCGCCGGAATATTCGGAAAAGGGAGAGAATTCTTTCTCGTCTTGGCGGCCAAGCCGCACGAAAATGCGCGCCTTGTTCGACGGGTCCCAGTCGAAGCGCCCCACATACTGCGTCACATTGTGCGGGAAAATGGGGTCGGCTGCATAATTCCAAAAGCCGTACGGGTCCGTGTAGTTGGGGCCGGCCAGATTGGCACTCTCCAAGGACTTCAGCAGCCCGACTCCGTTCGGCGTGTACCCCAGTGCGGAATTGGATGAGGGAGACTTCGTCAGCTGACCACCTTGCGAGGCGAGAGTGTTGCCAGTGGTAGGATCGGTCATGTTACAGGGCTGGTTCAAATAAGTGCCAGTGGGATTGGCCACGCACGCGGGACTCAGAACAATGTCGCTGAAATTGCCATTCAGCTCCGCGAGGGTCGGGACGTCGGCCAACTGAGTACCCGGGTCGGGAGTCTGGCGCGACCATTCCGCCCCGAAAAAGAAGAACAGCTTCTTGTTGTCTCCGCGGTTATAACTGGTTCCGGGAATAAGGATGGGGCCACCGATGGAGAACCCGGGATAGTTGAACTTGGAATGCGGCCGCTTTATGCTGGCAAAATTGTTGCTCCAGTCGTTGGCGTCGAAGGCGTAGTTACGTCCGGTCCAATAAGCCTCGCCGTGAAAATCCTTCGTGCCGGACTTGGTGATCGCTGTCACCAACACCGGGCTGCCACCTTGGTCGGCGGTGAAGTTGCTGGTCTGCACGGTGAGTTCGGATATGAACTCCGTGTTGGGATAGATGTTGCTGCCATTGTTGCCCGTAAGGTCGTCCATGTTGCCGCCGTCGAGCTTAAAGGTGTTCGCGTCGGAGCGGTTCCCATTGACGTTGAACCCCTCAATCCCGGCAGACGAGGTGGTTAAGTGGGAGTTAAAGCTCTGGCCATACGCGCTGCTTGCGTTCGCGGTGATACCCGGCAAAAGAGTCAGCAACTCTTCTGCGTTCCTTCCAATGGTGGAAAACGCCTGAATTTGCTCGCTAGTGAGCGTTTCAGAACGCTGGCCTGAGTCCGTTGTGGGCACTGCGGCGGAAGTTGCACTCACTTCGACCGATTCCTTCACTGCGCCGACGGTCAGGGTCACATTGATCGCGATGCGATCGTTGGCATGCGCAACGAACGTTTTCGCCCATGTCTTGAAACCAGCGTGCGTCACCGATAGCGTGTACGGCCCGGGCAGCACAAATGGAAAAACATACTCGCCGGTGGTATTGGACAGAGTGTTGGTGGCCACGCCCGTGGCCGTGTTAACGAGCTTCACTTGGGCGTCTGGGACAGACGCCTCGGTCGGATCCACAACCACACCATCAAGGCGGGCCGGGGACTGTGCCCACAGCGGTGCCACGCAGCACAGCACCAGCAGAAGACTACTCACGAAGAAGGGGAAAGTCCCCAGTCTGGTATTCAGCATGTTTCGCTCCTAATCGCGGGCGGGCACGATAAAAGCTCAAATTCGCTATGAATCGGAACCCAAAATGTAAGCGGTTGCATATCCGCATCGGAGTTTAGGCCCGCAAAATCTCGTTTGTCAAGAAAAATAGTATCTTTTTATTATTGATTATTTCTTTTGCTTTCGGAGCGGGGAATCTACCCGGAAAGCAAGTTAACGGGTATTTCGCCGGCCGGGCAACACCCGGTCAGACCAGTTGCCGCCCTCACGTTGAGAAATATCGGGAGAGTATCAAGGGACGCGGCGTAATCTCGCGCCTAGCGGCCGCCCTCTACGATCCTGTCGGTTTTGTAATCGCGCCATTCTCCCTCAGGCAGATAAATGTCGCGCTGCACCTGCCCTTGGGCGACGACTGGGGCCACCAGTAGCGCGTCTCCGACCATGAATTCGTCCATGACGGCCTCTGCTCCACGCCCCATCGGAAAGTTGCACCAAAGTGGTCGCAGGGTTTGCATCCGAAAGTGTCCCACGTCAGCGGAAATGGGACAGTTTGGGACCGGCAGTTAAGTGGCTCCTGTGTTTTGTGCTCTCTCTTCCCGGTTATCTCCGGGCAGCCGACCAACCCCGTTTGGCCGTTCCCAGCTATGTGAGCCCGACCGCGAAGGAATGGAACGTCTGGGCATCCCTCGGGTCCCAGACTTTGGGAATCATGATTATCAACCTCAACAACGGGGATGACACTCGCTACGACGCAGCGATCGCGGCCGCTGTGAAGGGCACACAAGAGTCCGGCATTCTGGTGCTGGCATACGTCTATACGCGCTATTCTCAGCGCGATCCCGCTGAAATTCGCGCCAAGATTGACGGCGTTTTCGAGAGTACCATGTCGACGGCATCTTTCTGGACGAGACGCCCACCGATTGTAAGGCATTGGGAAAACATGCCGCGTCGAATCTCGCATATTACGAGGCCCTCGCCGATCACATCCGCACCAAGCCTGGGAAGCACTATGTCGTCTTGAATCCCGGAACCTTGCCAGAAGAGGAATGCTGGATGAAGGCGGCCGACATTTTGCTGACGTTTGAGGAACCTACGCTAGCCAATTATGAGAAGAACTACGTCGATCGTGACTGGATCCATCGTTATCCGCCCGAGCGTTTCTGGCGCCTCGTCTACAGCGTCCCCTCCAGTGACGAAATGCAGCAGGTTGTAAAGCTGGCCCGCCAACGCCGTGTGGGATGGCTGTATGTCACCGATGACGGTCCGGACAAGAACCCGTGGGACGAACCCGCCAGTTATCTCGCGACGGAAGCGAGAGAGTGGACGGGCATCGAGCCCGAGACTCTTAAAAACACTCCTCCGAGTTCAAGAGAAAGTGCTACGCCTGCGCTGCGCCGGGTGTCCATCCAGTGGAGCGGGTTGAAGGGAGCAAGATCTCAAATCTTGATGGACGTAGATCATAAAACGTCGACAGGATACCACGGGTCCGGAACCGCTCTCGGGGCCGACCTGATGCTGGAGATGCCCGGAGACGGCTCTGTCAAACTCATGCGCTATAACGGAAACGGTGAAGATTGGAAGTGGACCACCTTGGAGGCGCATGTCACTCTCACTCAACCAGAACCTGGCATGAATCGCGTCGAGTTCGATGCAACGCCTCTGGGTTCGGCGACATCGATAAAGGTTCAGTTTCGTTCGCTCGATAAGGATTGGAACCCTGTTTCCGCCAGCAGAGTATTTGACTGGATCCCAAAATGAAACCTCAGTCGGAAGCGACGACTTAATTGGTGCGCCATCGGCAGCGTGCATCGAGACACTACCAAGCGGCTCCTGAAGCGACCGGCTTGATCTACACGGTCGTCTTCGCTTACCTAGACGTCGGACCTGAGCATCGGACGACCGTCTCCTCGACTTTCCAGCAAGCTACTTCGCCGTGTGTTCGTAGGCTCCGATGTCAATCTTCTTGTCTCTTAGGCGAGGGTTACCAGCGAAATCGTAAGCGCCCACCACCGCGATTCCCAGGTTGTCACCAGCGTTCCACGCAGCAGAGTCTCGGCGAACCCTCAGATCTGGCGGATTTGCCTTGCGATTCACGAACTCCGGGTCGGCAAAGGGAGAATGGGCATCGTTGCCGGAAGCCATCAAGTAACTCTCATAGCCAGTGTAGTAAGTGTTGTTCCACATCCAATTGCTTCCGGACTCTCCATCAGCGGAAAAATAGAGATTGTAGTCCACCGCGACTGGCGTGATTCCTGGGGCAAAAGGGACGTAGTTGCTGATAAAAAGTCCCTGTGAGTTTGCATAGAGAAGATTGTTCTCGAAGACGCAGCCGCTCACATTGCTCTGAATGAACAGCTCGCCAAATCCAGCATGAAGAGTGTCATCTCCGTAAAACGTGTTGTTGACGATCTCGCTGTTGCTGGTTCCGCCCACGGTCGGGTCATACCCTCCAATTGCGATTCCCACATTCGCGGAGTGATAAATGAGGTTGTTCCGAACCTTAACGTGGTCGCTGTTGTGGCCAGCATTTTCGCTCGCCACTTCCATTCCCAGATCGTTGTTGTGGGAATCGTTTTGCTCGACCACGATGTGAGCTCCGCCGTCCACATAAATGCCCGCTGCAAAGCGGCTGTAGGTTCCGTCAGGGTTCTCATAGGCCGGGTTCCCCGTGGTGTCGATGTCGTAGACGCGGTTCCCACGAATCTCACCGTAGCGAGCATAGTCCTTGCTGGGATCTGGATCGAATCCGTAGAACCCTGCGGCATCAATGCCGATGTTGTCGTTGTGATGGATCGTGTTGCTCACCACGCTCCAGTTTCGGACATTTCCATCAAGCGTCACGGACTCGCTCCAACCAGTCTTGAGGTTATAGACCTCATTCTCTGAAACGAGAATATGGTTCAAACTCTGGGAAGGACTTTGCCCGTAGATCGCGATCCCATGTCCATTACAGCTACTCGGGTCACAGCTCGACCCGTTTGGGGCTCGGAGCACCTGTATGTTGTGGATCTGGTTGTTCAAAATCTGGATATAGCTTCCATATCCATCGATCAGAATTCCCGCGGGCTCTTGCCCGGGAAGAGTAGCAATATAGTTTCGAATCTCAAAACCCTTGATGATGATGTAACTCTGATTCACGAGGTAAAAAAAAGCGCTCCATGTATCCGAAGGGGGCGCCAGGGTTGACCCGTCGAGGATAGCAGTTTCGCCCGGAAAGCTCTGAAACGTTATGTAGCCTCCCACCTGGGTCCCGGAGTTTGGGATCGTGACTAACTCGTGGTAGACGCCTTTACGGACATAGACCGTGTCTCCTGGACCGGCCAAGTCCGCGGCATGTTGAATCGTTTTCCATGGCCTCTCCCACGTGCCAGGGCCAGCGTCGTTCCCGGTTGGCGCAACGAAATAGTGATGCCCAGACTTGGCTTCGCTCCGATCAGCTTGACTTGTTTCGACCTGCTTCGCTCCGAAGGCCGTCACGCGCTTTGCTTCTTGTGCACCCAGGTTCGTGGACAGAAAAACCACGCCGCAAATCCACGCTGCGAGACAACGGTCGCCCACAAACAAATTGCCTTTCGTGCGCACATAACGCTTCAGGGCAGGGTCGATGCCTAGTAACGCAAAGAGGCCGGCAAAGCTAGCTACTACGATTAGCGAGTTGAAAAGGCCTAGATTCACTTTTGCGCTCCTTTCAGTGCAAGCGCTTACATTATACGACAATTCGTGTAAGCGATTAAATATATTTTGCCGCGGATGATTTGTACTGCACTAAACTAATCTCGTGAATGTCTTTGTAGAGAAAGCAGGTTTGGCGTTTCAGGTCGCGAAATTAATATGAACATAGCCCAGGTCGCACTTCGCGCCGGTGTGTCGACCGCGACCGTTTCGCGCGCCATGAACGGCAGCAGCTTGGTTCGTTCTCGAACCAAGGAGAAAGTCTTGCGCGCCATTCGCGACCTCGGATATTACCCCAACACGCAGGCGCGAGCCTTGGTATCTGGCAGAACCCGTATGTTGGGTCTGGTAATTTCGGACATCATCAACCCGTTTTTCCCTGAGTTGGTGAAAAGCTTCGAGTTTGCGGCGATCCAGCACGGATACGAAGTGATCGTCGCGAATACTGACTACAGCTCCGAGCGCATGGGAACCTGTGTGCGTCGCATGATCGAGCGCAACGTCGATGGCGTCGCTATTATGACCTCTGAAATGGAACCACACCTTCTCGCTGAACTTTCACGCCGCCAACTTCCCATAGTGTTCCTGGATGTGGGCAAGTTGGAGCCGCTGATCAGCGTGATCAGCGTCGATTACAACCACGGAATCAGGCAGGCGGTGCAGCACGTAATTTCCCTCGGGCACGAGCGCATAGGATTCATCAGCGGTCCGCGCTCATTGAAGTCTGCGCGCACCCGTCGGGTTGCATTCTTGAAATGCATTTCCTTATGCGGCGTGAGCGATCGGCAACGGATCGTAGTTGAGGGGAACCACAAAATCGGAGGAGGCGAGATCGCGATGACCCAGATGCTATCGATGCCAAATCCGCCAACCGCAGTACTCACATCCAATGACCTGACGGCTATCGGCGCAATGCGCGCCATCCACCGCGGCGGGTTGCGTGTCCCGGAGGACATTTCGATAGTGGGTTTTGACGACATCGAGTTCAGCGAATTCACCCAGCCGCCCCTCACCACGGTGCGCCTTTCGCGCGACGAGTTGGGACAGAAGGCGTTTAACGCGCTGTACAACGGACTCGACGGTGGGCTTCCCGGCGGGCAAGAGATCAGGATCAGCACCAGTCTGGTATTGCGCCAGTCGACTGCTCCGCCAAACAGGGCGGGTTCGCGGCGGCGCTGACCTCCCGAGGAGTGATTTTTGTGGTTGTAGCTTGGGAAACACGGGCGGACGTCTGGAACTGTTTGAAGCGAAGTGGACGGAACTGCCAGATGGGGGCGATACCGTAAACCTCGACTTCGCGCGCAACGTGGTAGGCAAATCTCGGGTAGCCTTGTTTGTTGCGCGTTCCTCGCTGTAGCGGATGAACGGCTCCAACTGCTCGGGCCGAGGCAACTTGCAGAATTGGACCGCGCGGTTGATTGTTAGCGTGTCGTCTCGCAAGGCTTCTATCA
>Ga0187856_1001845_pt1 | contig 16355 bp, 19 predicted proteins | sample June2016WEW_8_40_FD_132443 | JGI IMG/M metagenome (GOLD analysis project Ga0187856, IMG submission 132443) | Peatland microbial communities from SPRUCE experiment site at the Marcell Experimental Forest, Minnesota, USA - June2016WEW_8_40 | ecosystem: Environmental > Terrestrial > Soil > Wetlands...
CTCGAATGCCTCGGCCAGCGTGCGCGCCGAAGTCTTGATCGCATAGGCCGATTTCCACTGGTTCATGCCCGCGGTGCGGCCCTGATAGATCACGCCCTTGGTGTCGCACAGGATGAGGTTCTCGGACCGAAAGCCGATCGCCTTGAGCAGTTCCAGGCAGGCAATGCCGGCGGCGCCGGCGCCGTTGCAGACGAGCTTGGTCGTTTCGATGTCGCGGCCGGTGAGTTGCAGCGCGTTGATCAGTCCGGCGGCGGCGATGATGGAGGTGCCGTGCTGGTCGTCATGGAAAACCGGAATGTCGAGCAGCTCGCGCAGCCGCTGCTCGATGATGAAGCATTCCGGCGCCTTGATGTCCTCGAGATTGATGCCGCCCCAGCTCTTGCCGAGCAGTTTCACGCAATTGATGATTTCGTCGGGATCCTCGGAGGAGATTTCGAGGTCGATCGAGTCGATGTCGGCGAAACGCTTGAAGAGGACGGCCTTGCCCTCCATCACCGGCTTTGCCGCCAGTGCGCCGAGATTGCCCAGGCCGAGAATGGCGGTGCCGTTGGTGATCACCGCGACGAAATTACCCTTCGTCGTGTAGTCGTAGGCGCGACTTTCGTCCTCGGCGATGGCCAGCACCGGAACGGCGACGCCCGGCGAGTAGGCGAGCGAGAGGTCGCGCTGCGTGGCCATCGGCTTTGTCGCCACGACTTCGAGCTTTCCGGGCCGGCCCTGGCTGTGAAACAGCAGCGCTTCCTGATCGGTGAAAGTGGGCCGGTGCGTGCGGTCGCCGGTTTTCGGAGCCATTTCAATTCCCTACTGAACGCGCGGTGGTTGGCGGGTGGTCGAATGCGAAGGCGGCCGACGTTAGCGGAAGCGGTGGCCTGTGCTCAAGTGACTGGTGGCTCATGATCGGTCGCGCGGCGCAAAAAAGCGCCGCAGGCTCGGCGCATTGAATAAGCAGGCCCGGGAGAGTAATCCCTGCGCGTAAGCCCGCCATCCGCAGCCTGCCGGCAAACCATGATCAGATTTCTGCTTCGTCTCATCGGCCTCTGCTTGCTGGCAACCGCCTTTTTCTTCTTCGTCTATGACGGGACCAAGTCCATCGCCAACCAGCACTTGGTTTACATCAAAGTCGGCGACGTATGGGCTATTCTCGACCAGAACAGCCTGAATCTGGCGCAAAATTGGTTGAAGCAGAGGGCCATTTGGGCTTGGGACCCGTATATGCAGACGATTTTCGACCTGCCTACCTGGGTCGTGCTCGGGATATTGGCGATGATCCTGATCCTGCTTGGACGCAAGAAAAAGCCGCTCATCGGCTATGCGCGCAACTAAAGCGCGCGCTGCGTGCAATCTCCCATGCGGACAGCCTGGCGACGTTTACTTCTTGTCTTGGTCATCATTGTCCTTACCCTGCTTTTTCTGCCGTACCTGATCGCCCCGTTCTATCGGTTCGTCCAGCCGGTCTCGACACCGATGCTCTGGCGCTGGGTGACCGGGGCCCGCGTCGAGCGCATCGTCGTTCCGCTCGGCCGCATCGCGCCGACACTGCCGCTTGCCGTCATCGTCGCCGAAGACGGCAGCTTCTGCCACAATCACGGCATTGACCTCGGCGCGATGCGCGAGGCGCTGGAAGAGGCCGACGACATCGAGGCAGCGCGCGGCGGCTCCACCATCACGCAACAGACGGCCAAGAATCTGTTCCTCTGGCCTGGGCGCAGTTTTCTGCGCAAGTCGCTGGAATTCCCGCTCGCACTGTGGATCAACTTGGTGTTGCCGAAGCGGCGGGTGCTGGAAATCTATCTCAACATCGCCGAGTGGGGTCCCGACGGCGAATTCGGAGCCGAGGCCGCCGCGAGCTGGGCGTTCGGCAAGTCGGCGCGCGATCTCACGGCGCGTGAGTCGGCGGAACTCGCCGCCATCCTTCCCAACCCGCTCCGCCGCAGCGCCCGGGCGCCGAGCGCTCCGGTGCGCAGGCTCGCCGGCCTCTATGAGCGCCGCGCGGCCGCCCATCCGGCGCTCGATGCCTGTATCCGCACCCGCGGCCCCTAGCTTCCGCCGAGTCATTCTTCTATAAGCCCGGTTTCCGTCATTCCGGGGCGCGCTAAAAGCGCGAGCCCGGAATCCATATCCACAAGCGGTGATTATGGATTCCGGGTTCCTCGCGTCGCTCGGCCCCGGAATGACTAAGAAAATAGGAGAACGACGCCATGGCCGTACCGAAGAGAAAAACATCGCCGTCGCGGCGCGGCATGCGCCGGTCCGCCGACGCGCTGAAGCGGCCGACTTATATCGAGGACAAGGATTCCGGCGAATTGCGCCGACCGCACCACATCGACCTCAAGACCGGCATGTATCGTGGTCGGCAAGTGCTGAACAAGAAGACTGAGGCATAGCCCTTCGGATGAGGGACGCGCGCCATGTTCGTTCTAGGCTTTCCTCTGCTTCTCATTCCTTTCGCCGTTTACAACATGATTGCGTTTCTCACGCCCGGCGTGGGCTGGACCTCGCCGGTGACCACCGTGCACATGATGTCCGGTCAAGACTGGGTGCTCACCTGGGAAGATATGCTGCTGGCCTTTGCCATTTTGCTGCTCGCGGTCGAGATCATCAAATCGACGCGGATGGGTATGCGGTCGATCGTCGATCACATCCTGGCGATGGCGCTGTTCATCGCCATGCTGGTGGAGTTTCTGCTGGTGCAGAAGGCCGGGACCTCGACTTTTTTCCTGTTGACGATGATCTGCCTGGTCGACGTGCTGGTCGGCTTCATCGTCAGCATCCGCAGCTCGCAGCGCCAAGTCGAAATCGAAACTCAGCGGGCGGCGTGAAGCGGCGACTTCCCACGATCGCCGCGACAACCGGATCGGTTCAGAGCGAGCGCGACAGCGCGCGGCCGGCCGGCGTCGACCATCGGCCAAGCGCACGATAAGCGGCGATCGCTTCCTCCGGCTCGGCCCGGCGGCGCGCCCGCGTTTGCGGCGCCCGCCCCAATGTGGCGATCAGCTGGGCGACGAAGTTGGCCCTCGGGCGGTCGGGCGCGGGCGCGGCGGCAGCCTCACGGTCGTTGGGCGCGAGGGGGATCAGGGCTGTGCTCACTGGCGCCTCCTGTACCGAAATGGGACGTCCGCCACTTCCAGTCAGGAGATCGCAAGCGGCGTGCCGCGGCGCCGGTGGTTTCAATTCGGCTTCCAGTTTTCCGAATTCTTTAAGCTCTCCCGGTACTTTGACGCTGACCGGCCGTCTGCTTTCGCCCTCTGCGGACTGCGACTAATGGCAATGAGGCGACCGTGAGCAGCAACGGTCCGCAAGATTCGAACCCTGTCGGCCGACTTAACCGGACCGGCGAGAGCGGCGAGACCTCTGCAGGGGCGAAAACCGTCGCCCGCCTCGACGCGACCGAAATTCTCGCCTCGATTGGCGAAGTGCTCTACCGCTGGGACATCGCGAGCGACATCCTGGTGTGGAGCGCGAACGTCGGCGACGTGCTGCTCATCCGAGACCCCGAGGCGATCAGAACCGGCCGCGCCTACGCGCAGTTCCTCGAGGCCGACAATTTGCAGGCTCGCTTCGACGCGGTCGTTCGGTCGGACCAACGCGACGAAGGACGCGGCATCTGCTATCGAATTGAGTACTGCATCCGCCCCGATCCCGGCTCCGAAACGCGGCTTTGGGTCGAGGATACCGGCCGCTGGTTTGCCGGTCCCGACGGGAAACCGGCGCACGCGCAGGGCACCGTACGCGTCATCAATGAGCGCTACGAACGTGAACGCCGGCTCAGCTACCTGGCCCGCTGCGACGATCTCACCGGCGAGCTCAACCGCCATTACCTCACCGAGGTTCTTGAAAAGACCCTCGAGGAGGCGATGCGGTTCCGTTCCTCGTGCGGATTCCTGCTGGTCGCGATCGACAATTTGGCGCGCATCAATGAGTCCCACGGCTTCGACATTGCCGATCAAGTGATCAGCGCGATCGGTCAGCGCATCCGCGGTCGGATGCGGGGCAAAGACACGCTGGGCCGTTATTCCGGCAACAAGTTCGGCATCGTGCTGCGGGACTGCACGCCGGACGACATGGCGACCGCCGCCGAACGCCTGCTCGCGGGGGTGCGCGACGAGATGGTGCCGACCAGCGCCGGGCCGGTCGCGGTGACCGTGACCATCGGCGGCGTGACGGCGCCGCGTCATGCCCGCAGCGTGGCGGACGTGCTTGCCCGCGCCCAGGAGACGCTCGATACGGCGAAAGGCAAGCGCCACGGCTCATTCCTCGCCTATCGGCCCAATGTCGAGCGCGAGGCGCAGCGCCGCGAGAACGTGCGCGCCACTGACGAGATCGTCGCCGCGCTCAATGAACGGCGCATTTTCCTCGCCTACGAGACCGTGGCGGCGGCCGTCGACCGGCGGCCGGCTTTCTACGAATGCCTGATGCGCGTCCGTCGCAGCGACGGCAGCCTGCTCGGGGCGAACGACGTGGTTCCGGTCGCCGAACGTCTCGGATTTGTGCGCTTGCTTGACCACCGCGTGCTCGAACTCGTGGTTGATGAACTGGTCGCCGCGCCTGCGCTGCAGGCGAGCGTCAATGTCTCGCCCGCCTCGACGACCGATCCCGACTGGTGGGCGGGTTTGGGCTCGCTCCTGCGCACCCATGCCGGGGTGGCCGAGCGCCTCATCATCGAGATCACCGAGAGCTCCGCCATCCACGACATCGACGACACGCGCGGCTTCGTTGCCCGCGTCAAGGATCTCGGCTGCCGCATCGCCATCGACGATTTCGGCGCCGGCTACACCTCGTTCCGCAACCTGCGCAAACTCGGCGTGAATATCGTCAAGATCGACGGCGCTTTCGTTCAGAACATCATTCGCTCGGAGGACGATCGCGCCTTCGTGCGCACGCTCATCGATCTCGCCAAGCGGCTCAAACTCCTCACGGTCGCCGAATGGGTGCAGGACGAGCGCGCCGCGAAGATGCTGGAGGCGTGGGGCTGCGATTACCTGCAGGGCGCGCTCATCGGCCTCGCCTCGACCGAGCGGCCGTGGCGCCCAGGGCTAGCGCAGGCCATTTGATCGATTCAGATTTCCGCTCGTCCCCGCGCAAGCGGGGACCCAGCTTTTGCGCTCCGCATCCGGTAATGGATTCCCGCTTTCCGCGGGAATGAGCGGGAGAAGGCTATTCCGGCCGCTCGCCGCCGCCGGGCTTCTTTTCGGACAGACGATCAACCTTTTTCTGCATTTCATCGAGCTGACGCTTGAGGTCGTCGATGTCGCCCACCTTGGGCGCCGCCTTGCCCGGTTCTGCCGCGGCCTCGCCGCCCTGGCTCTCGCGCCGGGCAAAAGGCGCGAACATGGCGAAGGCGCGCTCGAACATCTCCATGTTCCGCCGCACATGCTCCTCCAGCGAGGTGAATGCGTTGGCCCCGAAGGCCTGCGCCATCTGCTGGCGGAACTTCTCCTGCTCGCGCGTCAGCGAGTCGATGGAGACTTCGAGATAGCGCGGCACCAGCATCTGCATGCTGTCGCCATAAAAGCGGATGAGCTGGCGCAAGAACGTGATCGGCAGCAGGTTCTGGCCTTCCTTGTTCTCCTGCTCGAAAATGATCTGCGTCAGGACGGAGCGGGTGATTTCCTCGCCGGTCTTGGCGTCGTAGACGACGAAATCCTCGCCTTTCTTGACCATTTTGGCGAGATCTTCGAGCGTGACATAGGTACTGGTGCCGGTGTTGTAGAGCCGCCGGTTGGCGTACTTCTTGATCGTGATCGGCTTTTCGGTCTTGGTCTTGGTTTCAGGCATCAGGCAGGCCACCCGGGTTTGGCGCCAAAATAGGCGGTTTCCTCGGGCGCGGCTACCGTTTTGTGGCAAGTGCAGCCAGTGAATGGCTCGGCTTGGCTTTGGCTTAGCCGTGGCCTTGGACTTCGCATGGCGGCAATGCGGCTTCCTTCCGCCTTGTCGACAGCCGGCCACGTCCTTATGACATAGATCAATAAGGCTCCGGCAATCCCCTATTATCAATAAGGCTGCGGCAATCCAGCGATTAACAACTCCATGATCCCGAAAGGACCTCACATGAAGGACGACATTGTCATTGTCGGCGCGGTACGCACCCCGGTCGGCGCATTCAACGGGGTGTTCGGAACCATGCCCGCCCACGAACTCGGCAAGGTTGCGATCAAGGCGGCGATCGATCGCGCCGGCGTTGAGCCCGCGCGCGTGTCCGAAGTGATCTTGGGGCAGATTTTGCAAGCCGGCCAGGGCCAGGGCCCGGCCCGTCAGGCCTCGATCAATGCGGGAATTCCGGTCGAGGTCCCGGCCTGGAGCGTCAACCAGCTTTGCGGCTCGGGACTGCGCGCGGTCGCGCTTGGCTATCAGGGCATCCTCAACGGCGATTCCGAGATCGCAGTCGCCGGCGGCCAGGAATCGATGAGCGTTGCCCCGCACTGCGCGTATCTGCGCGGCGGCGTGAAGATGGGCAACTTCGAGATGATCGACACGATGATCAAGGACGGCCTGTGGGAGGCCTTCAACGGCTATCATATGGGCAATACCGCGGAGAACGTCGCGCGGCAGTGGCAGATCACCCGCCAGCAGCAGGACGCGTTCGCTGTCGCCTCGCAGAACAAGACCGAGGCGGCGCAGAAGGCGGGGAAATTCAAGGATGAGATCGTGCCGGTAACGGTCAAGAGCCGCAAGGGCGACATCATCGTCGACACCGACGAGTATCCGAAGCACGGGACCACGCTCGAAGGTATCAGCAAATTGCGGCCCGCCTTCGACAAGGAAGGCACCGTCACCGCCGCCAGCGCCTCAGGCATCAACGATGGTGCCGCAGCCATGGTGCTGATGAAGGCGAGCGAGGCGGCCAGGCTCGGCAAGACGCCGCTCGCGCGCATCGTGTCGTGGGCGCAGGCCGGCGTCGACCCGAAGATCATGGGTAGCGGGCCGATCCCGGCCTCACGCGCCGCGCTCAAGAAGGCGGGGTGGAGCATCGGCGATCTCGACCTGATCGAGGCCAACGAGGCGTTCGCCGCACAGGCCTGCGCCGTCAACAAGGACCTCGGCTGGGATACCAACAAGGTCAACGTCAACGGCGGCGCCATCGCCATCGGCCATCCGATCGGCGCATCGGGCGCACGCATACTGGTGACGCTGCTTTACGAGATGCAGAAGCGCAATGCGAAGAAGGGTCTCGCCACGCTGTGCATCGGCGGCGGCATGGGCATCGCCATGTGCGTGGAAAGATAGATGACGGAGAACAGATGACGGATGTCAGTGGGCTGAGTTCGGATGTCCCGTCCTCCGTCATCCGACATCCGTCATCCAGCAAAAAGAAGTAAGAAGTAAAAAGACACACTGGGGAGGATATCATGCCACGCGTCGCACTGGTGACGGGGGGAACCCGAGGTATCGGCGAGGCAATCTCCAAGGCGCTCAAGGCGGCGGGCTACAGCGTCGCGGCCGTTTACCACGGCAACGACGAGGCGGCGCAGAAATTCAAGGCCGAGACCGGCATCAACGTCTACAAATGGGACGTGTCCTCGTTCGAGGCCTGCGCCGCGGGCGTAAAACAGGTTGAGGCCGCGCTCGGGCCGATCGACGTCCTCGTCAACAATGCCGGCATCACCCGCGACGCGCAGCTTCACCGCATGACGCCGCAACAGTGGAACGAGGTGATCAACACCAATCTCGGCTCGCTGTTCAATATGACTCGCCAAGTCATCGGCGGCATGCGTGACCGCAAGTTCGGCCGCATCGTCAATATTTCCTCGATCAACGGCCAGAAGGGGCAGTTCGGCCAGGTGAACTATTCCGCCTCGAAAGCGGGCGACATCGGCTTCACCAAGGCGCTGGCGCAGGAGGGCGCGCGGGTTGGCGTCACCGTCAACGCGATCTGCCCCGGCTACATCGCGACCGACATGGTGAAAGCGATGTCGCAGGAGGTGCTGCAGAAGAGCATTCTGCCGCAAATTCCGATCGGCCGGCTGGGCGAACCGGAGGAGATCGCGCGCTGTGTGGTGTTTCTGGCCGCCGACGACGCCGGGCTCATCACCGGCTCGACGCTGACCGCGAACGGCGGGCAATATTTCGCTTAAAGCTTATCCCGGCTCCCAGCCCTTCGGTGCCAGTTCGAAGCGCGCGAACTCAAAACCCGGCGCGACTGTGCAGCCGACGAGCGTCCATTCGCCGAGTGTTTGCGCCGCCTGCCAGGCATGAGCCGGCACGACGGCCTGCGGCCGTTCGTCGGCGGCGAGATCGCTCCCGAGCATCACGCGGTCGCGGCGTCCGGCTGCCGGCGCGATTTCGAGTTCGAGCGGGGCGCCGGCGTACCAGTGCCAGACTTCAGCCGCGTCGATGCGATGCCAGTGCGAGCGCTCGCCGCGCGCCAGCAGGAAATAGATTGCGGTCGACGCCGCGCGGCCGCCATCGACTTCTCGCCCATCACGAAACGTCTCGCGAAAATGCCCGCCCTCCGGATGCGGCTTGAGGTCGAGCAGCCGGATCACATCGTGCGCGGTGAGCGGCATTTCCTTATTGAGCATGATCTTTTCCGAAAACCGGTAACCACTTTTCGGGATCATGCTCTAAAACCGGTTCTTCAAAAGCGATTTTTGCGCTCGCGGATTTCCGCGAACACTTTCCATGGCGGGCTGCCGGATAGCCCGACGGCTTTGGCGACTTCGGGCACATCGGCGCGCAGAAAGGGATTCTCGGTCTTCTCAGCGCCGATCGTTGCCGGGATCGTCGGCTTGCCGGCGGCGAGAAGCCGCGCCACCTCTACGGCGCGCGCGGCGAGCGCCTTGTTGTCCGGCTCGATGGTCTTGGCGAAGCGGATATTGGCCGCGGTATATTCGTGGCCGCAATAGAAGCGCGTGTCGTCGGGCAGATTGCGCAGCTTGAGGAGCGAGTGCCACATCATTTCCGGATTGCCCTCGATGACGCGGCCGCAGCCGATCGAGAACAGCGTGTCGCCGACAAAGGCGAGTTTTTCCGCCGGGAAGAAATAAGAGATGTGACCGAGGGTGTGGCCCGGGGTGTCGATGACGCGCCCGACGAGCGAACCGACCTGCGCATTGTCGCCCTCGCCGACCGTCTCGTCCACCAGCGGGATGCGCTGAGCTTCTTTGCGCGGGGCGACGATTCGGCATTTGTGACGCTGCTTCAATTCCGGAATACCGGCGGTGTGATCGCCGTGATGGTGCGTCACCAGGATATCCGTAAGCCGCCAGCCGGTTGAGGCGAGCGCCGCCTCGATCGCCGCGGCCTCGGGCGCATCGATGGCCGCCGTCGCGCCGCTGTCCGGATCGTGCAGCAGCACGCCGTAATTATCCTTGAGGCAGAGGAAGAGATTTGTTTGCGCAGGCATAACTGTTGTCATTCCGGGGCGCGCCAACGGGTCCGGCCTCCGGCCGGCCCGATGACAAGCTCCGCGCGAGTCCGGAATCCATAATCACAGTCGCTAGAGTAGGCACTCTCTGCTATGAGCCGCAAGGTTTGTGGTTATGGATTCCGGGTTCGCGCTTTCCACCTTCGCGCTCCGCGCTTCGGCGGACTCCCACCCGCCGTAGCTCGACCAGCGAGCGAAGGGGGGTCAGCGCGCCCCGGAATGACGGAAAGAAACGTGCTATTTTGCCGCCATGGACGTCGTCGACCTGCGCAATTTCTACGCCCAGCGGCTTGGCACGGTGGCCCGCCGTTTTATTGGCCGCGGCATCCGCGCGCGCTGGAGCGATACGGCTTCCTTGCGGGTGTTGGGGATCGGCTATGCAACGCCCTATCTCGGCCTGTTTCGCGAGGAGGCCGAGCGTTGTCTCGCCTTGATGCCGGCGCCGCAGGGCGTGGTGCGCTGGCCCTCGTCGCGGCCGGCGCTTGCCGCGCTGGTCGAGGAGGACGATTGGCCGCTGACCGATGCGGCGGTCGATCGCGTGCTGCTGGTGCATGCGCTGGAAAATTCGACCGACCCGGTCGAGCTCCTGCGCGAAGTGTGGCGCGTGCTCGCCGGCGGCGGGCGATTGCTCGCGGTGGTGCCGAACCGGCGCGGGCTGTGGGCGCGCATGGACACGACGCCGTTCGGTCAGGGCCGGCCCTATTCGCGCTCGCAGATCACTCACCTCTTGCGCGAAACCTGGTTCACGCCGACCGGATGGGGCGAGGCGCTCTACGTGCCGCCGATCTCGCGCGGCTGGTTCCTGCGCTCGGCCGCGGCTTGGGAACGCGCCGGCGCAACGATCTCGGCGCCCTTTGCCGGCGTCCATATCGTCGAGGCGACGAAGCAGGTCTATCGCGCCGTCCCGGCCCGGCGCGAGCGGCGCCGCCTGATGCCGGCCCTCAAGCCCGTCCTTGCTCCCTCGCCGGGAGCTGCGGCGCTGTCGCCATTCGATGACGATCGGGAGGCTTTTGGCTCGGCCAGCGTCACCCCGGCCAAATTTATCCCGGCCAATGCTATCCTGGCCACGGCTCGGCGGTGACCGTGGCCGCGTCGGTGCCGATCAGTTCGACGAGACTGTCCAGGCGGTCGCGCTCGAGAGCGGCAAGGAGCGCGGCCTTGATCTCGGCGATGAGGCCGAGGCCGCGGAATACAAGCGCGGAATAGAGCTGCACCAGGCTGGCGCCGGCACGGATTTTGGCCAGCGCGGCGGCGCCGGAATCGATTCCGCCGGCACCGATCAGCGGAAAAACACCCTCCACCCGCACATAGGTCTCGGCCAGCATGCGGGTCGCGAGAGGGAGTAGCGGCCGGCCCGATAAGCCGCCGGCCTCCTTGGCCTTCTCGGTCTCCCGCAAGCTCGCCGGCCGCGTCACCGTGGTGTTGCCGACGATCATGCCATCGACCCGGCGCGAGCGGGCGATGCCGACCACATCGTCAAGTTCGGCCAACGTGAGGTCGGGCGCGATCTTCAAGAGCACCGGCGTCGGGCCCGCATTCTGCGCCACGCGCTCGCGGGCGTCGATCACGCGGGCGAGGAGGTCGTCGAGCATTGCGGCCTGCTGCATATCGCGCAGGCCGGGCGTGTTGGGAGAGGAAATGTTGATGGCGACGTAGCTTGCGACCGGCGCAAAGCGCTCGATCAGCCGCACATAATCGGCGACGCGGTCGGGCGAATCCTTGTTTGCTCCGACATTGACGCCGACAATTCCCCCTCCCCACCCTCCGCCGCTTGCGGGGGAGGGAAGGGAGGGGGCATGGGCCCGCGCGGCGAGGCGCTTGAGAACGGCGTCGGCGCCTTGCGAATTGAAGCCGAGCCGGTTGATCACACCCCGATCGGCATCAAGGCGGAAGACTCGCGGGCGCGGGTTGCCCGGTTGCGGCAGCGGCGTGATGGTGCCGACTTCGACAAAGCCAAAGCCAAGGCGCAACAGCGCGTCGGGCACCTCGGCATTCTTGTCAAACCCCGCCGCCATCCCCACCGGGTTGGGAAAATTGAGCCCGAACGCGCGCATCGCCAACCGCTTGTCGTCGCCGGCGGCCCGCGGCAGCGGAGCGAATTTCAACATCCTGATCGTGAGCCTATGGGCATCTTCCGGGTCGAGCGCGTGCAGGAGCGGCCGCACCAGACGGTCGAATGGGCCGATCACGAGTCAAACTCCGGGATCGCCCGGCGGCCATCGACCTCGTCGGGCAGCGGCCGCGCCCATCGCACCGCCGAAAGCGGCAGCGGAGCATAGAGGTGGGGGAATAGGTCGCCACCGCGCGAAGGTTCCCACTTCAGCTGCGCGCCCAGAGCGTCGGCGTCGACCGCGACCAGGATCAAATCCGATTTTTTGGCAAAATGCCTCGCCGCCGTCCCGGCCAGCTGAGCGGCAGTGGAGAAATGGATGAAGCCGTCGCCGGCATCGGCGGGAGTTCCGCAAAACCGCCCATCGGTTTCGGCCTTACGCCACAAAGCGTGCTCGCAGATCTTGTAGATTGTATTCACCTCTGCGTGCCTTCGAGCATGATCCGGAAAAGTGGACACCGGTTTTCCGAAAAGATCATGCTCCACCAAAAGTTAGTCCGGCGCGCGACCCTATCGGCGCGAAATCACTTGTTCAAGGCGACGAAAATTGGCGTTGGCATTGGCGCCGGTCGGTCCGCGGGCAATCCAATGCGTGTCGGGCCTTGAGCATGCAGGCAATAATTCCTATCATCGCTCAGGAATTGAGGGGGACACCGATGCTCACCCACGCGCAGGTCTGGTCGGCCATTGATCGTCTGGCGGTCCGCGCCGGCCTGTCGGCTTCGGGACTCGCGCGGCGCGCGGGACTCGATCCGACCACGTTCAACAAATCGAAGCGCATCACGCCGGAGGGCCGCGCGCGCTGGCCCTCGACGGAGTCGATCGCCAAGGCGCTGGCCGCGACCGGCACGCCGATCGGCGTCTTCGTCGAGCTGATCAATGCCGGCGGCGGTCCGGCGACCCGGGCGGTGCCGCTTCTCGGCTTCGCCGAGGCCGGCGCCGGCGGCTATTTCGATGACGGCGGATTCCCGGCCGGCGAAGGCTGGGACGAGATTGCGTTCCCCGCGGTCAACGACGAGCACGCCTACGCGCTCGAAGTGTCCGGCCAGTCCATGGAGCCGGCCTACCGCGACGGCGACGTGATCCTCGTTTCGCCGGCAGCCCCGATTCGCCGCGGCGACCGCGTCGTGGTCAGAACGAAAAGCGGAGAGGTGATGGCAAAGGAGCTCAAGCGCCGGACCGCGAAATCGATCGAGCTGCGGTCGCTCAACGCCGAGCACGCCGACCGCACGATCTTGGCCGCCGACGTGCTGTGGATCGCGCGTATTCTGTGGGCGAGTCAGTGACGATGCTGTGCAAACGCGGTCATTGCGAGGAGCGAAGCGACGAAGCAATCCAGAACTTCGCCGCCTGACTGGACTGCTTCGCTTCGCTCGCAATGACGTTTCACGCTGACCGCGCCAGCGCGCCGTCGATCATGTCGATGGTGTTTTGGATGCCGTAGGCGGCGACGAAGGAGCCGAAGCGCGGGCCCTTCTCCTGGCCGAGCAGCACTTGATAGAGCATGTTGAACCATTCGAGCGAAACGCCGGGCTTACCGTCCTTGGCCTTCTTTTTCTCGTCAAGGAACGGCTCGCGCCGGCCGATCTCGTAGACCACGTCCTGGACGGCTTGCACCGAAGCGTCGGGGCGCAATTGCGACAGCGCATCGCGCAGGTCGATCAGGGCGGCGCGCTCGGCCGCATTCGGTTCACGGAATTTTTTTGCCGGCAGCACGAAGTCGCGGAAGTAGTGGATGGCATACTCGACGAGCGCCGCGAACCGCGGATGCGTCTGCGGCGTCATACCGGGCCGGTAGCGGCCAATAAAACCCCACAGGGTCTCGGCGTTCTCCGCGTTCGACGCGGTGACCAGTGAAAGGAGCATCGCGAAGGTCAGCGGATTGTCGGCCTGCGGCGGCGCGCCGTCGTGAATGTGCCAGACCGGATTTGCCAGCCGCTCCCTCGGACCCTGCCGCTCATAGGCTTCGAGCAATTGCTGATAATCGTCGACCTGACGCGGGATGACGTCGAAATAGAGCCGCTTGGCCGCCTTCGGCTCGCGATACATGAACAGCGACAGGCTCTCCGGGCTGGCGTAGCGCAGCCATTCCTCGATGGTGAGGCCGTTGCCTTTCGATTTCGATATTTTCTGGCCGGTCTCGTCGAGAAACAGCTCGTAATTGAATCCTTCGGGGGGCAATCCGCCAAGGGTGCGGCAGATTTCGCCCGACAGCTTCACCGAATCGATCAGGTCCTTGCCGGCCATTTCGTAATCGACGCCGAGCGCGACCCAGCGCATCGCCCAGTCCGGCTTCCACTGCAGCTTGCAGCGCCCGCCGGTGACGAGCGTGGTCACGCGTTCGCCGCTGTCGGGGTCTTCGTAGGTGATCGTTCCGGCTTTCACGTCGTGAGCGAGCACGGGCACCTGCAGCACCATTCCGGACCGCGGCGAGATCGGCAGGAACGGCGAATAGGAAAGCGCGCGCTCCTCGCGCAGCGACGGCAGCATGACCGCCATCACTGCATCGAAACGCTCTAGAACCTTCAGCAGCGCGGTGTCGAAACGGCCCGACGTGTAGCAGGCGGTCGAAGACATGAATTCATAGTCGAAGCCGAACTGATCGAGGAAGGCGCGCAGCCGCGCGTTGTTGTGCTCGGCGAAACTTCCATGGGTGCCGAACGGATCGGGCACCTTGGTCAGCGGCTGTCCCAGATGCTGCGCCACCATCTCCTTGTTGGGGACGTTGTCGGGCACCTTGCGCAGCGCATCCATGTCGTCGGAGAAGGCGATCAGGCGGGTCTTGACCTTGTCGCCGGTGAGCACGCGAAAGGCATGGCGCACCATCGAGGTGCGCGCGACCTCGCCGAAGGTTCCGATATGCGGCAGGCCTGACGGGCCGTAGCCGGTCTCGAAAATCACCTCCTCCTTCGGCTTTCTCTTCAGCCGCGCGACGATCTTGCGCGCCTCCTCGAACGGCCAGGCGTGCGACTGTTCGGCGAGTTCGCGCAAGGTGCCGGGATTTTGAATTTCTGCTGCCGTCACTGTCCTAATCCAACAATTCGCTCACATCCGGCGGCAACCGCCGTCCGTGCCAAAAGCGCAGAATATCGACATGATCGAGGTCTTCCCGATACCGGTAGAAGATAAGGTACGAGCCGTACGTCAAAGAGCGGATATCCTCGCCAAAATCGTCACGTGTGCGCCCCATCCAGGGCGCGGTCCGCAACAGGAAGCATCGTGACCGCATCTTGCGGATGAACTCACGCGCCGCACGCGGATTGTCTCTCGCAATGTAATCGCCAATAGCCGTGAGATCACGTTTTGCCAGCGGACTGATGACGACGCGGGTCACTGGTCGCGTTTAGCGATCATTGCCTCGTAACGCGCTTCGAGTTCATCAAAGACCTCATCGGCGTCAATGAGACGCCCCGCGTCGGCATCGGCGATGCCTTCGGCGACGAAGGCGCGGAGCTGCTCGATCGGGGGCTCTTTGGTCCCCTCGGGACCATACCAGGCAAGAAGCAGTTCCTCGATTGCGGCGCTTTCGGAGCGGTAGGCACCGGAGCGGACCGATTCGCGTAAGCCCGCCACCAAATGCGAGGGCAGATCGATGGTCAGCCGTTCGGTTTTGCCCATGGAATTCTCCTTTCGCTCAGCATACAGCGGATGCAACGACCGCGCACCCTCTTGAACGGATCAAAACGGACTGATCGGGAAATAGCGCAGCCACAGATCGGTGAAGCTGCCCTTCTCCCACAGCCGGAACAGCGCCCAGTTCAAAGTCTGGCGCAGAAGATCGTTGCCGCGCTTCACCGCGATGCCGATCCCTTCGCCGAAGAAGCGGCTCTCCAGAAATGGCCCGCCGCGGAAGCCGCAGCAGCCGCCCGAATCGGTGCCGTTGAGCCAGAACGCCAGCGCGATGCCATCACCGAACAAGAGGTCGACTTCGTTCCGGCGCAAGGCGTCGCGCGCCGCCTCGGCGCTGGGATAGGGCCGTATTTCGGCCTCGGTGAACATCGCCTTGAGGAAGGCCTCGTGCGCCGTGCCGGCGATCACGGCGATCTTCATTCCCTCGAGCCGTTCCGGCAGCACGTCGCCGATCGGGCTGTCGGCGCGCGCCACGAAGCGCGCCGGCGTGCGGTAGTAGGGATCGCTGAAATCGGCGTGCTGGCGCGTCTCCGCAGTGGGAGCAATCGAGGCGATCACGGCATCGCCGCGATTGTCGTTGAGCGCATCGAGAAGGGTGTTGAAAGGGCGCGCCTGGATCGTGCAATTGACCTTGATCTCATCGCAGATGAGCCGCGCCAGATCGACGTTGAAGCCGGCCGGATTGCCGTCCTGGCCGGCATAGTCGAACGGCGGATAATCCATCTCGGTCAGGAACCGGATTGCCTGGATGCGCGAGAGGTCGGGCCGTTCAGGTCGGCGACGCGGGTCCCAGAAGCCCGGAACCACGACGCCAGGCGACGGCGAAGCGCTCTCCGCCGCCGCCCCCGCTGCTGCCGCCGCCGGGCGCTCGCCGGTCGCCACCGACAGCAGCACACCGACGAGTGAAGCGATCAACCATAGCGACCGCGCCGGTGGTTCGGGGTGGCCGGATTTTGGTAGTGCAAATTGCATCGATGGCGATTCCGGTTTGGCGTTCCTCGGCCCTTAGCGGGGTCATAGGAAAAAGTCGAGGCGAAGACGGCGCCCCTGATCCGTCGTCTTCCCCGTAAAAGCCGGGAAATTGCGGGCGACGTTTGACCGGTCCGTCCGCCCGATGCTACGAATTAGCTCAACGCGTCATGTTGCTGCGGTTCGAAGCGGACATTGCAGACCATGAAATTGCCGCCCTTCGAATACGCGTGCCCGACCAGCCTCTCCGACGCCGTGGCGCTTCTGGCCGCGCGCGGCGGC
>Ga0187856_1001846_pt1 | contig 16344 bp, 14 predicted proteins | sample June2016WEW_8_40_FD_132443 | JGI IMG/M metagenome (GOLD analysis project Ga0187856, IMG submission 132443) | Peatland microbial communities from SPRUCE experiment site at the Marcell Experimental Forest, Minnesota, USA - June2016WEW_8_40 | ecosystem: Environmental > Terrestrial > Soil > Wetlands...
CCGCTTGGCAGGACCATCGAAACAAGCATCACGCCAAGGCCGATTGGCAATTCACGACAGATCATGCCCGCGTCAAGCTCAAGAGGCTCTACCCCTCATTTTGAGTGACTCGGGCGACTAGCAGGCGCTGGGCACGCTGTTGTAAACAATGCAAACGCTGCTGCGCGGCGTGACATAAAGGCTATCGGAAAGGGTGATCGGTCCGGTAAGAAAAGCCCCGAAGGCCGGCGTAAATATGTAAGAAACCTTAGCAAAGATCACATAGCATGGATACGTGCCACCGCAGGAATTGCTGGCAAAGCCGGTTGGCAGGCTCGTGAAAGTAGCTCCTGGCGTAAGCGCTGTACCGTTGACCGCGTAGCTCCAGCTTACCACCGCAGCAGTCGCGGACGTCGCCTTTATTTGCGAAATAACAACGACCGTCGGCGTATTTGAGTACGGCGCCAGAACCGCGCTGGTAGCGCCGGCTATGGCGGTCATGTTGGTGGTACTGATCGCGTCGGCGCTCTTAGATCCATATGTATTGGTAATTGCGGCCAGGGTGTAAGTCGCCGCCCGCACCTTCATGTACACGGCGATCGCATTTCCGGCATCGAAGGTACCAAGAAACAGCAGCAGAAGAACCGGCATGATCATGGCGAATTCGATCGCGGCGACGCCGCGCGTCGACCCGACGAACCGCCGGCAAATGCTCGCTGACCCACGCAACATCTTTAATAGGGCTCCACCCGAAACGACGTGACCCCCATCAGCTCGGCGGCGCCGATCGGCAGGTTTGAGAGCGTAAATCCCAGCAGGCCGCCAACGACCGACCATGGATAAACAAGCTGCACAACCATGATGTCGTTCTGAGTACCGGGATCGTATGCCCAGGTATTGGTGACCTGCCCTTGCGCGTTGAAAGTCAGAGTCGGCGCGGACGTATTGGCGGCGGCAAAGGACGCGTAGGTTTGCACGATGACGCCTATTTTGCTGCAAGTGAACAGCACCGACGGGAAATTCGGCAAAGCACAGACGTTGCTTTGGATCGTACTCGTCGTCCAGCCGGCATTCTGCGCCTGACCGGTCATGAACTGGCGGCCGACTTCCATTGCCGCATTTTGCAAAGCCATCTGCGCGAACAGGAAAAGACAGGTTTCCAGTACGGCAATCAGGGTTGCTAAAAAGGCCGGCGCGATCAAGGCGAATTCGACCGCTGTCGCACCCTGCCGGGCGTTACCGAAGCGAGAAATATCTCCCCCGCGGCGCCGAAAATATTTTGCCAGCTTTCCAATCATACTGAGCGTGTCCGCATTCTCCAGCCGGCGCGAGCGTTGTGCAATTATCCCATTGTTTCGCATAAGCTCTGTCAGCGGAGCGAAATCCCTGGTTCCGCACTCATTACCAATAGATGAAAGGCATTGATTTTCCGTTGCCCGAAAAGCAGAGCCGCCAGCTCATATAGTTAACAGCGGATCGAGCAAATCCGCGCGCGGCGATGGGATTATTGCTCGAGCACGAGCTTGCCGTCGCTGTATTCGAAACGCCGCAGCCGCGACAGGAACGACAGGCCGAGCAGATTATCGCTCAGCGCCTCGCCCGGCAGCACCATGGCGGCGACGTCGCGGACGACCACGTCGCCGACCTCGACCATGTCGAGCCGGGTCGGCGCCGCGCGCACGGTGCCGTTCGCGGTCTTGACCTCGGCGACGAACTCGCGCTGCGCCGGATGAATGCCGAGCCGGGCCGCGTCGCTCGCGGTGAGCGCGATCACCGACGCACCGGTGTCGATCATGAAGCTGAGCTGACGGCCGTCGATGCGGCCATCAACCTGGAAGTGCCCGCGCGCGTCGCGCGGCACGATAATCGACCGCGAATTCGCCGCCGCGGCCGCGACCGGCGCCGCCGGCGCCACCGGGCGCGCCGCCAGCGCGGCGGATGCCGGCGCTGCGCTCATGTGCGAGGCGTGGCGCGGGACGATGACGCTGGCCGTGAGCGCCAGGGCGGCGAAAACAACGACGGAACGCATGACAAACGCCGAGTTGGTTTGCGGCATCTCATCACGCGCCGGCGAATGGCCTGCTAACGAGTCGCGACGGCACGCTGATTTTGGCCGGCGATGGTCAGCCGTCGTTTAACGACTTCGCTCGCATTTGCACGATTAGTCATTGCGGGATCACGGGCAGCAGGAGATGCGAGGGCCGCCGCCCGTCGTGGTAGAGCTTGTGCATCGTCGTCTTGCTGCTGCAGATGTGATTGGCGACGTATTCGGCGTTGGTCGCACCGGCGACGCCGGTCGGCATGTCGGCGCTGGCGATCTCGAGGCAGATGCGGTGACCGCGCCGGAACAGATTAGCCGTCGCCAGGATCTCGATGTTGTATTCGGTGACCTCTCCGGGAACGACCTTTATCTGCGCCTTCCTGGTCAACGGGTGCCATGGCCGCCAAGGTTTCGATCGCGCCGGATCGAGCGCGCGGTGCGAGGCCTTGAGCCAGCCCCGGGTCAGCTCGCGCTCCGGCAGATTTTCCGGCAGCTCGCGTTCGCCCTCGCGGACCGTGCGCACCGAGACGTCGGGCCCGACATCCTTGAGCGCGATGAACCAATTGGTATCGTCCCGATCGATCTCGGCAAACAGATTGAGCGCCGCCGGACCGACAACCAGGAGATCCTGCGGAAGCGGATCGGTCAGGTAGCGCAGCTTCGCCACCTTGTTGGTTTGCGTCGGCGGCATCTGCACGAAGGCGTCGGGCGGCAGCTCGTCCTCGGCGCTCGACGGCGTGAACGGCATCGCCTGCAGCCGCTCCCAGCTATTGAGATAGAATCTGGTCCACTGCGTTTCCGGCAACGGCCAGTCGCTGCCGCTGCGCCACTCGTTGGCGCCCATCAGCCAATAGCGCACCGGCGGCTCGTTCATGATCCCGGTGTCGATATCTTTGAGCCAATGGTCGTACCAGCGCAGGATTTCGCTGTGCATGGTGTGGAACGGCCGTTCGAGGTGGGCGGGGCCGAGGAAGATGAGCTTCTTCGGCGCCCGGATGTTTTCGAAGTAGCTCTGCGCGCCGTTGAGGTGGGTCTTGTAGGTGTAACCGTACCAGCCCGATCCGGTATAGGTCGGGATCTTGATGCGCTCGAAAGACTGCTCGGCGCCGCGGACGACCTCTTCCTTGTCGTGGGGATCGATCAGCAATTCGAAAATGGGCGGCATATGCTGACCCTTTTGCGCCACCACGTTAAAAATGTGCGGGTACATCCGGTAGTCGGGATTGCTCATCGCCTCGCGCCAGAGCGTCTCCTTCTCCGGCGGCAGCGCGCCGGGTTTTCCCTTGGTCTGATGAATGGCGGAGAAGTGCATGACCAGATAGCGGAAGAGATGCAGCACGGCACCGGGATATTCTTCGCGGAAACTGCCCAGCGTGCCGTAGGCGCCGCGCGGATCGAATGGGAAGATCGCCTTGAGATGCGGCGGGTTCTGGCGCGCGACATAAAGCTGCTCGGCGCCGAACCCGGAAATACCGACCATGCCGACATTGCCGTCGCACCAGGGCTGGCGCGCGATCCATTCGATGAGGTCGTAGCTGTCCCATTGCCGGCTGCCGCCATCGTCGGATTTACCGACGCCGCGCGGCGAGCCGATGACGTGGACGTAGCCGCGGGAGGTGAGAAATTTGGTGTCCCCGGCCTCCAGCGGACCGGTCCAGAGCGACGACCAGCCCGGCTGCGGCGGCAAGGTTTTCGCCACGTCGGGTCCTTGCAGGTCCTTGTTGTAGATCGCGAACGCCAGCAGTGCCGGAAACCGTTCGCCGGAATCGGGCCGGTAGATGTCGACCGCCAGGTTGACGCCGTCGCGCATCGGCACTGCGACATCCTTCTCGCTGACCATCTGCTGGTAGGTCGGCGCGCGGTCATAGGCGACCGGCGGACAATCGCTCGGAACCGGCAACCCGGCGGCGAAGCGTACGCTCTCGTCCATCAATGGTTTCCTCCAACACGCCGAGCGAGCGAACCCGTCAGGAATTATCGGCTTAGCCGATCGAACCCCGTTACTGCTATCCGCTCGTCCCCGCGACCCGCCTACGCTCGGTTGGAGCTACGGCGCCGTTCAAGTCCGCCGAAGCGCAGAGCGCGAAGGCGGAAAGCGGAGACCGGCAGATTTTACAGTAACGACGCAATCCTCGTCTGGATTCCCGCTGGCGCGGGAATGAGCGGATCAAGCCGCTAGAAACCCGAACTTCTTTCCGAAGTCGATGAAAATCTCACGCTCAACCGGCTCGGCCGTCCTGATAGCGACGCCGAGGTCATGGCCGCAACGACGAGTCGCGATTTGGCTGGGGATTTAGCGGCAGGACGGGCGGTTTCGCCCGCTTCCGGCGGCAGTCACTTGACGAGGCGCACACAGACTCGCGCCGACCGGGACGACCGCCGATTTGTTCCGGTCATTTCGTCAGTCGCGCAGTCGCAATCGCCTGCTGGAACATCGACTGCATTGCCGCAGTGATATCTCCGTCGGTGGTCACCGAGAAAAACAGCCCCGGCGACGCGCAGCTTTCCATGTTGGGGCTGATCTGGCTTTGAAAGGGCGCGATCCAGTTGTTGTACCAGGAGTTGGTCGGGAGCGGCAGGTAGACGGTGTACAGGACCGCAATGAGAATGCCGCGATTCTTCACCGTCGTGCACGACGTGGTGTTGAACGGTTGCTGGCAGCGGGTGCCGGTCAACGTTTGCGAGCATGTGCTCGAGACTTCGTCATCGACGCCGTCGGAGACGATGAACAGCACCTCGCGCGGCGTGCTGCTCGGGGTGCCCGTCCCCGGGGCGGGCATGATGCTGTTGATTTGCGACATGGCGGTTTCGAAGTTGGTATCGGTGTCGTTATTGTTGTTCGTCTTCGTGAGCCAGTTGTTGTCATAGACCTCCAGGACGTCGATATTGGCCGCCGCCGTCTGCGCGTTCGTGAGATTCGACGTCAGCAGCTGGATCGTATTGAGGCCCGAAGCGTTGAACGTGTAAATCGCCATGTCATACTGTGCGTTGTTCGGCTGCTCCATCGCCAACGACGTGCTCATCAGCGACTGGGTCGCGGTCGCCAAATTCTGCATCCGCGTCACCACACCCAATTGTTGCGCAAGCGTGTAGTTGTCGACGCCGCCTTTATTTCCCAGGTTATCCGCGGACGGATTGGATTCATGACAGGCGAACGCACAGCCCCCCTGGGCCGACGTGTTAGCGACCATCGTATTGATGCCGGCCGTCGTCGCCGCGATGTTCATGGACGGCGAGTTGTCGAGCAGCAAATAGAAGTTGATATTCGTCGACAGGCCGGCTGCCGCCGTCGACTGCCCGCTTATCGTCGTGGTTGGGATGCCCACGACGCCCATGAAGGTATTGGTCTTAGTCGCCGAATAGCCGACGACGGCGGTACGGCCGGTGGCGCTGTCCGTCACCGTGACGGTCACGTTGTTGACCGTCACGTTGGTGAGATTGGCCGCTTCGGCGTTGAAGACGTTCTGCGCCGTGGTCTGGGCCGCCGCCGCGGTCCCCGATATGGCCTGGTGATCCACGGCGGCGAGCGCGGCGGTATCGGCGACCGCGTCGAGTTTGGCCTTCGCCGTGTTCGCCGCGCTGTAATCGACCCCGGCGCCGACGGAGAAGATGAGCGGGATGGCCGCCAGCGCCGTAAAGCTGGCCACCGAGCCGCCCTGATGACGACCGAACCGCCGCAAGCGGCCGAGCGCGTTGCGAAGGGGGCGAATGATCTTGCTCATTGAGCTTCCCGCGGCGCTAAATCCGTCAGCCGCGTGTTCCGAGCGCAGCTTGCACACAGCTCATAAATTCAATGTCTAAAAATGCCGTGAAATTACCTAGTGGATATTCGTTAGCATCGAGTAACGCTATTTTCGGCAATTCTGCAGGACCGGTTCAACGGCCGGGTTACTATGCCATCAGCGCTGACCCGACGGCGACGCCTCACGGGCGGCAGCGCAGCAATCCGTCCCAGCCGCAATAGCCGAACTCGATGCGGCAACAGCCGAAGGATTCGCGCGAGCAGTAATAGAACTGGTAGCCCAAGCCGCAATGGTCGGCGCAGTAAAGGCGGCCGCTGAAGCTATCGTAGGCGCAATGGTTGCGGAACCGTCGTGGCAGCGACGACGGGTCCTGCCAATCCACTTGAATGACCGGCGCGCCCGCAGGCGAACCAATCGTTTGCTCTGCGGGACAGACCGAGACCCACGCAACGCAAGTCAGGAGAGCGAGCGCAAAAGTTTTCATCGGCAATCAACCGAAAAGGCGGGAGACCAGGGCAAACCATAACAGAATGCGCTCGAAAGAGGAATCATCGCGCGTTTCTTTCGCCCGCACTCGACCAGGATGTCCGCGAGCCGCTCGACGGATCGGCGATCGACGGCACGTCCGCCGGTGCCGCCGGCGCCGCCGGCTCGACCGCAAACGGCGGCCACTCCTTCATCGACGACGCGCGCTTGATCGGCAGGCGTATGATAAAGCGCGCGCCGTCACCCTCCTTGCTCTTCACCTCGACGCCGCCGCCATGCAGATCGACCGCCATCTTGACCAGATAGAGACCGACACCGGTTCCCACTATACCCGAGACATTGCCGCCGCGGTGATAGCGCTCGAACAGCCGCTCGAGGTCGCCGGCGGGAATGCCGATGCCGCGGTCGGCGATGGCGACGACGGCCTCGTCCGCAACGATCTCGGCGTCCATCTCGATCGTGCCGCCACCCGGCGAATACTTGACGGCATTGGACAAAAGATTGCTGAAAACCTGAAACAGCAGCTTGGCATCGCCGACCATCGGCATCGGCATGTCCGCGAACCGCTCGGTAATCTGCGCGCCCGGTACCATCTCCCGGTGCAACTGGCAGACCTCCCGCAGCAACGCCAGCAAATCCATCTCCGCCGGATGGAAATAAAGCTCGGCGCCGCCGTCGATCAGGCGCCCGGAGTTGAGCAGATTGTCGATCAAGTGGGTCAGCCGCAGCACCGCAGCGCGAATTTTTCCCGCGCGCTCGTCGATTTCGGCCGGCATCACCGAACTTTTCATCTTGATCATGCGGCGGGCGTGACCGTCGATGATGGTCAAGGGCGTACGGAACTCATGCGAGACCATGGACACGAAATTGCGCTGCGCCAAGGCGAGGCGTTGTTCCTGCGCCAATTGCTCCTCGAGCATCGCCGCCTGGCGGGCGAGCATACGCTGGCTGCGCATCAGCTCGATCGCATTGTTGCGAAAGACGACGGTGGCCTGCGCCATCTCGCCGATCTCGTCCCGCCTTTCGGTTTCGGGGATGTCTATGTCGGTGTTGTTGGCGGCGAGCCGGCGCATGCGGTCCGCGAGATGCAGGAGCGGGGCCGAAATGGAGCGGCTGATATGGACAAGGGCGGCGACGACCATCACGCCGGCGATCACCATGCCGAGGAGGATGAGCCAGAAAGCCTGCCGATAGGCGACACCGAGACGATCGCTCGCGACCTGAGCGTTGGCGACCGCCTGGTCGGTGAGTTGGCCGAGCGTATCGCTCGCCGCGTCGTAGGCGGCGCGCGAGGTGCTCGCATAGATTGCCAGCGCCTCGGTCTTGCGGTTGGTGCGCGACAACACCAGGATCTGGTTGACGATTTTCCGATAATCGTTCCAGTGCTCCTTGAATCGGCTGTACAGACCGTCCTCGGCCGCATCGTGGCGAATTCGCTCGAAACCGCGCTCGGCCTCGGCAATGGACCGGTCGAGCTCCGCCATCTGCCTTTCAGTCGCGGCGATCTCGGAGGGATCCGACGACAACAGATTGCTGCCCTCGATGGCGCGGAAATCGGACGTGAAATTGTTGAGGTCGCCGAGCACACGGGTATTGGGCAGCCACAGCTCGGCAACGTCGGCGGATAGCCGGTTGAAATTGCTCAGGCGCCAGATGCTGAACAAGCCGAGGACGGCGACCAGCAAAAAGAACACCAGGAACACCGCGGTGAGGTGAAACCGGATCGAATGCGGCTGCCGCATGGGGGCCAACCATCGGTGAGTGAAAGTCCGGAGATCGCAACAACGGCCTCTTTTATCAATATATTCTTACGATATATACATGCTCCACATGCCTGAAGTCCAAAAGAAGATCCTTTGCATCGAGGACGACCGCGAAACCGCGGCGCTGATCGCCGAGGAGCTGGTCGATCGCGGCTACGCGGTCAGCCTCGCGCATGATGGCCGCGAGGGGCTGGCCGCCATCCTCAAGACCATGCCTGACCTGGTGCTGTCGGATATCAGCATGCCCATGATGTCGGGGTTCGAGCTATTGGAACGCCTGATCGCGCTGGCGCCGCGGTTCGCGAAAATGCCCTTCGTCTTTCTCACCGCGTTGACCGATCGGGACAACGAGCTGAAGGGCCGGCAATTGGGGGCGGACGACTACGTGACCAAGCCGATCGATTTCGATGTGCTGGCGACCATCATCACGGCGCGGTTGGCCGGCATCGCGCGCACCGGGTTATGGCCGAAGCTTGCTGAGCTCAACGATCGCGAGGTGGAGGTCTTGACCTGGGTGGCGCGCGGCAAGACCTCGGTCGAGATCGCGCAAATCATCGGCTTGACCAAGCGGACGATCGATTTCCACATTGACAACGCGCGCGGCAAGCTCGGCGCCGCGACCCGCACCGAGGCCGTCATCAAAGCCACAACCGGGCGCCTGATCGAGCCGTAGTGGCACGCTCACGAGATGGCGGCGAGAGCGTCTTCACTGGCGCTAACAGAAATCGGCCGGCGGCGTTGCCGCCACCGGCCGAAACTGTTGGCGAGTTCGCTCGATCTATTTGATCGCGTTGATCGTGGTGGCGATCGAAAGCTTAGCTATGAACGCCGCACCGCACCAATTGGAGCCGAGGCCGCCGGGGTTTTGCGCGGTCACGTTGCCCGCCGCGAAACTTGCCCCTTGGTCGCTGGTGAAGACGTTACACTGAGCCTTGGTCAAATTGGTATCGTAGTAGCGCAGATCAAGCGTGAACACCTTCCAAGTAAAGCCGAGGCCGGCGTCCCAGTTCAAATAGCTCGTGTAAGGAACGCCAGTGGGAAAGGCCGGGACCGCGTAGAAGGCGTCAGATGTTCCGAGCTGCCACCAGCCGACGTCGGCGGACGCATAAGCGCCGATGCCGTTCGGAAACCACGTCGTCGGAGCGGTGAGCGTGACGTTGCCGGTATAATAAATACCGGACGCGCCGGAATTGAGTACCGACGGCGAGCCCCAGATTTGGCCACCGAAGGCGAAATTGTCGTTCACCGTGACGGTGGCCTTGCCGTAGCCTTCATAGAAGCTCACGTTTTCTTTGACCGTGTTGCCGTTCGGCAAAGCGGCCGCCGTGGCTGAGGCACCGCCGAGGCTGGTGCAAAGTGCCGCGGTGTTGAAACATTGGCCATCCGGGTAATAGTAGTACCAAATACCGAAATCGAGCGCGACTATGCCGATGGTCGGGCGAATGCCGCCGTAGAAATCGATCTCGGAGGCGGCGCGATTGGGGAAGTCGATGCTCTCGCCGGAGACGCCGATATAGCCCTGCCAGTCCTTGCTGAAATTGTAGCGCGGTTCGAACCCGACCTGACCCGACGGCTGATGGTTCGACTGGGTGATGCCGCGGAAATTGTAGTCCGACATCAAAGCGCCGGTGATGGCGATATCCCAAGGCGAGGGCGGCGGCGGCGGCGCCGCCGGCGCCTTGACCGCCATATCGGCGGCGATGGCGGAAGAGGAAGCTAGGCTGGCGGCGACCACGACCGAAAAAGCAAATCTTTTCATAATCTGCCCCTATCCCCTGCCCGTACGCGGAACGACGACTTCGTCAGAGACCGGGTACAGAGCCAATTCTCCAGCGCGGAAGCGCGGCTGATATCTTGAATTTTTCAGCGCAAATCTTCGTTCAGCCAAGATCAAAACTACAGCAAATGCTGACTTTTTGTGCGCCTAGGGCAATTAGTTAATAAATTATTGGAAAGTGTTGCAGACGAGATACACCTGCCAATCTCAGGGGCAAAACGAGTCTGCGGTATGGATTCCATGCTTAATGCCGCAGTAGCAGCGACAGAAGGAGCGCGAGCGCGAGGAGCGCGGCCACGCCCTGCCAGAATAGGAGTGGGGCGCGTTCATAGAGCGTCCGCGGCCTGCGGACCGCGAGCGGGGCGCGCGCCGGTCCCGTCTCCATCTCCACGGCAAATTCGATCATGTCGCGAAAACGTTCGCTGGGATCGATGGCGATGGCTCGCCCGAGTGCAGCCTGGAGCCAGGCAGGCAGATCCGGGCGCAGGGCGGAGAGCGCCGCCGGCCGGTTTCGGCGCGGCGGGCTGGTGGCATCGGGATTGCCGTAAGGAAACTCGCCGGTGAAGGCGCGGAACATGGTGACGCCCAGGGCGTAAATGTCGGTGGCCTCGTTGCCGGGTTCGCCGGCAAACATTTCGGGCGCCATATAGCCAGGGGTACCCGGAATGTCCTCGGGCGGAAAATCCTCCAGTCCGGGCACGCGCACCACCCCGAGATCGATCAGTTTGAGCGATCCGTCGCCTTCGAGAATCACGTTATCCGGCTTGATGTCGCGATGGATGATGTCTGCACGATGCAGCGCCGCCGCGGCTCGGGCCAATTTGATCGCGATATTCCGTCCTTCCTCCAGTCCCAGCAACGGGCGACGTGTGAGCCGCGTCTCCAGAAGCTCACCTGGATAAAGCGGCATGACGGTGTACAGGCAGGTCTGCCGCCCCGGCGGCAGCTCGATGGTGCGGCCGACCCAGGGGCTGTGTACGCGCGCGCCCACCCACGCCTCGCGGACGAACGCCGCGTGGTAGGTGGCCACCGCCGCGACCTGGGGCTTGGGAAACTTCAACACCACCTCGCCACCCTCGATCTCGTCAACCGCAGCGAACAAGCGGGTGTATCGGCCGTCGGACAGCAGCACTTTGAGCACGAAGCCATCGACCGTCTCGCCGTCGATCGGCACCGGGATCAGCGGCAGTTGCATGATGGCGGCGCCGATATCGGCCGATTCCGCCGTCGGCAGATCGACAACGTCGACCACCAAAGCCGTGCAATTGTCGGTGCTCCCCGATTGGAGCGCGGCCGCAACCAGCGCGCGGGCGGCATCCTCGGAAGCAGAGCGCGCGCGCAGGATGTCAGCGATGGCCTCGGCCGTCAGGAAAGCGTGCACGCCGTCGCTGCACAGCAGGAAGCGGTCGTGCCGCGCCACCGGCTGGGTGGCATAATCCAGCCGCACCTCCGTCTCGACGCCCAGCGCGCGGTTAAGGATGCTCGACCGGCCGCTGCCACCCTGCCGCACATGGTCGATGGTCAGGCAGGTGAGGCGGTCACCGCCGAGCCGATAGGCGCGCGTGTCGCCGACATGCAGCACGTGCGCGACGCGTCCGCGTAGCACCAGCGCCGTGAAGGTGCATCCCATCCCCGCCAGCTTGGCGTCGCGCTGACCTTGGGAATAGATCCAGCCATTGAGTGCATTTAAGACCCTGGCCGCCGCACGTCGCACTTCCATGGTCTCGGGCAGATCGCAAAATCCATCGAGAAAACCACGCACTGCGGTCTCGGACGCCACGCGACCGCCCTTTGCGCCTCCAATTCCATCGGCGATCGCCGCCACAATGTCCCGGCGCGGTTCTGGCAGCTCCAAGCCGAAAACGGCGCCGGCGAAATCCTCGTTGCGTTTGCGCGGTCCAGTCTCCGAGGCGAAGCCCACGCTTGCCTTAACGCCGGAAAGGCGCTCACCCATCACCACTGCTCCGATTTCCGCGGGACGGCGGGCAGTGCGGATCGTGACGCGGTGATGGCGCAGCCCCCTCCCTTCCCTCCCCCGCTTGCGGGGGAGGAAAAATCAAAGAACCCTCCCCAGCTCGCGGGGGAGGAAAAATCAAAGAATCCTCCCCCGCTTGCGGGGGAGGGATGGGTAGGGGAGCGGGTTCAATTCTCCAGCTTGCAACGATCATAGAGGAAATTGCCGCCGGTGGCTGACGCGAGGATAACCGTAAGATTTCCGGATTTGCGATCAAGCCTGTAGTTCCAACCATTGGTCGCGTCGCGCCACGAAATCTCGGTGTCGCTGATACGAGCCGGATTTAAATCCACGGTGCTCCGATCGTAGTCGATCCTGATCTGCCAGCTCGCACCGCTGACCGGATTGGTGCAGGTGATCGCGGTCTCGCCGCGCTGCGCTTCACCGCTCGTGGCGGGAACGGCAAGACCGACCGCCAACGCCGCGAAACCGATTAGTGACCGAGTCAGAATCGCCCGCACCATTTTCTGCCCATTTTATAATCAAATGCAGATTCTCTAATCACTTCATCTAAGCTCAGCCATCATCTTCATGGGAAAACATGTTCAGTCAATATTCGATTAATTTGGCATAGATTTTGCGAAATCATTCGAGCGCTCGCCTATGTCGCGCAGGGGCATTTTTGGGGGAAACAAATGGCACTCGTACCATCACCGCAATGGCTAGATACTGGAGATAACGCCTGGCAGTTGGCGGCGGCAACATTCGTCGGCCTGCAAAGCATTCCCGGACTGACAGTTCTTTATGGCGGCATCGTCAAGAAGAAATGGGCGATCAACTCCGCCTTCATGTCGATCTACGCTTTCGCTTCGGTCCTCGTCGTCTGGGTTCTTTTCGACTACAACATGGCGTTCGGGCCGCAATGGTTCCCGTTCCTCGGCACGCCGGGCTTGGCAACGTCGGCCATCTTTACCACCGGCCAAGCAACAATTCCGGCTGCAGCAGCGGGCATGCCGCCCCTCGCCTTTCCAATGGCGACGCTGATTTTCTTCCAGTTCGTGTTCGCTGCCATCACCGTCATCATCCTCGCCGGTTCTGTGCTTGGTCGCATGAACTTCACGGCGTGGATGATCTTCTGCCCGGTGTGGATGACGCTCGTCTATACGGTGGGGGCGTTCAGCCTGTGGGGCGGCGGCTGGCTCGCCCAAATGGGCGTGGCAGACTTCTCGGGCGGCTATGTCATCCATCTTGCCGCCGGAACCTCTGGCTTCGTCGCTGCCTGGATGATCGGCCCGCGGCTGCAGGCCGATCGCGACCATTTCCCGCCTAATAGCTTGTTGATGACGCTGGTCGGTGCCGGAATCCTGTGGCTGGGTTGGAACGGCTTCAACGGCGGCGATCCCTATTTTGCCAACGCCGATGCGGGCGCGGCGGTGCTCAACACCAACACTGCCACCGCAGTGGCCCTTCTGGTCTGGACGCTGTTGGACAAGATAGCCTATGGCAAGCCGTCGGTGCTCGGCGCGGTCAACGGCATGATCGCGGGTCTCGTCGCCATCACTCCCGGCGCCGGTTACGTGGATGGCGTGGGCGCGATCGTCATCGGCATTGTCGCCGGCATCATTCCATGGCTCGCCATGAACAAGCTGCAAAAGACCAGCTTCATGATGAAGGTGGACGATACGCTGAGCGTGTTCTCCACCCATGGTGTGGCCGGCCTCACGGGCGGGCTGCTTGTGGGCATCCTCGCCAACCCGGCGATGCTTCAATACATCGGCACCGACAAGGAGGCGCCCGGCGTCAACGTGACGGGCTGGCTCTATGGCAACGCCCCTCAGCTCCTGCTCCAGGTGGAGGGAGCGGCGTTCATTGTCGTCTACAACGTGATAGCGACCTTCATCATCCTCAAGGTCATCTCGTTCATCGTGCCGCTGCGTATGGATGAGGCAACTCTGAAGGTGGGAGACGACGCGGTTCACGGCGAGACCGCTTACGCGATTGGCGCGGAGGGCGACTAAGGTCGGCCCCGCGCCGGTCGCTTCACTTGGCTGTGCTTGCGGGCAAGATGGCCGCTCGCAAGTCGGGGTCCGCGCTCCACTCATGTCGCGCGGACCCTTGGCGGCCCCACCCATCGGCGGGGCCGCCTTTTTTGTGCCAACCATCGCGCCGGCGGCCGCTGCCGCTTGAATTTTGACTCGGTCATTTATTTGTTTCGGTCCGCGGTCGTCGGGCATTAGCCACGCCGCGCATCGATGCCGTTCCAGCCCAGCAGGGCCCTACCGATCTGGGCAACGCGGGATCGCATGCTCGACCGGCAGGCTGGCGACGGACCGAGCGCTGATCGAGCCGCCCTCACCACACGGCGATGAGGCAGATCAGCGAGAAGGGTACCGCGACAAGCCCTAGGTAGAGCCAAGTCCGATAGCCGTCGAGATCTTTAGGCCCGTGGAAAAGCTGGATCACCAGCCAGACGCAAACGGCAAATCCCAGAGCCATGCGAACGAGATCGTTTGGCGTGTCGTAGGCCGTCCAGATGGTCTCGTTCTGGGGCAAGCTGACGCGCAGCACTACCAGCAACATGATGCAGATGAACGCGGTCCGCAGGAGAATGGCCCATATCCGCAGACCAATCGGGGCTTGCGAAGGAGGCGATTTCGCATCAGCGGGACTCTCCGACCGCGCCATTTCGCGTGCTCCAACCAGCCTCCACGACCGGATCGTCCAACGGGACCGCCACGCCAAGCCACTAAGCAACCCATCACCCAAAACTAAACTTATATAGTAGCAAATTGCGAGGCGCTAAGAGCTAAACGCAAATTCGATGTGATTTTCCGTGGCATCATCGGAAGGGAATCTGGTCGGCTTAGTTCTTGCGCCGGATCGAGGTGCCGTTGATCCTGGCGACCGCTTTGGCCGGACCACCCAGTCGAGACGGACCGGCGCCCGGCCGCGTCACGCCGGTCCCGTTGATTGTCGCGCGATTGAGCGTAGTGACGACCGGGCTCACGTTCGGACGGACGATTCTTCCACTGCGAACCTCTTCGGCCTTGGCAAGATTGCTGTTCGCGCCGAGCAGCAACACAGCCAGAAAGCAGGAACGGATTCGCAGTCCGCTCTCCTTCGGCATTGCTCGCTCACTCGTTTGCCGGCGCCGCATCGGGCTCGACCGCAGGCGTAGCATCAGCCTGCCGGCCCAGGAATAGCGTCTGCAGCGCTGGCACGACCACGAGCAACATGATCGGCCCGACCAGCATACCGCCCACAATCACGGTGGCGAGCGGCCGCTGCACCTGACTGCCGATTCCCGTGGAAATCGCGGCCGGAAGTAAGCCGATACAAGCGGACAGGGTCATCATCAGGATCGGCCGCATCTGCTCTTGGACGGCATGGAACATCGCTTCGACTGGCGCCAGGCCGCTAGCCGCGACGCGATAATAGCTATTGATGATGAGGATGCCGCTCATCACCGATACGCCGAAAAGTGAAATGAACCCGATGGCGGCCGAGATGCTGAAATCCAATCCAGAGACGTACAACCCCAAAACGCCACCGCACACCGCAAAAGGAAGTCCGAGCAAGGCCATAAGGGCGTCGCGGAACGAATTGAACAGCCCGTAGAGCAGCACAAAAATGAAGGCGAGAGTGATCGGGAGGATAATCAAAAGCCGTTTCTTGGCTTGTTGCAGCCATTCGAACTCTCCGGCCCATTCGATACGATAGCCGGTCGGCAGCTTCACGTTGCGGCTGATCCGCTCCTGCGCCTCCACCACGGCTCCCGCGAGGTCGCGGCCACGCACGCTGAACTTGATCGGCACGAAGCGCTGGTTGCGCTCGCGAAAGATGTAGGAGGCGCCGGTGTCGAGCGTGATGGAAGCGAGCGCGCTCAGGGGGATGTACGCATTGCCGGCGGAAGTCTGAACCCCGACCTTGAGATTGCGCACTTCGTCGATGTTGTTGCGATATTCGGGCGCGAGCCGCACCGCGACGCCGAATTGGCGGTCTGCTTCCAGCAGCGTGGTCGCCACGGTTCCGCCCAACGCAGCTTGAACGACGGTATTGACGTCGTTGACGCTCAGGCCATAACGCGCCGCCTTTTTGCGATCGATGCTGATATTTAAATTGGGCTGTCCGAGCACCCAAAATGCCCCGAGATCGGTAATTCCCCGCACTTGCGCCATTTCATGCATTGCTGCTCTGGCAATCTTTTCCAGAATCGCAAGATCGGGGCCGACGATCTTGATGGAGTTGGCGCCTTTGACGCCCGATAACCCTTCCTCGACATTGTCTTGGATATACTGCGAGAAGTTCATGTCGATGCCGACGAATTCCTTGGCGAATTCGGCCTGTAGTTCGGCGATCAGCTTCGGCTTGTCCATGCCCGAACGCCACTCATCGAATGGCTTGAGCGGCACAAAAAATTCGGCATTGAAAAACCCTGTCGCATCGCTGCCGTTGTCGGGACGACCGTGCTGGGATACTACCGTTATGATCTCGGGGTGGCGAAGCAGTATTTCCCGCATTTTGTTGACGATCGGCATGCCGGCTTCGAGCGATATGGTCGGCGGCATCGACGCACGTATCCAAAGATTGCCTTCTTCGAG
>Ga0187856_1001852_pt1 | contig 16320 bp, 17 predicted proteins | sample June2016WEW_8_40_FD_132443 | JGI IMG/M metagenome (GOLD analysis project Ga0187856, IMG submission 132443) | Peatland microbial communities from SPRUCE experiment site at the Marcell Experimental Forest, Minnesota, USA - June2016WEW_8_40 | ecosystem: Environmental > Terrestrial > Soil > Wetlands...
ACAGCGGCACGGACCTCCTGCTCGAACTTCTCCCGCATCCGGTTCAGCTCGCGCCACATCCCGCCGAGCTGACGCGCTAGTCCGGGCAACCTCTCAGGCCCGACGACGATAAGCGCGATCACTAGGATCAGGAAGATCTTGGTCGGGTCGAGGCCGCCCATGCGGGCGATCCTACTGTGCTCAGGGCCCGGCGACCCGACGGGACCCGGTCGCGGTCACGTGACAAGCACTCCGGCCGCCCTCGCGATCCTCATGGCGCGGGGAGGTTGACCGCCCGTCCGGGGCGACCACGCCCTCGCGGCTCAGAACCAGTGGAAATACGGGTGCCCGAAACGCCACACGATCACGAACACCCTGCCCACCACGAGTGAGCCCGGCAGCGTCCCCCAGACGCGGCTGTCGGCCGAGTCACCGCGACAGTCGCCCATCACGAAGTAGTCACCAGGCGGGATCTTCGTGCGGGGGATGTTCTCGGCACTCTCGGCGCAGATCCCAGTGAGACGGGGCAACCACGGTTCTGCCAGCGGCCGTCCGTTTATGAGGACCGTGTTGCCACGCGACGAGATCGTCTCGCCGGGCAGTCCTATCACGCGCTTGACAAGATCCTTGTCCTGCGTGCCGGTATCTGCCGGGGGCCGCTTGAAGACCACGATGTCACCACGGTGGATCGTGTATCCCAACTTGGTGACGACGATGCGGTCACCGACCTGCAACGTCGGGAGCATCGAGCCCGAAGGCACGTAGAACGCCTGGACGACGAAGGTGCGAAGCGCACCGGCAACGAGCACTGCGAAGACGATCACGACCGCCCACTCGACGATGCGTCGCCTGTTGCCGGGCCTCCTCTTCGATGCGGGGGTCGTCGGTCGGGGTGCCTCAACGGCAGGTTTCACCTGATCATCGGGTGGCAGGTAAGCCCCGTCATTGCCGAAAACAGGGAACTTTTGCACCGACGGCGCGGAGGGTTCGCCCAACTTGTCCGCGTTCATCGAAGCCTCTCTTGCGTCGGTCACCGGCCTGTAGCCTAAATCGACTCTATGAGCCGTTCGACGCGCTCATCGTGCGAGCGGAACGGGTCCTTCAGCAGAACCGTTCGCTGCGTTTGGTCGTTGAGCTTCAGGTGCACCCAGTCTACGGTGAAATCGCGCCGCTTCTCCTTGGCCCGTTTTATGAACTCGCCCCGCAGCCGGGCCCTTGTGGTCGCCGGAGGTGACTCCATGGCCTTGGTGATGGCCTCGTCGGTAGTCATGCGCTCCACGCGGCCTTTGGCCTGGAGCAGGTAGAAGACACCGCGACGGCGATCGACATCGTGGTACTGAAGGTCCAACAGGGCCACCCTCGGGTGCCCGAGGGGAAGCTCGTGGCGCGCCCGGTAGGCCTCGACGAGGCGATACTTGATCACCCAGTCGCATTCGCGATCGAGGCTGAGCGGGTCCTTCTCGATGGCCTCCATGCAGTGCTGCCACATCGAAAGGGCGCGCTCTTCGAGTGGCGGCAGGCCGCGCAGCTCGTGGTAGCGCAGCGCCCGGTCCAGGTATTCGCGCTGGATGTCGAGTGCGCTGAGCTCCCGGCCGTTGGCGAGGCGTACCTCGCGCCGGCACGTGATGTCGTGGCTGATCTCGCGGATGGCCCTGATGGGGTCCTCCAGCGTGAGGTCGCGGATGACCACGCTCGGGTCCTCGAGCATGCGCAGCAGGATGGCCGTGGCCCCGACTTTGAGGAACGTGGCGTACTCGCTCATGTTCGAGTCCCCGACGATCACGTGCAGTCGCCTGAAGCGCTCTGCGTCCGCGTGCGGCTCGTCCCTCGTGTTGATGATGGGCCGGCTACGGGTTGTCGCCGAGGAGACCCCTTCCCAGATGTGCTCGGCCCGTTGGCAGAGGCAGAATGTCGCGCCACGGGCCGTCTGGAGCACCTTGCCCGCTCCGGAGTAGATCTGACGGCTCACGAAGAACGGGATGAGCACCTGGACGAAGTGTGAGAAGTCATCCCGCCGGCTCGTCAGGTAGTTCTCATGGCAGCCATAGGAGTTCCCGGCGGAGTCCGTGTTGTTCTTGAACAGGTAGATCACCCCGCGGATGCCTTCTTCGCTCAGGCGGGCCTCGGCGGACGCGATCAGGCCCTCGAGGATCCGTTCACCTGCCTTGTCATGCGCGACCAAGTCCTCTATCGAGTCACATTCCGGCGTCGCGTACTCGGGATGGCTGCCCACGTCGAGGTACAGCCTCGCCCCGTTCTCGAGAAAGACGTTGCTCGAACGTCCCCAGCTCACGACGCGCCTGAACAGGTAACGGGCAACCTCGTCCGGACTCAGGCGACGTTGGCCGCGCAGGGTGCAAGTGACGCCGTATTCGTTCTCGAGCCCGAAGATCCTGCGGTCCACCGAAGTCCACGGTAGCCTCGAAGTGGATGCAGCCATCCGACCGCATGGTCCACTTGACCACTGTCGTGGGCTCGTTCCACGGCCACGTCCTCGCAGCGCGACTGGGATCGGAAGGGATCCCGGTGGAACTCCGCGGCCTGAGTGATGGTCCCTATCCACTTCCGGCCAACATCGAGGTGTTCGTCCACGCCGACCAACTCGAGCTGGCGCAGGCCATCCTTCTCGGCGACGCCGTCGACGCCGCCTTCGATGAGCGTTACGACGGGTTGGGCCCCGATGATCCCGGCGTGCTGGACCTGCCTCCGGTCGATCTCGCCGGCACGGCCCGGCCCCGACGCGCGCGCACCTTTCTCGTGCTCACCATGGTTGCCCTGGTCCTGCTGGTCGGCGTCGTCGCGTCCTTTCACTGAACGCACGCAGATACTGCCGCCCGGCGGCAATTTCCAGCGCGCCACGATGCGCTCGCTGCCGCGCCGGAGCCCGCTCTTAGGCGTGCCCGGGCGCGCCTTCTCCGGTCTCCTCGGTCGCCAGGCCGGGGCCCGCATCCTCCCCCGCCGAGGACTCCGCGGCCATCTCGGCCGGCTCCCCACGCGCGAGCAGCTCGGCCAACTCGTCATCCTCGACACGCCTGAAGCACCGACGCCAGGGCCCGTGTTCGAGCACCGCGACCTCGAGATCGGCGGGGCGCAGCCTCCGGGTCGGCCCCGACAGGCTCGAAACGGACGCCACGACCGCCTCGTCCAGGGTCCAGCCCTGACGGAACCTCGCCGCCATGCGGTGGGCGATCGCGTCCGCTTCCCCACCGAGCACCGTGAAGCGTTGCTCGTCTGCCACGGTGCCGTCGTAGGCGATGTGGAACAGCTGGTGCGCCGTGCCGACCGGGTCGAGCTCCGCGACGACGATCTCGACCTCGAGGGGCTTCATCTCGTGGGTGAACACCTGGCCGAGGTACTGCGCGTAGACGTTGGCGAGCGAGCGCGCGTCGACGTCCTCCCGCGAGTACGCGTAGCCCTTGGTGTCGGCATGGCGTACGCCCGCGACGCGAAGCTGGTCGAACTCGTTGTAACGCCCCACGCCCGCGAACGCGACACGGTCGTAGATCTCGCTGATCTTGTGAAGGGTGCTCGAGGGGTTCTCGGCCACGATGACCACGCCCTTGTCATAGGTGGTCCCGACAAGTGCGCGGCCCCGGGCTATCCCCTTCTGGGCATATTCCGCGCGATCCTTCATCACCTGCTCGGGAGCCACGTAGTACGGCATCGTCATGAGGACGCGCCTCCCTCGTCCCGCTCGCTGCGGCGCTGCAGGATGTGGCGGAAGTGCTCGGCGACCTCGGGGTCCTCGAGGCGGCGATAACCCTCGGCGTCGACCGTCGCGACGACAGGGTAGATCCCCCGGAGCGGGTCCGGACCACCCGTGGCGGTGTCTTCGTCGGCCGCCTCGTACAACGCGGTCACGGCGAGATCCACCGCCTCGTCGCGTCCCAGCCGTTCGCGGAAGCTGAGCTTGACGGTGTTCTTGGCGTCGCGCCCACCGGACCCGGTGGCGTGGAAGTCCGTCTCTTCGAATCGGCCTCCGGTGACGTCGTAGGTGAAGATCCGCCCCTTTTGCAAGCGCAGGTCGTAGCCCGCGAACAGCGGTATGACGACCAGCCCCTGCATGGCCATCTGCAGGTTCGCGCCGACCATCTGACCCAGCTGGTTCGCTTTGCCCTCAAGGCTAAGAGTGGTTCCTTCGACCTTCTCGTAGTGCTCGAGCTGGGTCTGGAACAGACGCACCATCTCGACGGCCGCGCCCGCTGCACCGGAGATCGCGACGGCCGAGTACCGGTCCGCCGGGAAGACCTTCTCGATGCTGCGGTGGGCGATCATGTTGCCCTCGGTCGCGCGCCGGTCTCCCGCTACGACGACGCCGTTGTCGTAGCGGAGCGCCACGATGGTCGTGCCATGCGCCACCCCGGGCAACGACGTCGTCGCGAGGCCGCCGGGGGGACCGGCGGTGCTCACTATGTCCGCCAAACCCCCGGCGGGCACTTGTGCCCCTGCGTTGCGCGTCCGGCGGAGCAGCTCGACGAAGCTCGGCCCCGGGTCGCTGCCCGAAGGGAACAGGGGCAGGCTCATATGCGCCACCTTTGTTGAGACGCGGCTCTGCTCACTCGCCGCCTTTTTGGACGTAGTTGCGGACGAACTCCTCGGCGTTGTTCTCAAGGACCTCGTCGATCTCGTCGAGCAGGTCGTCGATCTCGGCCTTCAACCGGTCCCCGCGTTCGGTCGTCGCCGGCGCCTCGGTCTCGGTCTCGGCCGCCGCCGCCTCACGGCTCGTCGTCGGTCGCTTCTTCAGCTCGCGCTCTGCCATCACCGTTCCTTATGAGCCCAACCGCCTGAGCAGCTCTGCTGGAGTATTGCACCCCTCGAAGAGCGTATCGACATGGAGTGCAGTCCCCTTCAACGGCTCCATCATCGGGACGCGACGAAGCGAGTCCTCCCCGATGTCGAACACGATCGAGTCCCAGTTGGCCGCGACGATCGCCGAGGAGAAGCGCTGCAGGCATTGGCCGCGGAAGTACGCCCGCGTGGTCACGGGGGGTTCCGTGGTCGCCCGCGCCACCTCTTGGTCGTCAGTGAGCCGTTCCATCGCGAGACGGGCGAAGAGCGACTTCGAAGGCCGCAGGTCGTGATACTGAAGATCCAGCGCAGCGAGCCGCGAGTCGTCCCAGTCGAGGCCGTGACGCTCACGGTACGCCTCGACCAGCCGGAGCTTTGCAACCCAGTCGAGCTGGCTCGCCAAGGACTGCGGGTCGCTCTCGAGGCCCTGGAGGACCGCTTCCCAGCGATCCAGCACCCGGCGGGCCACGTCCTCGTTGCCCACAGCGTCGGTGCCGCGTTCGGCGGTGTACTTGCGGGCGAGGTCGTAGAGCTGCCACTGCAGCTCGACGGCGGTCAGCTCGTCACCCGAGGCGAGCTCGACGGTCGTTCGCAGCGTCGTGTCGCGCGAGACCGACCGGATGGCAGTCACGGGCGCCGCCAACCTGAAGTCCCGGTTGGCCAGGAAGCCGTCCTCGATCATCGCCAGCACGAGAGCGGTGGTGCCCAGCTTGAGGAAGGTGGCTACCTCGGCGAGGTTGGCGTCGCCGACTATCACATGCAGCCGGCGGTACTTCTGCGGATCGGCGTGGGGCTCGTCGCGGGTGTTGATGATCGGTCGCTTGAGCGTCGTCTCGAGGCCGACCTCCTCTTCGAAGAAGTCCGCACGCTGGCTCAGCTGGAACTCCGGCGCGTCACCCCCATGGGCGACCTCCTCGCCGATCTTGCCGGCCCCGGTGTAGATCTGACGCGACACGAGGTGCGGGGTCAGCTCGTGGACGATCCTGGAGAACGGGAGGGCCCTGTCGAGCAGGTAGTTCTCGTGGCAGCCGTAGGAGTTCCCCTTGCCGTCCGAGTTGTTCTTGTAGATCACGATCTCCTCGCCCGCAGGCAGGAGACGATTGGCGGCCTCCATCGAGCGGCGCAGAACGAGCTCCCCGGCCCGGTCGTGGACGACGGCCTCGAGGGGGTTGGAGCATTCCGGGGTCGAGTACTCCGGATGAGCGTGGTCGACGTAGTAGCGGGCGCCGTTGGTGAGAACGGCGTTCACGAGGTGCGTCTCGACCTCCGACGGCATCGAGCCCTCACGGGCGAAGCCACGGGCATCACGACCGGGCGACTCGTCCTCGAAGTCCCACCCGATCTTGCGGTCGAGTTGAGCGACGTAGGCGTTGATCAAGAGCGAGGACGCCGTCGTCGGGCTCGGGTCACCCGCGGTTTCCACGTGAATCCCGTACTCGGTCTCGATCCCGCAGACCTTGGTTATCGCCACTCCCGGACGCTACCGCACCGTCTCGCGTTGTCTGCAGCACCGTCGCCGATCCGCAGGTCGCGCGACCCGCGCCAAGATGGCGACGCGCTCGGCACGCGAAGAGCCCCCCAACTGCACCGGCCAGCACCCGAAGCGAAGCCGGTTGCGAAGCTCAGAGATACTGCCCGGTCCCGACCCGCTCGATGGCACGTCCTCCGCGCTCTTCTCCGCCCTGGCCCACGAGCGTGCGGATGTAGACGATCCGCTCGCCCTTCTTGCCCGAGATCTTCGCCCAGTCGTCCGGGTTCGTCGTGTTCGGCAGGTCTTCGCTCTCCTTGTATTCCTGCCTGATCGACTCGATCATGTCCGCAAGGCGGATGCCGTGACCCTCCCCGGCGATCTCCCGTTTGATCGCGAGCTTCTTGGCGCGCCGGACGATGTTCTCGATCATCGCGCCAGAGGAGAAGTCCTTGAAATACAACGTCTCTTTGTCACCGTTCTGGTACGTGACCTCCAAGAAGCGGTTCTCGTCGTCGGCCCGGTACATCTCGGTGACCGTCTGCTCGATCATGACGGCGACGGCCTTGTCGGGATCGCCGCCACCGAGCACGGCCACATCGGTCCGGTCGAGCGGCAGGCTGTTGATCAGGTAACGAGCGAAGACCTGTTGCGCAGCGCTCTCGTCGGGCCGCTCGATCTTGATCTTCACGTCGAGGCGCCCGGGGCGCAGTATCGCCGGATCGATCAGGTCCTCGCGGTTCGAGGCCCCGATGACGATGACGTTGCGAAGTGCCTCGACCCCGTCGATCTCAGCGAGGAGCTGCGGCACGACCGTCGACTCCATGTCGGAGGAGATGCCACTGCCGCGGGTGCGGAAGAGCGAGTCCATCTCGTCGAAGAAGACGATGACCGGCACACCTTCTTCCGCCTTCTCCCTCGCACGCTGGAAGACGAGCCTGATCTGGCGCTCGGTCTCGCCCACGTACTTGTTCAGCAACTCGGGACCTTTGATGTTGAGGAAGTAGCTCGTGACCCGCGAGTTGCCGGTCTGCTCAGCGACCTTCTTGGCCAGCGAGTTCGCCACCGCCTTCGCGATCAACGTCTTGCCGCAGCCGGGAGGGCCGTAGAGGAGGATTCCCTTCGGCGCCTGCAGGCGGTACTCCGCGAACAGCTCCCGATGCAGGTAAGGCAGCTCCACCGCGTCGGTGATGGCCTCGATCTGGTTGTCGAGGCCGCCAATGTCGGCGTAGGTGACGTCCGGCACCTCCTCGAGCACGACCTCTTCGAGCTCGGGACGGGGCAACTTCTCATAGAGCAGCATCGTGCGCGGGTCCAACAGGAGCGAGTCCCCCGCGCGCAGCTTGACGCCGGACAGGTACTCGGAGATCTCGGCCACCTGCTCCTCGTCGGCCCTCCCGACGATCAGCACGCGGCGCTCGTCCTCGAGCACCTCGAGCACCGAGACGACTTCGCCGCCCAGCTCGGGGTCGCGCACGAGCACGACGTTGAGGGACTCGTTGAGGACGACCTCCTGTCCCTTGCGGAGTTCCTCGGCATCGAGTCCGGGATGGATCGCGACCCGCATCTTGCGACCGCTCGAGATCACGTCGACGGTCCCGTCGTCGTTCCCGCTCAAGTACGTGCCGTAGGCGGAAGGAGGCTGGGTGAGCTTGTCCACTTCTTCGCGCAAAGCGGCGATGTGCTCCTTCGCCTGCTGGAGCGTAAAGGTCAGCTTCTCGTTCTGGGACACCGCGTGCGCGAGCTGCCCCTTTGTCTCGAGCAACCTCTCCTCGAGCGTGCGCACCCTCCCGGGCGCTTCTTGCAGCCGCCGCCGGAGCTCGGTGATCTCGTCCTCGGCCTGCTCGGCCCGGCGGTGCAGTTCCTCCAGATCGTCCTCATCTTCAGGGAACCCGTCGTTTCCGTCACTTTCCATCGGCGTCACCACCTCCTCGAACGGCGCGATCTTCGCCCTCCCGTCGGGACCCTACACCGGTGCCGGGTGAGTTTGACACCCGGGCGCGTCGTTACGTTGCGCCACGTGAGGCGGCGGTGACCCTAAGCTTCACGCGAGACGAGAGAGCGGTCGTGACTCGTTGCGGTCAACAGGCGGCAAAACGCTCCGAGGAGATGAGTAGCTGATGAGGGTGTGGATCGACCAGGACCTCTGCACGGGAGATGGCCTCTGCGAGGAGATCTGTCCCGCGGTGTTCACTCTCCTCGATGACGGTCTGGCCTACGTCAAGCAAGGCGATACCGTCCTGAACGAGCCCGGCGGCTCCTCTCAGATGGCGAGTGTCGCCTCCGAGCTGGAAGACGCCGTCACCGAAGCCGCCGAAGAGTGCCCAGGAGAGTGCATCTTCATCGTCACCGAATAGCGGGTGGGGCCTTTTCAGGCGGCTTTTTCGCTCGCCGGCAGCGCGCGGTCGCGGCTCAGTTCGCCAGCAGGCGGGCGGAGGTTATGAAGCCGGTGTGCGCCACCATCCGGTGGTCGGGCCGCACCGAGCGCCCTTCGATGTGCCAGGTACGTCGCAGGATCTCGAAGGTTTCCGCCATGGCGAACCCGCTGTGCTCCAGTACGGCGCGCAACTCTGCCGTCTGGTTGATGCTCGGTAGGTAGGCCAAGAAGATCCCGCCGGGCGCGAGCGCCCTTTGGGCGTGGGCCACCACCTGCCACGGCTCGGCCAAGTCGAGCACGACACGGTCGAGGCCTTCGGCGTCGATCCCCAGGTAGACGTCGCGCTCGAGCACCGAGTACGACTGGTCCGGGCCGAGGAACGCCTCCACGTTCGCCTTTGCCCGCTCGGCGAAGTCGGCTCTCAGCTCGTAGCCGGTGATCACGGCGCCCGCGCGCAACATCGCCATCGAGAGCGCGCCCGAACCGACTCCGGCTTCGAGCACACGCGCCCCCGGGAAGATGTCCGCAGCGATGAGGATGGCACCGAGGTCCTTCGGGTAGATCACCTGGGCGCCGCGCGGCATCCCGACGACGACGTCGGCGAGGGTGGGGCGGAGCACCAGATACCGGGCGGAGTTCGTGACCCGGCCGTCACGCTGGTGTGCCTCGACCTCTTCGCCTTCGCGCCGGCCGATCACGCTGTCGTGCTCGACGACGCCTGCGTGCGATTGGAACGACCGGCCTGGCTGCAGCGTGACGAGATAGCGACGGTCTTTCCGGTCGATCAACAGGACCCGCTCGCCGGCTGCGAGCGTCCGGCCCCGTGCCGGAGGCGCCTCAGGGCTCACGCCGGCTCCTCTAGATCCCCTTCCGAGCTACGGCCGACGGACTGGTCGCCGGGGCCGGGCCGCCGGCCCCTCTTGGGCCGGGCTTGCACCCGTGCCCTCTTCGCCTCCCTCTCCGCTTCTGCCTCGGCGGCTTTCTTCATGGCGCGGGCGTAGCGCCGACTCGCCTCACGTTTGGCTTGCGCTTTCGCCCTGCTTTGCTCGAGCTTGGCCGCCTTCCGAGCGGCCTTGCGCTTCGCGCGCCTGGAGCGGGGAGGGGCCGGGACATGACTGACGACAACCGACTCACCGAGCCGGAGTTGTTCGACGCTCACCATGGGAGAAGGCTTTCGGGCGAGGAAACGCAAGAGCCACGCGATGGCCCCGATCGAGAGCCACACGTTGCTCCCCTCGATCAGGCCCGATCGAATGCCGCGCTTTATGAGCTCGCGCGCCCAGCGGTCGAGATACTTACGCACGCCGGCCCCGGTCCCCGCCGTGCACCGTCACACGCGACGGATCTCGAGCACCGAAGCTCGCCGGGCGCCGCGTCGCCGGCCGAGCAGGTAGACGGCCGCCACGGCAATCACCCCGGCTGCCACCATGGCGCCGATCGCGGACGGGGCCGCGTCGCTCGCCAACGACTGTGCGTTCGTGCCGAGCTCGCGCAGCTTCTGCTCCACGTCGGACAGCTTCACGCGTCCCGGGTCTTCGGTCGCCAGCAGCAACTGTCGGACCAGCCGGATCCTCATTATCCTGCCTCCGATCGCTTCATCGTCCTACCCTCGTTTCGTCGCGGCCCTGCCCCGAGAGCGCAGGAGCGCGAACCCGGAGCCGCCGACGACGACCAGTCCGAGGATCCCGGTGATCGGGTACGGCACCCACGACCAGGTGCCCGCGAAGGCCCTGCCCGTCTCGGTCTGAAGCACCCGGAGCACCCCGAGCAGCAGCAGAACGGTACCTATGCCGAGCAAGGTCGCCGCCGCACCCCCGAAGAGCAATGTCCGCCCGATCGTGCGGATGGGGGTGATCGTCTCCTGGATCACGTATCGACGGAGAAGGTCGAAGAGCTCGGCTCCCTCTTCCCGCGGACTGGCGTGCTTGCCGTCACCTTTTCCCGACATGAAACCGCAGGCTATCGGGCCGGCCGACGGACCGCTAGCCATGTTTGCGGTGAGCCTCGGATCTGTCTGTTCCACTGCAGCGATCGCTGCCTGCCTGCCCGGCACCGGGGCTGGAGCGAGGGCCCGGGTGAGGCGACGCAGGCTCCGTGCTCAGGGCTCCAGGGCGGCGCGGAAGAACTCGCGCAGGTGTGCCAGCCGGCGATCGAGCTCGTGCTGTCCGAGCGGCTCGGTCCCGAGCAGGGCCTCGAGGAAAGGAACGTCACTGAAATACGTGAGCAGCGCCCCGTAGCCGGTGAGAACGAGCTGCTGCGCGTCATGGGAACGGAACCGGCCGGCGGACATCTCACGCTCGAAGAAGGTAACCGCTCGTTCCAGCATCGGACGGAGGGAGACACCGAGCTCTCGGGCCACGCGGCCGCCGCCTTCGAGCGCCTCGCGGCGAACCAGGCGGACGAACTCCGGGCTCTCGGCGAAAAACCGGAAGCCGGTCGTGAGCACCCGGTCGACTTGCTCCCAGCCGTCGCGTGGCCGGTCGGTTGCCTCGGCGACGCGGACGAGCCAGTCCGAGAAGGAAGCCTCCACCACCTCGCGATAAAGCGCGTCCTTGGAGGCGAAGTGATGCAGAAGGCTCGGACGGCGGATGCCCACGAGCTCCGCGATGTCGTTGAGGGAGGTCCCTTCGAAGCCGTGTTCGGCGAAGCACCAAAGCGCGGCGTCGAGGATCGCCTGGCGCGTCGAAACACCCGGCTGACGGGCCAGGTGCGGGGGGAGAACGCTCGTGGACGCCCCCCGCCCGGTCTCGCCCGCGGCCAGATCACGCGGGCTCGACATTCCTGAAGCCTACCTACCAGACGGTAGGTCCTCACTGATACCCTTCACGCGTGCCAGGACCTCTCCTCGCTGTGATCGTGGGACTGGTGCTCAGCCAGCTCGCGCTCTTCTGCACGACCGTCTACTTGCACCGGGCGCTGTCCCACCGGGCAATCACGCTTCGCCCTTCGGTCCGGGCGGTCTTCCGCCTGCTCATCTGGCTCATGACGGGCATCCGGCCCCGCCAGTGGGTTGCCGTCCACCGCCGCCACCACGCCTTCACCGACGTCCCGGGCGACCCCCACTCCCCCGTGCTGCTCGGGTTCTGGCGGGTGCAGCTGACCAACGCCGCCCTCTACCGCAAGGTCGCGCGAGACGGTCAGACGACCGAGCGCTATGCCAAGGACCTGCCGGCGGACCGTTGGGACAAGCTTCTCTTCGACCACGCCTTCATCGGCCTCGGCATCGGCATCGCCGTGCTGTGTCTCGCGCTCGGCTGGCGCATGGGTCTTGTGGCTGCCGCCGTGCACGCACTGAGCTACCTGGCGCTCAACGCCGCCATCAACGCCGTCGGGCACAGCTTTGGGACCAAGAGCTACCCGAACACCGCCTTCAACAACCAGTGGCTCGCCTTTGTGACCGGCGGGGAGGGCCTGCACAACAACCATCACGCCGCGCCGACCTCCGCGAAACTGGCACTGGGCCGTCACGAGATTGACCCGGCGTGGTGGCTGATCCGGCTCATGGTGCGAGCCCGCATGGCAACCCTGCGGCACAGCGAGACCCGCTTCGTGAAGACGTCGTCACCGTCCCCGATCGGCTGACCCCACGGCCTGCCCGCCGTGCATAGTCTTAGGGTCAATGCCTGAATCCGATCTGGAACAACTCTGCGTCAACGTCGTCCGCGGCCTTTCCATGGACGCCGTCCAACGCGCGAACAGCGGTCACCCGGGCACGGCGATGGCCCTCGCGCCGCTCGCCCACGTCCTGTTCTCGCGCGTCCTGCGGCACGACCCGAGCCGCCCCGACTGGCCCGACCGGGACCGGTTCATCCTGTCCAACGGGCACGCGTCGATCCTGCTCTACTCGATGCTGCTCCTCAATGGCTACGGGCTCGAGTTGAAAGACATCGAGCAATTCCGCCAATGGGGATCGCGTACCCCAGGTCATCCGGAGGTGCACGCCCTCGCGGGCGTCGAAGTCACCAGCGGGCCTTTGGGCCAGGGATTCGCCAACGGCGTGGGCATGGCTGTCGCCGAGCGCTTCCTGCGTGCGCACTTCGGGCCGGAGTCGATCGACCATCACATCTTCGGGATCTGCGGGGACGGGGACTTGATGGAGGGCGTGAGCCACGAGGCAGCCTCTCTCGCGGGCCATCTCGGCCTCGGGCGCCTCGTGTACGTCTTCGACGACAACCACATCACGATCGACGGTGCCACCGAGCTCGCGTGCTGCGACGACGTCGTGAAACGCTTCCAGGGCTACGGCTGGCACGTCGAGACCCTCGGGGAGGTGGCCAACGACCTGGACGCCCTCGAGGCGGGCCTGCGCCGGGGCATGGCCGAAGCGGACCGGCCGTCGCTGCTGGTGCTGCGCAGCCACATCGGCTGGCCCTCGCCCCACCGCACCGACACCAAGGAGGCGCACGGAGAGCCGCTCGGTGCCGAGGAGATAAGCCTCACCAAGGCCCTGCTGGGCCTGCCTGCCGACCAGGATTTCTACCTCCCCGAGGAGGTTCCCGCCTTTTATGGGGAGCGGGCACGACGCGGCCGGGCCGAGCGCGAGGCCTGGGAGAAGCGCCAAGCCGTCTCGGTCGGCGACCGGGAACGGTTCCAGGCCTGCCTTCGCGGAGGCGGCCTTCCGGGCTGGGCCGACAGCCTGCCCAGCTTCGAAGCGGGCACGAAGCTGGCCACTCGCAAGGCCATCAACAAGTGCCTGACGGCCACGAGCGGGAAGATCCCGGGCCTGGTCGTGGGCGCTGGTGACCTCACGGGCAACACGGGCACCGACCTCGGGGGCGGCGCCGAGACCCAGTCCCGCGCGCATCCTGGAGGGGCCCAGGTCCACTTCGGCATCCGCGAGCACGCCATGGCGGCCTCGATGAACGGGATGGCGCTGCACGGGGGCGTGCTGCCGGTCGGCGGCACGTTCTTCGTCTTCAGCGACTACTGCCGCCCAGCCGTGCGCCTCGCGGCCCTCTCGGAGGCCCATGTCGTGTACTTCTTCACCCACGACTCGGTCGGCCTCGGCGAGGACGGCCCGACGCACCAGCCCGTCGAGCAGCTCGCATCGCTGCGAGCCATGCCGGGCCTGCGCGTGATACGCCCTGCCGACGCCAACGAGACCGCGGCCGCATGGAAGATCGCCGTGGACTCGAACGGGCCGACAGCGCTGGTGCTGAGCCGCCAGGATCTGCCTGTGCTCGCCGAGACGGCCGCCCTCGCCGGCGAGGGTGTCGCCCACGGTGCCTACGTCGTGGTGCAGGCAGGCTCCCCCGTCGACATCGTGCTGATCGGGACCGGCAGCGAGGTCCAGCTGTGCCTCGCAGCCGCGAGCCTCCTTGAGCGTGAGGGAATCCTCGCCCAGGTCGTGTCGTTTCCCAGCTGGGAGCTGTTTGCGGAGCAGGAAGCCGGGTATCGCGATCAGGTCCTGCCACGAGGTGTCCCCCGGCTGGCGGTCGAGGCCGCGGCCTCGTTCGGGTGGGAGCGCTACGCCGACGCGACCATCGCGATCGACCGGTTCGGTTCTTCGGCACCGGGATCGGTGAACATGGAGAAGTTCGGCTTCACGGCCGATCACGTCGCCCAGAAAGCCCGCGAGCTGCTCGCGACTCGGGCCCGATAGTGGGGAGAGATATGACGAGACTGCACGACCTCTACGAGTGCGGGGGCCAGAGCCCCTGGCTCGACAATCTGAAGCGCTCTTATCTGACCTCCGGCCGCCTGGCCGAGCTCGTCACCGCGGGCGTGCGAGGGCTCACCTCGAACCCGACCATCATGGCCAAGGCGATCGCGGCGAGCGCCGACTACGACAAGGAGTTCTCCGCCGCCCTGGCCCAAGGCCAGAGCGTCGAGGAGGCCTACTGGGACCTCGTGATCGCCGACGTCTCCGGGGCGCTCGCTGTGCTGCGGGGCGTGCACGACGACAGCGCCGGCGGTGATGGTTTCGTGTCGATAGAGGTCTCGCCGCTCCTCGCCCACGACACCGCCCGCACGATCGAGTCCGCCCGCCAGCTCCACGAGCGCATCGACCAGCCGAACCTGCTGGTGAAGATCCCGGCCACGCACGAGGGCCTCGGAGCCATCCAGGCCTTGATCGCGGAGGGCCGGAGCATCAATGTGACCTTGATCTTCTCCCTCGAGCGTTACCGCGAGGTCATCGAGGCCTACCTCTCGGGACTCGAGGAGTTCGTGGGACAGGGCGGAGAGGCCTCCAAGGTGGGGTCGGTGGCGTCCTTCTTCGTCAGCCGCGTCGACACCGAGGTGGACCGCCGCCTCGAACAGATCGCCAAAGAGGACGCCGGCTCGCCCACGGCGACCCTCGCTCTCGCCATGCGCGGCAAGGCCGCCGTCGCCCAGGCCCGGCTCGCGTACAAGGTGTACCTCGAACTGTTCGCGGGGCCCCGCTGGGAGGCGCTGGCGAAGGCGGGAGCACGCCCGCAACGCCCCCTTTGGGCCTCCACCTCGACGAAGAATCCGGCCTATCCCGACCTCGTGTACGTCGACACCCTCGTCGCCCACAACACCGTCAACACCATGCCGGAAGAAACGCTCGAGCATTACCTGGACCATGGGCGTGTCGAGCCGATCACCGAGGCCGACCTTGCCGCCGCCGAGGCGAACTTCGAGCGTCTGGCGGAGTGCGGCCTCGACATCGCCGACGTCGCCGCCGTCCTCGAGACCGAAGGCGTTGCAGCCTTTGCCGCCTCCTTCGACGACCTCCTCGACAAGTTGCACGAGAAGGCGGACGCGATGGGGATGACCCGTTGACATCTGATCTCCTGGCCCGGCTTTGGGCCCGTGACCACACGCTGTGGCCCGACGGCAATGTCGCGCCCAACCGGCTCGGCTGGCTCGGCATGCCGAGGAGCATGCTCGACAACGCACGGACCTTGAGGAGCTTCGCCGCCAGCGTCGACCAGGACACGATCGTGCTCTTGGGCATGGGCGGTTCCTCGCTCGGGCCGGCCGTCCTCGCCGCGGTCAGGGACAACCTCGGCGGCGTGCAGGGCCGCCGCGTCCTCGTGTGCGACACCACGGACCCTTCCACGGTCGCCGGCCTGCCGCTCGAGGATGCCTTCATAATCGTCTCCTCGAAATCCGGCACGACCCTCGAGCCGAACGTCCTTTTCTCCTACGCCCGCAGCCGCGTCGGCGATCCCTCCCGCTACGCGGTCGTCACCGATCCCGGTACCCCTCTGGCCCGTGCGGCCGGCGAGCTGGGTATCCGGCACGTGTTCGAGAACCCGCCCGACATCGGCGGACGCTATTCGGTGCTGTCGTTCTTCGGCCTGGTCCCCGCCGCGCTCATGGGCTACGACGTGGCCGAGCTGTGCGAGCGAGCTCTCGACGCCGATCGGGAAGAGGCCGTGGCGCTCGGCGAGGAGATGGGCGCGGCGGCACTGTCGGGGCGCGACAAGACCACCATCGTCGTGGGCGGGCCGACCAGTTCCTTCGGCCTGTGGGTCGAGCAGCTCATCGCCGAATCGACGGGCAAGAAAGGCCGCGGTTGTGTGCCCGTGCCGACGACCGAGCAGGAAACCGGGGACGACAGGCACACGATCACGGTCACGATCGACGAGCCGGGAGATTTGGGAGCGGAGTTCTTCCGCTTCGAGCTGGCCGTCGCCATCGCCGGCCACGCCCTTTCCATCGACCCGTTCGACGAGCCCAACGTCGCCGAGTCGAAGGCGAACACCTTGAAAGTGCTCGGTGCTCTCCCCCTCCCCTC
>Ga0187856_1001859_pt1 | contig 16278 bp, 13 predicted proteins | sample June2016WEW_8_40_FD_132443 | JGI IMG/M metagenome (GOLD analysis project Ga0187856, IMG submission 132443) | Peatland microbial communities from SPRUCE experiment site at the Marcell Experimental Forest, Minnesota, USA - June2016WEW_8_40 | ecosystem: Environmental > Terrestrial > Soil > Wetlands...
CAGACGGTCAAAGAATCACGCCTCGCAACCCGAAAACAACCCATTCCGATCTTTAGTCCCCGCCACCGCAACCTTTCGATTCAATCAGCTATGGAAGCGGTATGAGATGTGGCGGCGTCTAAAAACTGCCGGTTATCGAGGCTCGTTACGTGTCGTGGGGGAATGGGCAACGCGCCGCCGCCGCGCCGAGCAAGCCGGCCTCGAAAATCTCCAAAGAGTTCCGTCGGCACGAACAATCGCCCGGCTGATGACAACCGAATGACCAGCTCACTGCGCCCGCTGCACCAAAAGTGCGTCAGAGCCAAATTTGAACGCCGATTGACAATTAGGCGATAATACGCAGACGATTAGCGGTCGTTTCCCATCAACCCGAATCCGTGCGGTCGAGGCTCCAGTGGCGAAACGAGGGTTCATCCCGCGGCACGATCTCCGTCGCAAGGACGGCACTGCAGCCTGGGCAGAAGAATTGCCGTAGCACGATCTCGCGTTCTGTGAAGATTTTCGGGTCTGCATGCACGCCCGGACCAGCATCGCGGGAGGGGCGCTCACGCTTCACGGCGTTGGCCAACGGGTCATGGCTAGTCTCGCCCAATCGCGTTTTGCAGTGCGTGCATACGACGGCGCCGTCGTCAGTAAGGGTGAGATTGTCGTCGAGCTGCATCATGATGACCCTCTTCGTCATGCGGCGCGCGGGCCAATACGGGCATGGCGCAGTTCCCCACGGCGCGCTTCGGTGGCGCTGGCATCGGCTGTCCCGTCTGCTTTGAGCATCACGCCATAGATCTCTGACGCGGCGCGCGGCGAGACCCTGAATGAGGCCACGTCCACGGCCACTTGCTGCGGATCGCGCCGCAGCGGGTCACCGTAACCGCCGCCACCCTGCCAATGGGTGAAGTACACATCGTCGGCGGCCATGTCAGTCTCGACATGCGATGGCAGAATTTCATGCCGACCGTCGATCTCTTCGAGGGTACCAGGGATAAAACCTTTCGCGAGCATTGCTCGCACGTTAGTGCCGCGCATGAGAACGTCGTAGCTGGTGGCCGACGGGTAACCCCCGGCGAGCCCAGGAGCTAACGGCAGGGCCTTGCCGGGTGCCGAGACAACGAGGTGCACGCCCTGCAGCGGCGAATCATGCGGAATGAAACAACTTGCTCCGCCCAGACCACCGCGGTAACGGCCCGGGCCACCAGAATCAATCTCTTCGCGCCGCCAGAGGTAGAGCATCGGGAAACTGAACTCGTTGATCTCGACGTCGGCGATACGCCCCATCGGGATGGGCATTTGACCACCCGTGTCCACGCCGTCTTGATCGACCCGAGCACCGAGACCACCGGCCATCGGGTCGCACAGCATGGTCACAAATGGAGCGCCGCGCTGGTCCACACCGGCCAGTAGTGCTAAATCCCAGGTGCCTTGGCAGCAGGACATGGCTGCTTTTCGGTGCTGCGGGTGCGTCCCCACCATCTGCGCGACGCATTCCGACACGGCATTCTGTGTCGCCCATGCAGAGGCGACGGAGGCTTTGCCGATGCCGGCCGGGAACGTGCAGTTGTTGATCGTACCGGGCTCGCTGATGATCTCCACGCAACGATAGATGCCGCCGGGCGCCCAAGGGATATCGTTGCATAGCATGGTCAGCACGATCGGCATAATGCCCCCGCGCATCCCAGCGAAGGTGCAGTTGATGAAGCCTTCCACCTGGGGGTCAGTGCCGGTGAAATCGAAGACGAGCTTGTCGTCAAGCTTGGTCATTCGCAGCACGATTTTGTAGATAGCGTTGTCGCCCGCGCGTGCGCTGTCCTGATGGGCGACGGCCCCCCAGGTGCCGTTCGGCAGGCTGCGCAGCTTGGCACGCAGCCGCTTCTCGGCGTCGTTCATCATCCTCTTCATGACTGCTTTAACGACACGCGGACCATACTTGTTGATGAGCTGAGTCAGCCGCTGCTGGGCCACGTTGTTGGCGCCCAACTTGGCTCGCAGATCCAGCGCGATGAGTTTCGGTACGCGCGAACGCCGCAGATACATGTCTTCGATGTCAGGGCGCAGATTCCCCCCTTCGACGATCTTCACCGGGGGTACCGGCGTCGATTCCCAGAATACGTCGGTGCCGGCCACGGACCAGCTCCCCGGCGATACGCCACCAAGATCGACCTGATGACAAACTGCGCCACTCCAGGCGAACAGCTCACCGTCATAAAACAGCGGAGCAAACACGCTGGCGTCGTTCTGGTGCAGGCCACCGCCAATCCAAGGATCGTTGCAGAAGAACATGTCACCCGGCCGCAGGCCAGGACTGCCGCTGCGGTGCTCAAGCGTCCATTTAATCGCCATATCCAATGAGGCGGCGAGCTGCATGTTGTACTGCCCGACGAGGATGAGGTTGCCGGTCTCATCCGCTATGGCGGCATTAAAGTCATTGCAGTCGGTGACCACGACCGACCCCGACATGCGCTTCAATGCATCCCCCATATCGTCGGTAATGGCTGACAAACGATGGCGGATGACTTCGTAGGTCAACGGATCGATCGCCTGCTCGGCGTCGGCGTCGACCGTATGGAGCGACACGAACTTCGATGCGATTGCTCGTAGGTCGTCGCTAGAACGTTCCTTGAATACAAACTTCTCGGAGCCGGAAACGTGAATTATTGCCATTGCAAAGCCTCCTTTTCAAACCACGCTCGCATAACGGATGACCATATTGCCGAGCTGGTCGAGCGTGGCCGTACAGCCCTCGGGTAATGCCACTGTTGTGGTGGGCGTCTCTACTACTGCCGGGCCAACGAGCCGATCATCACGACTGAGGTCGCGGTAGTCGTAGACCGCGGTGTCCTGCCAGCCGCGGCGCACGTCTAGGAAGGCGCGGCGTCTGCTCCTGGGCTTCGCCTGCTCGCCGCCATGCTTCAAATGCGGCAGTTCCGGGTGAATCGGAAGACGCGCGCGGGCCCGCATCCGGTAGGTGATGATCTGCATACCGGCCTCACGAAAGCCCGCATCTTTACCATACAAGCTCGCATAGGCTGCCTCAAACGCTTGCCCAAGCCTCGTGACGGCGTTCACGTCAATCGGCCCCGGCTCTACCGGTGTCGTGACCTCGGCCAGCTGCATTGTAAAACGCATGTCGACCTCGCGCTCAAATGCGATGCTGGAAAACGGAAGAGCTTGCTCCTGAAGCTGAACCTTGAGCTCCTGTTCGAGTTTGGCAAAGGCCTGCTCTACCCTTTCAGGTTCTGGCGGAAAGTTGTCGGGCTGGGATCGCTCGACGGTCAGCACGATGTCGGAACTCGCCAGGCCATACGCGGAGAACACTGCCGCAGTGGCCCCGAGCGGGACGATGACCTCCGATGCCCCTAAGTCCGCGGCATAATTGGCGCAATGCACGGGTCCGGCACCGCCGAACGAATAGACTGCGAAATCGCGCGGGTCGCGTCCGCTGTTGACCACGACCTTTCTTACCAGGTCAGCCGTTTGCGCGTTCTGGATCGCGTAGACTGCCGCCGCCGCGTCGTCCACCTTCATGCCCAGCGGTTCAGCGACGTGCCGGCTCAGAGCGTCGCGAGCAAGCTCGATCGAAAGCTTCATGCGGCCACCTAGAAAGTTGTCCGGGTTGATAATACCGAGCACAAGGTCGGCATCCGTGACGGTCGGCCGCTCGCCGCCCTCGCCATAGCAAGCTGGGCCCGGCCTCGCACCGGCGCTCTTCGGCCCAACACGCAGGTTGCCGCCTTGGTCAATCCACGCGATGGCCCCGCCGCCGGCGCCAATCGTGTGCACATCGACCATCGACGCTGAGATTGAATATTGGTTGATCACCGTGCTGGTAGAGGTCACCGGCTTGCCGTCGACTACCAGCCCCACCAGGAATGTGGTGCCGCCGATATCGGTCGAGATAATGTTCTTGTGCCCCAGGGTCGCACCAAGGTTGGTGCAACCAACGATGCCACCGGTCAGCACTGATCCAAGTGTGGACACGGCATGACGCGGTGCTTCGCGGGCCTTCACGCAGCCACCGGAACCCTGCATGACCAACAGCGCTCCGTCGAAACCGCGTTGGCGCAGCTCATCCTCTAACGGAATGAGATAGTTCCGCAATCGAGGGGCGATCTGTGTGTTGACAATAGTCGTTGCGCTCCGCGAGAACTCGCGAATACGAGGGCTGATATCACTCGACAGCGCCACGTATAGCGACGGCGCCTCTTCGGCAATGATCTCCCGCGTACGTAGTTCGTGTGCCGGATTGCGGAACGACCACAGGAAGGACACAGCGATCGCTTCGACCCCTTGGGATATGAGATACCGGGTCGCCGAGCGCACCCCGTTTTCGTCGAGGCGCACAATCTCTGCGCCCTTGTAGTCGATACGCTCATTGATTTCGGCGACCAAAGTTCTTGGCACAAGTGGCGGCGGCTTGTTGGTGCGGGACATGTTCTGGATCTGATCAGGATCGAGGCCCGCGTAACGTCCCTCGGCATTCATGATTGAAATTGAATCGGCGTGCCCCTTGGTCGTAAGGAAACCCACCTTACACACATCTCCGGTGATCAGTGCATTCAGCGTCGACGTAGTCCCGTGAACGATGTAGCTCGTGTCGCGCAGAAACTCTCTCGTTGTCGCGCCGAGTGACTTTGCTAGATCGTCGATGACCGTGAGAACGCCGACTGAAAAATCCGGCGGTGTCGATGGCGATTTTGCCGAAGACAAGCGCCCGAGATGGTCGGCGACAAAACCGTCGGTGAAGGTGCCGCCGGTATCGACTCCGATGACGTAAGGCATGTTTAGGCTACTCCGTGGATTAGATTTTCGGAAAGGACACGACGTGACGGATTGAAAAGATTCGACGACTTAGCGCCTCGCTATCGAGAATCCCTACGACGATACCTCGCCAATGATGGTAGTTGTCCAAAGCAGCACTCCTCATGCGGTAGCTGCCCGCAGCAGTTCCGCCACCTTTTCGCGAGCTTCTGCGCCGTGGCGTTTCATGTTGCTGACAGTCAACTGGTCATGATAATTGGCGATACCGACGAAGCCCGGACGTGCGCGACAGCGATCAAGCCACGCTGCGATTGGGGCCATCTCAGCGTTTTCCTCCCAGACCCAACTTAGGGCCATGTCGTCGAAACGATAGACATAGGGCAGCATCGCAATGTCGGCGAGGCTATAGCTATTACCCGTCAGCCAGGGCGACTTCTGCAGCGCTCTTCCCATCTTGCGGAAGACACTAACATAGTTGACGAGGTGCGGAGCGACCAACGGCGCATCCAACCCACGCTCGATCGCCTCCATGCGCTCGGCACGCACCTGAGGCGACCATTTCGCCATCTGCGCCTTACGGTCCTGGTGGCGCCATGCGATCGCGAAGGAGACAGTCGAGCACCACAGATGCAAGCCCGCATCCGGGATCAGCGTCCACAACCGCATCTGCGCGCGCTCATAGGGGTTGATGGGACGCAGCGGCCTGTCCGAGTAGGCGTCATCGAGATACTCGCAGATCACGGTAGATTCAATAATAACGTTGCCGTTGTCGATGAGCGTGGGCACAACGCCGTTAGGATTGAGCTGCAGATATTCGGGCGTATGGGAGTCCCCGGCGCCGAGATTGAGATGATATTCGGTAGGGCTCAGGCCCTTCTCGGCAATCGTGATACGAACCTTCTGGGCGCAAACCGACATGTTGTTGTGATAAAGTTCCATGCAATTCCTCCAAATCTTAAGCAGAGATTCCCCGGATGAATCTGCAGCGATGCCGTTACCAGCGGTATACGTGACGAATAGAGTAGACTCGACGATTTAGCTCCTCGCTATCGAGTATGCCCACCGCAAACAGCACCCCGGCGGTGACGATCCAATGTGCAAATGGCGGCACCCCAATGGCAGTCAGGCCGGAACGCAACATTGAAAGAACGAGTACGCCGCCGGCGATGCCGAGCGGCCGGCCCTTTCCTCCTGAGAGCGAAACCCCGCCGAGGATGGCAGCGGCCGCACCGGGGACGAGAGTGTCTGCGAGTGCGACCGGCGAAGCCGCAGCCAAGCCGTAGCTCAGGAGCCCGCCGCCGATCGCAGTGAGCGCACCCGAAATGACAAACACCGCAATGAGTATGTGGTCCACACGGATGCCGACCACGATCGCTGCACGACGGTCGCTGCCGACCGCGAGGAGATCGCGGCCGAAACGCGTCCAGGAAACGACGAAGGCCGCTACTAGGAAAAGAAAGATTGCGGTCAGTGAGCGTACAGAAAAGATTTCCAGCACAGGAGCATTTACTGCCAAGGCTACGTCTAATCGTTCAAACGCTATAGTGGTATTCCCGGTCAAAAAATATGAAAGCCCGCCGAAGGTGAGCAAGCCGCCAAGCGTCACGCCGATAGAGCTCAGATTGAGCCATGTCATGATTGAGCCTTGGGCTAGCCCGGCGAGCCCCCCCACGGCTATAGCAAGAAGTAACCCCAGCACCGGATTGGTCTCGCCCGTCATTACGGCCACGCAGCCGGCGAGACTGAGGACGCCGCCTACCGATAAGTCGAATTCTTTTACCATCATCGATAGCCCGAGCCCGAGCGCGACGGGGCCGATGGTGGCAAATTGCTGCAGGACGTCATAGGCGGTATTCGCGCTGAGGACGCGGCCACGACTGCCATCGATGATCCCGAGAATAATTGTGATCAGCGCAAGCACGGCGAACGGCCGAACAGTAGGGTCCGCCAAGAGCGCGCGCAAACGTCGAGTCATGTCCGGCCTTTCCACTGCAGCATAATGACGGCCAGCACGATCAATCCGATCAGCAAGTATTGCATTTCAATCCCGAAGCCACGCAGGATCAGCAGTCCTTGCATCAGGGCGATGAAGAACGTGCCCGCCAGGGTGCGCACTACTGACCCTTCGCCGCCCTGAATAGCCGTCCCTCCAACGAGGACAGCGCTGATGGCCCGATACTCATAGCCAATACCGTGTTCCATGTCGCCCGAACGGTAGCGCGCCGCTACGAGAACAGCAGAAACGGCGGTAAACAAGCCGGCGGCCACATAAGCCCACATAACGGTGCGCCACGGCTCGATACCCGCTGCCTTGGCGGCACGTGGATTAGTCCCCACCAAATAGATGTTCCGGCCGAAGCGGGTGAAGGAAAGAATACATTGACCGACGATTACGGCGATCAAGAACGCCGCCAAAGGACCTGGAACCGGGCCCAAATTGGCCTTCAGTACCTCGGTTTCATCGGTTAAAGGGTAGATGCCGCGTCCGCCTGTAATATAGATTGCGCCCCCAATAATCAGCGCATAGGCGGCCATACTAATAATAAGCGGATTTGCACGGAAGAATCCGATCAGCCAGCCCTGAATGCCGTTGAGTGCTGCACAAAACAAGAAAGCAAGAATCAGGGCTGGGGTGAGACCAAGTGTTAAACTCATCATAAAAACGACAGTGGTAGCGGACATCGACGCTCCGATGCTGAATGACATGATGTTGCCGCTCAACGTGATAAATGTCATACCGACGGCGACGCAGCCAATGAAAGACACCGTCGTCAAGAGCGATCTAATGCTCGTCGCAGAAAGAAACCCAGGCGTGGAAACAGCGAATAACACCACCCCGACTGCGGCAGCCCATTGAATCATGGAGGCCTTGTCCTGGCGGATCGATTCTAGCCATGTAGTTATGCTTGCCATGCCTGCGGGCGCCTGTCTCCTGACCAAGTTCGCCGGATGCTTTGCTCTCTAATGTAGGGGATGGGTGATGTCGGCGATAATATGCTGCATGTTTATCTCCTTACCGCGGTAGTAGCCGACTTGACGGGAGCGATACATCGTGATCACGACGTCTCCCACTCCCACCACTTCCTCCAAGTCGGTGGATGCGACCAACAGCCCATAGCCCTGACTGCAAAACTGGCGCATGAGCTGATAGATTTCAGCCCGGGCTCCGATATCGATGCCTCGCGTCGGTTCGATCAAAACAATTACTCCAGCCTGTGTCGCTCCAAGGCATCTGCCAAACGCCAGCTTCTGCTGATTGCCACCGCTCAGGTTATCAGCGCGCGAACGCAGTCGTTGCTGGTCAACCCCCACCCGCACGGCCAATCTGATCGCTTCCGACCTCAGCGATATTGGATTGAGAATTCCAAATCGAGAAAGCTCGCGAAGGCGGGCGGCCACCAAATTATCAGTAACACTGAGAGTTCGAAAAATCCCCTCCTCAGCTCGATCGCCCGAAACGAAACTAATATTGTGGTGGAACGCTTCGTCGGCTGAGCCGAGGTGCAGTGCTTTGCCGTTTACCTGCACCGATCCGGTGGCATTATAGACCAGACCAGCAACCGTCCTTATAACGCCTTCCGCGCCCGAACCTACCTGTCCGGCGATGTAGACGATATCGCCCCTGGTTACTCTTGCACTGAAGTTGCTCACGGCCCCCGGAATAGAAAGATTTTCGATCTGAAGAATAGTCTCGCCGGCGACGTAACCATGCTCCGGATACATCTCGACGAACGGACGACCCAGCATCATTTCTATCAATTTCTTGCGATCGATGTCAGTCGTCTTGGAGGTGCCAACCATCTCACCGTTGCGCAACACCGTTACACTGTCGCAGATTCGAAATACCTCGGCGAGACGGTGGGTAACGTAGACGATGGAACGTCCCTCGCGCCTGATTCGTGCTAGCGCCACGAAAATCCTATCGATCTCGCTGTCCGACAGAGTGGCAGTAGGTTCGTCAAGTATGAAGACGCGTGCGTTCCGTGTGAGCATGCGGGCAATTTCGACGAGCTGACGCTCGCCTATCGTCAAACGCCCAACGCGCGTATCGAGTGCGATATGCTCCGCGCCTAAAAGACTGAGCGCTTCATAGGCCCGGCGACGCAATTCCTTACGCCTATGCAGGAATGGAACGTCCATCGAGCCAAGCCAGATATTGTCCAAGACTGAAAGGTCCGGACAGACGCTTAGCTCTTGCGCCACCATGGCAATGCCCAGTCGTTGGGCTTCGGTTGAAGATGGCAGCGTGCAAATCTTGCCATCAAAGCAGATCGCGCCTGCGTCAGGCCGATCGATGCCAGCGAGTATGTTGACCAATGTGCTCTTTCCGGCACCATTCTCTCCACAAACGGCGCGGATTTCGCCGGGATAGACATCCAGCGATACCTGCTTTAACGCCGTGACCGGACCAAAACTCTTAGACAATCCGCGAACGGACAGAATCGGATCGCACAGCAACATCTGACCGGAGACCGTGACATTCGCCACGGTCTCGATCGTTTGGCTTCCCAGCGAGACAGACATATCGAAACTTCTCGCAGTTTGCGACTAACCCTCTCCGGTCAACTCAATATGAACATCTCTCCGCAAATTGAGCGACATTGTCCTTGGTGATAATCTCGTGGGTCTCGTAAACCGCCCGCTCGACTTTCTTGCCTGCGAGCACGTCAGCGGTCGTAGCGGCGGCGTTTTTGGCTGAGATTTGAGGCAGCATTAGCACAGTCGCCGCCTGTTTCCCGCTCTCAATATTCTTGATGCCGGGGCTCATGCAGTTACCGCCAACGACAATCAGCGAGTCCTTCTCACGACCCAACTTCACGCCCGCGGATTCGGCTGCCTGGATCGCACCGTTGGCGACGACGTCATTCATGCCGTAAACGGCATCCAGCCCTTTAGTGCCGCCAAAGCGGGCCAGTATTTGTCCGAATGCCTGCTCCGCTTTGGTCGGATTCCACTGCACGTCCTCGACAATGACAATCTGAAGTCCGGGGTACTTGGCGACTGCTGCCTTGAAGCCATCAGTGCGCAGCGACCCGGTCCCTTCAGAGAGTGTGCCAACGAGCGCGGCTACCTTGGCGTTGTTGCGTCCGGCCTTGGTAACTGCCTGTCCAAGTGCTTCACCGGCACGCTGCCCAAGCGTTCTGGAATCCTCGCCAACATAGGTCACGTACAGATCCTGGGCCTCGTTTTCGCGGAACTGGGCGATGATCGTAATCACAGGAATTTTTGCGTTTTTCGCACGTGTCAGCGCCGGAATGACCGCTTTTTGGCTCAGAGTCTGGATCACCAAGGCATCATATTTTTGTGCCACCGCCTCGTCGATCTGTTGCGACTGCAGGGCTGGATCCCACGGACTGGAAAATACCGTGACCGCCAGCCCGTTTGCCGGTGCCGCATCGGAAAACACCTTGGCCCAGGTACCGATGAAACGGTCTTGGGTCGGGCCCACAAGCAGGGCGACCCTCTTTTGCTGAGCGGCAGCGCCGGCGGTCATCAGACCGATCATAAGCAGCGCCACTACAGCGGTTAGCGATCGAAAGAGTGCGGAAATTTTAGTCATTGTCTCCTCCCGTTGTGTTCAACTTATCAACGCTCTCGTTACGCGTAGTCCTCAAGTCAACTGTTCATTTTTTTGGTCTCACCCCGTCGTGGCCGTCCCAAAATAACGTTAATGGTTTTGATCTCCGTGTAATCGAGCATTTCTTCAAGCGCTTCTTCGCGGCCACAGCCGCTGTTCTTCACGCCGCCGAAAGGGACCGCCATATAATGAGCGCCATACCCGTTGATCCATTGGTGCCCAGCGCGCACCCGACGCGCAGTGGTGAGTGCGGTGTCGATATCGTTGGTCCAGATCGCCGCCGTCAGCCCATATTCGACCGCGTTGGCCATTTCGATCGCCGCATCGACATTCGACCAGCGCATCACCGAAAGCACCGGACCGAACACTTCCTCCTTGGCAATCCGCATGTCCGGAGTCACTCCGCCAAATACGGCTGGGCGAATCCAATAGCCGCGCGCAAAAGTGCTCCCCTCAGGCCGGCTGCCGCCGGTAAGAAGGCGTGCGCCGTCCGTCTCGCCGATCCGAATATAATGTTTCACCTTGGCCAATTGGGCCGCGGAATTGATGGGGCCCATTTGGCTGCGTTCGTCCATGGGATCTCCCACACGTATTGCAGAAACAAGATCAACCACCTGCTCAAGAACCCGATCATGGAGTGACTCGTGCAACAACAATCGGCTGGTGGAACCGCAGGACTGGCCTTGCCAACTGAAGTTCATTGCCGCCACCGCCGCCTTCGCGACTGCGTCGGGATCGGCATCGGGGAAAACGATCAACGGATTTTTGCCGCCCAGTTCCAGGCTCACATGCTTTACCGAGCTCTCCGCAGCTGCTCTCTGGATGGCGCGACCGGTCGCCGTCGAACCAATAAAGGCAATGCGCTTGACCGTCGGATGGCGCACTAGCGCATCGCCGGCGGTGGCGCCACTGCCTGTCACGATATTAAAAACGCCGGGAGGAAAAATCTCACGCGCAATCTCCGCAAGGACCAACGCCGACAGTGGACTGGTCTCGGGGGGCTTGACGATCACCGCGTTGCCAGCCATTAGCGCGGCCGCCGTGCGTGCGGTGGCAAACATGACGGGATGGTTGAAAGGGACTATACGGACGACAACGCCGTAAGGTTCGCGCACTGTGAAGTGCAAATTGCCAGGCGTCGACGGTATGGTTTGGCCCTTCAGTTCGTAACCTACTCCCGCATAATAGTTTAGGCTATCGACGCCCATGCGAACGTCGCCACGCATGGGGCCGATCGTGTTGCCGGTATCCATCACCTCAACGTAAAGCAGTTCCTCGGCCCGTTTCAGCAGGCGCGAACCGAACGCACGCAAAACCTCCGCGCGCGCGCTCACCCCCATGGCCGCCCAGCCAGGCCACGCCAGTTCGGCGGACGCCACGGCCTTGGCAACGTCGCCCGCATTAGCCGCCGGAGCTCGACCGATGACCTCTTCGGTCGCTGGGTTAAGCGACTCGTCCCAAGCGCCGCTTTCACTCTCGACGAGCTGCCCGCCAATCAACATGTGGCAAGCTTTGGTTGCGATCGCATTCACTGTGCAGGCTCCCCCATCCTCAGTGCATGATGTAGCCGCCATCGACGTTGAACGACTGACCCGTGATGAAGCTGCTTTCATCGCTGAGCAGGAAGGCCACCATGTTGGCTATATCTTCGGGGGCTCCCGGCCGGTTCAGGCATTGATTTGCAATTAATGTCCGCTTCTGCGCTTCGGTCACCGTACCGCGTGGAATTTCGGTGAAAATCGGACCTGGCAAGATGGAATTTACCCGCACGTTCTTAGGGCCGAGTTCGCGTGCTAAAGCCCGGCTGAGCCCGACCACACCCGCCTTAGAGGTTACGTAATGGGCATAGTTTGGCCGGCCGAACAACATCGTGCTCGACGAAATATTTACGACGCTGGCCGTGGGGGCCTCGAGCAGCCTGGGCAAGGCCGCTTTTGACATCAGCCATACTCCCTTGAGGTTGACCGCCATCAACTCGTCCCAGTCACTCTCCTCGATTTCCCAGAACGGCTTCATTTTGATCGTGGAGAAGATGGAAGCATTGTTGACGACGCCATTTAGTACGCCAAAGGCCTTCACGGATTCAGCGACCGCGCGCTTGCACTCCTCGGATACGGCAACGTTGCAGTGGGCATAAAGGCCACGGCCACCGCCGGTGGTTATCTCAAGGCAGACATTCCGGCCCCGTTCGTCATTGACATCAGCAACAACAACCGCCGCGCCGCGTTCAGCCAGCGTCAGAGCCGTGCGGCGCCCGATACCTTGCCCGCCGCCGGTGACGATAAAAGTCTTACCCTTCATAGTCATATTCAACTACTCCACATTGTTCTCACAGCCTGGACTGAGATTAGTGACTCCTCGTCCTTTCGGCAGACTTCAGATTCGCGCAGCGTTCCACATCCGGGACAGATGTGTTCGCTGACTTGGTCGTGGTAATCGTTTCATCCTCAGCCATGAGAACAAGATCGGTGAGCGCACCCCCGATTTCGACGCTCAAATACATGACGAGTATTCGTGATCCCTGGCGCTGCCTTTGCTCCCAACGTGGGGCCGCCATGCTTACAATCACAATGTGAGTTGTTCGCCGCGCCCGCTTTTGAATGGTATTGTGGGTGGGAGTGATATATAAGTCCAATACAAATTGAGCTATCGTTCGATAATCTATCGGTTATCAATTAAGCGGCTTCTTAATGGACGACCTAATCTCGCTCCACAAACTTAAGGTTTTTTGCCAAGTCGTGCGGCACAAAAGCGTCACTAGGGCGGCGGAGGAGCTTCACATCGCCCAGCCGGCTGTCACCGCGCACGTGCGGTCGCTGGAACGCAAGCTTGGGACACGGCTAGTGATCCGTCAGGGCCGGAATATCCAAATCAGCGAAGCTGGTCGGACCTTTTATGTCTGGGCTAATAACATGCTCGCTCAGTATAGAGACACGGAACGGCAGATTCGCGGCTACTCGAACGGTGAGAGAGGGAGTGCGATGATTGCCGCGTCCATGTCGGTGGGAAGCTACGTTCTTCCCAGAATACTTGGACGGTACCGTCAGGCAAATCCATACGCTCAGATTCGGCTCACCATATCCCATCCTTCGCCGGCGTCGCAGCAGGTGCATGAGGGTGTGTGCGATTTCGCTGTTTTGCACCTTCATTCGGAATTGGAAGGAGAAGAATTAATTATAGAACGGCTGGGCAGCGAGGAGTTAATAATTGTCGCCTCCAACGATGACCCGCGGGTCGGCGCTACAATAGATATCGCCGAACTAATGAGCATACCATTCGTCGCGTCGCCTATTGGCCAAATACGCGAACTCGAGGATATCGCATTACGCAAATGGGGTGTCACCAACCGACAGATCGCAATTGAATTAGGCCATCCTGAAGCGATAAAGCAAGCAGTTCGCCAGCGGCTGGGTATTGGTCTTCTATTTCGGAGCGCAGTCGAGGAGCACGTGGCGGACGGTACTTTGCGAGCAGTTGGCTTAAGGGGTGCCCCCATGTTGGTTCCGCTGGTATTGGTGCATAGCCGGTCGAAAATCTTCTCGCCTCTCCAGGAAAAGGTGATCGGCCACATTCGCGAGGAATTGGCAAATATGGGCTCCACCCGATTTTGTTGACATCATGCTCAGACCTTTGTGGGTGCTGCTTTCGGCAGGGACCGGCGTTTCCCATCTGAAGCCGGGCGATGTTGTACACCTCCCGGCCGGGCGCGGCGGGCTCCGGAAGACCGACCAATTCGAGTACATCCAGAGGCGGGCCGTGGTGGGTTTGAGTCCCACAGCCGCAAGCATGATTGGCGCGTCGCGGCGCCTCCATCATTCGGCGGCATAAGCTTGTGCACGCGGGCGGTTTGAGATGAAGCGGCGCTGCATCAGTAAAGCGCTGTTGGACAGGGGAAACGCGATGCGAATTCGAGCCGCGGTTGTCGAAACTAAGTCCGGACCATTCGTCTTCCGGGAGCTTGATCTGGATGCACCCCGCCAGGACGAGGTGCTGGTAAGAGTTGTCGCGACCGGCCTCTGCCAAACCGACGTCCACGTTCGCAACCAAGATTATCCGGTGCCGTTGCCCTTGGTCCTCGGCCATGAGGGGGCGGGTGTCGTCGAGCAAGTCGGCGCAGCTGTGGAAGGCGTCAAGCCTGGCGACCACGTGGTGATGTCTTACCCATCCTGTGGACACTGTCGCTTCTGCCGCGGCGGCCACAACTCCTATTGCGAACACGGCTACGAGATGTGTTTCGGCGGTTCTCGCCTCGATGGAAGCAACGCGCTCCACTGGCCTCAAGGCGAGCCGCACGCAGATGAGATGCACGGCAATTTCTTCGGGCAATCATCCTTCGCCACCTATGCACTTGCGAGTGCAAGCAACGTCGTCAAGGTGCCCGGCGATCTGCCGCTCGATCTTCTCGCGCCGCTCGGGTGCGGCTTCCAGACTGGTGCTGGCGCGGTTCTGAATTCACTTCAGGTGCGCGCGGGCTCCAGCATCGCGGTCTTCGGCGCCGGCGCTGTTGGCTCGGCCGCAATCATGGCCGCCCGGATCGTGGGCGCCGCACCAATCATCGCGGTCGATATCAACCCCAAGCGGCTCGCTCTCGCCCGAGAGCTTGGCGCCACACACGCCATAAACAGCCGTGAGGCGGACACCGCAGCGCGGATCATGGAGATCATCGGCACCGGCGTCGATCATGTGCTTGAGATCACGGCCCGACCGGAAATGCTCAAGCTGGCCGTCGATGTGCTGGCCCCGCTCGGAATTGCGGCTTTGATCGGCGGCGCTCCTGCCGGTGCGCAGACTGCGATCGATATGAACACGCTGCTCAATGGACGGATCGTACGCGGGATTATTCAAGGCGACGCCGTCCCGCAATTGTTCATTCCGACTCTCATCGAGATGTACCAAAGGGGACTTTCCGTTCGACCGGCTCGTGCGTTTCTACGATTTCAACGAGATCAACCAGGCGGTCGAAGACACCCGCAGGGGCGAGACGGTCAAGGCCGTCCTGCGTGCGTTGCCAGTGCCGCCCATATAGGTGTTCCGGTGGCACGAGGAACGTCCGCGTTAACCCGAGTCGTTGCATCCACGCGCGCGCGAGGGGCGCGCCGACACCGCGCGCTCCACCAGCAGACCGACCCGCTCGAGCCGCCTGGGCCGCGCTGCGGCTGCTGGCCGACGTCGCCGATTCCTTTTTACGGAAAGAATCCTCTTCGTCCTCGATTGGGCTTACCTAGCGAAGTGGCTCGGTCGCCAAAGTAATTTTTCGCCGGCCATTCGCGCGGGTATCAGTGGAAGACTGCGGAGCTTCCCGCGATCGCTCGAACAGGGCCGCACCGGCGTTGCCTCCCAACCAAGTCAGATCCTCTTTCTCGCAGGATGCCGCTATCGCCAATCCGATCGAAGCAAGGTGCGCGCGGCCATAGCAATATACATCTTTTTGTATGGCGCGGACTCTCCGAAGGACGGCTGACCTATTCCAATATCGGCCGAAAAATGTGACATTAGGAGAGCTTGCTTACAACCGATCCCGAGCTCAAATTGGCTTTTTAACGACCGGCTAAATAATCGTCAGACGAGTGACCTTGGTTTCTCCCTTCGTAGCGGCTGACCCTCATTCGAATATTTGCTCAATACTAGCCGTGGAAGCTCAGTTGCCGTTCTTTGCGCAACCCCCAACATCCGCAAAATCATTTCCGATGCCAGCAGTTCGACGTCCGGATCATCGGGATGTTCGAGTCGCTGGCGCACCGCCACTCCCACCAGCGACAGAAGCATGGTGAACAGCACGTCGCTCGGTTCGACGTAGAAACGGCCCTGGTTGATGCCGATGGCGACGTCCTTGACAGCCGCTCGACACGACAGCCTCGGGAACGTGCAGGCCGGGACGAAAAGATGCTCTCGGCCGAACCAAAAGATCGCCCAAAAGAGGAGGACAGAATGCAGTCAAATTAGATACC
>Ga0187856_1001867_pt1 | contig 16215 bp, 12 predicted proteins | sample June2016WEW_8_40_FD_132443 | JGI IMG/M metagenome (GOLD analysis project Ga0187856, IMG submission 132443) | Peatland microbial communities from SPRUCE experiment site at the Marcell Experimental Forest, Minnesota, USA - June2016WEW_8_40 | ecosystem: Environmental > Terrestrial > Soil > Wetlands...
CTTGGCGTGTGTCCACGATGACGACGGTACCTGACGTCTCATGCAAGACGGGCATCTTGTCGACTGGACCGGGCTGGGGTTTGTCGGGTACTCGTGGACTAAGGCCAGGCTCGTTAGCGAGCAACCGACAGCTCCGGCGACCGACTTCACCCTCTCAGGGGTCCCGAGAGGGCCTTGGCTGGTGCCGCCAGGGTGAGCGACATCGAATCCTGCATGCCCGTCGATGAAGCCGGTGACGGCATGGCGGCCAGGACCATCCTGGACTCACCCCCGGGCGCCGTGACCACGGTGTGGACCGTCCTTGCCCGATCGGGTAGGTGGTCGGCTGCCGTCCGTCAATGTCGGTGAGCCCGTGTCCGAGTGCCGCCGTCACTGCCCGGAGCGCCCCAACGCCCTGTCGATAGTCTTGGCTCTGCTACCCGCGGAAAGCTTGCGGGCGATCTGCCAAGAAGGGCGCAAGCTCTTCATAGGAGGTAGAGCAAGATGGCAGCGAAGCCTGGCGACACGATTAGGGCGCCGTCAGAGAAAGTCGGCCAGCCGGAACGCCGTGGGAAAATCGTCGAGGTCCTCGGCGACGAAGCACATCCGAGGTACAAGGTTCGGTGGGAAGACGCTCATGAGACCGTGCTCGTCCCCGGTCCTGATGTCAGCGTCGAGAGCGGTCGAAGGGCAAGCCCCCGGAGTTCCGAAACAACTGTCACGTGACAGTGTCGGCGGTGGATAACTGGCTACGGGTGGCTACAGCCGTGGACAAAAGCCCAGCGTAAACATGCTGGCAGCCCTGGTCAGACGGGTGACCTATCTGCTGTGGCGGCTTATCGACGAGCTTGCACCGGCGACATGAACGCTTCCCGTCCGACCGTCGGAACCGGTCATAGTCGACAGCCTTGAGCATTGGATCACATCGGGCCGGACACCTTTTCGCAGGCTTTCCCATAGCGTGGTCAACCCGGGCATCCAAGGACTGGGACGCCGGCTCTTCTGAGGCTGGCATTGCGATGTCAACACGGTTGCGAGCTCGCAGAAGCGAAGTGGAGTCTCAGGAAGAGCCAGCGTCTGCAGACTGACCGCGCGGGTCGAACATGAGCGTCTTGCGGCTGAGTTCGCTGGCGTCCTCCCGGAGCCGACAAGGTCCGTGGGGTCAACTCGCTGAGAGTCGGGGAAGCTCGGCTGGTCTTGCCGGTCAGCCCGCACTGGCTAAGGAAAAACCTGTTACCCACCTTGTAGTGTGGTCGGCGCAACGGTGACCTGACCGGTCACCCGCTGGTGGGAAAGGTCCGAACAGGATCGCGAGAGGCACGAAACGAGAGCTGTAATCCTCTGACGGTGTAAGGAGCTGAGACGGGAACTATGACAAGGGAGCCCCGATGAAGACGGAGGGGCAGATTGCCCGGTTCATCGAGAGCGAGCTCCTCGAGGGAGCTCCGCACAATGTCGATCCGCTGGCCGGTGGGACGTTGGACTCGCTGTCTGTGGAGGTCTTGATCGGCTGGGTCGAGGAGGAGTTCCAGATCACGTTTGACTTCAGGGATGTCGTTGCCGAGAATTTCGCCAGCGTTCGTGCTCTCGCGGCTTTTGTCGACGCCAAGCGACTTGGAGCTCAAGGTCAATCCACGGACACATGAGGTGAGCGCGACAACAAGCCAGTCGACGCTTTGTGGGTTGCTGACAGAGGGCGCCGCGAGGGGTAGCGGAGGGTACTTCTTCCACTTGGGCGAAGAGACGATCGCCTTGCCGGTGGCGGAGCTGTACGAGAAGGCCCTCAAGAGAGCCGCCCAGCTGGGCCGCGCAGGAATCGAAAGGGGGGAGATGGTGGGCCTCCTCGGGCCGAACTCCCCGGAATGGGCGGAATGGGCGTGGGGTACTTGGCTCGCGGGGTGCGTCCTGGTCCCTCTTCCCGCCCCGCTCAGGGTCCGCGATCCGGCGGCGTTCTCGTCCCAGGTGGCTTCGTTGGCTGCGGCGACCAGTTGCGCGATCATCGTCGGCGACACCAGGTACATCGAGCTCCTGGACGGCGAGCGTTGCCCGAGGTGGGACTGGGCCTGCGAGGCACGTCCGGTTCCGGGCCAGGAGCCCGCTCAAGTCTCGCCCTCGGATCTGGCCATGGTGCTGTGCACTTCGGGCAGCACCTCGGAACCGAAGGGCGTGGGGATGAGCCATGCCAGGGCAATGGTGTGGGCCCGCGACACCGCGGCGAACGCCATTTCCGGTGACGTGCCCGCGATCGTCTCGTGGCTCCCCTTCTTCCACATCGGCGGTTTGGGGCCTCTGTTCGAGGTCGTCACACCAGCGGACTGGCACGTCCTTCCGATGGAACGCTTCGCGAGAGATCCATCGGAGTGGCTCCGCCTCGTCGCAAGGACGCGGGCGTGTTTCACCGTCGGGCCCTCCTCGGCCTGGGCGGCGGCCCTGCGGGGCCTCGCGAAGAGGTCGGAGGGTGTCGACCTGTCGTGCCTCAAGGGGGCGGTCTTCAACGCCGAGACGGTCGACCCCGACGTGGCAGGGCGCATCGCCGAGGTGTGCGTGCCGCTCGGTCTCGAACCGCGGGCGATCAATGTTCACTACGCGTCCTCAGAAGCGGGGATGGTGAGCCGTACCGAACCTTGCGAACAGCTTCGCGTCGACGTCGTCGACCTCCACGAGCTCGCCAGCTCGTCCCGGGCACTGGCTCCCAAGCCGGGCCGCGCCTCCAAGAGGGTCGTCTCCTGCGGAGTCCTCTTCCCAGGCGTGGAGGTCAGCATCGGATCACCCACCAACCCTCTGCCGGAACGCCACCTGGGAGAGGTCTGGGTGCGTGGGGACGGTGTCACAGACGGCTATGTCAACACGACAACCGAGGGCCTGTTCATGGGGGACTGGTTCAAGATCGGGGACCTCGGATACATGGCCGAGGGAGAGCTGTTCGTGACGGGCAGGTCCAACGAGGTCATCGTCCGCCTCGGCCAGAAGTACCACCCCGAAGACATCGAGCAGGCCGTGCAGCACGCGACCTCAGTTCCTCCCGGCAGCTGTGTGGCCTTCTCTCCGCTGGAGGGACGCCAGGGGGACCTCGTGGTTGTGGTGGAGGCAGGCACGCCAACGGGCGATCTCGCCGGCGCGGTGAGCGCGGCCATAACCAACGCGATGGGGCTCACCCCGTCCCAGGTACTGCTCGTGCCCAAGGGCACGATACCGACCACGCCCAACGGCAAGCTCCAGCGCGCCCGGGCACGCCAGATGCACCACCTTGGCGAGCTACCGACGCTCGCAGGTGACCTTGCCCCGCCGGGCTCGTGACGACCCGGTAGCTCAGGAGATCAGGCGGCGCTGCGGCGCGGCCCCAAGTGCCGGGCCGTGGGGTACTCGGGGACGACCCGCTTGTAGCCCGAGTCGAAAAGGGGCGAGGAGATGAGGAAGTCGGCCGTGGCGAGATTGCACGCCACGGGGATGTTCCACACCACCGCGATTCGCAGAAGTGCCTTGACATCAGGGTCGTGAGGTTGTGCCTCCAACGGGTCCCACAAGAACAGCAGCATGTCGATGCTGCCTTCCGCCACTTTCGCCCCGATCTGCAGGTCCCCGCCGAGCGGGCCACTGTGCAGCCGGGTCACTTTCAGTCCAACCTCCTGCTCGACCAGCAAACCGGTCGTATCGGTTGCAAGGAGATCATGTTTGGCCAGGATGCCCTTGTTGAAGCGGGCCCAAGCCAGGAGATCATTCTTCTTGTTGTCGTGTGCCACCAGGGCTATGCGGTTGCGAGAGGGCGCCAAGATGCTCCTTCGGTTTGGGTCAGGCTCGGCACTTGCCATGCAGTCGTATCCGTCTTGGTGTTCACAGCGGCTTTGACTCAACAGCGCTTATGAAAAGTGGCCGCCCGTGTTGGGAGTGGAGCCTCCCACTACGGGCGTTTTTGCTCATCCGGACACGACGTGGTTGTAGACCGCGAAAGTCGTCTCCTCCGGCGGCGATGTGAATCCGCCCTCGATGCCCTCTGTCATCTTGGGCATGAGTACGTCATCGCGGAACTGCTCCCAGCTCTCTTGCGAGTCGTGGACCGCAATGATCGTCCAGCCGTCGGCCGAAGGCCCGGCGGCGTGGAATATCTGGCCGTCGGGCAGGCCGCCGTCGCTGGGATGCACAGCGGCGAGCGATGCCTCGTACTGCTCCTTGCTGCCGTCAGCGAAGTGATGCACAACCCCGTAAGCCATCTTGTGGTCCTCCCGGCTCGTCTTACTGTGACCGAGACATTGCCTCGTGGTTGGGCACCACCGAACCCTCGGTCCGGGCGGCCGTGTCTCGCGCGACCGCCGAAGCTCACCGACGATGGTAAGGAGGCCACATGAACGCCAGGCTGACTGCAGCCGACAAGCAGGCGAACTTTTGAATGGAGGCTCCTGCCTAGGCCAGATGTCAGCGAACGATGGGACTCGTGTCCTTCGATGGTCACACGACCCGACCGGAGGGGCGGAGGGAAATCACTCGGAGGGGAATCAGCTGTCGGAAGTGGGTGCCCTAAAGAGCCAAGCGGTCCCGGCCGTCAGGCCGTCTCAGTTGAATGGCGCCTCGTCGTTGTCACCCGTCCTGACCTATCCGCGCCATGCGGCGGAACGGATCGTACAATCTGCCCGTGCGAACCCCACGGAAAGTCTCCTCCGGTCGTAGACAATCCAGGCGTTTTGATCCCCGCTCGCTATACCCAGTCGAGCCCTTGACCCTCCGCGAAATCCGAGCCCTCATCGCCAGCCTCGAGAAAGCGTCGGGTGGCTCGCAACCTGTTGACTTGTACGTGAAGCGGGTCCCCTCCGCGACGAACTCGAACTCGTCAACCGCACCCTGATCGGGACGCAGGGCCCTCCGGCCCATTGCCTCCGCGTGCCGAGCGTGGCAACCCGTTCTCGGACTGGGCCTGATTCACAAACAGAACGTCGGGATTGAGCCTCTCGGCTCCACCGGCATGTGAGCAGTTAGACACGGTGCCAGGTCCGCGACCATCATCCGATTTGCTCGTCCTGCGCCGCAGTGACGGCACCCGTTTTCCTGCTTCGCAGGGTCGTCGTCGCGCTGAGCACGCGGAAACCTGACCGCCGGCTTTCACAGACCAGCGTCGCGGCGCCCGTGCAGGTATGAGAACGGCAGTTGGGGCAGCGGAGAATCAGTCCTGCCCGTCGCTCTGTATGGCGGCGCGTGTGGCCTGCGAGGCCCTACCGAGGGCGTGCAGGCCCTCCTCGATCGAAAGCAGGGTCGTGGTCTTGAAGGCGCGCACGTCGCCTCCACTGCTGACGGCCATGGACCACGCCGCAACTCCCCGGCTGTCTGGGAAGTCTACGATTCCCATGAGGTCATAGTCGCCAAAGCAGAAGTACAAGCTCTCGATTGACCCTCCTAGGGCCTCTGCCGATGCCTGCACCCGTTCGACCACCCGCTGCGGCCCACGGCTCATCGCAGCCCACGCCTCGGCGGTGTAACCGACCTGGACGAAGTACTTGGACATGTGGCCTCCTTCGCCGGCACCCCTACCACGCAACATGACCGGTCGCGCGGCGAGTGCCTTGCGGTTCCAACACTACCGAGTTGACCTGGAACGTCAACAGTGTGTGGTGCCGACATTCGGGCGACGAGCAGGCAACGCTCAGCCGGCCAGCAGCACCCCCAGCACGAGCGCCCCGAGAGAAGCGAACGCGGTCACGGCGCCCCAGAGCGCCAGCCACAAGATCGACTTCGAGCGCTGGTGGAAGTACGCGGCCAGTCCGGCCAGAACGACGACACCGATCTTTACGCCGAGCACTGCGTCCCAGGCGGTGGGTTGTCCGCTCCTTGCGGCCACGACGTTCCAGATTCCTGTCACGAGGAGCACGGCATACGCGGGCCACTGGATGCGACCGAAGGCTCGTGCAACCCGTTTGGAAGCGTCAGCACCGAGCGATCGGACCGTCGGGAGGAGGCCGGCGACGACGATCTGACCACCGACCCAGACGGTCGCGGCGAGAACGTGGAGGGAGAGCCGGATGGCGGCCACGGTGTTGGCCAGGGCGGCTAACTGCACGCCGCCAGTTTCGCGGACATTGGACGGGCCTGCCAGGAAAAGACCCGATTGTCGCACCGCCGGTCCGCGCAAACAGGGCCTCACTGAAGCGTTCAAGCGCCGGCTGACGCAAGCCGATAATCAAAGGTGGTGCACGACCCTCGGCTGCCTTGCGAGGATAAGCATTGGGGGCCGTGCACCTGTCCCTAGTTTGGACGAGAAGGCCGTCCAACACAGGGATGGTGGCACTGGACTGCCGCTTCCCGGGACTGTGCGTGGAGCTCGCAGATAAACGGTCCTGCTGCTGTCGATGCTCGGCGGAAGCCGGCCCGAGTCGATGTCGCCCGACGGGCTGTGCTCTCCGCGCTGAACCGTGACCTGACGAACGAGCGACGAACTTGACTCCCTACACTTTGGAGCGACGGTCTCCTAAGGCGAGTGGTTGCGGTTAACACCTTGAAACGTTCTTTGTTGGTTGGAGTCGGTGGCCTGGTTCTGCTGGCACTGGCTGTGTTCATAGTGCTCACGAACGCGGTGACGCTCGTGATCACCCTGGCCATCGTCGCCACGATCATCTTCCTGCTGTTCCGTTGGGGCTTGACGGAGGGACGCAGGACGAAGTTCGGCGGATAGATCCGCCCGTCACAGTGCCGACCTGATCGAGTGGACCAAGAGGTCCCGGTTCTCCCGACGGGCTGCCGGTGGCGCCGGGGACCAGGTGACGCCGCTGGTGCGGGGGATCTTGGCTCGTTCGACCTCCGAGAGCGACGGTAAGCTCCACACCAGTCCGGAAACTCACGACGTCGGGGAGTTGAGCGACTCCTCTCGTCGTCGTGGCGATGGCCCGGAGGCCATGTGCAGGACGCGAGAGGCGACGAGCGACAAGATGCCGGCGATGATGATCCTCACGGTGCCGCGCAGCGTTCTCCGCGCTGAGATCGTCCCCTCGTCGCGTTGAGCAAGAAATCGAGGTTCGTCCCCTTCGGTCGGAGGGATGCCCAGGGCCCCGGTGGCGCTCCGCCAGGTGACCCAAGGGCTGGCAGGGATCTCGGGCGCAGGGAGCGACCCGCCTGGATCGGAGTTGCGCTCCTGGTAGCAGGAGCATTTTTCATGGAGAACCTCGACGGGACGATCATCGCCACCGCCGCGCCGCGCATGGCGCGTTCATTCGCCGTCCCTTCCGTCGAGCTCAACATCGTGATCACCGCCTACCTGCTCGCCCTCGGGATCTTCATCCCCGTCAGCGGGTGGATGGCGGACCGCTTGGGCGCCCGGTTGGTGTTCTCGGGGGCAATCGCCCTTTTCACCGTCTCCTCGGGGCTATGTGCGCTCAGCGCGAACCTGCCTGAGCTGACGGCGGCACGAGTGCTCCAAGGCATGGGCGGAGCGATGATGGTGCCCGTCGGTCGCCTCGTTGTGCTGCGTGCCGCAAACAAGGCGGACATCATCCGAGTGATCGCGTACCTCACCTGGCCGGCGCTCATCGCCCCGGTCGTCGCCCCCGCGCTCGGAGGGCTGCTCGTGACCTACACGTCATGGCGATGGATCTTCGTCCTCAATCTCCCCCTCGGCCTCATTGCCCTCTTGGTTGCCGTGCGCATCGTGCCCAATCTCAAGCCGGGCCGGGTAGCGGGGCTTGACTGGGGGGGATTCGTCTTGACCGGCGCGGGGCTAGGAGTTTTCGTCTACGGGCTCGAGCTCGTCACGGATGGGAACGTCTCGTGGGGTGCCGTGGGAGCCGGCATCGCCGTGGGGGCAGTGTTGATCTGGCGGGCCGTCTACCACCTGCGGAGGACCACTCACCCTCTGCTCGACCTGAGCGTCCTTCGCGTCGCCACCTTCAGGGCCGCGAACCTGGGTGGGTCCTCGTTCCGCGTGGCGATCAGTGCGGCGCCCTTCCTTCTGGCGCTGATGTTCCAGAACGGCTTCGGCTGGAGTCCCTTGCGCTCGGGCATGCTCGTGATGGGGGTGTTCGTAGGCAACATCACGATCAAACCGTTCACCACGCCGATCCTGCACCGTTTCGGTTTCAGGACGGTGATCATGACTGCGGCCGGCGCGGCCGGCCTCACGCTCGCGCTCTGTGCCAGCTTCACTGCCACCACGCCGCTTGTCGTGATCGTGCTGGTCCTGGTCGTGAGCGGCGTCTTCCGCTCGATCGGCTTCACCGCTTATAACACGATCGTGTTCGCGGACGTGGCGCCCGAGGGGATGGGCAATGCCAACACGCTCTTCAGCACGATCCAACAGCTGACCATGGGCCTCGGCGTGGCAGTGGGTGCCCTTGCTCTCAGAGCCGGCGTCCCGCTCGATCATCTGGTCGGTGCCGCCAGCGGCGGGGGAGGACCGTTTGCCGCAGCCTTCCTCGTGCTCGCTGTCGTGGCGTTCCTTGCAGCCGGTGAGGCCGCACTGCTCGCGCCCCAGGCGGGTTCTGCAATCGTCGTGGCGCGGGAAGGCGGCGAGGTTTCCTGACGCTTCGGCGACGCCTCCGGCCTTGGACTGTGTGGGGCGCCGTGAGCGCATCTCGGGATCATCCGGGCCGGGCACCTTGATGCGAGCCGCGATCGTCAATCGATAAGGGTCACACCTGCGCGGCTGGTCAGCTGATTGGGCCGCGTTGAGCGGGCTAGGCGACGGGCAGGAGCCGGACGAGGCGTCCGCCGATCAGCCACTCGGACACATAGACGGCCCCGCTCGCGTCGGTGGCGAGCCCGTGGGGACTGTTGAAGACGCCGGGCCCGAGCTCGGTCACCCGCACAGTGTTCCCAAGCTCGTCCACGGTGTTCGGCCAGCCCTTACGCTCGATCTCGCTGGTTGCTCCCAGGTAGCCGACCACGGTGTCGGAGTTGTCGAGCGCAGCCAGACGACCATGCAGCTCGGCGATGAAGAGCAGCTCACCGGAGGTGGCTAGGCCGGACGGGCTCGTGAGCGCGCCGGTCCCGACGACCCTGAGAAAGTGGCCCTCCAGATCGAGGACGACGATGCGTTTGTTGCCCCTGTCGGCTACGTACAGCTCCGGTACCGCCCGGCGGCGATCGATGACGACGTCGTGAGGCGTGTCGAATCTCGTGCCCGTCTCCGAGCCGTCGAAGGTGGCGAGCCACTTGCCTACTGGGGAGAAACGATGCAGGAGGCTCTGGCCGTACCCGTCGGCCACCCAGACATCCCCTGTGCCCCCGAGCGACTCTTCATCGACGGCCACGGCGCACGGTTGCCATCCGGACCGCTCGTAGGCGTCCAGCTCGGACGTGACGAGCTCCGAGTGCACCGAGCCGTCGAGACCGATGGCCACGACGCGCCCGGGACGTGTCACCTCGGCGTAGCTGGGCCGGCCGGGGACGAACTTGTGGCCGTTGTCGGCGACCCATAGCCGCTCTGCGCGACCGTCCGAGCTCACGGTGATGCCGTGCATCTCGAGCAGCTCGAGGTCGATCCGGCTCTGCTCCCGGCCGGAGCGGTCCAACCGCACGAGATAGGCTCTGTCTGGCGCCGCCGCCACGATGCTGCCGTCCTCCAGCACGCCAACGCCGTGATGAGCCCAACCTTGGTCCGGGGCGTTCGCTAGTTCGAGTTGCTCCCAGCGGAACTCGCGCCCGCCGAGGAGCACAGGCGCATCGTTCGTTCTCACCGGCCGGCCCTCAGACCGTCAGGTCCGAGGGCAGCTCGAAAGAAGCTTTGGTCTCATCGGTTTCGTGCACATGGACCACGAGCCGTCCGTCGCGTTCGGTGACGGGATAGGTGCGGAGGGACTTCTGGGCGGGCAACCGGACCGCCTCGCCCGTGCGCACGTCGAAGCGACCGTTGTGCTTGGGGCATTCGAGGATGCAGTCATCGAGGAAGCCACCGGACAGCATCGCTCGGCCGTGGGTGCACAGACCGTCGGTAAAGGCGTATGTGCCGTCGAGCGTCCGGCAGAGCACGTAGGCCGACCCGTCGACATCGACGGGGACGAGCTCCCCGGGTGCGAGCGAGGAGCTCGGTCCGAGATCGGCTTCACCCGAGCCCGGCGTCGTCGCGACCGTGAGCTCCTTGACGGAGCTCTTTTCCGTCGACTGGACCGGTGGCACCCAGTCCGTCGGTATCTCCCAGGTCACGTCCTTGCGTTGTTTCACGAGGGCGTGGATGACCTCCCGGTAGGCGGCGAGCATCGACGTCTTCGGCGGTGGCAGGTAGGCCTTTATCTCCTCGTGCAGGGCGGGCAGGTTGTAGTACGGGACGGCCGGGAACATGTGGTGCTCGACGTGGTAGTTCATGTTCAGGTACAAGAACCGGAAGACCGGGTTGATGTACACGGTCCGTGTGCTCATCCGGTGGTCGAGCACGTCCTCGCGCAGTCCTGCGTGCTGGGTAATGGCGAAGAACCACAAGAGCCAAGCGCCGTAGAACGACGGCAGACCGACGAACAGCAGCGGCACGATAGTGCCGAGCGCAACGGCGGCGACGAGGGCTCCGACGAGCAGGAACAGGAAGATGCGGGCCTCCCACACGACGCGGCGCAGCTTGTCGGCGGGCACGAGGACCCGCGTGAAGTCCTCGATATGCCCGAAGGCGTGCATGACGATCTTGCCGAGCATCTTCGGGCCGTTGATGAGGTTCAGGTAGTTGAGGGCGATAGCGAAGAGCGCAGGCGGCCGCTGGACGCCGATCTCGGGGTCCAGTCCGACGATGAGGGTGTTGGAGTGATGGCGGACATGCGACCAGCGCCAGAGGGTCGGTTCGCGCAGCATCATGAAAGAGGCGATGTTGTACATGGCATCGTTCGCCCAGCGGCTCCGGAAGGCCGTGCCATGTCCGTTCTCGTGCCAACGGGCATCGCCGGAGCCGCCCCAGAGGGCGCCGAAGACCGCGAACGCCGGGACCGCCCACCACGTGCCGAGCGCGAGGAACGATGCCGTGCCGGCGCCACCGAGCAGCGCGAGCCAGACGACGGCGTCGAGGGCGGGACGCCCGTTCCGCCGGACCATCAGGACCTTGAGCCTCTCGGGGTCAATCGGAGCCAGGTACCACTCCGCATTGTCGAAGCCGGCCTCGATCGCCTTCTTGGTCTCCGGCCCAACGAGGCTGTAGCTCCGCTTGACCACGGGTCGGTCGATCTGGTCTTGACGAGATCCCACTGCCCGCCCCCTCCTCATGAGCCCCCACAACCTGAGCCCCAACACACCGCCGGGCTCGCTGCAGCGCGATCCAGACCCGTCCTGACGCGTCCCAGGCGAGCAGCCTACCGGCGACCCTGACAACACGCACAGCCCAGATGAGCAGCGTCGATCATGCCGCCCACGATCTTCGCCCCGATCGGGCTGGGACGAAGATCGCACCGACACCCCAGTTGTCGGGCATCCCTGAACGGAGGTTCGAGGCCCCGATTCCCATGGGCGCCGCTAGCAAGTCGTGAACCAACCAGATGGCGCAAGGGTTCTCGTCGCAAGTGAGCAGTCTGGTGCGACCGCCGCCCCGCCGTGGCGGAATCCTCGGTCGGACCGCGATCGCTCAGCGGGCGCTGTGGAGGGTCGCCTGCAGCTGCTGGTTGTCCTGTCTGGCGACGGTGCACACCAGGTTCGCAGTGCGCGTGTTCCCCTGCAGAAGCGGGTCCTTGTGGGTCGGGTTCGCGAGGTCATCGTTGATCTCGGTCTGCAAGGAGCCCATCTCTCCGGCACAGACCGACGCCTCATTCGCGGCCGTGACAGCCTCACTGCTGATCTGGCCGAACAGTGGAGTCTTTGCGAATGCCTTCTGCTGCGCGCTCGAGGCCGACGAGAGCTGGATCTGCAAGCTCTTGATCTGCCCGTTCAACGCCGACGTGTTGGAGTTGAGGGACGTGATGGCCGCGCGAGCCGATGCCAGGTCTTTCGAGAGCACGTCGTTGCGTGCCGAGAGTGCGCGATTGGCAACTACTTGGCTCTGGTAGCGGGAGTGCCATTGACCCGTTGTCGATTTCTGGTTCAGGGCCACGAAACCGGTGCCGAGGGCCGCCAGGAGGAACACCAGAGCGAGGACGGCGATGACGGCCGGAGAGACCCGCGCTCGACGTGGCTTTGTCCCGACCGACACCGTCGTGGCGCTCGAGATGGCGGAGCTTTGGGACTTTGGCGCGTCGTACAGCGACGCTGACGCTGTCACCACCTGCCCCGTCTCGTGGTTGCGGGCTGGCCCGGCCTGAGAAGCCTGTTCAGACGACCGGACCTCGGGCCTGGCACTCGGGCTCAGGTGAGCGTCGGTAGCAAGCTCCTTTCCCGCTTCCTCTTTCTCGGCGGCGAGCTCGCCGGCACTCATCGTCCAGGGCCGGTACCGTGCGTCGAGCTTGCCGGGCTTGTGGGCGATGCTGGTCGCCGTTTCCAAGACTGTCCCGTCCCCAGGCTCTGGTGCACTGTCCGCGGACGGCGACACCGTCACCTCTTCGTCTGTCTGCTGGGGAGCTGAAGGCGCCGCGTGCGAGGTCACCTCGAGGGGAGGTGTCTCGGTATCACTCGCGTCGTCGCCCGCCATGGCGGTCACATCGGGGTCCGCTACGTCGTGCGGCTTGTCCGTCGGGCTCGGTTCCTCGACAGCGCTTGCGATGTCACGGAAATTCCAGGCTCGAATCGGCGCATCGGGCTTGGCCGGCTTGTTCGCCCTGTTGACCGTCGTCCCCGTGAAAGTGGGGCCCACAGGCTGCGGTGCGGCGCTCGCGGATGGCGATACCCCCCTCGCCGGCTCGCGTGGCTGCTCGGGAGCAGACACCGGCGCCTGCGAGGTCACCTCGGGCTGAGATGTCTCGGCCTCATTCGTCTCGACGTGTGCCGGGACCTCGGGCGCAGCCGGCGAGGAGAGGTCGGCCGACGCCACAGGCCTGTCTGCCGGCTTCGGTTCCCCGGCCGCACGCAGGATCCAAGCCCGATACCGCGCGTCGAGGTCGTGAGGCTCTTCGGCACTCGTCGCTGCAGCGGGCACCGTGGGGCTCGCAGATGCCCGTGAGGCGAACGCGGACGGCCACGAGGCCGCCGGTGGTTGCGCGGGCGATTGCGGAGCAGACACCGACGCCTGTGAGGTCACCTCGGGCTGAGATGTCTCGGCAGCATTCGACTCGATGTGTGACGAGACCTCTGGCACTTCAGGCGAAGCGAGGTCAGCCGACGCGACAGGCTTGTCCACGGGCTTGAGTTCCTCGTCTGCCAACTTCGCAGCGCGAAGCGCCCAGGCCCGATAACGCCCGTCGAGGTCATGAGGCACGTCGTCAGGCGTCGTCGCTGCGGGCACCGTGGGGCTCGCCGACGTCCGTGTACCGAACGGGGACGGCCACGACGGCGCCTGTTGTTTCTCGGGTTGCTCGGGCGAAGCCTCCGCTTCTTGCGAGGTCACTTCGACGTGCGGGGTCTCGGCATCGCTCGTCTTCTCAGGTGTCGAAACCTCAGGCCCAACGGGCGAAGCGAGGTCGGCGGAGGCCGCAGGCACGTCGAACAGCTTCGGCTCCTCGGCAGCGAGCTTGGCGGAGCGGAGCGTCCAGGGCCGATAGCGTGCCTCGAACTCGCGTGGTTTGTCGGCGACGGGGGGTGTCGTGTCGGAGACAGCAGGCGTCACGGCCATCGCTGCGCTGTAGGCGGCGGGCGGCGCCGTCACTGTTTCCTGTTCTGGTTGCTCGGGCGAAGCCTCCGCTTCTTGCGAGGTCACTTCGACGTGCGGGGACTCGGCATCGCTCGTCTTCTCAGGTGTCGAAACCTCAGGCCCAACGGGGGAAGCGAGGTCGGCGGAGGCCGCAGGCACGTCTGGCGGCTCCGGCTCCCCGGCCTCGAGCCCCGTGTCTTGAGAGCTCTCGGCCTGATGCAGTTCTTCGACCTGGCCGGGTTCGTCAGCATCGCTCGCCGCGGTCGGATCGGCGAGCGTGGGGACCGCCGTTTCCGCAACGTACGCGGGCGGCCACACCGTGACCGCCTGCTGGCCAGGACCAGCCTGCTCGTCTTCCTTGTCGGGCGCGGCCACAGTCATCTGCGACGTCATCTCAACCTGACCTGACTCGTCATCGCCGCTCTCATCGCCCACCAGAAGCTCAGGTGTCGTGGGCACGCTCAGGTCCACGAAAGCAGCGAGCGCGGCGACGATTTCCGGTTCCACGACGGAGGACTCGGTGTCGTCGAGACTCCAGGCCTGATGTGGTTGTCCGACCTGGCCCGGTTCCTCGTCAGCGAGCGTGGTGGCGTCCGGAGCCGTGGGAGCCGCAGGCGTCGTTGTGCCGTAGGCAGACGGCCACACCGGCACCGCATGGTTCTGGGGTGCCTCGGGTGCCGCGGGCTGCCACGTCGACGCCACCTGTGGTACCTCGGTTTTACTTTCCTCGTCACCTGCCACGAGGGCAGGCGCAGCAGCCGAGCTGACGCCAACGGAGGCAGTCAGCTCGTCGACCGGAGTCGGTTCGTCTGTCGAAAGGTCGGCGTCGAGACTCCAGGCTTGTCGCGGTTTGTCGTTCTCCGCGGCTTCGTCGACATCGATCGTCGTTGTCGTGTCCGCGACCGTCGGGGCCGATGACGTCTCCGCGTCGTATCGGGACGGCCACACCACCACTGCCTGCTCCTCTGGCTGCTCGGGAGGCGGGGCCGGCGCCTGCCACGCCACTCGGAAGTGAGGCGGGTCAGCGACATCGGTCTGATCGCTCACCGGCATGTCTGGCGAGGAAGGTGGGCTGAGGTCAACAGAAGCGGCGAGATCTTGAGGGGACCCTTGGGTGTCGCCGAGCCCGGTGCCACCAAGAGTCCATGCTTGGCGCGGTTCACTGGGTTGGCCAGGCTCTGCGTCGATCGTCGTTGTCGCGCCGGCGACCGTCGGGGCCGAAGACGCCTCCGCGTCGTATTGGGACGGCCACACCACCACCGCCTGCTCTTCTGGTTGTTCGGGGGGCGGGACGGGCGCCTGCCACATCACTTCGCCTTCGGCAGTCTCGGCAGCGCTTGTCTGATCATCGGATCGAACATCCGGCGTGGTCGGCGAGCTGAGGTCGGCGGCCGCGAGAAGCTCGTCAAGCAGCTTCGCCTCCTCGGCGGCGAACTCGTTGTCGCGGCGGGTCCCGGGCCGGGACCTCGCGTCGAGTTTGCCTAGTTTGTCGGCATTGATCATTGTCGCTCACGCCTCCCACAAAATCCCCAGTAACAACAGGCGCAACTTGCCTACCGAAGATCTATCGGCAAATGGCAGGACAAATTGAGCGCCTGTCACTGTCGGGCGAGAACGGAACCACCGCGGCAGCCGATCCGGCCTGGTGCGGGAGCAGTTTGAGGAACAGTGGGCTAGAGGGCTCCTTGGACTTCGAGGCCGACTTTGCTGACCTCGATCGGGAGCACCTTGTAGCGCACATCCAGTTCGGCGACGTGTGCCTCGAGCGCCCCTTTCGCCTCCCGGGTGGGGCTCAAGATCGTGATCGAGCCGCCATCGCCCCCCGCACCGTTGATCTTCCACCCGAGCGCTGCTTGCGCGGCGGCTATCTCGATCACCCGTTGTGCGTCGACACCGACCAGCTCAGGGTGCAGGGACTTCTGAGCGTCCGTGTTGGCGATCATCGCCCGACCGAAGGCGTCGAGATCCTGGGCCGTGACGGCGTCGCGAGCAGCCTCTGCTGCCTCCCGCAGCCGCGTAAAGACCCCCGGTCCGCGGCGTCCAACCCCCTCAATCACCTGGCGGTGCACGGCCCAGGAGTCATGCGCGCGGCCAAGGAACACGAGCGTGAGAAGGGGGCTGAGCTCGTCCCAGACCGGCAGCGCGTGCCGCGTTGCCTCCGGGTACGGTTCGATCTCCAGGTAGCTGATCCCGCCGAACGCCGCGCACAGCTGGTCCTGGATCCCGCTCTCGACGCCGAGGACCTCGACTTCGAGCCGATGGGCTGCGTACGCGGCTTCCCGTGGCGACAGGTCCTGGCCGCGCACTGCCGCCAATCCGCCCAACAAGGCAACCGCCACCGAAGCAGACGTGCCCGTGCTGCAACCGGCTGGGACGGCGGAGCAGACGCTGATCTCCACGGCCATGCCCCCGGGGGGTGGGAACGCGTCGATGGCGGCCTCCAGCAGGCCGTGGCGGGCCACCCGGGGCGCTCCCGGCACGATGGGGTAGCTGTCGCCGAAGCTCTCGGCAACCAGCACTACCTGGTCCGAACCGGCCGTTTTGCGGATCGAGACGTCTACTCCCGGCTTCACGGCGATGTTCAGGACGCGCCCCGGGCCGCCGAACCACGTATCGGTCCACCCACCGTTGTCACA
>Ga0187856_1001868_pt1 | contig 16200 bp, 11 predicted proteins | sample June2016WEW_8_40_FD_132443 | JGI IMG/M metagenome (GOLD analysis project Ga0187856, IMG submission 132443) | Peatland microbial communities from SPRUCE experiment site at the Marcell Experimental Forest, Minnesota, USA - June2016WEW_8_40 | ecosystem: Environmental > Terrestrial > Soil > Wetlands...
CAAGGTAAATGTGCCTATATATTGGCACCACGCTATTGGCTAATTTCTACTTGTGGCCAAGAGCCCTCTAACAATTACAAGGGGTTAGGAGGGTGAAGCCCTGTGCAAGTGTTAAAGATCAGCCATGGATAGACGACAGGCCGAAAGGCTCGTAGAGCAGACGTTTCAGAGCACATTCGATAAAGGGCGCCTGGCGCTTCTTGTCAAAAAACCTCCTTAATCATATCGAGGAAAACCTTCACTTACCAGGGCACCTACATTCCTTCGGCGTATCAGCCATATGTCAGCAGGCTGGAGCGCATCGGGAAATACTTCGACGGCGACCACATCATCGATGTACTCATCGTTTATCTCAGAAAAGAGACTTCCATTGAAAGGGCCAGGTCCATGCAGAGGAATTTCATCGCATGGTACCTGAACGGCAGCCGTGGAGATGAGTTGAAAGACGCAGCCCTTGTTGCCTTCGTCTCACCCACGATGGAGGACTGGCGGTTTTCCCTCATCAGGATGGACTACCGATTTGAAGAAGGAAAGGGTGGCAGGGTAAAGGTAAGACAGGACTTCACCCCTGCCCGCAGGTGGTCATTTCTTGTTGGAAAGAACGAGAACAGCCATACTGCTCAAAGTCGCCTTGCGCCGATTATCGCGGACGATGCCCATGATCCGACCTTGAAGGACCTGGAAGACGCTTTCAACATCGAGAAAGTCACGAAGGAGTTTTTCGAGAGATACCGGGAGCTCTATTTCAGGGTCAAAGAGGAGCTGGACAAGATCGTCGACAACGCTGGCAGGGTGAGGGAGGATTTTGAGAAGAAAAATGTGGGTACCGTGGATTTTACCAAGAAACTGCTCGGCCAGGTTGTCTTTCTCTATTTCCTTCAGAAAAAAGGCTGGTTCGGTGTCGCAAGGGACGCCGAGTGGGGCACAGGTCCGAAAGGGTTCCTCCGTGAGCTTTTCCTGCGCAAACACGGAACGTACACCAACTTCTTCAACGATATACTGGAACCCCTCTTCTACGAGGCTTTGGCGCGGGAGAGGGACGGCGATTTTTACAGCCGTTTCAACTGCAAGATCCCCTTCCTTAACGGCGGCCTTTTTGACCCCATCGGGGGCTATGATTGGGTGCACACGGACATCCTTCTGCCCGATGAACTCTTCTCCAACGATCACACAACAAAGGAAGGCGACAGAGGCGACGGCATCCTCGACGTGTTCGACCGCTACAACTTTACGGTTAAGGAAGACGAGCCGCTGGAAAAGGAAGTGGCCGTGGACCCGGAGATGCTGGGTAAGGTTTTTGAAAACCTGCTGGAAGTGAAGGACCGCAGATTAAAGGGCACCTACTATACGCCGCGAGAGATCGTTCATTTTATGTGCAGACAGAGTCTCGTCAACTATCTGCACGCTTCTTTGACGGGCGGAACTGTCGCTTTCGAAAGGGTCGGTAAGGAACAGCTCGACATGTTCGGCAATAGGGCAAAATCCGGCCAACTGGACTTGACGATAGAGCATGCATCGGGGCCGATCATTCCAAAGGCCGACATTGAGACGCTCATTCAATGCGGGGAACAGTTGGGCGAGAACGAAGCGGCTGCTTTGGAAAGAGAACGGAGAGTCCTTGAGGGCAAACAGAAAAGCACGGGCATAAGGTTTCTGATACCTGAAACCGTCAGGCAGCACGCGCAACTGATCGATGAGAAACTGGCCGCTATCAAGGTTTGCGATCCCGCCATTGGAAGCGGCGCTTTTCCCGTGGGCATGATGAGCGAGATCGTCAAGACGCGGAATGTGCTGTCGGTATTTATCGAAGACCCTGATCGTTCCCTCTACCGACTCAAGCGTGAGTGCATCGAGAAATCTCTCTACGGCGTCGATATCGACCGCGGCGCGGTCGAGATCGCCAAGCTCCGGCTTTGGTTGTCACTCGTCGTTGACGAGGACGATATAGGCCAGATCAAGCCTTTGCCGAACCTGGACTATAAGATCGTCTGCGGCGATTCCCTGGGGAGCATAACAAGGGATGTGCTCAATGATCACCTCTTCGCCGAGCTTGAGTCGCTGAAGACACGGTATTTCGACGAGACAAGCCCCGGAAAGAAGAAAGAGGAGAAAAGCCGCATTGATAGCCTCATCAACCGACTGACGCATAATGAAAGCAGGTTCGATTACCGTATCTTTTTCAGCGAGGTCTTCGACCATGGAAGCGCGGGTTTCGACGTGGTCATCGCCAACCCGCCCTACGTGCGTCAGGAAGGCATTAAGGACCTCAAGCCGGCCCTCAAGGAGGAGTTTGGCGCCTTTTTCTGCGGCACCGCCGACATCTACACCTATTTCTACAAACGGGGCACGGACCTGCTCAAAACGGGCGGCCACCTCTGCTTCATCGCCCCAAATAAATTCATGCGGGCAGGATACGGGAAGAATACGAGGGAACTTCTGACCGAAAAAGTATCATTGAAAACGGTCATTGACTTCTGCGACCTCCCCATCTTTGACGCCACCACGTACCCCTCGATCCTGTTCGTCGAAAAGCGCCCCCCGGCCGAAAAGGAAACAACGTTGGCCACCACATTTACCGATGCCTCGCAACTTGAGCGGATCGAGGAGACCCTCGGCACAGTGGGCTTCCCCATGCCCATCTCCTCGCTCAGAAAAGATGGCTGGACCCTGGAGCGGCCCGAGGTGCTCCGGCTCATGGAAAAGCTCCGCGGCGCAGGCAAACCGCTCGGTGAATACGTGAAAGGAAGGTTCTACTACGGAATAAAGACAGGGCTGAACGAGGCGTTTGTAATCGATGGGGCCACGAAAGAGCGCCTCATTACCGAGGACCCGAAGAGCGCGGAGATCATCAAGCCCTGGCTCCGGGGTAGGGACATTAAGAAGTGGAAAGCGGAATGGGCGGGACTATATCTGATTAGGATACCGAGCAGCGCGAACAAGGCATGGCCCTGGTCGACAGCAAAGACCGAAAAGGAGGCGCATGGTATTTTTGCGAAGACCTATCCATCGATTCACCATTACCTATCACAATGGGAAGATAAATTGCGGAAACGGGACGACCAAGGGCAATTCTGGTGGGAACTACGCTCGTGCGCTTATTGGGAGGAATTTGCAGAGCCAAAGGTTATTCTCGGTCGATTCATGAACCACGCCACTTTCACGTTCGATACGGCCCGATTGCTACACAATGATGCACTGTACATGATATCGGGAGTCGATGAGTATGTCGTAGCGGTTTTGAATTCCTCAACTGCATGGTACTATCTGCGCCAAACCTGCACTGATTTGCGCGGCGGGTACCTACAGGCATACCGCGAGAATCTCTTCAGAATTCCGATTCCAGCCTCCTCCTCCACCCAACACGCCCCCATCATTTCGCTGGTCCGGCAAATCCTCCCCTCTCCCGACTCCCGTGATGTCCCCCGCCTCGAAGCCGAGATCGACCGCCTCGTCTACCGGCTTTATGATCTCACCGTCGATGAGATAGCGATTGTGGAGGCCGGCCATGAATCCACATGATCTGAGAGACCTACTGGAAGCCGCAGTCCGTAACCTATCCAGGGTGCTCGGCCCGCCCCAAGGGACTAGCCGACGAGGACACCCTCATCCTCGGCACCGCCACCGGCGCCGCCACCTTTCTCTACTTCGTCGTCCACCGATCACATGCCGAGTTCGTCCGTTGCCTATCGGTAGCTGACGCTGGCCTTCGGAGGAGAATAACAAGGGGTGCCCCTTGTTATTCTTTTAGGGGTTCCATCTATCGCTCAATTTCCGGTGAGCAACGCGAAAACGTTACGCACGTCCTCTGACGGCCGGGAGCTACCCGGTCTTGAGCACGTCAGCCACCTGGTCCCGCAGGGCCGCGCTCTCCAGCCCTGCAACAAGTTCGATCGAGGCGGGAGAGGAGGCGCCCAGACCCAGCTCTACAGCCCGTACGATCTGCTCCTGCTCAAAAATCGGTCGGCCCATGACGGCCTGATTGCTTCCGAGCAGCTTGAGCATGGCCACGCCGCATGCATCAATGGCTACTCTGTCGGAGGAGGCAAGAAAAATATTGCCTTTTGCCCTTTTGCCGGAAGCAGGCCCTCCGTCCACGAACGCATCTACTCCATCCAGGACGACGAGGGCGGGCGTGAAGGCCTGATTTATCTCAGCGATCATCCGTCGCTGATGGGGGGAGCCGTGAAGCTGCCCCATATAGTCGTAGCCGTGGCGCGTGGTGGGGACAACGCCCACATGGAGTTTGAGGGACATAGTAAATATTCCACCGTGTTGATGAGTCTTCAAACAACAGGTCGAGATGAGGCATTCAGCTTCCAGGATAGGTCTCGCGACGCGGAAACCGTTCGGCCAGTGACCCTCCTTCGGTTTGATCAATACCCAGTCTGTATCCGAAAGTTTGTCAAAGTCGATCACCTTCACCTGCAGCTTTTCCAAGGAAGGCAGGACGCCCTTTTCTTCCATTACCTGCCGCGTGGGAGGATAGCTCCTCTCCCCGAGACTTACCGATTTTGCCCCCATGCCCCAGAGCTCCTCAACGAGAGCCAGGAGCGTGTCGTTGTGCGTTGAGCCTGGTGTTGCATCCGCGGTGTTGAAATTCGGCTTTATGAGGACATCTTTCCCCCTGCACGGATTGATGCCAAGAGTCTTGAGCGCGCTCCTCACGCCCTTTTTCCTTTCCGTGGTCTTTACCAGTGCGACGCAGCTCATCGTTCCTCCTCGGTTCCTGGCGGGATAGCTTACCGCCATCAAGGCGCCCCCATGGCCCCGGCAGATTTTGAGAAGTCCCTGCGCGCACCAGGCATGAATTGCCTCCTCATTGTCCCCCCCATTCCGGGGTTTTGCTCGAACCGGTTATGGCAGCCCTTTGAAGACCGCCCTTCATGGAATTGTAGCATCTTTTATTTCTCCGTCCAACCGGCGAAAAAGGTTCACTCCAATCCCCTTGGAAGGTCTCCAGAATCATTTTGTCCTCCCTTTCTCCCGCAGGGGTGATCGCATAGTCGTTCCCGTTATTCTTCCGCTTGCGGCGTGCACGAGTCGATGCTACTATTAGGATATGTCGCTGGTTGGACAATCTTACGATCGAGGGGGCCCTGATGAAGACGGTAAGCCGAAGAGAATTTCTCATGACGTCGACAGCAGCCGGACTTATGCTTTCAGCCGGTCGGGCTCTGTCCGGCGTTGCTTACGCGAACGAACCCATTCAACTGGCAAAGCCGCAAACAACCGACAATATGCTGCTGAACCTCCTGGAGAAAAGATCCTCCTCTCGGGAGTTCTCTCCGGAGCCCCTGCCCGTTCAGGTTCTCTCACGCTTGCTCTGGGCGGCCTTCGGCATCAATCGGCCGGACGGGAAACGCACGGCGCCCTCCGCCCGGAATCGCCAGGAAATGGACATCTACGTTGCGACGGCGAACGGCCTCTATCTCTATGACCCAAAGCAGAGCATGTTAAAGCCAATTCTGGATCAAGACATTCGCGCCCTTGCCGGCACTCAGTCCTACGTCAAGGAAGCCGCAGCCAATCTTATCTACGTCGCCGACACGACGAAAATGGGCGAGATGCCGCAGGAACAGAGACTCCTATTGATGGGCGCCGACACGGGCGTCATCGTTGAGAACGTGTATCTCTTCTGCGCCGCAGAAGGGCTCGCCGTCGTGGTGCGGGCAATGATAGACAAACCTGCCTTGGCGAAAGCGATGAAGCTGCGTCCTGATCAGTTCATCACGCTGTCCCAGTCGGTTGGGCATCCAAAGAAGGCGGGGTAGTCTGGAGAGCAGTTCCGGCCGGTGGTTTTGGCTGCAGTTCCCGATCGCAGACTGAAGATCAAGGATTCGCTCCGGCAGGAATGAGCGGGAACTCCACCCATGGCGGATGCATCCGACGTCTCGAAGTTTTGTAATTTCTTAAAGGTCCGGTAGCTCCTCACGTTCTTCCTGTATTCGTTGCCTTTAAGTTTCTTATCTTTATACCACAGTTCAAATCGCAATCGTGAAGGCAGGGGAAACAGATAGGGCAGGGCCATTTGCTGACCCTGCCCCTGACGGTGCTGATGCTATTCAGCCTATATCTTGAATCGTCTCCTCATACCGACAAGACCCAGGAGACCGGGAGCGAGGAGCAGCAACGAAGCGGGCAGAGGAACTGCGTTGACCTGGAACGCCGCAGGCGTGATAAGCCCACTGGGGCTCCACGCGGGATAATCCGGTGGGCGCCGCCACGTTGTATTGACGTAATTGGGGTCGCCCATGGTGCCAATGTACCAATAATACTCGTTGGCGTCAAGGTACGCACCTGTGCTCGCGACAATCCAATAGGTGTTCCCCTGTACCAGAGAAGTGATGCCGGAATAGGTGTAACTCGCCGCGACGCCCGGGTTGGCCGGACCGGTGAGAGCCGTTAGAAGGGTTCCCGGTGCTCCGCCGGAATCGGAAAACAGACCGACGCTCAGTGCTCCTGGGGAACCCACAGCCTCCACATAGATGTCAGCCGAAGCGAAAGACGCCGAGGTATTCCACACGAATCCCACCGCATAGTCGTTCCAGCCAGGTTCATAGCCGGAATTCGCCGTAGCAGGGTAAGTGCTGACAACAGGCGCCGCTGAAACGGCGGTGCCTACAGTTAGAGCAATCAGTAAGCCAATAACCTGTAACGCTCGTAGTCCTTTCATCGGGTCTCCCTCCTTTATTATTATTCTAAAATCCCCCTACTCCCTTTCGAGACAAATGAACTTGCTACACGTGGCGGCTCGGCTATCTCACTGGAGGATCGACGTTGATGCCGGTCTGAGACCCGTTGGCTTTCCGTCCCACCCTCGCGGATGGTTTGGCTTTTTCAGATTCTTTTTCTATGGCATACTGCGCATCACCAGATGTCAAGAAAAAACATACAGGTTTTGAAAAATAAATTGCCCTCGCTTTCAAACGGCATTCGTCACTCGCCGGAGAAGGGCCTTATGCTCGACTCGTAGGTGAAGGGCGGATTCTCGTCGCGGACGCCCTTGCAAGGAATCTCATGAGTTGAAAGGGTAAAAGGCGGGAAACCGTGCCTCCTTTGAGCGTAATCTTAGAAGCCAGGTCTCTAGGGGCGGCCGAGGTAAGCGTGAACCCTGTGATGATCAGTAAAGGTGTCGCTGCACCTCCAGGGCCGATTGACAATCATATTCTCCAATCAAACTATATTGACGCACGAGACTGCTTCGCTTATATTTGAAAAAAGCATTCTTTGCACAAAAGAGTTGCCGGGTGTAGGGAGGAGCATCACGGACAATCCAACTAACGAATATGGCACGGCCCTCGCCCGAAGGTCTTTCATCAAGGCATCGGCATTTTTCTTGCTTGTCCTTGCCGTTCCCAAGGCCGTCTTGTCCTTCTTTGCAAAAGAATTCCGGACCAGGACCGTCGAAGAAGAGGCGTTTCTATTCGACCCGGCCAACGGAACGATTAGTTGGAAAAGCAGACCCGGCGTTAAAGAACCTTACTGGTTAATTGTGGAAGGTCTGGTGGAGAAATCTAAACGTTTTTCCTACAAAGACCTTCTGGCCCTTCCACAGGCTATTCAATCATCAGATTTTCACTGTGTTGAGGGCTGGTCCGTCAAGGGTGTGCGATGGGGTGGCATCCGTTTTGCGGAGATTGCCAAGGCGGTGAGGCCGAAACCGGAGGCTCGGTACGTAGTCTTCCATTCCCTCGGTAAGACACCGGAGCCCGCCCAGGGAATAAACCATTATGTCGAAAGCCTGCCGCTCGAAAAGCTTCTCGACTCCTCAAAAAAGTGCCTGTTGGCCCTAACGATGGACGGCAAACCTCTCTCGTTCGATCGGGGAAGCCCGCTTCGAGTTGTCTCCCCATATGATCTCGGCTACAAAGGATCAAAACATGTTACCCGCATCGTGTTCTCTGCGGAGCAGACACCGGGGTGGTGGACTCTCGCCAATCCGATTTATCCCGTAGAGGCGCCTGTGCCATTGGAACGGCTCAAGGATGGAACGTCGTGATCGTATTTCCGCAACCGCTCACAAGAATGAATAGTGCCGTCTTAAGGGTCTTACGCATATCAGATCGATCTCCTTGCATAAGTTTCTTGTCTGGCAGCACGGCTGTCTGACAGATGTAGATCAAGAAAGGCGATTCCGAGACCCGTTCGCTTTGCGTCCTGCCCTCGCGAGCAGTTTGCTTTTTTTCAGATTGTGTTATTGCTTGTATCGCGTCACCCTCGGCTCGTCAAGAAAAATGCGACGCGTGAAGAAAATTCTACATCGTCGTTTCTGTTGGCCTTCCTTGCCGGGTCCGAGAAGGCCGAACGCGCGCTTTGTGGGTGACGTCGTGTGCCCGCAAAATGAACGAACTTTGACGGTTGCCACGAAAAATGGTGAAAGCGGCGATGACAGCGGCTGAGGGCGTAATCTTGAGGGCAACATGAGGAGCACCGGGGCGAGTCGAACTTCCTGGAAGAGACGAGGTGTCCTTGCATAGAAAACTACAAGACTTGAAATGGCAATCTTCAGGCAAGTAAACGAGAAAGGCAGGGCCATTTGCTGACTCTGCCCTCGACGTTGGTGAATAACGCCTACCTCTCGAACCTTCTCCTTACTGCCGCGAGACCCACAAGACCGGGGCCAAGAAGCAAAAGGGCCGACGGGATGGGAACGGCGCCTGGAAGGCTGAGGGTATACCCGTCCGACTGGATGTTGGCAAAACTCGCGCCCGGACCGAAGATCAGACCCAGAATGTAACCGCTCCCTTCGAGAGTCACCGTAGCACCTGCATCGATGTAGAGCGTTCCCCACGCGAAGTTCTTATCGCTGCCGGGAAGGAACTCATGGGTCCCCGACAGGAACTCAAGTGTTGCGCCCCCGACGCTCCAACTGCCCGGTGTGGTACTGTTGTTAAAGAAGCCCGCGGCAATCTGATATGTGTCACCCCGTGATGCCCTGATGAAACCGTTCGGCCCTATGGTGACGTCCTTCATGAACGTGACGGTGGAGGGATCGCTGTAGAAAGCACCGTTGAGGGTAAACGTCCCGGCAAAGACGGCACTTGTCGTACTCACGTAGGTGGCTGATCCTGCCGCAGCGAGTACATCGGCATTCACCGTGTTCACGGCCGGACCGGAGACCGTGAACGTACCGCCTGCATTATTCTGGAACTGGTCGGCCTGTAGGGTCCCACCGGTGTAGGCGAATGTACCGTAGTTCTGGATTTGGCCATAGCCGCCCGCCATGACCTGGAGTATACCGCCGTTCAGGGTGTAGGTGCCGTTCTGTCCAACAACGAGGCCACCCGTGGTATGGGTCCCACCGGTCTGGGAGAAGGTACCCGTAGATGACATCACCCCCACATAGGTTGTCCCTGTGACCGTGAGGGTCGACGTGGTGGGATCGCCTGAGAGAGTGTACATGCCTGAGCCGCCCCCTGGCCCCAGACCACCCACGAAGAGCGTCCCCGTAGAGTGGGTGCCGCCGCTCTGGGTGAAGGTGCCGGAGCCGCCCGGCACCGTGTAGCCAGGTGAACCGCCCACATAGGTTGTCCCTGTGACCGTGAGGGTCGATGTGGTGGGATCGCCTGAGAGGGCATACGTGCCTGAGCCGCCCCCTGAGCTACCCAGCACCAGATTCCCCCCTATGGTGACGTTCCCGCCGGTGTGGATGAACTGGCCTGACGTGTAGGTCCCTCCGATGTTGAGATTACCGCTCACGGTGAGCTGGCCGTTGTAGAGGTTATAGGCGCCTGTCCCAGAGGGGAGTCCGGTGTCTGTGTCACCAAGGTACAGGTCGCCCCGCACCTGAACCGAGCCGCCGTCCCCGGCCTGCTGGCCCTTCAATCCGTCATACCCCTGGTTGAAGGTACCGAGTAAAGGGCCGTAACCAACCCTCGCGTCCCCGTTGACGATGAGGTTGCCTGACGTGAGGTTGTACGTGTTCATGACCTGGAAAATGGGGAACCCCGGCGGATAGAACGTGCCGGGGTCGATGGTGTGGGTCCCGCCGTACTGGTGCATCGTGCCGAAGACTGCGGTAAGCTGGGTGTTCAGTTGGCCATTGTAAAGGATATAGGTGGCCATCGTTTTCCCATAGTCTCCAACCTCAAGCATGCCATTTGCGTAGCCGTGAGGGTCGGCTTTGGGATCGCCGATAGTGAGAGTCCCGCCGCCCTGAAGGCTTCCGTCGACATCCTGGAAGCCCTGCTGAAAAATGCCGTACCCGACATAAATGTTACCGCCCACATTGAGCCGGCCGTAGAAGAGGTTGTAGGTGCCATAGCCACCCCCATAGCCTATGTGTAGGCTGCCGTCGCCTTCGAGGCCCATGCAACTAGGGCCGCAGGGTATTGCGGGCGTGTAGTGGGTGGTGACAACCCCGCCGCTCCCAGGATTTCCCGGGACACCCTGGTAGAAATGACCCTCAGGCGAGTAACCGGTCACACCAACACCCCTGCCCACGTATACCGTGCCGTGCACGTCGAGAATACCGTCCTGAAGGTTATATATGCCCAAGCCCGTCGTGTAGACCATGGAGCCAACGTTCAGTGACGCCCCGCCGGACGGACCTCCTACCGTGTAGATGCCACCCTGCTGCGTGAATGTCCCCGGGCCGCTATTCGAGAGGCCGAGGTGGGTCGCCGCGTTTACGGTGAGCTGACCATTGACAAGGTTGTAGGTGCCGTTGGAATCCACGTTCAGATCGTTGTTTACCATGAGCTGGCCACCGGTAAGGGTGTAGGTCCCATATGAATCCACGTTCAGATAGTTCGTGGTGAGGGTAGTCGGGCTCGGCTGGGAGAGCGTGACGCCACCCGTCACGCGAAGTTCCGCGAGGGATAGGCTGCTGTCGTACGTGACGTTATAGTCGGAGTACGGACCCGGTTGTATGATCACAAAGTCTCCGTCCTGGGGCACACCATAACTAGGACCCCCATAACCATACCTGTTTACCCAACTGTAAGGGTTGCTCCACGAGCCGCCCTCAGTGCCGGCCCAGTACCAATCCATGGCCTGGGCCCCTGAAGGCACGAGGGGGATGAGGGTGAGGAGAAGCAAAACAATTCTCAGAATCCTGTTGCCGTTCCCGTTTTTATTTTTCATTGATCACCACCTTGAGCCGATCATCATCCGTTTATCACTGAGGTGCGTATCGGAGGCTGTTCGCAACCAGGCCAAGGGAGAGAAGAAAGCTTTTCGTAAACTCGCGGAAGTTTTTTGTGCACCATGCGCCGCCTTAACGGCCATCACCTGCGTGGCCATAATTGCGGCGTGGGCAGCCCGACCGATGCTCTGAAAGGGTGCCTGACTGGGACCCCTGTCCTTCCGCCCACCCTCACCGATGGTTTGGTTTTTTTACATTGTGTTCTCATGTTATAGCGCGCATCACAACATGTCAAGAAAAAACGCACCGGCAAAAAACGCACCGGCTCTGGAACAATAAATTCGTCACGCTTTCGAGTGGCATTCTTCACCCGCCGGATAAGCCCGCGTGCGACGAGTAGTAGGTGTACTAAAGTGAATACAGCTTCCCGAAGTCCTTGCGGTCAAACCTTTCCGATTGATGCCTGAGTTGCAACGACAATCGTGACCGAGGGGCAAGAAGAAGGGCAGAAACCGAACTGGCCCCTGCCCGCGGGTCGTTGTTGCTTTTATCTCTTGAATTTCCTCTTCACTGCCGCAAGACCGATGAGAGTGGTCGAAGGTGACGCGCAGAGGACCCCATATCTATTACGGTGGGGTCTGCGGTGTCTTGCAGCGAGTTCTGTAAGGAGAAGTCCCCCGTGACGAATCCTCCCGCCGACATCAGGTGATCGACGCCCGCCTCGGAGGCGGCGGTCAGCCGCAAGTTGAAGACCGAGCGCTTCGGATCGCCGGTGAAAGCCTGACGAACCGTGACGGGATGATACGCGCCATCCTCACCCAGCACGAGGTCGCCCGCCTCGATGTCTCGGGCCGGTTTCAACCCTGACTTGGTCATGATGGGATGCCACTTTGTGAAAGAGATGACGGCGCTTCCGAAGCCGATGCGATACATCTCCTCGTCGGCCTGCGTGCCGTGGATCACTTCGGCGGCCTCCATGACCGCCGAGGTCGCAGGATTGCGAATTAAATCGCCTCGAATGAGTTGCCTGATCGGAACGCGGCTCCCGTCGGCGAGTAGGATGGGCGTGTCCTGATCCAGGCACGAAGCCCATTCAGCAGTGACGGACGTGGCGTGCTGCCCTTGCATGACGACATCTGTCTTGAAAGTGAAATTGGTTTTCTCCTGCAATGCCCAGACTCGGCCGGAGACAGCCGCGTCCAGCTTGATCTGGCAATCCGCCGAGTCCGGGTTCTCGATGATCACGGAAGAGACGAGATCGAAGTGCTTGATCGTATTGTGGGCCAGATGGACGTGCACCGGCTCCAGCGTGGCGATATAGCGCGTCCGTCCACCCGATACTGTTCTGCGACCGTGATATGGAATCACGGTGTTAATCCTGACGATGGCGAAGTCCGCGGGCACCTCATGGTCGCTGACCCGGATGTGGATTACGGCGGTGAAGGGCGTGCCCGGCCGATAGCGACCGGACAGCGCCGCCAAAGTTTTCCCCATATCAATCCCCCTTGAATAAGATGTTTCCTATCTGGCAACCCAACCGTCTGTGGGTGAAGATCGCGGAGGGCTGATCAAAGACCCGTTCACTTTCCGTCCCGCCCTCACGGGTAATTCCACTTTTTCAGATTGTTTATATTCTCGAACATTGCATAACTAATGTCAAGAAAAATGTGAACCATGTGAAAAATTAATCTTGATCTCGCTTATGAGTGGTAATCGGCAACTTACTCCAAAGGCCACAGGCGAGGACTTGTAGGTGTACTCCACGCCGAAGAATCACACACGGTCCCCCTTGCTATTCTTTCAGGGGGCCACAACGGATCAATTTTAAAGTCCTAGCTCGCCAGAGTGCCCGCTCATTTGACGGGCGACCTTCGCCGCATCATTAGGTCGAGGTAGATGACGTAGACGATCATAAAAACGGAAGACACCGTGGCGGGTACTGCGCTCGGCTTGTCGAGGAGGGTAAGGGCGAGGCCGCCTGCCAGGCCGGAGTTCTTCAGGGTGCCAAGCAGCACGAGGGACACGAGAATATCCCGCTTCACACCAAGGACCTTGCCACAGGCCTCGATGAGCAGTCCGAGGGGCACGGTGGTCACAAAGGCAATGAGAGCTACGGGCACTATGGAGAGAGGGTCTCCGAGCAACACCTTCCGGTTCAACCCCACGATGATATAGGTGATGAGAAAAAAACTCCAGTTTATGAGAGGCCCTTTACTGCGTTGAAGAGCCTGCCCCAGGCCTACACGAAGGAGGACCCGGGAGACCGCGAGAGGGGCAAGGATAAGCTCCAGGACAATGATCCCGAGTTGCAGGGGTTTGACAAAGCCCGCCCCAATGAAGCCTATGACAATGACGGGCATCAATGCCAGCCCCGCGAGGTAGCCGCCCATGGTGCCCAGAAGGGAAAAGCCGACATCCCCCTTGAGAAACTGCGTGAAGGGCACAACAGCCACCGCAGGCGGAACTGCTGCAACAAGGATGAAACCTATGCGGAAAGCCTCATCCCGGATCAGGAGAAAGGCAAGGGAGAGGATGGCGCCCGTGAGGACCACATAGCTCATAACAAAACCTGCCATAGCGGGGCCGGCCAGGCTACTAGCCGAGGACATCCTGTCCCTGTTGATATCCATAACAGAGAGCGTCATGACCACGGCGAGGGCAGGGATCACAAGCTTCTCGATCCAGCGCGCCCCCTCCCCCCACGCGAGACCGACGACAACAGACATGACGAGGACAAAGTTCCGATTCTGGAGCAGCCTTATGACGGGGACCATAGTATAGCTTTATCCTTTTTGCAAAGCCCTTTCAAGCATTATTAATGGTTTGGAGAGGATACGGTGGCAGGTGACAGTTTCGGAAGGTGTTGAGAGCCGATTAAATTATCACTTTCCCCTCCCCCACGGCAGAGAAGCAATCGTGAAGGAGAGGGGGTGAATGGCCTATTGGTATTCTTTCGAGGGTCAGCACAGACGATTGCGGCAACGTGACGTGGAAATGTGGTCATCGACGGACAGTGGCGCCAATTTCTCAAGGATACCAGCAGCGTGCCCGCGTCCGTTTTGGCAGTTTTGGTCAGCAATTAGTGCATCAAATCTCCAGCTATACAGCCATAATTTTGATGTTTCACAAAGTCATATAGAAATATACATAGAGACAACTCTACCATGCGCAAGCAGGGTAGAGTCTGTAACCGGCGAAAGCCATAAACGACCTTGCGACCTGATCTGACGATAGTATGAAGATGCTACCGGAAGAATGCAGTCAGAGTCCGAATGGAGATAGCCTGAGCAATCAGGCTATTGAGATAAAGATGATGACGGCATAGGCTGCAGGAGCGGTTGTGACTGAGACGGTGACAGTTCTTCTGGAGGAATTCGGCCAGGAGAGCCTCTTTGTTTGTCTTTTATTCAGTTCATCCTTGCATACTTGCTATGCCTAAAGGGGTGAGTCTCACTTGCACCTACAAATGCAGCACTGAGAAAACACCACAGAGATTCAATATTGCCGTGAGAAAGTCGGTCACTTCGGCTCAAGCCATAAGGTTTCTTCCTGCTCGGTTTGTCCTGATGTCAGGCGGTGTCGTTCGACAATGAACGACGGTAGTGTTCCTTAAGCGGTCTGCGCCATTCGGTCTCTTTGATTATTGATCGGAAACTCATGCTTTTCCGTTCCTTGTTGATGTCCCACAGGTTAGCACGGCAGAAGAGCGCAGCAATGTGGCTGGCAAGTTGCGCTTCCGTCAAAGAAAAGCCCTCGCGTTTATAGAGATAACGACCTATACCGTCCACTTCCGTATCATTTTTCAGCTTCACAACATTATTCGCTAAGGGGAACCAGGCTTGGGCAGGGAGATACCGTAATAAGCCGTCAATAACGCCATGCGGTATTGTAGTCTCACGGAGTTTTCCCTCGTTTTTGAAAAACCGTCTTACACGAATATCGCACGTATCGTTAATTCTCCAGGAAAACGCTTTCTTCTTCCGGAGAGTAGTAGTATGCGCCCACCCAGATTCATCTATGATTATTTGCTTCATATAGGGCTCCCCTCCTCGATTTCTTTCAGTGCTTTTGTTGCTTGTTTGTCGCAGATACCGATGAGACTGTTTAGAATGCTTTCTTTTGAACTGTCGCCTTTTCCATAAGTGATTGTGAAGTTCGACGGGAGATATATATCCCTGAAGATAGGCAACTTCCCGCAGTTGTACATGCCGTGATTGTCCAAGTCATGGTCTGACACGAGACAGAAACTCCTCTTGGCGTTTCCCGGATCGCGGCAAATTTTTTTCAGTATCGTCACCCGTCCCTGCTTTTCTGGGGACAGTCCCTCATCACGACAGTTCGGAAGACGAAAGCTTTCAAGCGATTGGAACTCAACAGAATATGCATCTGGGTTTTCAGCGGCCCGTATCCGGCACTGTACAATTCTGCTGGCCGACACTGCTTCGCCCCCGATCTGCATAGTGTTTGTATCGATAGCAATGATTGCGTCGAATGAAGATAGGTGTTTCATCAGATCGGCCTCAGTAGGGATAACCTTATCTTGTACCCTCGTGAGAACCTTCTCTTTTCCCGACTTTCCAAGATAATGTGTTTGAGAGAAAGTTACGGCAGGCTTGACGAGCTGACTATCATGAGCAATGCCCTCCAACGTCATTGTCTCTCGGTCATAGTGAAATCCTTTCAGCGGCACCGGAGACCCCACCATCACTGTATGCTGCCTTTGGGTCTTCCCAAGACAACACTTCTTGTATTTTTTACCACTGCCGCATGGACAGGGGCTATTCCTGCCGATCTTGCCCATTAGTCAGAATATATCACAAAATCGCTCAATACCGCCTGCACTATTGCACTGTAGCGGGAACGTGGCAAATTCAATGATTCAGGAAGTTAGTCGCCAGTATGTATTGCGCGCACCCCAGTCCTCGGGCTCATTCTGGACTCTTCAAGAAATAGATTTTACCCTCCAGACCCATAACAAAGGTCGCGCCACAAAGGCTCCCGGCCGCCATTCGAACCGTACGTTCATAAGGTGAACAAAAGACGGAATGTTTGCCTTTTCTCAGACATGGACTACAATGTAGAAGGACGCCCTGATAGGGGAGAGCGCGGAATGA
>Ga0187856_1001879_pt1 | contig 16161 bp, 10 predicted proteins | sample June2016WEW_8_40_FD_132443 | JGI IMG/M metagenome (GOLD analysis project Ga0187856, IMG submission 132443) | Peatland microbial communities from SPRUCE experiment site at the Marcell Experimental Forest, Minnesota, USA - June2016WEW_8_40 | ecosystem: Environmental > Terrestrial > Soil > Wetlands...
CGAGTGGGCCATGATCTGCACCGCCCACAACCTCCTGAAGCTGTTCACCCTCGCAAAGGTCGCCTGAGGAGCCTACCGTGCATTAAATGCCCGGCCGCATTGCCTATCTGGACAGGCTCCTAGGGTCCCGATTCCGAAGTTCGCAAGCGCTTGCCGCACACTCTTGTGCGAACACGCACCTCTCTACAAGAAGAGTTCGGCCCGTTTCGTAAGCTCGTCAAGTCCCGGTTCATTCGGATTTCGCGGCTTGCCCGGGTGAATGATCGACACTTGGCAGCTCTCGGCCGCTTCCACCAGCTGCCGATAAGTCCCGGCATCCGGATTGACGATCGACGCCTGCTTGTTCGCATCGTAGGCAAACATCTTGTCGTTGATCTGCGTGCACTCGTTGCAGCTCGTGCAGCGGGCCGTCTCGATGTAAGGATCGTCCGAAGACCGTTCGGCTTCGGCAGGCTCGGCAACCGCCGCCGGCGCCGCCGCGGCCGTCGTGGCCGCCGTGGCCGCGACCGATGTTGCGCCGGCCGGGCTCTGATCCTTGACGCGCGATTCGGCATCGCGCTGCGATTGCTCCAGCCACGCCTTGCGCTCTTGCGCAAGAAGTCTTGCGGCGTGCGAGTTATGAATTCCGCCAAGCTCCTGAAGGCTGCGCCACATGTCGGCGCAATGGCGTGCCTCCCGGATCAGCCTGTCATCGACGATCACTTTCTGCAGCACATTGTTGCGATCGACCATTAGCAAATAGGGCACCTTCTCGGAGAGGCCGTTCGACTTGGCGGCGAGAAACTCGGAAACCGGCGCCATGCTCCCATTCCATTTCGCGCGCGGGACCCTGGCGAAATACCGGGCGTAGCGGCGATCGCAGGCCACGAAATCGACCAGGGTGAATTCAAGCCTTTCGGATAATCTTTGGTGCTCTTGATCCTCATAGGCGAGGCTTTGTGCCGGCCAGTCGAGGTCCGCATCGGGATTGTCGTTCACGTGGAACCGCGACGCCAAGTCCGGACCAGCCGAAGGGTCGTAGGTAAAGGCCGGAAAGGCGCGCGATTCCATGGCTGCCGCGGCAGTCAAATAGGGTGGAAGGTCGGTCACGTTCGCCGTTGCGCCCGAGAACACACTGAACAAAGCCGGGCCCGGATAGGCGAGCCCGCGGAAAATCTGCTCGCGCAACTGGAACAGATTCGAGCTGCTCGACTGCATGACATAGAACGCGCTGTGTCCGATCGCCGCGCCGGCGAGCTGCTTGCTCCCCAGCGCAAAGGCAATGTGCTCGCAACCGATCGGCGAGGGCTCCAAGAGATCGTCGGTCTGGACCAGGACCTTTGCCGGCAGGCCGGCGGCAAAAGCCTTCAAGACATCCGGAATGTCGTCGGTTCTGATGCAGATCAGGTAATCGGGAAACCGGGCCAACTCGTCCGGATCGAGGCCGCCGGCGGCAAAGCCCTCGAAGAAAAGGTCGTGCTTGGAGCTATCGTATCGGCCTTCGCTCTCGAGCTCGGCGATCGCCACCGCCTTGGCGAGCTCCGTCATTGCCGGCAGCCGCTCGCGATAAGCTTCGAGCGCCTCGGCGCAGCTTGCGAAGATGAAATCGTAAGGCTTCGCATCCTCGACCGATTTTCCGCTGCCGCTCGAGGCGGCAAAGAACCGCTGCGATTTGAGCACCGAGAGCAGCCATTGGATACGCCCGCGGCGAGTCTCCGGCAGCGGCGTCTTCGGCAGTGCATCGCCCAGCAGGCGCGACATTGCGTCGAAATCGAAGGCCGCCTGCTGCGACGCTCCCACGGCGGCCTTGAGCATTTCCGCGCTCAGTCCCGCCTCCGAGCGGACAAAGTCGGCCGCCAAGACATCGGACAATTTCATGATCAGCTTGTCGATATCCTCGCCGAACCTGCGCGCCTTCCGATCGAGGAATATCTTCCAGATGTGATGAAATAGACGAAACGGCATCGCCTGATCGCAGTCGATGACCTCACCGTCGACCTTGAGAGCCGCATGCAGGCGTCGCAGGCTGTCCTGGAACAGCTCATCGTTATGCCTCGACAGGCGGCTGGCGGCCGTGTCCAAGAGCACGGACAGCGGTCCGCCGGCGCCTTGCGCGGACAGGGCGCGGATCTCCTGCTCGATCCGCAAAGCGTGCTTCCTCACCCGGTCGCCGTCGGCGCCTTCGGCAACCTCGTGGAGAGCGCGATCGAACAATCCGGAGAGCGATTGCGCCGCTGTCTCGTCCGCACCGTCCGCGATCAGCACGAGCGGGAAGTCGTACCGAAGCTCGGTGAGATCGCGGTAGCCGGCGAAAAGCGCGGGACGCAGGCCGAGCTCGCCGACAGAATCGAGGTTGCCGCCAGGGCTCTTCCCCGTCAGATGAAATACGATATGCGCTTGAAGTTCTGCTTGCATGTTGGCATTGCCTTGCTTTACCGGCCAAATTCGCCCGAATGCGGGCGCCGTCTCAGACGGCCTGGCCTCGCCTTTCCGCCTCCCGAGGCCAAACCGTGAATTTATCGAATTCCGCTTCCAGGCCCGCTTTGATGAAGTTCCGCGAACGCGGTTGCCCGGCATGGCGCAGATCCTCGTAGCAGGGCACGTCCGGATTACGATAAAGAATCCCGACCGGGATGGGGTCGAGGACGGAGCTGATCTCGCGCGCACGATTTATGTTGGAAGGGTCGTGCGACTCCAGGTTTTTATAGACCTTGGCGAGGTTCGAGCTGACCTGGATTCCCTGCTCGTGATGCAGAAGAAGAATCTTTTGCGGATCCTGCAGCCAGGGCTCGAACATTTTCGGCAGCCATTCGGGGCAGCGTTGGATGATGCGCACGAACGACAGGCCCTTATGGTGAAACGCTGCCGAGATGATGTCGTAGAGCACCTCCGGAATCCAATCGACCGCCTGGGCAACGAAGGAGACGTTCTGGACTCCGAGCGTGACCGTGAGCGGCTGCAGCGGCTCCAGATAGCTGCCGCGCGGAGTGGTATTGCTCTTGAGCCCTCGCGGCGAGGTCGGGGAAGCCTGCATCTTGGTCAGACCATAGATCTGATTGTCGTGCAGCATCACCGTCATGTTCATGTTGTAGCGAATGGCGTGAATCCAATGCGCGGCGCCGATGCTGCAGCAGTCTCCGTCGCCGGTGTTGACGAAGACAGTCAAATCCGGCCGCGCCATTTTGATGCCTTCGGCAACCGGCAGGGCGCGGCCGTGGATGCCATGAAACCCGTAGGTCTTCATGTAATGCGGGAAGCGGCTGGAACAGCCGATTCCCGACACGAATACGGTCTTCTCCGGCCGCAGATTCTCGTCGCGACACAGGCGCTGGACAGCCGCCAGAATGGCGTTGTCGCCGCAGCCGGTGCACCAGCGCGGCACGCCGCTCTGGTAGTCCTCGAGCTCGTGGTGCTCGTGATACATGCGCAACAGGCATTCCGTGGTGGCAATCGTCATGCTCGTCCCCTCAATGCGGCCGTAACTTTTCGAGAATCACGCGGCGGATCGAATTAGGCTTGATCGGCTGGCCCTTCACCTCGCTCCAGCAATCGACATCGACGAGGTAACGCGATCGCAGCAACATCGCCAGCGCCGAGTAGCGCCGATTGCTCTCGTCGATGATCTCGTCCTGCGGATTGTCGCACCAATTGCCCTCGATCGTTATGACCTGCTTGAAGCGCTGCATGATCTCCTTGATCCCCGAAGGCAGCGGCTGGAGAAAGGTCAGATGCAGCGACGACACCTTGCAGCCCTCGGCGCGCAGGTCTTCCACCGCTTCCTCGATCGCGCCCCTGGTGCTGCCCCAGCCCACCACCAGCAGGTCGCCGGTCTCGCCGCCGAAGACCGGCGGGGTTCTCAGCGTCCTCTGCAAGGCGGCCAGCTTCAGGCTGCGGGCCCGAATGCTCTCTTCATTGACTTCCGCGTCGTAGGCAACATGGCTCAGCCGGTCGTGGGCAAGGCCGGTCAGCGTATGCTCGCCGCCCGGTTGGCCCGGCACGAAGCGGCGCGCTAAACCGGTCGCGGCATCCCAGGCGTACGGCTCGAGCCCTGAGGGCACCGCGCTCTGATCCACGGGCGGCGCCAGCCAGGCATCGCTGAACCGCGGCCGCGGGAACGGCTGCTGCGAAGTGGCCAGATTGGCGTCCGAGAGCACGACCACCACCATATTGAAAGTCTCGGCGATCTTGCGCGCGGTAATGACCGAGTAGAAGCAGTCCTCGATCGAGCTCGGCGCGATGACCACCTTGGGCGCGTCGCCGTGGCTGCCGAACATCGCGGTCAGAAGATCGCCCTGCTCGACTTTCGTCGGCTGACCGGTGCTGGGGCCGCCGCGTTGCACGTTGACGACGACCAGCGGAATCTCGCCCATCACGGCAAGCCCGATGGCCTCCTGCTTGAGCGAATAGCCCGGGCCGGAGGTAATGGTGACCGCGCATTTGCCGGCATACGAAGCCCCGATCGCGAACGTGCACGCCGCAATCTCGTCCTCCGCCTGATGGACCACGCCCCCGACCTTCTCGAACACATCGCTCAGGTAATGCGACGCCGAGGTGGCCGGTGTGATCGGATACATAGCGCAAACCTCCATGCCCGACGCCAGGATGCCGAGTGCCAGCGCCGTGTTGCCGTTGACCACGATCTGCGGCTCGGTCACACGGGACGCCGGGATACGGAACTTGAAGTCGAGGTTTGCCTCCGCCCAGTCGTGCCCCTCCTCCAGCAGCTTGACGTTCGATTTGATCACGCTTGCAGCCTTCTTGCCGAAGGTGAGCGCGATCTCGTCGCGTGCAAGCTGCAGGTCCAGGCTGTAGAGATTGCACAGCATGCCCAAGGCGAACATGTTCTTGCCGCGACGGGCGTCGGCGACGACCTTGCGGCACTCGCGCTCCATCGGAACCTCGTACACCCGGTAGCCGGCCGCCATCAGCTGGTCGTACGTTTCCACGTAGGACGCCACGATCTTCGGATCCGAATTCTCCCGCCACATGCTTTCCAGGAGGATGATGCAATCGGACTTGAGGTCGCCGCTGCGAACCCGCCCCAGCAGCACCTGCTCGTTGAACGCCACCACCAGATTCGTCTCGTTGCCGCCGTTGGTGACGCGGCGCGAGCCGAGGCGAATGCGGTTGCCGCTGGCGCCGGCGACGCTGCGCGCCGGCGGCCGAATTTCCGCCGGGATGATCTCCACCGTCAAGAAGCCGTTGCCCATCTTGGCGGCAATCCCGCCGAGCGATTGACCGCATTTTTGCGCCCCCTCGCCCGAATCGCTGATGATCTCGATGATGTGCTCTGACAACGTGACGGCCGCCTTTTCGCCGGCGGCAGGACGCACGTGTTGCGCTGCGTCGCGGAGGGGTTTCACCAGGGTCATCTTGTTCATCATCGTCTCTGCGTTGAGTTGCTGTAGGGTCAGTAAAGGGAGGATTACGATTCCCGCCTAGGCGACGCGAAGGCGCACAAAATTCTGCTCGCCGAGGCCGAGCCCGAAGTGCATGCCGACGCCGAGATTCCGTTCGCTGCCATAGTCGCGGCTGCAATCGCGTATTCTGAGATAGTTCTTGATGCTGCGCGCGGCCTTGCGGCCCGCGCCCATCGCCTCTATCACCGTCGCGGCGCCGGTAACGATATCGCCGCCGGCAAACACGCCGGCCATCGAGGTCGCGAGATTCTCGTCAACCTCGATGTAGCCGCGTTTGTTGAGTCGAAGCTTCGATGTCTGACCGATGATCGGGTTCGCGTTCGTGCCGATGGCGAATACGACCAAATCGGTCTCGAAGTCCTGCTCGCTGCCCGGCACCGGGACCGGGCGGCGCCGGCCCGAATCATCCGGCTCGCCGAGTTCCATGCGGATGCAGCGCATGGCGCGGACCCCGCCGCTGCCGTCGTCGAGGACCGCGACCGGGTTGGTGAGCCAATGGAACTCGACTCCTTCCTCCTCGGCGTGATGGACCTCCTCCGCTCGTGCCGGGGCCTCCGCCCTCGACCGGCGGTAGATGCAATGCACCTTCTCCGCGCCCAGCCTGAGGCAGACTCGCATGGCGTCCATCGCCGTGTTGCCGGCGCCGATCACGGCGACGCGCCGTTCGATCGGCATCGGCGTGTCGTAGTTCGGAAACTCCTTGGCGCGCATCAGGTTGCAGCGCGTCAACAATTCGTTGGCCGACAGAACCCCGTTGAGCGAATCGCCAGGTATTCCCAGCATGGTCGGATAGCCCGCGCCGGTACCGATGAAGACGGCGTCGAAATCCATTTCATCGATCATCTGCTCGATGGTGAACAGCCGTCCGACCAGCGTATTGCACTCGAATTTGACGCCGAGCTTGCTCAGATTGTTGACCTCGGCATCGATCACGTCGTTGGGCAGACGAAAATCCGGGATGCCGTACCTAAGGACCCCGCCCGGCCGATGAAAAGCCTCGAAAACCACGACCTCGCATCCGGCCTTGGCCATATCGGCGGCACAAGCGACGCCGGCGGGTCCGGAGCCGACAATGCCGATCTTGAATCCATTCGGCTCGATATAGGGGATGTTGACCCAGCCCTCGGCGATGGCGGTGTCGCCGACCCAGCGTTCGAGGCGTCCGATCGCGACCGGCTCCAACGAATCGCCGACCGTGCAAACGCCTTCACACTGGTTCTCCTGCGGGCACACCCGACCGCAAATCGCTGGCAGGAGGTTGGTGTCGGTAAGGGTATCGTATGCGCCGCGAAAATCCTTCTCGCCGAGCTTGCGGATGAAACCCGGAATGTCGATGCCAACCGGACAGCCGGCGACACAGGGCTGCTCCGGACACAGCAGGCAGCGTTCCGATTCCCGCAGCGCACTCTCGGCGCTGAAACCGCAGGCTACTTCGGCAAAATTCTTCACCCGCTCATGCGCCGGCTGCTCGGGCATGGGCGTCCGCTGCTGCGGTATTGTGCGTATCGTTCTCTTTTTGGCCATCCTGGACCCTCACGTGTCTGTTCGGTCACCCGCAACACATGCGGAAATCTCGCAACCCCGGCGCTTTCATTGATTCACGCTAGCCGCCCGGAACTTCGTCATAGGCATCGGGAAGTTCCAGCATTTCACGCATCAGGTCCGGCGGAACCTGAGTCGGCACGAAATTCTTCATGCGACAATTCTCGGACCACCGATGCAGGGCGGCCTTTTCCTCGTCGGCATAGCGCCGAAGACGCATCATGAGATCGCCGAAGTCGACCTTGTGCGCATCGAAGTCGGGGCCGTCGACGCAGGCGAATTTGACTTGATCGCCCAGCTTCACCCGGCAGCCGCCGCACATCCCGGTCCCGTCAACCATGATCGGATTGAGGCTTACGACGGTCTTGATCGCGTGCGGCCGCGTCGTTTCGGCGCACGCCTTCATCATCAGGGGCGGGCCGATCGCCACCACTTCATCGATGTCGGGATGTCGACTGATGGCAAGCTTGATGCCGTCACTGACGAAGCCCTTGATCCCGGCGGAGCCATCGTCCGTGCACAGGATCAATTCGTCGCAGTAGGCGTTGAATTTGTCGCGCCAGAAAATGAGCTTTTCGGTGCGGAACCCGAGCACGCCGATCACATATGCGCCGTTCTCCTTAAAGCCGCGGGCCTGCGGAAAGATCGGCGCGACGCCCAGGCCCCCGCCGACGCAGACGACCTTCTTTGCGGCTCCCACCGGACTCGGCACGCCCATGGGTCCCACCAAGGCGTAAAGCGCTGTTCCGACCTTGCAGGTTTGCTGCATCTCCTTCGTCGTCTTGCCCACCGCCTGGATGACGAGGGTAATTGTCCCTTTTTCGCGGTCGAAATCCGCGATCGTCAGCGGGATGCGTTCGCCGGCTTCATGCGACATCACGATGACGAACTGGCCTGGCCTTGCAGCCCTCGCCATCAATGGATGATGGATCACCAGCGAGTACGTGACCTCGGAGAAGTCCTCTCGGCCGAGAATCTCGAAACTTGCCCGCGGGATAGCGTCAGTCATCGTCATCACCCAGATCACGAGAAGCGTGATGATTTGAATTACACGGCTTGGGCGGGTGTTGCTTTGATTTAGCTCAAGGCCCGACCGGAGCGGGTCGTTCAAGAGCTGCGATCGCTTGCGCGGCGCGATTCGCCGGCGCCGCGCCGCCAAGACCGCCCCTACTCGGAAGTCACGGATGGCAAAGTAGATTTCCGCCGATAGGCGCGAACCGGACCTGCCCCGATCTACGACGATTTTATGAGTTCACGGTTTAGTCTAACGCGCGCCGAGGATAAAATCGGCGCAACGCTCGGCGATCATGATCGTCGGCGCGTTGGTATTGCCGCGCAGGATCTTGGGTATCACCGAGGCATCGCAAATGCGCAGCCGGGGCACGCCGCGCACGCGCAAGTTGGGATCGACCACCGCGTTGTCGTCCGAACCCATGCGGCAGGTTCCGACCGGGTGGTAGATGCTCTTGGCGTAGCGCCGCGCATGCTCGCCCATGTCCTCGTCCGTGCTCATCAGCGGCTCGCCCAGCGGCGAGATCTCGACCGCGCCGAGATGCTTAAGCGACGGCTGGCTGCCGATCTTGCGCGCCACCTTGATGCCGCGCACGAAGGCGGCAATATCCTCGGGCGCCGCCAGGAATTTGGGATCGAACAGAATCGGGTCCTGAGGATTGGCCGAGCGCAGGCAAACCGTGCCGCGCGATTTCGGATCGAGAATCGCCGGATTGATGCTCAGACCGTGGCCGGGCGGGCCTTCGCGCGGCGGATCGCCGAGCAATTGCGGAATGAAATGGATCTGGATGTCCGAGCGGCCCGAGCCGGTGGTGTCGATGAATCCGCCGGCCTCGACCACGTTCGAGGTAAGAAGTCCGGTGCGGAACAGCTTGTATTGCAGGAAGTGGCGCGCGGCCTTGAGCGCTTTGTCTTGGCCCAGCAAACTGATGGGTTCTTTGATCCGCACATAGAATGGTACGTCGAGATGGTCCTGGAAATTGGCGCCGACGTCGGGCAGGTTGCGCACCACCGGGATGCCGAACGAGGCCAGGTGTTGGGCCGGGCCGAGGCCCGATAGAAGGAGGATTTTCGGCGTCGCCAGCGTGCCCGCGGCCAGGATCACTTCCTCGCGGGCGTGCGCCTCGGCCGAGGCGCCGCTCTTGTCGGCGAAAGTCACGCCGGTTGCGGCGCCGTTCTGGGTGACCAGCTTGCCGACAGTGGCGTCGGTGACGACCTTGAGCCGGCTGTCACCGCGCACCGCGCGCAGATAGGTCGAGGCGGTCGAGCCGCGCTCGGCGTCGCGCTGCGTGACCTGATAGAAACCGACGCCCTGCTGGGTCGCGCCGTTGAAATCGTCGTTGTAGGGATAGCCGGCCTCCTGCGCCGCGCGCAGGCCCGCCAAACTGAGCGGGTGGCGATAGCGCGAATCTGAAACCGGCAACGGTCCCTCGGTACCGTGCAGCGGTCCGGCGAAGCGCTGGTTGGCCTCGGCGCGCTTGAAAATGGGCAAAACGTCGTCCCAGCCCCAGCCAGGATTGCCCATGTCGCGCCACTCGTCATAATCCTTCGGCGCGCCGCGGATGTAGATCATCGCGTTGACCGACGAGCCGCCGCCCAGGGTGCGGCCTTGGGGCACGGCCACCGGACGGCCGCCGGCCGCGGCCTGCGGCTCGGACAGGTAGAACTGCACGCGCTCGGTGGTGAACAGCCGCACGAATCCGCCCGGCATGCGCACGAACTGATTGTCGTCGTTGGGGCCGGCTTCGATCATCAACACGCTCTTGCCGGCCTTCACCAAGCGGTGAGTTACCGTGCAGCCCGCCGATCCGCCACCGACCACGATGTAATCGAAAACGTCCATGACCGCCCATTCCCATGTTGTTTCTTTATTTGTTTGCGATCATACACGCGAGCGTGCCGGACCTGTCAATCATGGTTGGATTCGGAAACGAGGCGGATCTGTTACTCCCGGTGGGACGTGGCCCGCGATGAGTTGCGCGAGCTCGCCTGTTCGCGTCTAGTTTGGGCAATGGCATCTTGGGCAATAGCCTCTTGGGCGCGTCGGCGAATACGCGGAGAGCGGGCAGGGTCGAGATGGTGCGGACGGGGTACGATTACATCATCGTCGGGTCCGGCTCGGCGGGGTCGGTGCTGGCAAACCGGCTCTCGGCCAAGCCTGAGGCTAAAGTACTGCTGCTCGAAGCGGGCGGCTCCGACAAGTCGTTGTTTGTGCGCATCCCGGTTGGGCTCGGGAAGCTTTATTCGCCCCGGTTCGGCTGGGAGTACGAGACGGCGCCACAGCGGGCGATGAACGGCAGGCGCATGTACCAGCCGCGCGGCCGGATGTTGGGCGGGTCGAGCTCGGTCAACGCCATGATCTACATGCGCGGCCAGGCGGTGGATTACGATCGCTGGCGCCAACTCGGCAATGCCGGCTGGAGCTATGCGGATGTGCTGCCCTTCTTCAAGCAGTCCGAGCGGAACGAGCGCCTGCACGATGAGTTCCATGGGCAAGACGGGCCGCTCAATGTCGCTGAGCGGCCCTACACCAATCCCTTGAGCCATGTCTTCGTCGAGGCGGCGCAGCAAGCAAGGATCCCGTTTAATCCGGATTTCAACGGCGCCGTCCAGCTCGGCTGCGGCCTCTTTCAGGTGACGCAAAAAAACGGCGAGCGCTGGAGCGCGGCCTCGGCCTATCTGCATCCGGTGGCGGCGCGGGGAAACCTCACCATCCTCACCAAGGCGCAGGCAACCCGCATCGTGATCGAGCACGGCCGCGCCGTCGGCGTCGAGTATGTGCGCCGGGGGAAGCGATATACGGTCCGCGCCGAGCAAGAAGTGCTGCTCGCCGCCGGCGCCATCAACTCGCCGCAACTGCTGCTCCTTTCCGGCATCGGCCCGGCCGGGGAGCTGCGGGCGATGGGCGTTTCGATCGCGCTCGACCTTCCCGGCGTCGGCAAAAATTTGCAGGATCACCTCAACGTCAGCATCATTCAGCGCACGACGCAGGCGATTACGCTCGACAACAAGGACCGCGGCCTCGCCTCGCTCGCCGTGGGGCTGCAGTGGATGCTGTTCAGGACCGGGCCCGGTACCAGCAACGCCGCTGAGGCCGGCGCTTTTATCGTTAGCAGCCTCGGTGCCGCGACGCCCGACATTGAGTACCATTTCCTCCCGGCGCAGGTCGTCAATCATGGCCGCACCCGCATCGACGGCCATGGCGTGACCTTGCATGCCTGCTGCCTGCGGCCGGAAAGCCGTGGCGAAATCCGCCTGGGCTCGAATGACCCGCTGCAGCCGGCGGTGATCGACCCGAACTATCTCGCGTCGGATTATGACCTCAAAATCCTGATCGACGGCATCCGGCGCGGGCGCGAAATCCTGGCGGCACCGGCCTTCAGGCCCTGGCTCGGCGAGGAGCGGCTGCCCGGCGCCGCGCGGCAATCGAACGCCGACATCGAGGCGTTCATCCGCGCCACCGCGGAGACCGAGTACCACCCGGTTGGCACGTGCAAGATGGGGAACGATCCCATGGCCGTGGTCGACGATCAGCTCCGTGTCCGCGGTATCGAGCGGTTGCGCGTCATCGACGCTTCGATCATGCCGATTCTCGTCAGCGGCAACACCAACGCGCCGACGATCATGATCGCGGAGAAGGGCGCGGAGATGGTGTTGAACGCGGGCTCGGGCGTCACCGCCGCATGAGAAATTTCAGCATCAGATCGGCGACCCGCCCGAACGGCGGACGCAGGAAGCGCGTCCCGCTGAAGCGGCTCTGCAGGAAAACACCTTTGCGATGCGAGAAGGTCTGGAAACCGAACTCGCCGTGATAGGCGCCGATCCCGGACGCGCCGATGCCGCCGAACGGAAGATTCTCCACCGCGAAATGAAATAGTGTCGCGTTGACCGAGGCGCCGCCCGAGATGGTCTTGCGTAAAACCTCGTCGCGGTTGCCCGTGTCGGCGCCGAAATAATAGAGCGCGAGCGGACGCGGGTGCCGGTTGACGTAAGTGATGGCCTCGTCGAGGCTACGGTAGGTCTTGATCGGCAGGACCGGTCCGAAAATTTCCTCGCGCATGACGGACAGGTCGTCGCCGGGCTCGATCACGAGCGTCGGCGGCAGCTTGCGCGCGTCCGACGGCAGCGCTTCGCGCCCCGGATTGATCTCGACGACGCGCGTGCCGCCCGCCTTGGCCTCCGCCACATATTGCGCGATGCGCCGATAGTGCCGTTCGTTGATGATCGAGGTGTAGTCGGGATTGCCCGCAAGCGTTGGATAGAATTTTTGTACCGCCTTGACCGTCAAGCCGATGAACTCGTCAAGCTGGCGCTCGGGCAACAATACGTAGTCGGGCGCGATGCAAGTCTGGCCGGCATTGAGCAGCTTGCCGTAGACGATGCTTTCGACTGCGGCCGGCAGCGCCGCGTCCTCTCCCAAGATGCACGGCGACTTGCCGCCGAGTTCGAGCGTCAGCGGCGTCAAATTCTCGGCCGCCGCCTGCATCACCAGCCGGCCCACCGCCGTTGAGCCGGTATAGAACAGATGGTCGAACGGAAGCCGCGAAAAATCGCCGCCCACCTTCGGTCCACCGACGATCGTCGCCACCTTATCGGGCGGAAACAGGCCGGCAAGAAATTCGGCGATAAAGGCCGACGTGCGCGGCGTCAGCTCCGAGGGCTTCAACATCGCGCGGTTGCCGGCCGCGAGCGCCGCGATAAGCGGCACGATCGCAAGATTGAACGGATAATTCCAGGGGCTGATGATGCCGACGACGCCGACCGGCTGATAGAGGATATGCGCGCCGGCCGGCATCAGCTCGAGGCCGACCGACACCTGCTTCGGCCGCATCCAGCCGGGAAGATGTTTTGTGGCATAGCGGATCGCCGCCTGCACCGGAAAGACCTCGGCGAGCTCGGTTTCGTAGCGCGAGCGATTGCCGAAATCCGCCGAGATCGCATCCGCGAGACGACTGACGTTGGGGCCGATCGCCTCGGCAAGCTTTGCCAGATCGGCGCGCCGTTCTTGCAGCGTAGGCGCTCCCGCACGCAGGAACGCCGCGCGCTGCGCGTCGAAGATCGCGCGCATTTCTGCGGGAGCGTCCGACATCGCGAGAAACGGTTCGCTCACAGTGTCGGCCGCGCGGGACGGTCCGGTTGCTGCCGCGGCGACAGAGGCGTCAGTGAGCGTCATGATTTGAGCTCCCGAGACTGCACAAGGGCGCGTCGAACTTACGCTAACGTCGAACCGTTCGCTCCGTTTGTCAATTTACCAGCGCCGCGCTCAGCGCCGCCGAAGGTAACGGCGGCGACGATCGCGTCGTCATTCTAGTTTCTTCCGTGGCTCCAGATTGCTTGCGGTTTGGCCGTGATGCTTGCGCAACTCGGTCTTCAACACCTTGCCGTAATTGTTCTTGGGCAGCGTCTCGAGAAAGACGTAGCCGCGCGGCCGTTTGAACCGCGCGATCGCATTGAGGCATAGCGCGTCCAATTCTGCCGCCGATACCGTTCGCTCCGGGCGCGCCACCACGCAGGCGATGACTTCCTCGCCCCAGTCCGGATGCGGGCGGCCGATTACCGAAACTTCGAACACGCTGGGATGGCGCAGCAACACTTCTTCGACCTCGCGCGGATAGATATTGCTGCCGCCGCTGATGATCAGATCCTTGGAACGGTCCTTGAGGGTGAGGAAACCTTCCTCATCGAACGCGCCCATGTCGCCGGTGTGCAGCCAGCCGCCGCGCAAGGTTTCGGCGCTCGCCGCCGGATCGCGCCAATAGCCGATCATCACCACCTCGCCACGGACCAGCACCTCGCCGATTTCGCCGATGGGCAGATCGCGATCCTCGGCATCGCCGACGCGCACTTCGACGTTGGCGCGGGGTAGCCCGACCGAGCCCATGATCTCGCGCCAGCGTGGCCGCGAGCGGTCGGCGTGAATCTCCTTCGACAGCGCGGTGATGGTCATGGGCACTTCGCCCTGACCGTAGATTTGCGCGAATTTCGGGCCCAGCAAATCCATGGCGCGGAGAAGCGTTTGCAGATGCATCGGGGCGCCGCCATAGATGATGGTGCGCAAGCCGCCATGATCGGCGGCGGCGAAGCCGGCATGATTGATCAAGCGGCTGACCATGGTCGGCGCGGCGAAAAAGCTGACATTGCCGTGGACCGAGAGGAGCGCGGCGATTTCCTCCGGATCGAAGCCGGCGCTTTCGGGAACGATGGTGTGGGCGCCCATGGCGACGAAGGGCAGGCCATAGCAGCCGGAGCCGTGCGACATTGGCGCGGCATGAAGAACGCAATCGCCGGCGCCGACCGGCTCGATTTCGGCGAAATAGGCGAGGCTTTGCGCCATCAGGATGCGATGCGTCAGCATCGCGCCCTTGGGGCGGCCGGTGGTGCCGCTGGTATAAAAGAGCCAGGCGAGATCGTCGGGGCGGCGCGGCACGACGTCGACGCCGTCGCCTTGATAAAGGTGCCGCCACTCGGCGCTGTCGGTCGCGATCGTGCGGCCATGCGGCGCGACGTCGTTGGCGCGGTCGGGACTCGCCAGAATGAGGGAGGCTTCCGCGTGTTCGACGATATAACTGAACTCGTCGGCATGGAGCTTGGCGTTCATCGGTACCGCGACCAGCCCGGCATGCCAGATCGCAAACAGCGCTTCGAGGAATTCCGGCCGATTGGTCATGGCGATCGCCACCCGGTCCTCGGGCCGGCATAGTGCGCGCAGATTGCCGGCGAGGACGCGCGAGCGCGCCGCCCATCGCCGATAGCTCGAATAGGTCGCGCCACCGAGCGAGATCGCCGGCCGGTCACCGGCGGCGCGCCCCCATTTCTCGACCCAGCCCGCGAGATTCATCGTGCGCGCCGCCGCCGCGTCCGATCATGCTCGATGCCGGAGGCGACGAAAGTGACGAGCCTCATCATTCCTCCCGGCAACGATCGCAGCTCGCCGCGATCCTGGTTATTGGTATTATTATATGATGGCATCCGCGGAATCAAAACAGCCGGAGTTTGGAGGAACCCATGAGACGCTTGATTCTCATAATTGTGACCTTGCTGACGACAGCCGCCGGTTGGTTTGCAGTAGTAACGACAGGACCCCATGCCATGAGCAAAGAGCCCCGCTTTCCGCAACTCGCGTTGGATCAACTCACCGACAAGCAAAAACCGCTCGCCGAGCAAATCTTGAAGGTTTCGAGCGTCGGTCTCGGCGGCCCGTACAATCCGCTGCTGCGCAGCCCGGTGCTTGGACAAAGAATGTTCGATCTCCTGCATTATCTGCGCTGGGAAACATCGGTGCCCTTGAAGCTCAATGAATTTGCGATCCTGATCATCGGGCGGCAGTGGCGCTCGCAGGTGGAGTGGCTCGCGCACGCGCCGCTCGCCATCAAGGCGGGACTGTCGCCGGACATCGTAGCCGAGCTCAAGGCCAACAAGCGGCCGTCGACCATGCCGCCCGAGGAGTCGGTCGTGTATGACTTCGTCACCGAGCTGACCACCAAGCACGTCGTCTCGGACGAGACCTTCAAGCGCGCGAAGGAGCTTCTCGGCGAGCAGCAGGTTGTCGATTTGACGGCGGTGGCCGGCACCTACGTTGCGGTGGCGATGATCCTGGCGATGAGCGAAGAGAGCGTCCCGCCTGGCAAGGAATTACCGTTCAAGACCGGCGAACCGTAATATCGGCGGGGTGGGGCACGTGCGGGGGAGGATGGTTCATTCCCGCGACGCTTGCGCCTCCCTCGCCCCGCGTGCGGGGAGAGGGTGGGGTGAGGGGGCCTCTCCGCTGGGCTCAGAACTGCGGCACTCAGACTCGCGGAGAGGCCCCCTCACCCTCGCTTCGCTCGACCTCTCCCCGCGCGGCGGGGAGAGGTGAAAAAAACAAATCCGTTCTCGCGACGCAGCCGCGCCCGAGTTATGCCAACGCCAACCACAAAATCGTCCCGCGGAGCAGGATCGCGTCACGCCTAAGGCGGCGGTGGAACCGGCTTTCGGCTCGATCATGCCCTGCGAACAAGTAGCCCGGATTGAGCGGCAGCGAAATCCGGGGACGATGGTCCGGCTCGGATGCCGCTCCCGGGTTTCGCTACGCTCAACCCGGGCTACGAAATAAAGGAAGCGGAACGCCGGCAGGCGCATTAGTCCAAACCTCCGCGCCATACGGGCGCGGCTCGCGCGAAGCGTCGCGCGCTCGCCTGTCGGCGTTCCACCACGGCACTTGCTGCAGCGA
>Ga0187856_1001882_pt1 | contig 16149 bp, 10 predicted proteins | sample June2016WEW_8_40_FD_132443 | JGI IMG/M metagenome (GOLD analysis project Ga0187856, IMG submission 132443) | Peatland microbial communities from SPRUCE experiment site at the Marcell Experimental Forest, Minnesota, USA - June2016WEW_8_40 | ecosystem: Environmental > Terrestrial > Soil > Wetlands...
AAGGCCGGCATTGGTCAGGGTTCGATTCTGGCCGATGGTCTCTGTCTGGAGATCGGGGGCATAATCGGCGAAGGGATTGGCGCTCGGATAGTAGTTGTATTGATCCCGCCGCACGAAGGCGCCCAAGGTAAACAGAGTTGTGGTACTGATCAAGTGGTTCCACGACGGGGCAATATTGAAGGTTTTGATCTGAGAGCGCTGGTCTGTGGGGCCAATGAGTGAGCCGTCGGGGCCGAGGCCGCCATTGTTTACCACTACGCCGGACCAAGCCGTGGCGTTCTGCTGATCGAAAGAATTGGGCGTCTGGAACCAGGAACGCGTGAATTGCAGATCGGTGTGGACGGAGTCCTTGGAAGAAACTTGCCAGTCTACGCGGTCGAAAACGTTCTCCTGATTCCCCTTGTCGTGCATTACGGTGAATTCCGGGGGGTCGAGGAAGCGGCCGCTATTCAGGCCATTCACGGCAATGAAATTGCCCCAATTCTTGCCGCCGTAGCCGAGATTAAAGCCCACATTGGCGGTACCAAAACTACCGTACGACGTAGTGACGCCGCCGTGAGGCATGGTAAGACCCTGCCCGGAGCGCGTGGTGACGTTGATGACCAGACTCGTCTTGTCGCCGTACTCCGCCGGCGGCGCACCGGAAATCACCTCCATCGACTCGATCGAATCCAGAGGAATCTGGTTGGAAAAGATCTTGCTCTGCTGATCGGTGATCGGTTGGCCATCAACCGAGAACGAGTTTTCGGCGTGATCGCCCATGCCGTGGAAAAGGCCGTTCGAGTCGGCAGCGACGCCTGGCGTGGCGAGCGTAACCAGCGAGCTCACCGAGGAGGAAGCGCTCTCCAAAGGAAGCTTGTTGAATAAGTCGCGGTCCACGTCGGTGTGAAATATGGGCGTCTTTTCCAGGAGGTCTTCCCCCGAGGCCTCCACCGTGACAGATTGGGAAGAGCCTGCAACCTGCAAGTTGATACTCAGACTCAACGGTACGACGGAGCGAACGTCGATGTCCTGGGCGTGGGGACTGAAACCGGTCCTGGTGATAGTGAGGTGATAGGGGTTGAAAGGTACGTTCGGGATCGTGAATTTACCTACGCTATCGGTGGTAGTCGTGCGGTCGAAATGGCTGACTGGATTGTGAATCTCAACGGTTGCGCCGGGAACCACCGCTCCCGAGGGATCAAGCACCGTGCCATTCACCGTCGTAGAACTACCGCCGGACTGCGCACTAGCGCCAATTAAACCGAGAGTCAGATAGAGCAATACTGAAAAAGCCGCAATCAGCGACCTCTTGCAAAAAGCCGGCATTAATCTTCTCCGGAATGGTTGCAGAATGGCCGGAGTAAGGCAGTAAGTAAAATTGCGGATAGGCGATATCCGCCCTTCCAGGAATAGCATGATTGCCCCCAAAGGATCGTTTAGATAAATCGTTCAGGTAAACGACTGCTGACCGCGGCGATGCAGCGACTACACCGCCGGAGGGGGAGGACGAATGGAGGCGGGCGATACGAACAGACGGGATTGAAGCTGGGGCTCGGATGATTCAGCAGGCGCAAAGATTAACGCGAGCACCGGCGCTGCGCTGACCTGTGCCGGCGCAGCCGCCGAATGGGCCGCGAGACACAGCGAGCAATGCGACTCGGACGCCGTGCCCGGATGAATATGTACGACCTCGGCGGTTGCGAAGACGGCGAACACCAATACGGCGAGCACCACCGCCCATTTCATGGCCGGTGTTCGATCGAATTGACGCTTCCGTTTCATGTCCTGTGAATGTGAGGGAGTCCCAAGCCGGCGAAAACAGCAATTGAAAAGTAACTCAATCCGCCAGCTTCGTCAATTAGAGCAGGCCGAGCGGCGAGCGGATGCCAAAGGTTAGCCAATCGGCTGAAAGACGAGACAGGCGGCCCGAAGAAACTACCCCACGTTAGCCCTAGTCACCCCAACGAGCCGAGCCTCGTCGGGGACCCCGACGTGGGCGGAACGTGGGGCGCCCGGCGACAAAAATCCCCACCCTAGCAAAAGAGGCTAGGATGGGGCACCCGCACCAAAATCCCCACCCCGCGCGGAAAATCACGGCGCAATGGTAGGGCATCCGAGATCGCTTTGATTCGGAACGGGTGGGCGCACCGGCGTTCGATTTAGTTCACCCGGGCCGTTACAATTAGATCAGCGCTGCCATAGCTCAAAGTGGACCTGAACCAGAAAATTCGCACTTTGCCTACCGATCCCGGCGTGTATCTCTACAAGAATGCCGAGGGCGAGGTCATATACGTCGGCAAGGCCAAGAACCTGCGGGCCAGGGTGCGCTCTTACTTTCTCGACGGCGCTATCGAGAACGCCAAGACCGGCAGTCTGCTGCGCGAGGCCGTGGATATCGAGTACATCGTCGTCGCCAACGAGGGCGAGGCGCTGGCGCTGGAAAACAACCTCATCAAGCAGAAGAAACCGCGTTACAACATTCTGCTGCGCGACGACAAGAGCTATCCCTACGTGAAGCTCACGGCCGCCGAGCGCTTCCCGCGCGTCTACGTGACGCGCCGGCTGAGGCGCGATGGTTCGGTTTATTACGGTCCATATTTTCCGGCGAACCTCGCCTACCGTATCGTAGACCTCATCCACCGGCACTTCCTGGTTCCGTCCTGCAAGGTCGATCTCACGCGCGACCACGCGCGTCCGTGCTTGCAGTACTACATTAAGCGGTGCCTGGGGCCGTGCGTGGCTGGTCTTACCACGCCGGAGGCATACGCCGAAGCGGTCAACGACGTGCGCATGTTCCTGGAAGGCCGTCAGTCCGACCTGTCACGGTCGCTGCGGGAGCGCATGCAAAGCGCCGCCGAGCAGCAGCAGTTTGAACTTGCGGCCAAGTATCGAGACCTGATCACCACCGTCGAGCAACTGCAGGAGAAGCAGCGCATGGCCGCCGCCGAGGGCGACGACGCCGACGTGCTCAACTTCCATTTCGAGAATCACATGCTGGCCGTCAACCTCTTCCACATGCGGGGTGGCAAGGCGCTCGACCGGCGCGAGTTCTTCTGGGAAGACCTCGGCGAATTGGAAGCGGCGACCGGCTTCGACACCGGGGAGTTCTTCAGCACGCTGCTCAAGCAACTCTACGTCGACCAGCAGTATGTGCCGCGCTTCATTTACACGCCCGTCGACTTTGAAGACCGCGAAGCGCTGGCCGAGTTACTCTCGGCGAAAACCGGGGCGCGCATCCACATCGAAGCGCCACGGCGCGGCGAGAAACGCTCCCTGATCGACCTGGTGGGCAACAATGCACGCCAGTCCTACGACCAGCGCTTCCGCGTACTCAAGCCGCGCACCGACGTGCTCAAGAGCGTTTTGCAGGAGGCGTTGAGCCTGGCCGAGCCGCCCGAGCGCATCGAGTGTTTCGATATCTCGCACATACAGGGCGCGGAAACCGTGGCGTCGATGGTCGTCTGGCAAGACGGCAAGATGCGCAACTCGGAGTATCGCAAATTCATCATCCGCAGCGTCGATGGGGTTGACGATTTTGCCGCCATGCGCGAGGTGGTGACGCGGCGTTACAAACGACTGTGCGAGGAAGAAAAGCCGCTGCCTTCGCTCATCCTTGTCGACGGCGGCATTGGGCAGTTGCACGCGGCGGCCGAGGCGCTGGAATCGCTCGGCCTGATCACGCAGCCGCTGGCTTCGATCGCCAAGCGCGAGGAGATCATTTACATCTATGGCCAGGAGAGCGAGCCGGTAGTGCTCGACCGCCATTCACCGGTACTGCACCTGGTGCAGCAGATTCGCGATGAGGCGCACCGCTTCGCGGTTACCTATCATCGCAAGCGCAGGCAAATACGCGACCGCGCGACGGAGTTGCGCGAGATTGAGGGCATCGGCGAGCAGACTACCCGCCGATTGCTGCAACACTTCGGCTCGGTGCGGGCCATCCAGCAGGCCGACGCTGCGGCGCTCAGCGCGGTCGTCAGCCGGCGTCAGGCGGAAGCCATCTTCGAGCACTTTCGCAAGTCACATGAGCAGGCGTAGAACGGCTTCCGCAGGCGGTTTTCAACCTCCACTTTAGTTGGATAACCAATCCTTATGGAGTCGTAAGAAATATAAATCGGCAACAATAAAAGCAGCTCTGGCGAACTACTCTGCATCTTTTATGGTTGGCGACAAAGAAAGTAGCTCTGGTTAGCCGGATCGCATCTTGTTCATTTTGTCGTCATGTTGTTGTCATCTCGACCCGCAGAGGTGGCAGGTTTCGAACCCAGGGAGGGCCAATGGCTGCCAAACCCGCAGGACTTAGCGGTTTTTGCCGTGGACGAACGCCAAACGGGATCATCGTTTCCACCTGTCTTCACTGCGGTAAAGTAGCCGGAAGCACATGCCCGGAGAACCTCCAGATGGCAGAGCAGGTTCACCGCTGTATTCCTCACTACAGAACCCAGCAGCGGCTGTCGGTAGTTTCTGGGCAGAACCACACTACCGGAACAGCGGAAGAGAACCAGCACTAATTCCTCAGACTAGTCGTGGTTGCGTGGAAACTACCCCACGTTAGCCAAATCACCCCAGCGAGCGATGCTCGTCGGAGACCCCGACTTTCACCCCAACAAACGCTAAAGACGGTGTTTGTTGGGGACCCCGACCGCGGGGCCAATGTGGGCAGCGTCACTGACTCGACCCCAGTACATCGAAATCAAAGTCCTACATCTGCCAAGCAGATGTGGGGCACCGTCCGGCGTCTTAACTACCCCACGTTAGCCAAAAACAGGCGGAACGTGGGGCACCCGACTTTGAATCCTATTCGATCACGCGGATAACGATTTTGCCGAAGGCTCCTTTGTCGAGATAAGCGAACGCTTCATTGACGGCGGCGAACGGGAGGCAGCGGTCGATGACAGGCCGCAGACCGTGTGTCTCGATGGCGCGGTTCATCTCTTCGAATGCCCGCCTGTGCCCCACGGCGATTCCCTGAACGCGCACCCGCTTGCGAATCAAGCTCAGAGCATTGACGTTAAACTCCACTCCTCCCAGGAAGCCGACGACAGCGACATGCCCGTCGATGGCGAGGGCGTTGAGCGAGCGCTTAAAGGTTTCGCCGCCGCCGACTTCGATGACGTGATTGACACCGCGTCCGCCGGTCAGTTCCAGCACGGTCTTATCCCAGTCCGGCGTAGTGCGGTAGTTGACGGTATCGGTGGCGCCCAATTGCTTCGCCTTCGCCAACTTCTCGTTACTGCTCGAGGTGACGATAACCCGCGCGCCGGCCATGGCGGCAAATTGCACGGCAAACAGCGATACTCCGCCGGTTCCTTGCACCAGTACCGATTCGCCCGGCTTGAGCCGGCCGTCTTCCATCAGCGCGAACCAGGCGGTGAGCCCGGCGATGGGTAAGGTTGCCGCTTCCTCGTAGCTGAGGTGGCTGGGCGCTTTCACCACCGCCTCCTGCGGCCATACGACATATTCGGCAAGCACACCCGGCAGGGGACCGCCCAAGCAGAGAGCGATCTCGGCGGGTCCGGGCGTACCGTCGATCCAGCGCAGGCGGAATTGGCCGACGACGCGATCGCCGACAGCCGCCCGGGTGACGCCATCGCCCACGGCGGCGACTTCGCCAGAGGCATCCGACGCCGGCACGAACGGCAATTGCAGAGTGGGCATGTAGATGCCCTCGACGAGCAATTTGTCGCGGTAGTTGAGCGAAACCGCATACACGCGCACCAACACTTCTCCCGGTCCCGGCACGGGGATGGGACGCTCAACCAGGCGCAAGTTCTTCTCCTGTCCGAACTTCACTAATTCCCAAGCTTTCATGAAAGTCTCTCCATGCGCGCCAATTCGGCGGTGCGGAAATGTTACCAGTTGACGAGGTGAAAGCTGAATTCCGCGGCGCGGCTCCGCCGATTCGTCTTGAACTCTGGTGTGAACTGCTCAATACTTTGAGGGACACAAAATCACATTCAGAGTGCGGCAGGCAACGCGCACTCGTGCGCGCGCAGGACGGAGGAAACCGATGTCAACAGCCGCTGTCAGCCAGCAGGTTGCCGCTCCCAACCGATTTGACGTGATCCGCCACAGAATAGGAGTTCCTCTCGCCATCGTGCTGACCGCGGCGATCTGGTTTATGGCCAGGCCACAGGGTTTGTCGGCCGAAGGACAAAGGGCGCTGGCCCTGTTCGCGGGTATTTTCGTCCTGTACCTGACCGAGGCGCTTCCGTTGGCGGTCACCAGCCTGTTGGTAGTGCCGGCGGCTGTGTTGATGCACATCACGAACGTTGGCGGCGCCTTGAATGGGTTTGCTTCACCGTCGGCGTACTTGATTCTGGGCGCTTTCATCCTGGCCACGGGGATGGTTAAAACCAAGCTCGCGGAACGAATCACCTACATGATTCTTTCCAGGACGGGTTCCTCGCCGGCGAGAATCACGCTTGGGGTCACGCTTGCCAATATCGTCCTGGCCTTCCTGGTTCCATCGACGACGGCGCGCACGGCAATTCTGCTTCCCATGTGCGTCAGCATCATCAGCCTCTTCGGCTCCGAGGAGCGGTCGAAATTCTCCACCGGCCTGCTGTTGATCCTGGCGTTCACGAATTCCACGATCAGCGCCGGCATCCTGACGGCCACGGTTCCCAACCCGGTTACCATCGAATTCCTCGCCAAGGCCGGCAAAGTGGTTACCTACGCGGATTTTCTGCTCTACGGTTTTCCGCCCGCCCTGCTGATGACCTTCTTCACCTGGTGGTTCGTGCAGCGTGTGTACAGGCCCGAGAAGAACACCGCGCCCGGCGGACTCGACCGCGTCATCAAAGAACGGCTTGCCGCGATGGGCAAGACGACTTCGGCTGAATGGCGGGCGCTGGCGATCTTCCTGTTCATTACCTTCCTATGGGCGACGGCGAACGTCACCAAGCTCGATACCACGGTGGTTTGCCTGCTCGGGGACGTTCTGCTGTTTGTGCCGAAATTCGGGGTCATCAGTTGGAGCGATGCCAATAAGGGCGTCTCCTGGCAGGTTGTGCTGATTGCGGGCGGCGGCATATCGCTGGGCGAAATGCTGATGAAGACCGGTGCGGCCAAATGGCTGGCTACCTCGATCCTCAAAGCGCTCGGACTACAGGGGGCATCGGTTCTGGTCGTGTTGGTGGTGGTCATGCTGATCGTGCAATACATGCACCTGTTCTTCTCGACCACGGTTGCCATGGCGACGGCTCTGCTTCCCATCGTGCTGTCGATGGGTGAAGCGGCGCACATGAACCCGCTGGTGCTTGCTCTGCCGGCGGGAATGATTATCGGCGGCTATCCGCTGCTGATGTTCTACAACACCTTGCCCAACATCGTCATTTACGGCACCGGCAAGCTGCGGGTGGAGGATTTCCCGAGGGTCGGCGTCGTTCTGTGCACGGTCGCTTGTATTGTTTACACGATTTGCGCGGCGACCTACTGGCGCTGGCTGGGAATGTTCTAGCAGGCTGCGGAAAAAGTCGTAGCAGTGTCATCCTGAGGTCGCGCCGGTTTTGCGCGACCGAAGGAGCTGCTTTATTTTCAGCACGCGCAGACAGCAGATCCTTCGCTGCGCTCAGGATGACACCTCGGAGAACAGTTTTTCAGCAGCCTGCGCTGGAGCGGTGAAGTAATGTGTATCCGGACGGGCCGTTCAGCCCTGCTTTTCCGCTGTTGCCAGAATCGCCTTCAGCGACTCGGTGATGCGAGCGAAGGCGTCGGCGGCCTGGCAAAGCAAATTCAAGGTCTCCTGGTCGTCGGGGTGGCGCCGCTGCAACAAATAGAGAGTACTGCTCAGGATCATCAGCGGGTTATTGATTTCGTGGGCGATAATGTTGACCAGCCGCGTCTTGGCTTGTAGTTCGCGGTTGCGCTGTTCGATCTCGTCCAGCCGTCGCTGATCGGTGAGATTGACGACGAAAGCCGCCCACTGCAACGGTTCACTTTGCATGCGGGTGGCGCCGACATGGCACGGCAGCCGCGAGCCGTCGCGTCGCAGATACTCTTTCTCGAAAGGGGCGCAGACGCCGAAGCTGCGCAGTTCTTCCTGGGCGCGCTCACTCAGGTCAATCTGTTCGGGCGGGGTTATGTCGCGCCAGCGCAGTTCTCCCGCCTCCAACTCGGCGCGGCTGTAGCCGATCATTTGCAGAAAAGCGTCATTTGCGTCGAGGACTCGCTCATCGCTGGCGATGATCACTCCGAGATGATCGGAGTTATGCAACAGCGACAAGGATTCCAGCACGCTGTGTTTGATTCCGCGTTTTGTTGCCGTGCCCACGTGAATTTCTCTCAATAAGATTGTTGCCCGGAGAACCGCGACTGGTCAAATTCAGCAGCTTACCTCATGGTGTCGCGGGTTCAGTCGGCGGGGACGGTCTCGGCGACCAGCTCCGTTGCCGGGACCTTGGGCTGCGCCGGGACAACGCGAGGACTTTCGAAACGGCGCTTGAGCCGCAGGATCGGTTTTTCAAAGCCAAACCAAAGCAGGGCTGCGAAGCCGAGGGACAAAACAATTCGCACGACCACCACCGCAAGATTTCCCCAGGCTCCGTACCGCAGCATTCGCAGTTCGAAACTGCCGATTGCGACGAAAACCAGAATGTGCGTCATGTACAGTCCGTAGCTGACAGTGCCGATTGACTTGAGCGGCCAGGCGCAAAGTACACGGGCGTAAAGGCCGGACCCGGGTTCGGAGACAATGGCCGCAATCAGCATGCCGCCGAAGCCGAGCGCCAGGAAGGTATCGGCAAATGCGGTACCGCGATACAACATGAGCCCCACGCCGAAGAGGCCAAGCGCAATTCCGGCCAGGCCCAGCTTTCGCCATACGGGCTTGCTGAAAGCGTCCATTCTGAGCAACACCGCGATCAGCGAACCGATGGCGAGGCCGTCAAGATGAATCAGCGTGTGGGTTGGCGTGAGCAACCCGGTATTGCAGGCTCGAATTACCGGCGAGGCCACAAATACCGCGGTCAGAACGATGGCCAGATGACGCAGAGATAGACGGCGTCCGACCGGCGCCCATGCCAGATAGAACTGCTCCTCGATGGCCAGGCTCCAAGTCGGCCCGATCGCCCCCGGCAGCGCGAGCGCAAACAGATTTTGCACAAAGAGCGCGTAGTAGAGCCAAGGCGCGGTCGAGGTGATCTGCCAGGCGTGCTGCGGATTGTGCTCCAGCAGGCAGGGCACCAGGATGTAATTCAGCAGCAGCAGCAGGACGTAAACCGGCCAGATGCGCAGGGCGCGCCGGGCATAAAAGTTACGGAAGAAATGAGCATCTTCGCGGCCCTCGATGATGATGCCGGTGATGAGGAATCCGGAGAGGACGAAAAACAGATTCACTCCCGCCCAGCCGTACTCGGCGAAACGGCTCAGCAACCCGTCGCCGAGTTTGGTGTGACAGTGATAAAAAATGACCAGCGAAACGGCAATGCCGCGCAGCCCATCGAGGGCGGGAATGTATTGCGGCAGCCACTGCGGGCGGCTCAACCGGCCACCTCATCGCGCCAGTTGCGGGGTTTCGGGCGAGCCCCGCTCGCGGGGGTGATTGAGCGCAGGGGAACGCACGGTATGCGCTCGCAACCGAAAACATGGCGGACACGCGCCGCCAGGGTCGCGCCGGGACAGCTCAACGCGAGATGCCCTCTGCCGGTGAACTGGCTGTTGCGTAGAGCTTCTTCGGCATGCGGCCGGCAAGGTAGCCGAGCCTGCCGGCAATGATGCCGCACTTCATGGCCTCGGCCATCAGGATCGGGTCTTTTGCCGCCGCAATTCCGGTGTTCATCAGCACGGCATCGAAGCCGAGTTCCATCGCCAGGGTCGCGTCGGAAGGAATTCCGACACCCGCGTCCACAATCAAGGGGACGGACGTGATCATCTCCCGCAAGATCCGCAAATTGGCGACATTCTGAATGCCGAGCCCGCTGCCGATGGGCGCCCCAAGCGGCATCACGCTGCTGGCGCCGGCATCCAGCAGCCGCAGCGCAACCACCGGGTCATCCGAGGTATAAGGCAGAACCGTGAAGCCTTCCTTGACCAATACCCTGGTAGCCTCGATGGTAGCGGCGACATCCGGATACAGTGTCTTCTGATCGCCGATGACTTCGATTTTCACCCAGTCGGAAAGCCCGACTTCGCGTCCCAGGCGCGCCGTGCGGATGGCGTCGTCGGCGGTGTAGCAGCCCGCCGTGTTCGGCAGCAGAAAGTATTTCTTGGGGTCGATGAAGTCGAGCAGCGATTCCTTCGAGCGGTCAAGATTGACGCGGCGGACAGCGACCGTGACCATCTCGGCGCCGCTGGCCTCCAGGGCCTTCGCGGTCTCTTCGCCGGACTTGTATTTTCCCGTACCCACAATCAAGCGGGAACGAAACGCTCTGCCAGCAATGACAAGTGAATCCATACCATTATTGTAAGACCTCGCACCGGGAATGGTGTAAACCTCGTCACATCTGGTTGTGACGTGCAAGGAAAGCCTTGTCTCTGGCGGGAACTGCCTTCAATCTTTGTGGGATACATGCGGAGGCAGCCGCCTCTTCGAACCCACATTAGCAACTGCGGCAAAGGCGAGCCACCCGACGAATCCCCTCAGGGGCTAAAGCCAGCATTCTTATTGGCGCTCTGGACGGCGCTGAAGCCGCGCCCCTTCAAAGAACTGTTTATGAAACATGCCCCAGGATGGGGCACCCATCGAACTTCGCTCTTGCTAGGCGGCCTCACGGGCTTCCAGCAGCGCCGGTTCGGCGTAGAGCAGTTCGATCTGCGTGCGGTAGCGGGCTTCCAACTCGCGCCGGCGCAGCTTGAGCGTGGGAGTCATGGTGCCGTCGGCGATGGTGGGCTGCTCGGGAAGCAGCAGGAACTTCTTAATCTGCTCAAAGCGGGCCAAGTCCCGGTTCAAGCCGCCGATAATGTCCTCGTAAAGGGCGTGGACTTTTGCGTCCGCCACCAGCTCTTCACGCGAGTTGAAGGCGACTCCATGCTGCTTTGCCCACTCTTCCAGGGTGGGGAAGTCCGGTACGATGAGCGCGGCCGGGAAGCGCCGCCGGTCGCCAATCAGAGCGGCTTCGCTGACCAGCGGATTGCTCTTCAGGCGATTCTCGATGGGCTGCGGGGCGATGAACTTGCCGCCCGAGGTTTTGATCAGGTTCTTCTTGCGATCGGTGACCGACAGGAAGCCATCTTCATCCAGCGAGCCGATGTCGCCGGTCTTGAACCATTCTCCGGCAAATGCGTTTTGCGTCTCCTCAGGCAGGTGCCAGTAACCCTGGAACACCGAGGGAGCGCGCACGATGATTTCGCCGTCATCGGCAACTCTCACTTCCACGCCGTTGAGCGGTTTGCCGACGGTTCCGGGCCGGAACGACTGCGGCGTGTTGACGGCGACGACCGGCGAAGTTTCGGTTAGTCCGTAGCCCTCCATGACGGGCAGCCCGATGCCGGCAAACCACTCCGCCAGCTCGATTCCGAGCGGGGCTCCGCCGGAGATGATGGTTCGCACGCGTCCTCCCATGCCCTTTCGAACCTTGGAGAAGACCAGCCTGTCGGCAATGTGCCAGGCGACGGAGCGCGGAGTGCGTCCGGCAACGGTTTCGGGCAGGTGGCGCCTGGCCACGGTCATCGCCCAATCATAGAGCTTGCGTCGCGGACCGCTACCCACACGGAGCTGCACCTGGTTGTGAATCTTTTCCAGGACGCGCGGCACCGCAACTAAAACCGTCGGACGAACCTGCTGTAGCGCTCGCGGCATATCTTCAAGGCGGGAGCAATATGCGACGGTCACGCCGCGGTACATCAAAGCCGTGTCGCAATGGCGGGCGGTGATGTGCGACAGCGGCAGGAACGAGACTACCGAATCGTTGCCGCTGATCTCGAAGTGCTCGAGAGAAACGGCGATATTCGAAGCCAGGTTGCGATGCGACAGCATAACGCCCTTGGGCGTTCCCGTGGTTCCCGAGGTGTAAATGAGGGTGGCCAACTGGGTGGGAGCGATTTGCCGTCCGCGGCGGTCGAATTCCAGGTCGCGTCTCTCCGGACCCCGCTTCATGATCACTTGCATCTGGCCGGCTTCCGCGGGCAAAATGCCGCCGGGCTCGTCCATCAGCACGAGGTGCTCGACGCGCGTCTCGGAGAGCAGCGGGAGAACCTTGTGCAGTTGCGCCGCGGACGAGACGAAAAGAACCCGCGTCTCCGAATCCCGCAGAATGTAGGCGCATTGATCGGCGGTCTGAGTCGGGTAGATCGGCACCACCACCGCGCCCGTCATCATGGCCGCGAAATCCGCTATCGCCCACTCAGGGCGGTTCTCGGCGAGGATGGCCACGCGATCGCCCGGCGCCAACCCGCGGGCTCGAAGCCAGGCAGCGACGGCTGCCACGCGCCGGTACAGCTCCCGAGAGGAGAGTGGCAGCCAAACTCCACGCTGTTCATAGAGGATTGCACGGGGAGCGTTGCGATCGACGATGGTGAAAAATATGTCGGCGAGAGTGGCGGGTGTTGGGATTGGGAACATGGTCTGGGGCCCCGGACATCGCCGCCATTGCCGACGGCTAAGTGCCTGACATGATGAGATGACAGTTGCCGGAATTTGGCAGCTCTGCCGAGCAGATATTTAGGGCAGTGCTCAACGCCGCGCAATAGGCGCTGCCATCCACGCTCGATCCGCAGTGGCGATGCTGGTGGAAGTGACAGTTGGCCGATATTAGGAGTATGCTGCCGTGCGAGGTGTTACATATGAGAGCCTTGCGAATCAGTGTTGCGGTTGTAGTGTTCATCGCTCTGGTTAGCTTGGCGCAAGCGCAACAGGCTGCTCAGGCCGCGTTACCGACGCCGTCTGTCAAAGTCGGAGAGATGGCGCCCGATTTCACTCTGAAAGATCAGAATGGGAAGATGATTTCTCTGCATGACTTCAAGGGGAAGCAGAACGTGGCTCTGGCGTTTTACGTCTTTGCGTTTTCGCCGAATTGAACCAAGGAAGCGCAGAGCTTCCAGCAGAATTTGCAGAAGCTGGGAGTTTCCAACACCCAGGTCCTGGGTGTCACCATGGATGGATTTTTTGCCAATAAAGCCTGGACGGATCAACTGGGCACCAACTTCCCAATGCTGAGCGACATAGGTGGCGAGACCACCCGGCGCTATGGCATCTTCAACCCGCAGACCAAGGCTGCGCGGCGGGCAACATTCCTCATCGACAAAAGCGGAAAGATTCTCGAGATTATGCTCGACCAAGATGCGCTGGACCCGGCCAACGCGGTTGCCGCTTGCGAACGGCACAAGTTGAAAGAATAGTAAGGTTTCGCAAAGGAAGGGCCTGTCGCCAGGCCCTTTTAATTTGCTTCCACGCCTGAGAGGCCGCTGAAAAACAGGTTGCAGGTGAAGCGAGCCCACAAGTTCTTGCGCAAGGGAACTTGAGGTGCCTACATCAAGCGCCTCGCTCGATGCTTCGGCGCGTTTTTCCGCAGCCTGGCTGATCCGCGCGAGGTGGAACCGCCGCTCGATGCAGGGATGCATTACACTATCGTGCTCAGGAGCACTCCCATGCAAACGTCACTCACTCGGCTCACTCTGGCCGAGGCTGCCGAACAGGTGAAACGGCGGGAGATTTCGCCCGTCGAACTGACGAAGGCTTGCCTGTCGCTAATCGAGCAGTACAACCCGGTTCTCAACGCTTTTATTACGGTTACCGCCGAAAGCGCGCTGAGCGAAGCCGCCGAAGCCGAACGCGAGATCCAGAGCGGCCACTGGCGCGGCCCGCTGCATGGCATTCCGGTGGGGCTGAAAGATATTATCGACCAGAAGGATGTGCCCACCACGGCCGGCAGCGCGGTGCTGAAGGATACCGTTGCCGTCGAAGATGCGGAAGTGACGCGCAGACTCAGGGAAGCCGGCGCCGTGCTGATCGGCAAGCTTAACCTGCACGAGTTTGCCTACGGAGGCAGCGGGATCATTAGTTATTTCGGTGCCGTGCGCAACCCCTGGGATACGACGCGAATCACCGGCGGGTCGTCTTCGGGGGCGGCGGCGGCGGTCGCCACCGGCATGTGCTTCGCAGCGATCGGTACCGATACGGCAGGGTCGATTCGGCTGCCGGCGGCGTTCTGCGGGATTGTCGGGTTGAAACCGAGTTTCGGGCTGGTGAGCCGGCGCGGGGTGTTCCCGCTGTCGCTGTCGTTCGATCATGTCGGCCCGATGACGCGCACGGTGGAGGATGCGGCGATCGTGCTGGATGCCATCGCGGGTTACGATCCGGCAGATCCCGGCAGCCGCCAGTCCTCCAATTCCAGCTATCGGGAAGCGATACATCGCAGTACGACCGACCTCCGTGTGGGCATCGCAACCGAACATTTCTGCGAGGGCACCGAGCCGAAGATCGAATCGGAGCTGCGCATCGGGGTGGCTCGCATCACCGCTCCCCGTACCTCGTCGATTTGCGACATCAAGGTTCCGATTGACGAAGATCGGACGGTCCACCTCTACGAGGCGTATCAGTATCACGAGCAGTTCCTTGCGGAATACCGCGACCAGTATGATCCGCAGACGTTGCAGCGCATTCTCCAGGGCAAGGACATTACCGAGGAGCAATACCGCGCAGCGAGGTGCAGTCTGGATGCATTGCGCCGCCGGAGCGCCGAGGTTCTCCGCGACGTAGACATACTGATTACGCCCACCGTCCCGATCTCGCCGCCGACGATTGCGGAGCTGCAGTCGGGGCTGCCGGAGTTGCGGAAGCGCGAGTTGGTCATGCTGCGCAACACGCGCCCGTTCAACGTGCTGGGGCTGCCGTCCATTACCGTGCCGTGCGGATTCACCACCGACGGCATGCCGGTGGGCATGCAGATCAGCGCGGCTCCGGGCGCAGATCGGAAGGTGCTGGCGATTGCGCACCAGTTCGAGCAGCGCACCGAATGGCACCGCCGCGTACCGCGCGTGCTGGAATCGTAGCGCTCGGTGCAGAGGGTGGGTCAATTGCGGATGCGCAGTTCAAGAAACTACCCCACGTTAGCCCCAGTCACCCCAACGAGCCGAGCCTCGTCGGGGACCCCGACGCGGGCGAACGAGGGGCACCCGGCCGTCCCATCAGATCGCATGTCATCCTGAGCGAGCCGGGGTCCCCGGCGAAGGCCGCTTTTGCCATCGCTGGGGTGGGGAAGCGAAGGATCCATGTATTACAAACCAAATACATAGATTCTTCGTTCGCTGCGCTCGCTCAGAATGACACTTCAAAGGACTATTGCGCGAACTTCCGGGACGCGATCCTATGCCGCTCGCGATAGACTTACTGATACCCCCGGCGGGCGCGTCCTGCGAGTGTCGTGAGCTCTTGCTATGAAAAGAACTTTGCTGCTGTTCGCCTCGATGGTGGCGCTGAGCGCGTGGTGTGCGGCGCAAGCGCCCGGGACGGCTCTTTCACCCTCCAATCACCCCAGCGAGCCGGGCTCGCCGGGGACCCCGACCGCCACGCAAAAGGAGACTCCATTGCAGGCGTTGCCCTACACGTCCGGTCTCGACGCCAATGCCATGGATCGTTCGGTGGACCCTTGCGTGGATTTCTACACCTATTCATGCGGCGGGTGGAGGAAGAAGAACCCGATTCCACCTGACCAGTCGTCGTGGAGCGTCTACGGCAAGCTGACCGACGAGAACCAGCGCTTTCTTTGGGGGGTTCTGGAAGACGCCGCGCGTCCGTCGGCGAAGCGTGACGCAGTTCAGCAGAAGATCGGAGATTTTTTTTCTTCCTGCATGGACGAAGCGGCCATTGAAAAGGCCGGTGCCGCGCCTCTGGAGCCCGCGTTGCGGGAGCTGGCCGGCATCAAGGAGGTGAACGGCCTTGCGCCCTGGGTCGCCAGTCAGCACCTGGTAAGCTTTGGTTACAGCAGCATGATGTTCGGCTTCGGCTCCTCGCAGGATCTGGCGGATTCGACGCAGGTGATTGCGTTTGCCAGTGCCGGAGGGCTCGGGCTTCCCGACCGCGACTACTACCTGAAGACCGATGCGCGGATGGAAGAGACCCGCAAGCGCTACGTGGCGCACGTTCAGCAGATGTTCGAATTGCTGGGCGACCCTGCGGCGCAGGCCGCGCCGCAGGCACAAACGGTGATGCGGATCGAAACCGCGATGGCTAAGGCCTCGCTGAGCCGCGTCGACCTCCGCGATCCTTACAAAATTTTCCACAAGGTG
>Ga0187856_1001884_pt1 | contig 16143 bp, 14 predicted proteins | sample June2016WEW_8_40_FD_132443 | JGI IMG/M metagenome (GOLD analysis project Ga0187856, IMG submission 132443) | Peatland microbial communities from SPRUCE experiment site at the Marcell Experimental Forest, Minnesota, USA - June2016WEW_8_40 | ecosystem: Environmental > Terrestrial > Soil > Wetlands...
CTTGTCGCCTCGACACCGATACTCCACTGGCTCGGGAGTCGGGGTGGCGTGACCGCATCGCTCCTGGTCGTCGCCGCGGCGATGGCTGTCATGGGCGTAGCCATAACCCTGCGATCGGTTCCCCTGGTCAGCTTTGCCTTCCTGGTCATAGGTTTTGGGATCGGCACCCTCGACGTGCTGATCAACGTGGAGGGGTCGGCGATCGAACGGGCTGCCGGCCGCACCCTCATGCCCCTGATGCACGGGGCGTGGTCGATCGGTGCCGCAGTGGGGTCGGGAATCGGTGCGGCGTGCGCGGCGCTCGGGGTCACTCCCTCAGAGCAGTTCATCGGCGAAGCGGTCATCATCGGGGCGGTCGCCCTTGCCATGGCCCCGGCCATCCCCACCGGGGATCGCACGCAAGACGCCCTGCCCACCGAGACGCGCCTCGCCAATGTGCGCCAATGGCTGCGTGGCTGGACGGATTGGCGCCTCCTGCTGATCGGCGTTGTCATGCTCGGTGTCGAGCTCGGTGAGGGGTCCGCGAACAACTGGCTCACCCTGGCTGTCCACAACGACCATGGCCAAACCGCCGCCATCGCCGCGCTCTTCTTCACCACGTTCGCTACCGGCGAAGCTCTTGCTCGGATCTTCGGTGGCCCGGTCGTCGACTGGCTCGGGCGCGTCCACACCATCCGGTACACCACCGCTCTCGGCGTACTGGGCGTGGTGCTCTTTATCCTTGGTGGCAACTGGTGGACCGTCCTTGTCGGTGTCCTGTTCTGGGCGGTCGGGGTCTCAATGGGCTTTCCCCTTGGCATGTCCGCTGCCGCCGAGAGCGGACCGGACCCGGTTGCCCGCGTCAGTGTCGTTGCCTCCATCGGCTATTTCGCCAGCCTCGCCGGGCCACCAGCCATTGGCTTGCTCGCCGAAGCCGCCGGTCTCCTCAACGCCATGTGGCTCGTCGTCGCGCTCTTCCTCGCCGCGTTCGCCGCCGCCGGCTCACTCCGGCAGCCCGCGACACCTTCTGGTGTCACGGAGTAGACACCGAAGTTGTCTTACCGTGCCCGACTGCGAGCCCAACCAGTTGGTTTCGCGTTCTCCTGCCAACAGACAGGGCCATAGCTGCTTCTTCTGCCGCACCGCTGCTGCAGAAGTTGCGACTGCTGTTAGGGATTCATCTGGCGTCCGGTGCCGCGTAAGGCCTCGGCGCGTCGGCCTCTGGTCGCTTGCCAGTACTACCGAACCTCGCACAACGGGTGCTGCTGGCCGCGACGAATCTTGTCTCTCGAGTCCTCCGTCAGGACGGTCAGGTTGCAGCGCGGCTCGAGGGTACTGCGATCCGCTCGAGATCGGAGAACCCGTACCAGGTCTGGGTGTCAAAGTCGAGCAGCTTGCAGGTCTTGAAGATCTCGTGGACGCTGGACCAGCGAAGCCGGTACTCGACGATGTCGGCGCCGAAGCCCGCCGCTTTGAGGTCCGCGTACGCCTCCTTCAAGCGATAAAAGGGGATGCGTGTGTCGATGTGGTGTGGCGTGTGCACCGAGATGTTGTGGGTCAAGGCTTCGTAGATCGGGCCACCGCGGACCACGGTGCTGCACGCCACCTGCGCCACCGTGGCATTCCAGCGCTGGCGGTCATTGAAGAAGGGCCTGCGCGGATGAGTGTGGTGGAGATAGATGATCAGGGCTATCGCGTAGTTGAAGACGACCCACGGCACCACGATGGCAGCGACAGTGGCCGTCCACCCCCTGCCGACTATCCAGGCGAGCGTCCCCCCTCCGATCGCGAACACGGTCGTGATCAACTTCGAGATCCCGAAGTGATACCTGTCGCGGAGGTTCTTGTCACCGTGGAAACGAACCATGCCTGCCCACCAGACCCGCAAGAAGTAATGAAGACCACACCCGGGCAGGGACCGCTCGATGCGATATACGAGCCGAGCCGGACGTGAGGCCGTGGAGTATTCACCGGGTGTCCACGGCCGCCAGATCCAATCGACCGGACTGAGAGAAGTGAAGCCGTGGTGCACCCTGTTGTGCCCGTACGACCACAGCCCGTACATCTGCATCGAGGGCAGCATGGCGAGCGTGCCGAGGACCTCGGCCTTGCGAGTCAGGTCGAAGAGCGCGCCGTGGGCGGCATCGTGTGCCCAGACGAAAAGTGAGGCGGTCATGACGCCGGCGAGAACCCCGAACACGAGCCTGATGGCTAACAGATGCACGATCAGCGCCCCGGAGATGAAAGCGAAATAGAGCACCGTGTCGAAAGCCAGCCAGCCGTAGGCAAGTCTGGCGGAACGCTGGTGGACAATCGGGGAGAATGCCGCCCTCACGGTTCCGAGCTTCACTTGTCCAAGTTGGGGATCGTGAGCCTCCACGCGGACGCCTACGCGCAAAGAGGCCTCTTCAACTGCGACCATTGATGGACGGTATCAGGTCAGGCGTATCCACGTTGTGAGCGATGAGCGTATGAGAACGGGCTTGCTACCAGGGGCTGTGACGTGCTGTGAGAGGGGCATGCGGGGACGACGCCGACCCGCCGACGTCGCCTTCGACGCCCTGTCTTTCGGCCGTGCCAAGATGGGATCGTGACCAGGAGACCGCAACATGAGTCACGAGGACGGGCTCATGGGGGAGGTGCACGGTATCGCACAGCGCTCCGGGCTGCCGGCGACGAGGTCACCGAAGGAGAACCGCGATTCCTCGGCATCGACGAGGGCGCCCGGCAGGTTTCGCCGCTCCGGGGTAGCGGCGTGGTCTGGAGGTTCCAGTGAGCTGGTTTGAATGCGTACCTAACTTCTCCGAGGGCCGGGACGAGACGAAGATCGCCAGCATCGTGGCCGAGGCGCAGGGCATACCGGGGGTGACGCTGCTGGACGTCGAAGAGAACGCGGACCACAACCGCTGCGTGGTCACCCTCGTCGGCGAGGGGCCGCCGCTCGTGGAGGCGGTGCTGCGGATGATGCGACTGGCCACGTCGCTCATCGACCTCACGAGCCACAAGGGCGAACATCCACGGATGGGCGCCACCGACGTGGTCCCCTTCGTGCCGCTCGGCGAAGCCACGACCGAGGAGGCGATCAACCTCGCCGTCGCCCTCGGCACCCGGGTCTGGGAGGAGTTGCACATCCCGGTCTACCTCTACGGCCAGGCCGCCCGGGTGGCGGAGCGCCAGGATCTGGCGAAGGTACGCGCCGGACAGTTCGAAGCCATCCGCGACGCCATCGGGACTGATCCCGCCCGTCACCCGGACATCGGCGAGCCGCGTGTGCATCCGACCGCTGGCGCGGTGGCGATCGGTGCCCGGCCGGTGCTCATCGCGTACAACGCCTACCTCACAACTGCCGACGTCGCGGTCGCAAAGCGCGTGGCCCGCGCCGTTCGCGGCCGCGACGGCGGCCTGGCTGAGGTCAAGGCGCTGGGCTTCGAGATCCATGAGCGCCAGCGCGCGCAGGTTTCCATGAACCTGACGGACTATCGGCGCACTCCGATCCACCGCGCCGTCGAGGCCGTGAGGCGCGAGGCTGCTCGCTTTGGGGTGGGAGTGGAGGAGACCGAAGTCGTTGGTCTTGTGCCCGAGGACGCCCTCTTCGACGCCGCTGAGTATTACCTGCAGCTCAACAGCTTCGACCGGAGCACGGTCCTCGAGCGCAAGGTGCGGGGCGTGCAGTCGTCGGGGGAGTCCCTTTCCGATTTCACTGCCCGGCTCGCCGCGCGCATCCCGACCCCGGGAGGCGGGAGCGCGGCCGCCGCCGCCGGCGCAATGGGAGCTGCTCTCGGCGAGATGGTGGTCGCCTACTCGGTCGGCAAAGACGACGCGAGCTTGGACGAGGTCCGGGAACGGTTCGCCGCGGCCCGGGGCCGCTTCATCGGCTTGGTCGAACAGGATGCGCAGGCTTACGCCGACACGGTCACGGCGCGTCGGGCGACCAAAGCCGAGCCCGGGCCGGAGGCGGAACAGGCCTGGACGGCTGCCATCTGGCACGCCGCCGATGTGCCGCTCGACACGGCGCGTCTCGCCTGGACCTGCGCCGGGGAGCTCCGGCAACTGGCCGACCGGGTGCGGCCGATGATGAAGAGCGACTGGACTACTGCGCTCGCCCTTTTGAATGCGGCGCGGGAGGGCGCGATCGCAAACGTGACGATAAACGCCGACGACCTGCGCGAACGCGGGGCCGACATAACCGACCTCGAGGCCGCGATCCACCAACTCGGCTAGATGGACCGTGGGATGAAAGCTCGGCAGTGCAGCCCGAGTTGGGGTCAAACAGCGGCTACGCATTCAATGCATTTCCGACCCAGACTTGCTGCGTTGCTTGTGCTCGCGCCCTCGATCTGATACAACGAACCCAGCACGCGTGAATTCGTTGCAATCACTTATATAGCGGCGAAGGTTTCTGATCCCCCGGCAGAGGCGAGGTGCAGGGAACGCGCAGGACCTTTGACCCTTCGCCGGGTGTGGGCACGCGGGCGAATAGCTGCTTGTCACCCCTTGCCTATCCGCGTCTCGACGACAGGAGGCGGTGCGTGATGAGCACTCAGGAGTCCTACACCAGTAGTTTGCAGATCGAGCGGCGCTCGATTGACTACATTCCCGCCTCGGAGCGGCACGGCACGCCCAACCGGCTTTTCTTCATCTGGTTCGGGGCCAACATGCAGGTGACGGCAGCCGCAACCGGGGCCATCGCTGTCCTGATCGGGCTGTCGCTGCCCTGGGCGTTGCTCGCGTTACTCATCGGGAACCTCTTCGGTGTGACGTTCATGGCCGCTCACTCCGCGCAGGGGCCGAAGCTCGGCATTCCCCAGATGATCCAGAGCCGGGCCCAGTTCGGCTTCTATGGCGCCATCGTGCCGCTCGTGCTCGTCCTTTTGATGTACGTCGGCTACTTCGCGGCCAGCGCGATCCTCGGCGGGGCGGCCCTCGCGGCGTGGTGGGGCATCAATGACAAGCTGGCAACTGTCATCGTCTCAGCCCTGTGCACGGTGCTCGCGATCTACGGTTATCGCATGATCCACCAGTACGAGCGGTGGGTCAGCCTTGTGAGCGGCCTCGGCTTCGTCTACCTCACGATCCGGCTCCTGACGTTGCACCACATCTCTGCAGTCTGGGTCTCCGGAAGCGTCCCCTACGGCACCTTCCTGTTGGCCATCACGCTCGCCGCCACCTGGCAGATCACCTACGCACCCTACGTTGCCGACTACAGCCGCTACCTGCCCGAGTAGACGAACATGTCATCCACCTTCTGGTGGACCGCGGCGGGCTCGGTCATCGGTTCGTACTGGCTGATGGGTTTCGGCGCCGTCGGGCTCGCCGTCGCGCCCAAGCTGTTCAACGGCGGGAGTGTGACCTTCTTCACGGGCCTGGGCAACAGCCACACCGGTTGGCTGATCGCCCTGATCATCGTCGGGGGCATCGTGGCGGCCAACGTTCTGAACCTCTACGGGATGTTCATGTCCGCCACGACGACCATCACCGCCCTGCGCAGGATGCAGGTGCACCGTGGAGCCAGAACGATCTTCGTGTGTGTCGCTGCGGTGATCGGGACCGTGCTGGCAATCGCCGCCACCTCGAACTTCCTCACCAACTTCGAGAACTTCATCCTGTTCCTGGCGTACTTCCTGATCCCTTGGACGGCGATCAACCTGACCGACTTCTACTTCGTGCGCAAGGAGCAGTACGACATCGACTCGATCTTCACACCGAACGGGATCTACGGGCGGCTCGACTGGCGCACGATGATCGCCTACCTGGTCGCGATCGGAGTGGAGGTCCCATTTATGAACACGACCTTCTACGTCGGTCCGATGGTCTCCCACCTCGGCGGCGGTGACATCTCCTGGATCCTGGGGCTGGTCGTGGCGACCGTTCTCTACTACGTCCTGCACATGGGCGTGGACGTGATGCCCCACGCCAAGTCGGCAGTCCCGGCCCACCAGGCCGAACCTGTTGAATCGACTGGAGTGTGACGAGATGACAAGCGGACCACGCACTGTACGCGCGCCGCACGGCAGCGAGCTCTCCTGCAAGGGCTGGCCGCAGGAAGCGGCGATGCGCATGCTGATGAACAACCTCGACCCCGACATCGCCGAGCATCCCGAACAGCTGATCGTCTACGGGGGCGGAGGAAAGGCGGCTCGCAGCTGGGCCGCCTACGACGCGATCATCGCGAGCCTGCAAGAGCTCGGGCACGAGGAGACGCTGCTCGTGCAGTCCGGTAAGCCCGTGGGTGTGTTCCGGACCCACGAGTGGGCGCCGAGGGTCCTCATCGCGAACGCCAACCTCGTGCCGCAGTGGGCGACCTGGGAGGAGTTCCGCCGATTGGACGCCCTCGGGCTGACCATGTTCGGCCAGATGACCGCCGGATCGTGGATCTACATAGGGACCCAGGGAATCCTGCAGGGTACCTACGAGACCTTTGCCGCCATCGCGGCCAAGCGCCACGGCGGCAGTCTCGCCGGCACGATCACCCTCACCGCCGGGCTCGGCGGCATGGGTGGCGCCCAGCCGATGGCCGTCACGATGAACGGCGGCGTCGTGCTGTGCGTCGAGGTCGACCCGTCCCGGATCCAGCGTCGTTTGGACACCGGCTATCTCGATATCCTCGCCGACGGGGTGGACGATGCGCTCAGCCGGGCCATGGAGGCGAAACGCGGCCGCCAGGCTCTGTCGATAGGCATATTGGGCAACGCGGCAGATGTGGTGCCACACCTGCTCTTGATCGGCGCGGAGATCGATGTCGTCACCGACCAGACCTCTGCCCACGACCCGCTCATGTACGTCCCACGGGGCGTGAGCGTGGACGAGATGCCGGACCTGAGGGCCAAAGACCCCGAAGGGCTGACCAAGATGGCCCGTGAGTCGATGGCCTGCCACGTCGAGGCGATGATCGGCTTCCTCGATGGGGGGGCCGAGGTGTTCGACTACGGCAACTCGATCCGCGCCGAGGCGAAGACAGGTGGCTGCGAACGCGCCTTCGACTTCCCCGGTTTCGTCCCCGCCTACGTCCGGCCGCTGTTCTGCCAGGGCAAGGGCCCGTTCCGCTGGGCCGCCCTGTCCGGTGATCCGGGCGACATAGCGGCCACGGACCAGGCCGTGCTCGCCGAGTTCCCGGAGAACGAATCGCTGGGTCGTTGGATCCGTATGGCCGGCGAAAGGGTGCATTTCCAAGGGCTGCCGGCGCGGATCTGCTGGCTCGGGTACGGTGAGCGTGATCGGCTGGGCCTGCGCTTCAACGACATGGTCGCCCGTGGCACGCTCAAGGCGCCGATCGTCATCGGACGTGACCACCTCGACTGCGGGTCTGTCGCTTCGCCGTATCGAGAGACCGAGGCCATGCGCGACGGCTCGGACGCGATAGCCGACTGGCCGCTCTTGAACGCGATGCTCAACACGGCTTCAGGCGCCTCGTGGGTGTCGATCCACCACGGTGGGGGAGTCGGCATCGGCCGTTCCATCCACGCCGGGCAGGTGACAGTCGCCGACGGCACGGCGCTCGCCGCCGAGAAGCTCGAGCGGGTGCTGACCAACGACCCGGGCAGCGGTGTCATCCGGCATGTCGACGCGGGCTATGTCGAGGCGGAGCAGGTGGCGGCGGCCCACGGGCTGAAGGTTCCGATGCGCGATCACGGCGGGACGGCGGTGACGGCATGAAGCTCACCGATCGGGACAAGGAGATGCTCGACGGCGTCGACGGCGAGGGCGTGGCACTTGCCATGCAGGTTCTCGTCGCGATCGGCCGGGCATTCGACGCCGAGCAGATGTGCGACATCTCCCGGGCGCACGTCGCCTTGAGCAACCAGGACGCGGACATCTGGTTTGCGGAGCGGCTGGTGGCGGGCGGAGCCGTCTGCCGGATCCCACCGACGGTCAATCCCGGCTTCTGCCTCGAGTTCTTCCGGCACCTGCCCGGCCTGACCCCCGAAGACATGGAGTCCATGGAGCGCACGGAGGCCGCCTACCGGGCGCTCGGCGCGCAGCTGACCTACAACTGCACGCCCTATCTGCAGGGCAACGTGCCGCGTTTCGGTGAGGTCACCGCGTACTCGGAATCAAGCGCCACTCCCTACATGAACTCCGTCTACGGGGCACGCACGAACCGGGAGTCGGCCCAGTCCGCCTTGTGCGCCGCGGTGACCGGCCGGGTCCCCATCTACGGCCTCCTGTTGGACGAGAACCGCAAGGGCCAGGTGCACGTGCACGTCGAACCGACGCTCACCGACGAGTTCGACTACCACCTGCTGGGCTACGCCGTGCCCCGAAAAGCCGGCCTGCAAACCGCCTTCGTTCCCGTTTTCACAGGCATCCCTGCGAACGTGAGCCCGGAAGCGCTCATGAACCTGGGTGCGGAGCTGAATACGGGCGGCAACGTGCCGATGTACCACATTGTCGGGGTCACCCCGGAGGCACCCACGCTCGAGACCGCCTTCCACGACGAGCCGCCGGGCGACCCCGTCGTCATCACCGCCGATGATCTCGCCGAGGAGCAGCAGATGCTCTCGGCGGAAGGCGGCGCCATCGACTTCGCGCTGCTCGGATGCCCGCACCTGTCGCTCGACCAGCTCCGGGCGATCGCCGATCGGATCGGCGGTCGCCAGTTCAAGGTCGAGTTCTGGGTCATGACGTCCTTCTACGCGAAGGAGCTCGCCAACCGCATGGGCATCGCCGAAGCCATCGAGAAGGCCGGAGGCCATCTCGTCCCCGACACTTGCATCGACCAGGTGGCCTGGAAGCACCTGGCCGGCAAGAAGGGCGTCACGGACTCGCTGAAGGGCGCGTACTACACCCAGCGGCGTGACATGGAGTTCGTGCTGCGCAGCGTGGGTGACTGTGTGGAGGCCGCGATCAAAGGAGATGCATCATGACCGCGCGGGAAGTCACCGTTATCGGCTGCCGGGGCGCAGCGCCAGGCAAGGCGTCCGGGCCGGCCGTGGTGTCCAGTGACGCCATCTGCTTCTACCTCGTGGACCCACCCACCGGCACCGTCATCGAGGCCGGCCATGCCATCGAGGGCCGGGCTATCGCCGGCAGCGTCCTGGTCTGCCCCGGAGGAAAGGGGAGCTCGGTGGTCCAGGCCGACGGCCTCTACCAGCTGGCCAAGGCCGGCACCGCACCCGCGGCTGTCGTGGTCGCGGAGTTCGACACCGTGCTCGTGGCCAGTGCCGTGGTCGTCGGGGTTCCGCTTGTGCGCTGTGCCCCCGAGGACTTCGGACGGATCCGCGATGGTGACATGCTGGACGTGGACTCCGACCAGGAAGTCGTCACGATCCGGTGATCGTCGCCCCGGTCGTGCGCGCGCTGCGACATGGCGAGGTGGAACTGCCGCGGGTGCGCATAGTACGACAGCTCTTCAGCGTGCCACCGCCTGTCGACGTGGCTGCGCAGGTGGGCCGCGAGTGGCGGCGGCTCGAGTCCCGCATCAAACCCTCTCCGGGATCACAGATAGCGGTGGCCGTCGGTAGCCGGGGTATCGACGGCCTGGCGCCCGCAGTGCGGGCCGTCGTGGGTGAGCTGCGCTCTGCCGGTTGCGAACCGTTCATAGTGCCTGCCATGGGCTCCCACGGCGGCGCGACCGCGACAGGCCAAACAGAGGTTCTCGCGGGTTTGGGCGTCACGTCGGAGGCGGTGGGCGCACCGGTCCGGGCCACGATGGACGTCGTGGCGATGGGCGCCGTGGGCGGTATCCCGCTGTGCCTGGACCGCCTCGCCGCCGAGTCCGACGGCATCGTTGTCGTCAACCGCGTGAAGCCGCACACGGACTTCGCCGGGCCGATGGGAAGCGGCCTTTTGAAGATGCTCTGCATCGGACTGGGCAACCAGGAGGGGGCCGACCGCCTGCACAGGGAAGGCGTTGCGCGGGACCTGGGCGAGGTGGTGCGCGAGGCCGCGGTCGCCCTTCTTCAGCGTGTGCCGGTCCTGTTCGGTGTTGCCATTCTGGAGAATCAGCAGCACCGCGCCTGCGAGGTTCGCCTCGTGCCCGGCCCCGACATCGAGGCCGCGGAGCTGGCACTCCAGGACGTCGCACGAGGGCTGCTGCCCGGTCTTCCTATGGACGACATCGACTTACTGATCATCGACGAGATGGGCAAGGACATCAGTGGGGCGGGACTGGACCCGAATGTCATCGGGCGCTCACTCGGGCCCTGGCAGGTCAAACGGGACCGGCCCCGCATCACGCGGATCTTCGTGCGCGACCTGACCTCCGCCTCGGAGGGCAACGCCTGCGGCCTCGGCTTCATCGACGTCACCACGCCGCAACTGATCGAGAAGGTCGACCTCGAGGTGACCGCCGTCAACGCCATCACGGCATGTTTCCCAGAGGACATGCGCCTGCCGCTGACGCTTCCGACCGACCGCGACGCCATCGGGGCCATGCTCGACACGCTTCGCCCGTTCACGGCAAAGGATCTCCGCCTGGTGCACATCAAGAGCACTCTGGCGGTCGAGCGGCTCGTCGTGTCAGAGGGCTGCCTGCCGGCCCTCGAGGACCGGCCCGACGTGGTCATCGGAGAGGAACCGCTGTTTCTCGGCTTCGACGAAGCTGGCCGACTGATCTCGCCTCTGTCGGGATAGCAGCACGTCGATTGGCTTCGCGGAGGCGGTTCGTCCGGGCCTCCACCCTTTAGGTCTTGGGCGGGGCGACGTCAAGAGAAGCCGCCGCCTCGGCCCGAGAGCCCGGCCGGTGCCGCGGGGCATGCTCGAGGCGTGCCAGGGCTGTTTACATGTGCTTGAAAGAGCTAGTCGACAGTGTCGAGGACATCCCGGAGGGCGGCGACGACTTTCGCGGGCTCGGGGTCCTCTACGACGTAGCGACCGAACACGAGGCCGTCAACGGCGGAACCGATCTGGCGGACCCGGGCCAGCATGTCGTCGAGACCGCCGCGTCTCGCACCCCCCAACAGCAGGACCGGTATCGACGCGTACTCGGTGACCTCCGATAGTGATCCTTCGCTGGGAGGCGGGATCTTCGCAATGTCGGCACCGGCTTCTGCCGCCCTTCGGATCGAGAGGCGGAGGTTGGACGCCGTGTGAACGGCGACCTGATCGAACCCCCCGGGAACCACCTCTGCCATGACGGGCAGCTCCCAGCGATCGGCATGGACGGCCAAGGCCTCGAGACAGCGCATGGTGGCAACTTCACGCTCGGAATACGGGTAGACCTCGTACTTCAAGGCGGACGCCCCGAAAGCGACAGCCTGTTCGACGACCTGCCGCGGCTCTTGATGATCCTGGCTGACGCTTATCACCACGGCTCGACCGGCGAGGTCGCTCTCGAAGTGACGTGCCGTCGACTGCGTCAACAAGTACGCGTCGACGTCGGCGGATTGAAGGCTGTGCAGGACCCGGCCAGGGTCGGCCAATTCGGCGACATGTATCGCACGGGGCTGATCCATCGCGACGATCAGCGCCTTTCGACCGGGGGGGAGTATGCAGTGCAATTTGAGAAGACGGCCCATGGCGGCTGTGTTAGCACACCTGCCGACCTCATGCCGCATTCCGGCTCGAACGTGCCGAGTTGCGCCTGGTCCGCCGGCGCTACTGACGGCGCCACTGACGGTTTGCCTCGCGCCGGGCGAAACGACACACGCCCGGCCAGCATGTGCCGGCCGGGCGTGTGGGGCAGACCTCTTTGGCTGTTAGGCGGAGGTCTTGTAGTAGTAAGCCGAGATCATCGGGTTGCTGGCGTTGGCGGTCGTTGCGACCACGTTCGGCAGGTACACGGACTTCTTGATCAAGGACTTGTGCCCCGAGAGGAAGTCGTAGGCATACTGCACGGCCAGGGAGCCTTCCTCGGCGGGGTTCTGGATGACCAGAATGTTGATGACACCCTGCTTGAGAAGGGCGACCTCGGCGGGCTCGGCGTCGTAGCCGGCCACGAAGACTCTGCCCTTCATCCCAGCGGCGTCGACGCCCTTGGCGGCGCCCTCGGCCGAGTACAGGTTGGTGCCGAAGATGCCCACGAGTCCCGGGTGCGAAAGAATGAGGCCCCTCGCCAGGGTCTCTGCAGTCGTCGGGCTGTCCTGGTCGTAGTCCGCGGCGACCACCTTCATGTTGGTGTACTTCTTCATCTCCCAGAGGAAGCCTGACTGACGCAGGTCGGTGGTGGAGACGCCCTTTTCGACGTTGATGATTGCCACCTGACCCCTGTCGTGGGAGAGCTTGGCGATCGCGTCAGCAGCAGCCTCGCCGCCCTGGTAGTTGTCCGAGCTGATGGCAGAGGTCAGTATCGAGGTGTTCTTGAGGGTCGTGTCCACCGCGATCACCGGGATCCCGGCCTTCACGTACTGGTCGATCGGGTTGAACAGGCCCACCCAATCGGTCGGCGCGATCAGCAGGGCGTCGGGCTTGCTTGCCAGTACCGACTTGACCACTGGGATCTGCAGTTCCAGGTTCCACGTGGTTGCGCCGGCCCACTTGAGGGTTACCCCAAGCTTCTTGGCCTCTTGGATCGCACCGTAGTGCATCGTGATGTAGAAGGGGTCCGTCGTCAGGCCCGGGATCAGGGTGATCGTGTACTTGCTGGCGGCACCGGCTGCAGTTGCCCCTGTGCCTGCCGTGGCGAGCGTCATGCCTGCCACAAGGCCGAACACTGCTATCCCGATGGCTGCACGCGACCGTAGGCCACTGAACCAACGTCTGTGGGTCATGTTTCCTCCTGTTTCTCTCTTGGTGTAGGGGATCTGTCGAGATGTCACGGCTCAGCGCTCCGCCAGACGCAGGCGCACCTGGTCGCCCGCCACAGCGGCGACCACGATGACGCCGGTGGCCACTTCTTGCCAGCTGCCGCTGACGCCTATCAGCACGAGGCCGGTGACGAGGAGGGCGATGATGAAAGTCCCCACCACCGTGCCGAGCATGTGACCGCGGCCTCCGAAGAGACTGGCGCCCCCGATGACGACGGCGGCGATGGCGTTCAGCTCGTCGTTCTGACCGGCCAAAGGTGAAGCGTCGGTGAAATTGGCCATCACCATCATCCCTGCCAAGCCGGCCAGGAGCCCGGAGATCGTGTAGATCTTCACGAGGTGGTTGTCGACCTTGATGCCGGCGCGCCGCGCGCCCGTGCCGTTGCTGCCTATGGAGTAGGTGCGCAACCCGAAACGGGTGCGGTGCAGGACCAGGCCCATGATCACGCAGCTCACCGCCGCCACCAGCACCGGGACGTAGATCCAGCCGCCGATCAGGGTCTGGCCGATCGTGCCGATCTGGGAGGGGAGGTTTATGACCTCGTTGCCGCCGTTGATCAACGGTGTCGCCCCCGCTCCGATGGCGGTGAGGGTACCCAGGGTGACGATGAAGGGGGGCAGCTTGAGCCGGGTGATGAGGTAGCCGTTGACAAAGCCGATGAAGGCGCCCAACGCCAGGGCGGTCGCGAAACCGGCCACGGTCGTGAGCGTGACGTTGGTGTGCGCATTGAGGAGCCCCTGCATGACCACTCCCGCAACCATGCCGGTGAAGCCGAGCACGGCCCCGTCGGAGAGGTCGATGCCACCGGTGATGATCACGAAGGTCTGGCCGATGGCGAGCAGGAGGAACTCCACTGCGTACTGGGAGATGTTCAGCCAGCTGGCTCGGGTGAACAGGTCGTGGGAGGGCGAGAGGAACCCGAAGACCAGGACCATGACGACGAACACGCCCAGCATCCAGTAGTCACCGAAGCGGTCCACGGCGTTTAGCCACGCTGATCGCTGGGACTCGGCGCCCTCCGGTCCGGAACCACTGGCCACCGTCCCTGGGGGGGTCAAGGCCGAGGGCAACCTAAGCGACATGAGCCCTTTCCTGTCCACGAGTCGGCGGCCTTCTATTCCGCATGGCGCTCCGTTCCCAGCGCCGCGCCGGTGATCCAGCTCACCATGTCGTCCACGGTCACCTCCGAACAGCGAAGGTCGGCCACCACGTGCCCGTGGAACAGCACTGCGACCCTGTCAGCGAGCTTGTGCACCTGGGGCAGGTTGTGGGTGATCAGGAGGATGGGCACGCCGTGCGATGACACCGTGCGGATCAGCTCTCCCACAGTCTCTTGCTGCTCGACCCCGAGGGCGGCGGTGGGCTCGTCCATGAGGAGGACCCGGGAGCCCCAGGAGACCGCCCGTCCCACCGCGATCGCCTGGCGCTGGCCACCGGAGAGCCTGCCGGCCAGGGAGTTCACAGAGCCGATGCGGATGTGGGTCCGGTCGAGGTCGGCCTCCGCCTCGCGGACCATCGCGCGACGGTCGAGCCAGCCCATGTAGCGGAGAGGTCCCTTCACCGTCTTCTCGCGGCCGAGGAAGATGTTCTCCCACACGCTCAGGTCCGGCGCGAGGGAAAGATCCTGGTAGACGGTTTCGATGCCGGCGCGGCGCGCCTCCAAGGAGGAGGCGAACGTCACAGGTTGGCCGTCCAGCAGGATCGTGCCCGCGTTCGGCTGCAGAGCTCCCGAGAGTATGTTCACCAGGGTCGACTTGCCGGCGCCGTTGTCGCCGATCAGGCCCACCACTTCCCCTTTGTGCACGTCGAGGTCGACGCTGCGGAGCGCTTGTATGCTGCCGAAGTGCTTGGCGATGCCTCTGACTGCGATGACCGGCGTACCGGCGTCGCCGGCGGTGCTGTCTGGGGCACCGTCACTAGTGAGACTCATGCACTCTTCTCCCGTGCGTAAACCGTCCGCAACATTGCAGGTTTAGGCAACGATGTCAAGGCCATCTGCCGAGTTGCTGGTCGGGATCGACGTGGGAACGACGATGACCAAGGCGGCGGTGATTGGCCCTGATGGCAGCGAGATCTCCTGGGGCAGTGCGCCAACCCTGTGGAGGCCTGTGCCCACCGGTGCCGAGGCTAATCCCGCCGACCTCTTCGACGCCGCCATGCGAGCAACCAGCGCGGCGCTGGATGCAGCGCCGCAGGGGCGAGTGGTGGGAATGGGCGTCACCAGCATGGCTGAGACCGTGGTTCTCCTAGGACCGGACGCAAGTCCAGCAAACTCGTCGATCGCCTGGCACGACACACGCGGTGCCGAGGAGGCGGAGGAGCTCGCCCGCGAGCTCGGTCACGACACCTTTACAGAACTCACCGGCCTGCCCATGTCATCGATGTGCACGCTCGCCAAGCTCGCCTGGCTTCATCGCCACGCTGCCCCTCAGATCTGCCGGGCGCTCAACGTCGCCGACTGGGTGCTGCACCGGCTCGGCGCGGAGCAGGTCGCCGAAGCCTCCCTCGCTTCGAGAACCGGCGCCCTTTGCCTTGCGGAACGGAGTTGGTGGGCGGAGGCCCTGGAGGCAGCGGGTGCCCCACCAGGCCTGTTCCCGCCAGTCGTGGGCGCGGGGCAGCTGGTGGGACGCGCTGAAGGGGCCGTGCCCGCACGGTTGCGAGGCGCGGCCCTGGCCTCAGCTGGGCACGACCACCTCTGCGTTGCCGCAGGCTCGGGAGCGACGAGACCCGGGCAGTTGCTCGATTCCTGCGGCACGGCCGAGGCGGTGGTGAGGGCGGTCGAGCCGCTCCCCGGGCCGGCGCTTCGCCGCGTGGTCGAGGCCGGCTTCAGCGCCGGCTGGCACACACTGCCCGGTAAGTACGCCCTTTTGGGCGGCCAAACACTCGGGCTCACGCTGGACCGGGTGCTCGCCTTGCTCGGGGTGGACGGCGGCGAGCCTCTTGCCACCTTGGACCGCCAGGCTCGGGGAGTTCCTGCCGGGACTCTGCGTGTGGCGCAGGAACACCCCTACTCGGATCCGTCCATCGCGGGCATAGGACCGGGCGTGTCCCCGGCCGCCTTGTGGAGCGCGGCTCTTGACGCGGTCACCGAAGGCGCCCGCCGTCTGGTGCAGAACATGGACGCGATTGCCGGGCCCACCGAGGAAGTGATCCTCACGGGCGGTTGGGTCCACTGCGCGGGCCTGCGAATGCGCAAGAGGCAGATGTTCCACCGGGTGACCTGGCCGGCCTTGGCCGAAGCCGGCGCTCGCGGCGCCGCCCTCTTCGGTGGCGTCGCCGCGGGCGTGTTCGACGGCCCGGAGGCCTTCCCCCGGCCGGAGGATCGGAAGGAGGACTAGACCAGTGCCCATGCAGAAGATCATCAACGAACCGAGTGCCTTCGTGGACGAGATGCTCGAAGGCGTACTACTGGCACACCCGGACCAGCTGCGGCGCGCGGGAGATCCCCGTGTGATCGTCCGGGCCGACGCCCCCAGGCAA
>Ga0187856_1001885_pt1 | contig 16137 bp, 15 predicted proteins | sample June2016WEW_8_40_FD_132443 | JGI IMG/M metagenome (GOLD analysis project Ga0187856, IMG submission 132443) | Peatland microbial communities from SPRUCE experiment site at the Marcell Experimental Forest, Minnesota, USA - June2016WEW_8_40 | ecosystem: Environmental > Terrestrial > Soil > Wetlands...
GAAATCGGGCACATCGTCGTGTACAACGAGACCTTCGAATCGCAGCGGCTTAAGGAGCTTGGGGCATGGCTGCCGGAGTTTGGGGGGCGGATCAACAATATTCAGGATCGTCTCTGGGACTTGTTTCCCGCCGTGCGAAAGCATGTCTACCATCCGGCGTTCAACGGGTCGTTCTCGCTGAAGTACGTTTTGCCTGCGCTCGTTCCGCAAATGACCTACGACGGGATGGACGTTTCTAATGGCACGGAAGCTGGGCTGGCGTGGGAATCGCTGGTGCGTGGCGGACTCGATCAGTCCGAGGGAGAGAGAACAAGGAAGGCTCTGCTGACTTACTGCGGGCAGGACACACTCGCTCTGGTCAGGCTGCTCGAAAGACTTCGGTCGGCAACACTGTCATAGAAGGCTTTCACAGCTTCCAGACTTTGTTGTAAGCCTCAGAAGCCAGTGATCGAGCCCTTGATTCAATCTCCGACGATCCCCAACTGGTTGCATTAAGGATTGCAGGATCGACCCAGATGTTGGCACTCCCGAGAATCTTCTTCTTATCTAAAAAGCTCTTGTTCGCCAGTTTATTGTTTAGGGCCTGATCCACCACGATTAGGTTTCCGATTGACGCAATTTCCTCGTCGGTCAGCCCTCCCACCTTTGCAGGATTCTCGGGAGCTATGTGTTCAATCGTCAGTTTATCGGGGTCTAGTGGCGTACCACTAGAATTGCGTTGGCAAATCTTGCTCAGCGTGTAGCGAACTAGGTTTTTCTGCTTGGTGAATTTGCTGGAGTAGCGTAGCTCCACAAACCTTGCCTCAAATTCGGCGTAACCCGGTATTTTAGTCTTGAATTTCTTTTCAAGAGCATCAAGGGCAGAAACCTTGTCGCTCAGACTGGTCGCCTCGTGCAGATTCTTGGCCGCAGAGGCATACATAAGAGAGATGCCGCCAGATGATCTCTGAGAAGTAACAGCCGTGAATACAAAATGGAAATTCTCGACGGCAGACAAGATGCCCTTCACGTGTTTCGGCTTCAAGGTCTCATCCTCGTAGTGACGCATCACGGCGAGGACCAATGGAAGCTGCTGCTTTATACGGAACAAGTTCATCGCCTCAAGCGAGTCACGTATGTCCAGATCGTCTTTCTTCCACTTCTTGTATGATGGCTCATGAATTTGCCTGTAATGTTTGCTCTCCTTCAGAAGATCGTTGAGAAACGTCGCAGCGTCATCTTTCTTGATTCGTTTACGCAGTGCTTTGTATAGCTTTTTCTCAGTGATGTAGTCGTATCTGGAGAGCCAAAAGTGATGAATAAAGGTTGAGACGCTTAGGTCAGCCTGCGACTCCTCGAACGTCGCGGCAATTTCACCCCATTTGTCCTTCGCGAGATCAACCCCTTTGTTCGGAGGTTTAAGCAAGCGGGCAAGATGGCTCTTCACGAGGTCAGAAAGAGTCAGGTCTTTGCCTCGCGTATTGAGTGTTTCGAATATCAGATACGCATCATCTTCATTGTCCAATGAAGTGAATATAAGTTTTAGTCCAAGAACTTTGTCTCGTATCCTCGACAGTTCCTCTTCGATTTTTGCCTTTATTTTGGCGTCAGACAAGGTCGCCTGCTTTTTGATGCTCTCGACAGTAGCGTCGAGGTTTCCTCGTAGATAGTCGTATGCCTCTTTCAGAAGTTCTTCCTCCGGCCCAATGTCGGGGATACTCGTTGGTGTCCCGAATTTCTGCACGTACTCCTGAAAGAAGGGATACGAGGTCTCAGTCTGAAGAACGAAATACCTTTCGCTCTTAATGTCAGATCGCTCGATCAGGTTGTGAATGCCCTTTGCCAGATTCGAAAGACCTTCCTCTTTCAGCACGTTTCTGAGACAGCAGAGCAACAGTGTGATCGTCGTCAGGCGTTGTTGCCCGTCAACCACAGCGAGGACACCCTTGTCGTCATAAACCACAAAGTTACCGATGAAATAGTCGGACTCGTTTTCAACGATGGTGTCGTTCCAAAACTCCTCAAGATTTGTGTGATCCCAAGAATACGGCCTTTGAAAACGCGGTATCTTGTAGAACGACTCACCCAACAACTGGCCGACTTTCTTGTCTAGGCATGTTATCTTCATCGCAGAAACCCGCCTCCCGGCCGATGCGTCCTTGCTCGGCCATAGTGTGACTGTCCGGTCTTACGACACATTCACTTGCTTAGCTTCAAGAAACATACAAGCTCCTGCCTTGGCCGGAATACGAATCAAAAACGTGCTGGTAAACCAATTCACACTTCTGCTGGTAGAGATCAGGAGTGAACGTTCTCGGCAGTTCATCGAGCACGGTTTCGATGGTATAGCGAACCGCCGCTCTGGTGCTTTGACGTTTCTTCCAGTCCAGAACTAGCTTTTCTTGCTTCAAGGTTTCCAGTAGTCGCTTGGCGACTTTCTTAACTTCCCGTTCTTCCGCCTGCGTCAACTTGATCTCGGGCTTGGTCAACAGGTCGAAGATTGTCAACTCCTCCTCGCTGAGTTGTTCTGCGATCCCACGTTTCTCTTCCTCGGATAGCTTCCGGGCGAACGCAGTCAACTTTGCGAACCACGTCTCGATGTTCGCAGCACCAGAGTTGTACTCGTCAATCATCTTCTGGAACTCTTGCAGGAAATCAATGCGGGTGCGGTTCAGCCGCACCATGCGGACGAGTTTCTGAGCAATCGTTCCACGCAGCTTTTGGGCCTCAGTCGCCTTCCGCCCTTTGTCAAACTTTGCTCGCAGCGTCTCAAAGTCGATCTGACTCAAGTCGATGTAGTTCGCAGTGGTTGCGGACGGTTTGATGACGTACCCTTGCGTCGAAATGGAATAGTCGAGCAGCGTGGAAACCTCTTCCATCACATCGGAGATATCCGCTGCGGGGAGGTCTGACCGAATCTTCGCCGCCATGACGGAGTAAACCTTGCAAATCGCACTGAACTCGTTGGCGGCAACGTCCGGCAGGAAAGACTTGAACAGCCGATCTACATTCCCCGCCAACTGAAGATAGCGGCGTCTGGTCTCGTCATTGATGACAAAGGCGGCGACGGCATCATCCTTGAGCTTCTCTCGATCAAAGCCGCTCGCTTCCTGAATTGGGTGTGGATCAACGCCACGTTCTTTGCTGAAACTCGTCAGGTCGGTGATGGCAGTACAAAGCTGGTTGAAGAGTTCGATTTTGTCTCGGATCGGGGACTCGCCTGTTCCTTCGCGAGTCGTGCCGTAGATCGCCAGAGCTTTTTGGAGATTTCGGAAGATGCCTACGTAATCAACGATCAAAGCATTCCGCTTATCCTTCCAGACCCGATTCGCTCGTGCGATGGTTTGCATGAGCGTATGGTTCTTCATCGGCTTGTCGAGATACATCGTCGAGCAAGACGGCACGTCAAAGCCTGTGATCCACATCGCACATACGAAGACGACTCTCAGCGGATCATCTGGATTCTTGAACTTGGTCTCAAGGTCTTCCTTGACCATGCGTTTTCGGTGCTTGGCGATATCCAATCCCTTTTTCTTAAACTCTTCGATCTCGTTTTGGGAGGGCGAGACCACAACTGCCATATCGGTCGATTGGAAGAACCGGAGTCGTTCTTCCAGTTCGGGCCTTTCGGCAGGGTCGGCTTTGGAAAGCTCTTTCTCCAAACTAGCCAGTGCCGACTTCCAGTATTTCTGAACCTTGTCATACATTCGCACGGTTGTTGCTTTGTCGATGGATATGACCATCGCTTTTGCCAACACGCCCCGTCCTGTGTAGTGAGCTACGAGGTCCTCTGCGATCTTGTCTATGCGTTCTTCTCTCGTGATTAGGTGGTACTCTCGGGCGAACTCCCGCTCCAGTTTCGCCTCCTGATCCTCATCCAGTTCGGCCTCATCGATGATCGTGGCAATGTCGCTTGTCAGGTTCTCGTTCGTTAGCTGAAGTTCGGGGATTCTGTTTTCGTAGTAGAGAGGAACCGTATTGCCGTCATCAATCGACTGCTTGAAGTTGTAGATCGAGATGTAGTCGCCAAAGACTTCCTTCGTGCGTTCTTCTCCAGCGATCAGGGGCGTACCCGTGAAGCCGATGAAAGCAGCGTTGGGCAGGGCGTTCCGCATGTTCAAGGCGAATACGTCGTACTGGCTACGGTGTGCTTCATCCGTGATTACGACGATGTCAGACCTATCGGACAACTTCGGATATTGCTTCTCACCCTCCTCTGTCCGAAACTTCTGGATCAGGGTGAAGATGTAGCGGTGATCCTCGGCGTTCAGCAGTTGCTTCAAATGATCTGCACTTTGTGCCCGAACCCTCTGTTCCTCCTCAATCACTGCACCCGTTGATGCGAAGTTGCGGTATATCTGGCCGTCCAAGTCTTCACGATCCGTGACGATGAGGAACGTCCAATTGCCGGGGACTTTTCGCAGGACTTTCTGGGAGAAGAACACCATCGAATAGCTCTTGCCAGAGCCCTGCGTGTGCCAGAAGACGCCGAGCTTCCCTTGGTTGGCCTTGATCTGCTGTGCTGCCGTGATCGCTTTGTTCACGCCGAGGTATTGATGGTTCTTTGCTAGGAGTTTTGCGATTTCACCCTTGGCTTCGAACAGCGTGAAGTTTTCGACCAGATCGAGCAGGCGAGCGGGATCGCAAACGCCCCGGATCATGGTTTCCAGACTGACCCTGCCCTCTTCGCCTTCGTCGTTGATCTTCTTCCACTCGGAAAAATGCTCCCAACCAGCCGTAATGCTGCCAATCCTGCTTTTCGAGCCGTTCGAGAGAACGATGATGCCGTTGTGCCAGAAGACCTGTGGGATCGTGGTGCGATAGTCAGAGAGGTTGAGTTTGTAAGCGTTTTCCAGATGCTTATGGGACGCCTTGAGTTCGATGAAGAGAAGAGGAATCCCGTTCACGAAACCGATTAGATCGGCCCTCTTTCTGCCGTACTCGCCAGAAATCCAGAACTGAGATGCGAGAAAGAAGTCGTTGTTGGGCGGATGTTCCCAGTCAATGATCTTCACCGTCTCGACAGCTTCGTTGTCGTCCGAGGTTCGGTAGGTAACCTTGACGCCGTCCTTCAGTAGCTTGTGGACTTCCTGATTGGCACGGACTGGACTAAGCACACTTCGGTCTTTGGTGAGTTCATCAAGAGCAAGATCGAGGGCTAAGGGCGGCACATCGGGATTTAGCTTTTCGAGAGCGGCCTTGAGCCGCCACTCCAGCACAACCTGCTCGGTCGTTTCCCGGCCCAAGGAGGAGTTTTCCCCGCAAATCTCGTGATAACAGTCGGCTGCTTCCCATCCGAGTGATTCAAACAGGCGGATGGTGTTCGCTTCCAGTGCTCCTTCGGAATCGGGATCGATGAAGGTCATACGCTCTGGGCGACGGCCTCTGTTTCAGAGTCTTCCACACTGATCTCGCCTGAGACCAGCTTCGGAAGGAAGAGATCACGTGTTTGGCGAAGATTAGCATTCTTGATTTGAAGAATTTCTTTTTGGTCTAGCAAAGGCTTCACAATTTCCGAAAACTCGCTTTGAATCTGTACCGGGGGGACAGCGATGGGCATCGATGTCAGGACTTGGGCGTTGGCTTGGGGTTGGGCGGCACCACCGAGGTTCGCCTTAATGAAGCGTTTGTAGTCGTCCGATTCGACCAGCAACCCAACCATGTGGTTGCTGTGCTCCGGTTTCACCCGGAGCCGAACCAAGTAAGAGGCGAAAATCGATTCTGGGTGATGTTTGTTTAGTCGCTTCGCATAGCCAGTTGTGGCTCCAGTTCGTGCGACAACAATATCCCCGTCCAAGAGCCTGTACTTCTGCGGGTTCCTGTCCGGGGGCGGGCAATGGGGAACAGAGGGCCAATCAATTGTGTCCGGGACGATATCAGTAATTCTCAGCAGCTTCGGCCCAATCGGTTTTTGAACAGCACTTGCCGTGTAGCCATAATCAATGGACTCGCACATGTCTCGCAACAGTCCAGCTCTCCATCCCTTGGGAATCGACCCAATCTCCGACTTCACCATCTCGACGTTTTCATGGCCGGGGAAACGGAGGCTCACAAACCACTCCCGGTAAATCATCTGTGCCATCTCTTCCAGAATCTTTATCCGGCGAGTGTTGTTTTTGATTAGGGCGTCGTAGGCACGCAGGACTGACGACAATCGCTGCTGAACAGAAAGGGCAGGGAGACTAACTTGGAAGTTCTCGATAGTCTCTTTTGTTAGGGCCTCTCGTGTTGCACCGCCCTGAGCTAGTGCAAGAAGCTGGCTCTTGTATCGGGGGCTGTTCAGACAATAGAAGACGAACGCTGGATCGGCAATTTCCTTCTTAACACGGACGATTGCGACATGCTGATTAACCCTTGCTGGCAAAACCTCTTGTGGAACCATGCAGCACCGTGCTACGGAAGCTCCGGTAATGTTTAAGAGAATGTCGTCAGTCTCAACAGTGACACCAGCAAGCTGTTCTGCTTGGCCTTCGTCGATATGAGCGAGGCCGTCTTTCTCAAAGTGGAAATCGTAGACATTGAGACTCCGAATGAGTGAAATACCCACGTGCTGGTACGATTCTTTCCCCCCTCTGGGAGTGGCACCACTCCCGATCTTTGAAGTTATGCTCTCTAATCGGACTGGTTTCCACAAGGTGTTATTAAGCATTACCCATGCCCAGTAAACGCTGAACTCTCTCTGCGATGCACTCTTGCAACTCCGCCGCCTCGGTGTTAAGCACTTCCAGTTCCTCATTGAGTTCTTCCAGCCGTTCCGTGAACTCGAAGCTGTCAGCCGCTCGTTCCGCAACTCCAACGTAACGACCGGGATTCAGGCTCCAACTCTGAGTTTCGATCTCGGCAAGCGTGGCGACCCTGCACAATCCCGAAATATCAACGTACTCGCCCTTCGGGAAATTCTGCTTCATCAACTCGGCACTTCCCGCTTCAGACTCAATACCTTCGCCTCGATAAAGCCGCACGATGTTGGCAACGAATTCGATTTGTTCGGGCGTGAAATCCCGATGTGCTCGGTCAATCTGCCTGAAGATGTGACGGGCATCGATGAAAAGAACTTTGTCTTTCCGGCTCGTCTTCGATTTGCCACGATCTAAGAACCAGAGCGTGCAAGGCAACACCACGGTGTAGAAAAAATTTGGCCCGACCGAAACCATCACGTCTACAGTTCCTGCTTGGAGCAACTGACGCCTGATCTCCAATTCCGACCCTCTGGCATCCCCAGCGGAATTAGCCATGACGAACCCAGCACGCCCTTTTGTGTTCAGCGCGCTGTAGAAAATCTGAATCCAGAGATAGTTAGCGTTGTCGGCCTTCGGCAAACCGAACGGGTAACGTGGATCATCCTTGATCCGCTCCTTGTCCACCTTGTCCACGTTGAACGGCGGGTTCGCCATGACAAAGTCAAACTTGCCAACGCTTTTGTGAACGTCTTCGTAATAGGTCACTGCCTGCCGGATGTCACCTGATAACCCGTGCACGGCAAGGTTCATCTTGCACAGCCGGATGGTCTCGGCGACTTTCTCCTGCCCATAGACCGAGATTTCATTCACACTCTTCTTGTGGTGAGCGACGAACGCCGCCGACTGCACGAACATGCCGCCACTTCCAGATGCCGGATCGAGAATCTGCCCATGGAAAGGTTCGATGATCTCAACGATCAGCTTGACGATGCTGGTCGGCGTGAAGAACTCGCCGCCTTTCTGCCCTTCGGCCATAGCGAACTCGCCGAGGAAGTATTCGTAAATCTTGCCGAAGGCATCTCCCTCAATCGTCATCGGGATCGACGAGAAGTTCTTCAGCAGCGAAACCAGCAGGTTCTTTTCCAGACTGTTGTAGGTCTTGGGGAGAACGTCCTTGAGGTCTTCGTTCTCGGCTTCAATCGCTTTCATGGCCTCGTTGATGGCCTTGCCGATGTCGGTGCCCTCTGGCAGATTCAGAAGGGTTCCGAAACGGGCCTTCTCGGGGAGGTACAGGACACCCTGTGCTTGGTAGTCGGTCTTCCCGATCTTGCGGCGACCGCTGGCCTGCTGGGGCATCTTCTTCTCAGCCTCGGAAAACTTGTGATCGGCGTAGCGGAGGAAGATCAGTCCCAAAACGGGGATCGAATACTCGGACGACTTCAACTTGGAGTTCGCCCGAAGTTCGTCGGCGGCGTCCCACAGACGTTTTTCCAGATCAGAATGATTCGCAGGCATGGCAGTGAGTTCTAAACTGCTGATATTAGCAGGCTTGGAGGGCGAAGGGAGCTATCTGCTCTTGGACGACAAAGGGCGAGCGTTATGTGTCCTCGCCAACCGCCAATTAAAAACTGCCGACTTTCTTGATCCGGCGAAGAATAGCCGTGGGAGGAGCGAACAATCCGAGGCGACCTTTGAAAGGGATCGGCTCAATCCGATGTACACCCTTCAACACCCACGCGAACTGGTTGGGTGCCCACCAGCCGTCGTCTCCCTTCTTCTTCTTGAGCAGCTTTGCATCTTTCCTTGTGAAGGGTCGGACATCGGCCAGAGTCGCCCAGCCGACAAATGCTCCCGTGGGCAAATTATCCTTCGCTATGCCAAGATGCTCTGCCGCCTGCACGTGAAATTTCTGGGATGCGTGAATCAGAAGGAAACCCCGATAATTGGTTTTCCAACTTCTAATCTCGAACGGCTTTCGCCGTCGAAGTATCAACTCAGCCCACGGCTGACCTATGCACAATGCCTTCACTGGGACGCCGGATTGAAAGCCAAACTTTTTCGATGGCATGATCGACCTTTTCTCGTCCTAACTGACAATCAACTTGAACCACCAAAAAAACAACGTTCATCCGAACAGTTCTTCGAATATCTCAGCGTCGTGGTGTTTCAAGCGGTCGGCAAATTCGTTTACGTAGAACATATCTGGCGAGAACCGTTGAGCACGTACACGAATTGAGAACTGTGGATCGTCCTTACTCAGATCGAATAACACCAGTCCGACCCCGAAGAGCATACAGAGGGACTCCAATCGACTCTGATCTTCCTCCGTCAGGGTTGTCGGCATTGCAATGTATGTCTTCGTCGAAAACAGCCGATACGCCACGGCCTGACCGAATGCCACTACCGGAGCTTGCGGATCAATCTTGATCTCGGCTGAAACGATCTCGATGGGAAATTTAATGAGGTTACTCGCAAGCGGCTTGTAGATGCCAACCACATCGGGTGTCCCCCATTTCGATTTCAGACCTGCCCCGCCGAGCGAGACTACTTCAGTAACCTCATCCAGATCGTTCTTCAGCCATTCGGCGAACGGCTCATAAAACTCCGACTCCTTGATCTTGATCCCCGTGGAAGCAGTCTGCTCCGTGCTCCCAACGTCAACAGTTTCGTTCCCAGTCTTCGTAACGGGCGTGAAAAGACCTCGACTTGGCTTGGCGATCTCGTTGGGAAATACTGTGTCGAGATTCCATACCGAGCCATGCACAGTATTCTTGGGAGTCTCGGGACTTTGCTGGCAGATTTTATCAACGAGCACGCTGTAGCGAATCCCTCCGGGGTTCTCCGTAACGATGGAACGAGCGAGCTTTTGAATTTCTTTGCCTGAGAGTTTTGCCATGCAGGAATAATACGCCGCACTGAGAAGGGTGTAACACGAGGGATGCCCCAGAACGGAAGACCGCCATGCTACGCTGGACGAGACGATATGTGGACAACAGATGCGGCGGGGATACATCGCGACGGTATTTTGGCTTCAGGATGAAGTTGGTTGAACTGTAGAATGCCCCTGAGAGAACGGCGGTAGGAAGGCTAATGTATGGGGTCAATAGACGGTCCATTTTGCAGCAACGGCTTGAGTCTGGAGACCCCGATTTACCGCATTCAGAAGCAGCGGTACTTAAAGGAATTGCTCTCAGGAAAACTTCTTATACCTGCAACTCGCCGCTGGGATGACCCCTACGAGAATTTGATTGCTTGGTGCTGCTATGAGGTCATTGGCCCAGATAAGAAAATTAAGCAAACGTTCTTAGGTAATGACAGGCTGCCAACGTTCGGCCAGTGCTGGGGCACGGTTCCTGAATCAGATGCGATGTGGCGGATTTATTCTGACGTTGACAAAAATAGGGGTTTGGACTCGTCCTTTTCCGACAATGAAGGCGTGAGGCTCCGCACCACTGCCCGCAAGCTCGTCAATGCTTTAGCGAACGGCATGGGGGCGGGGCACGCAAACAAGTGCTTTATCGGTTCAGTGAAATACATGGAAGAGAACGAGCTGAGCACATACGTTGTCAACGCTGTTGGAACCTATCGGGAGAAGGCGTTCGGTGGGATCGGGGGGCACGCAGATGCCCTCTTTTTGAAACGTACTCCGTTCGCACATGAACACGAAGTCCGTTTGCTTTACATTGACGCTGAACGGAAGTTTGAAAAGCAGGAATTCATCGAAGTCCCGATTGATGTGAATGCTGTCATCGAAGAAATAATGCTAGACCCGCGTCTGAGGGTCAGCGGCGGTGGAGAACACAAACGGCTGGCATGGCTACAAGCAAACGGTTTCAAGAACCCGACCAGCGTGTCAAATCTTTACCAAAAAGTGATGTTCCAAATACCGCTTTACAAAGCTGAAGACCTGAAGTGACCCGGAGTTCACCCTCCATGCTCGGCTCCCAGACCTAGCTTCCTTTCTTGTCCTACCCTTGGGTCGGGCCTTTCGGACGTTACGACTTCTTTCCACGTTTTCCAGCAGTCCGTTGTCTTCGCTCTCGTGATCTTGCGGCACTCGTGTAGGCTGGGACGACTGGAGATATCGAGGCAGCTTAGTGGGAGGGCCAATGCCAAAACGTGAAGTCAGACTGAACCCTCAACTAGCGGCAGAAGCCAAGGGCGTCGTCGCACTCGCATTCCGCAACGGCCCCATCGAGGATGTACACGCAGGAAAAGAGTGCCCCACTTGTGCTGGCAAGGTCGAATACTCCCACATCACGCAAGACGAGATGAAGAACATCATGAAGCGGGCTGTGGACACCGTCTACAAGTTACTCTGGCTGAAACAGAACGATCCTGAGAAGTACGAGACGACGATAGAGTTCGGGAACCGCCACACGCGGTCGTGGGATGAGCCGAAAGCTGATGTTGGCTAGTTCTGGCGGGGGCGCGGGGGCTCCATACACGGTCGCCAAGGTGGTCACAAAGGCTCCCAGCACCTCTGAAACGCCCGAGCCGACACTGAACCCCTCAGAAATGGGAAATCGGCATAGAATCGTCTGCCTGAGGGCTAGGGCACGACCCACCACGCCATAGAGCATAGGTGGTTCTGGAGAAGTCCGTGAACACAGGCCGAAGCTGCGTATATTGCGGTCAGAGCAGAAACCTGTCAAATGAACACGTTGTTCCCGAGTGCTACCACAAAGCTTTGGGCGAAACCATTTCTATCGTCAAAACGCCTACTGAAGATAAGGCGATTCCGAACCCGCAGGAAATAGGCGACGTTTGTGCCGCTTGTAACAGTGGGCCGCTGTCATGCCTAGATAGCTACCTCGCTGACCTCACGAAGAAATACTTCTCGACCATCGTTCACCCCGCAGACTGCATTCGTTTCCAGTATGACTTTAATCTTCTTTTGAGATTCATACTGAAGGTCGCCTACAACGTGGCTCGAACAAGGAATTGGCCGATTGAGATATTCCAACAGGCAAGAGAATTCATCCTCGGCGAGAAACCCTGCCCTTCAGGATTACGCATTTTCCTCCAACTTTTGATTCCCACACCAGCAAGACAGACCACGCTGCCCGTTACGCCCGGAACAACGGAAGTTCCGCCTTTGCCTTGGCGTGCAGATTTATATGATGTGAGCAGTTTTCGCGGACTCGTGTTCGCCTGCTCGGTATCGTTTATGTCTTACCGCTTTTTCATATTGTGGGAGGACATGAACGTTCCGTCCGCTATCCGAAAACGTTCGGTAGCCAGATGGTTAAAGGAAAACAAGGGTGCTTCCGAGCTAACACGGAAAGGCCGTGCCACGGTATATGCCTCTTCACTGACGGTTCTGGATGCTGTAAAGGGAAACCCGACTTTTGAAAAGCAGCTATCGATGGCACGAAAACTGAAAGCCGACATGAAACTGAAGGACTCGAAAACTTCGTAACCGCTGATTCGTTGCTCCATTCTGACTACTCCGCACGTGCGAATGCCAGCGCCTTGTTTCGAGAGTGGGGGATGTGCCGTTCAGATTTATCGAGTGTCAGCTTGATACAGAAACTCAAATGCCGCACGGGTGACCCTCGATTTCAACCGTTTCACGTCGCGAAACAGTTCCGTTGCTGGCTCCGGCAAACGTTGCTTGGGGCGGGCGAGCAGAACGAGCACGAAGCAGAGCCCCAGTGTTTCGAATTGCATCCATGCGACGTGTTTGAAGGCCGAGGCCACATAGATCGGCCCGTTGCTCTCGCGCATGTCGCTATCGGCGTGTCCGGGACGTGAATGGGAGAATTCCGAAATGCCGCTGTATATCCTTCTGGCGAAACCGCCTTCGTCCGTGGAATTTCTCTGATCGAATAGGCTGTCGTTCACGTTTGCCCGCAGATGCGCTCGCAAAGGCGTCGTCGCGCCAGAGAGCCCGTCGCAGGCTTGGGCGAACGAGAAGGGAGACTTCCCGGCTCGCCAACTGCGGAACTCCTTTTGCTTGCCACAGACTTGAGCCCATGCGCCGATAGCGGTCAACTCCAATGCACTTCGCAAGGCGGCGATTGAGAGCCGATAGAAACCCGTCAATGCAGTATAGGTCGCGGCTTGGAAATCATCGCCCGCGTCGAGCATGACCGGGAAGATGCAGTCCTGCACTTCACCGTAGCAATCGACCCATGCTCCCCAGAGATCGTCTAGCTGCTTGATTGTCGTCCCATGGTAGTTCGAAGTCCGCACGGCGACATCATCGGGCAGCGTAACAATGCTTTCCCATGTCGCCTCGTCGATGATTTTCGAAGGGCGTGGCGCTGGTTTCGGAGCGTAACCGAAATCCCGGCGCGTTAGAACAGTGCGCCTAGCTCGGAAGTCAGTCAGTGGCAGAAATTTGGGCATGGGCGCATCGTAGCAAGGAACTAGCCACGATGTGGAAGCCGCTAGACCACTAAGGCGAAACTGCGGTCGAAGTCTTCGAAAGACAGGACTTCGCAGTCAATCTCGGCCTCTGCCGCAATCTCGCTGAGTTCCTTCTTTTGCGCCCAATCAGCAGTGACGAATCTATCGCAGTACGGGAGGTATGCCGCCATCATTAGGTCGTTTCGTTTCGCTGTCGGCATCCCGTCCAACATCCGTAATGACCCGCTGTACCAAGCCATGACCAGTCCATAGCAGGTCGCACGGAACGGTGGGCATACATCCATGAACGCCTTAATCTCAGGGTCGGTGGGTTCCTTGCCAGCTACTCGTTCGTAGAGACCCGCCCCGAAGCTCCACAGGAGGCGACCGTGGACGCTGGCAATTTCGACTGCCTTCTGATACGTATCCGGTCGCTTGGAGGGGTCTTTCTTGAGGATTTCGTCGAGCTTTGGCCGCAGACCCTTCCACATCTTCTCGAACTGCTCCTGTACCCTGAACTGTTCTTTCCTTTGTTGGACACAGAGCGGGTCGTCAAAATCTCGCCGAGGAATGGCGTCCTCGTAAGCTCGTGCCCTCACGTCCACTCTTGTCCAATCGAATTCAGCCGGATTTCTAACGTGCGCGGAGACGAGCAGCCGGATGATCTCGTGCGGAGGGCAAATGCACTTGGCCGAGTACAGGAGCCGCCCGAAACGGTAAATGAGAGCCTCCCTCCTCACGGGGCTCTTTGTGGAGATGATCTCGTCCGCGCTCATCGCGGTGAGGATGACCTCGTAGCCGCACTCCAGTGCCCTCATCAGGGGTTCTGAGCCAGAGCCGCCGTCCTCAAGCTCATTGATCCCAGTTGTGTCAAAGACGATTCTGGGTCGAGCAGTCATGTCCCGATTATAGCCGGGGCTTACGGCTACCAGTGCCCGAGCCGACCCGAACACCGTCCGGGCAGGCAAATCGCCGCACAATCGGGTTTTCATCGCCCAGTCTGGCATTGCCTACAATCCTCGCCAGCGTTTCAGATTTTGACGCCAAAAAGAGTTTTTGTGTGATCGGTGCATTCGTTCTGGTATTAACGGATATGCCCAAGAACACCAGCAACTATCCCATTCCTCCACGCCTCTTGAAGACCAAACAAGCCGCCGAGTATCTGGCGATCAGCCCGTGGAAACTTCGGAATCTCGTCCAAGAAGGTTTGCTTCCCTTCATCGAAGACGGAGGAGTCACCAGCCCATGGCGCTTTGATGTTCGAGACCTCGACGCCTACATTGAGCGAAGTCGGCGATTGCTGTAGCGCCTATTCTTCCAGCATCAGTCCGCTTCGAATCAGGGATTCTTGGCTTACGCTATCCGCTCGATGATTGGCACCTGCATCGGCAAACTACTTCCATTTCAGAACCGTTTCGTGTTGCCGAAGCGCCCCCAAGCTGACAAACCTGACCTTTCGTTTGTCTTTCGTCAGTATCGTCTCGCCTGTGAACGGGATTCTCCTCAGAATTCCCGACCTGTGCCGCACTGAGAACTTACCGAAGCTGCCGAGCTTCAGCGTGAACCCGTCTGTGCTCAGGTTGTTGAGCAAAGTTGCCTCCAAGCTGTCGATCACCACGTCAACAATCTGCTCGGCCTGCTTCTTCGTCGCCAGCAGCAATGCCTGCTGAACTCTCATCGCCAGTTCGTCTCTACCTCTTACGCTCGCTCGCATGTGGTTCAAATCCTTTCCGAAAGGAAGTGTCTCCAATGCAGAGCAATACCGCCGCAGTCGAAAATCAACCAATCAATTTCACCAATTTTTCTGTTGAAAACGAACCGTACCATTCCGATCCCTTCACAATCAGAGACGGTCGGTACATCGGTCACGACGGCTTTGTCGTTCCCAAAGACTTCGATGATTTCCACGAGCGGTTTCCACACTACGTGCGAAATTGGGTCAGGAGGCACGCGGACACGTCAGCCCAGAACGAGGACTTGGAGGACTGGACTCAAGACCTGCTGATCCATTTGCAACATCTGCCGCCCACATCCAAGCACCGAGAGGCTGGCAAGAAGGACATCGTGCAGACGTTCGATCCGGCCAAGCACTACGGCGCGAACCAAGCTCGGTTCCAGAACTACATCAACCTTTGTCTCTCCAACAAGTTCAGGAGTCTCCATTCGAAGCGCATGAAAGATGCGCTGTCGAACCCACGAAACTTGTCGCTCGATACACAAACGGAATGGGACGACCCCAACGTCGTGAGTGATGAGCACTGCCACTCGCATTCGGAACACTTGCGGAGGGCCGCAAATGCTTCCGAGAAAGAGACTAGAGATAGAGCTTTTCTCAGGCAATTTGTCGATTTTGTGCGGCGGGAAGACCCAAGTTCCGCACCAGCAATCGAAATGCTGCTTGTAGCGGGAGCGCAGGGAACGACTGCCAGTTCCCTCGGTATGACAGACAGCCAATTCACTCGAACGCACAATCGTCTGCGTCTGCTGGCTGACCGTTTTCTGCACGGAAATCCCGTGCCGAGGCAAAGGAGACCTTACAAGAAGCGCAGGAGTGTAAACTTGGCGGCGATTCCAAAAAAGACCGAGCCTACTCCGACGCCAAGCGCAGCTTCCAACGTTTGCACTGAACTAGGCAATGGCTTTGAACGGTTCTTCCCGTTGCCGCTTCCTTCGAATTCAATCTCTTTGGAAGTAGCCACAATGGGCGGCTAACGAAAATCACTCACACGAAGCCCGCTTTCGTCGGCGGGCTTCCGTTTCTCAGCACCCGCCCTTGCACCCGCTAATAGGTTTTGAACGGGGATCGGCAGTCGCGAACGGGGCGAACGCAGCAAATTTGGAACGAGTTTTGTCCTAGGATTTCCTAGTAAAAACGGTGCCGAAATCACCCCAAATCGCCCGGAAACGTCCCGACGCCGTTTTCGTGGAGTCTGAAGGGACGAGCCGGAACCCCGCATCAGCATTGAAGTTTCCCAACATTGATGGTATTTTCAAGCTGCCCTTGGAAGCGGAGGGTTCGATTCCCCCTCCCGGCACCAGCGCTTTGGTATCAGCATATTACGGTCGTTGCCTAGTATTTCCCTAGTAGACGGTAACAGTCGCGGCAGCAACCGCACCAGTCTGA
>Ga0187856_1001886_pt1 | contig 16126 bp, 14 predicted proteins | sample June2016WEW_8_40_FD_132443 | JGI IMG/M metagenome (GOLD analysis project Ga0187856, IMG submission 132443) | Peatland microbial communities from SPRUCE experiment site at the Marcell Experimental Forest, Minnesota, USA - June2016WEW_8_40 | ecosystem: Environmental > Terrestrial > Soil > Wetlands...
AATAGAGTCCATAACCCTCGACAGGGAGACGTTACACCTGCGGGATTCCTTGATAACGCGATATGCGGAGCTTGTGTATTACGGTTATTGGATAGCCCCTGAACGGGATGCCATTCAGCTGATGGCTGACGATATCCAAAAAGACGTCACTGGTGATGTGCGGCTGAAACTTTACAAGGGAACCTGTCTTGTTGCCGGAAGAAAATCGGACAAATCCCTGTATCACCCTGAGCTTGCCACATTCGAGGAAGAGGAGATTTACAACCAGAAGGATGCCGAGGGTTTTATTAAGCTTAATGCCCTCCGTCTCAGGGTGAGAAGGCTTTTAAGGCCTCGTGCTCAAAGGATATGTTGTCAGGGATCGGGGAAAGACCCTGAGAGAACTACGTGATGAAGAGAAACACCTCTGTGATATACTACCGGGAGAGCAGTTGCACGGTGCTGAATTCTTGAGGGATCTCCCCCTCCCGGCCTCAAAGGTCCTCGCATCACTCATTACCCTTGAACTTCGTGGAGTCGTGAGACAGGCAGAAGAGAAGGGGTCTCATCTGATCCTGTAAGGATGGTCAGGAGAATACTTTGTAATGGCACAGAGATTTATCAACGGATCAGTGGGAGAAACGTTCGTCCTTGACGAGAAGGAGCTTGACATAATCAGGTCGTTCCTTGTATATACCCTCAAGGAGAGGACGTCCATCGATAGGGAAGATATCTATGCGTATGGTAACGGAAAGAAGATTCTCTGGAGCTGAAGGAGGTTATGAGTGAAGTCCCTTGTTATCGTTGAATCGCCTGCAAAGGCAAACACCATAAATAAGATCCTCGGTCAAACATTTTCTGTCAAGGCATCCATCGGCCACATCAGGGATCTTCCCAAAAAGGAGATGGGTGTCGATGTTGAGAAGAACTTTCAGCCCTCCTATGTGGTCATCCCCGGCAAGGAAAAAGTCATCCGGGATCTGCGGAAGGCGGCAAAAGAAGCTGATATAGTCTACCTCGCGCCAGACCCTGATAGGGAGGGAGAGGCGATCGCGTGGCACATCGCATCCGTGCTCTCGGACTCCCGTTCAAAGACAAAGAAAGAGAAGATTTACAGGGTCACCTTTAATGAAATAACAGAACGGGCTGTGAGCGAAGCCATAAAAAACCCGAAAAAGATAGATATCTCCAAGGTGGATGCTCAACAGGCAAGGAGGGTCCTTGACAGACTGGTTGGCTATGGATTAAGCCCTCTCCTCTGGAAGAAAGTGCGGCGGGGACTCAGCGCTGGAAGGGTCCAGTCCGTTGCTGTCAGGCTCATCGTCGACAGGGAAAGGGAGATCGATGCCTTTCAGAAAGAGGAGTACTGGAACATCAACCTCCAGTTTGAAGGCTCAATTCCTCCCCGGTTCATGGCAAGGCTCGCTAAGTACAACGGGGCCCTCGTCGTAAACCGTGAGGCTCAAGGCAACGAACGCTTTCTCATCAGAACTTCAGAGTATGCCGAGCAGATAACGCGGGAGATTGAGACGCAGAAGCTCTCCATCGCGAAAATCGACAGGAAGGAGAGAAAGCGGTCACCGTATCCTCCATTCACCACCAGCACCCTGCAACAGGAGGCTGCGAGAAAACTCCGGCACACTGCAAAAAAGACCATGGCCTTTGCGCAGCAGCTCTACGAAGGAATAGAACTGGGTGAAGAAGGATCTGTCGGTCTGATCACTTATATGCGCACGGACTCGGTAAGGGTTGCTCCAGAGGCACAGCTCTGGGCAAGAGAATACATAGAAAAAAGATTTGGAAGAGATTATACCCCTGAAAACCCCCCTGTGTACAAAAGCAAGGCCGGCGCCCAGGAGGCACACGAGGCTATAAGGCCGACTGATATCAGCAGACAGCCTGAATCGTTGAAGCCATTTCTCAACAAAGATCAATACAACCTCTATACGCTCATATGGAATAGATTTATCGCAAGCCAGATGTCACCGTCACGGCTTGAGCAGACAACCTTTATCATCGAGAATCCGGAGAAAACACTGGAGATCAGAGCAACAGGTACCGTAGTGAGATTTGACGGATTCATGGCCCTCTACACAGAGAGCAAGGATGAGATCGAAGAGGAAGAGGGCGGGATTCTCCCTCATCTCAAGACAGGTGATGGTTTGAAACTCCTCGAAATAAAACCTTCGCAGCATTTCACCCAGCCGCCGCCTCGGTATACAGAGGCGACCCTTGTCAAAGCGCTCGAAGAAAAGGGTATTGGAAGACCGAGCACCTATGCAGCAATCCTCTCGACCATCCAGGACAGGAAATACGTGCTTAAGACGGAGGGAAGGTTCGGTCCCACCGAACTTGGCGTTGTCGTGAATGACCTCCTTGTTGAGAAATTTCCCGAGTTGATCGATATCGGCTTTACCGCAAGACTGGAGGATGAGTTGGACAGCATCGAGGAAGGCAAGATGAAATGGGTCGAGGTCGTAAAGGATTTCTACAAGCCATTCAGCCACGATCTTTCTGAGGCGACAAAAACGCTCGGAAAGATACGCCCTGCTGATATACCTACTGACATCATGTGCGAAAAGTGCGGAATGCCCATGATCATCAAATGGGGAAGGCACGGGAGATTTATGGCATGCTCCGGCTATCCGAACTGTAAGAATACCCGGCCCCTTGAAGGTCAGGGCGCGGAGAGCACGGCTCAAGCGACCGAGGAGAAATGCGAAGTCTGCGGCTCGCCAATGCTCCTTAAATCAGGGAGGTTCGGGAAGTTCCTGGCGTGTTCTCGCTATCCTGACTGTAAGACAACAAAACCTCTTTCAACAGGAGTTAGATGTCCCGAGGACAATGGCGATATTGTGGAGAGGCGCACCAAAAAGGGAAGATCCTTCTGGAGCTGCAGCAACTACCCGAAATGCACCTTTGCCACATGGAATAAACCCGTCCCGAAGAAATGCCCCAGCTGCGGCGCTGATTTTCTTTTTGAGAAAAGGGACAGGGCGGGAAAGATAACCATCTTCTGCCGTAAGAAAGAATGCGGCCATTCAGAGGAGGTACAGGGAGAAGAGGCTGTTCCCGTCGTTTAATACCTTCTGATTCGTCGGCGGGACACTCTCCGAACATCCATCTTGTCGCCGCGGCACACGGTGCTGCGGAGCACGAAGCCTTTCATCATGATGCGGCCCATAATCATCGGAGTGGGGGGAGCCCATAGCGGGGCTGGGAAGACCACCTATGCCTCATTGCTTCTCCGAAAGTTTCAGGGGTGGGGTGCTATCAAATACACGAAGACCGCTCTTTATTCCTCGGTAGTCGACGAGAGTGGAATCCTCTTGACTGACGATAAGGACACGAAGAGGATGTTGGATTCAGGCGCCGAACGAGTCCTCTGGATTCAGGCGCCTCCATCTGAACTCGGAGAGGTTCTCCCCATGGCGGTCGAAAGACTCTCTGACCTAAAAGGCATTGTGGTAGAAGGCAATAGCGCGATTGAGTTTTTAAGGCCTGATATTATAATATTTATATCGGGTAGCGATCCTCAGAAAATAAAGGAGACTGGCGAGAAGATTCTCAAGAATGCCGATGCAGTGATATTCGAAAACAGCGTTCCCTTAGGAGTGTCAGAAAGAACCAGGCTTTTTCTGAAATCCTCGGATGACCACGAGAATTTTCTCGCATACATAGCAGAATTGGTCGAGAATAAGAGCAAGATACAAGCATTATTGCGAGAGCGATCCATGAACGGCAATATTCTCTGCCCCCTCGCCAGGAAGATCGCCGAGGAGTTGAACATTTCCTATCAGGAGGTCGGCAAAGCCGCCGATGAGCTCGGCATAAAAATCAAGGGTTGCGAGCTGGGTTGCTTTTGATGGAAATTCTACTCTTTGAACTCAGTCTGACTTTCTATTTTGCGGCTACCATTGTCAGCGTTGTGGAACTCTTTAAGGGCTCAAAGGCAACATCGCGTTTCATAGTCATCTTTGCCGTTGCCGGTTTCGTCCTTCAGACAGCTAACATCATTTTCCGCTATGTCGACGCCCAGCACCTCCCTATAACCAGTCTCCATGAGGCTTCATCGTTTTTTGCGTGGTGTATCGTCCTTATTTTCTTTTTTCTCGAATACCGGTACCGGATTGAACTCCTCGGTCCTTTCACCATGCCTGTTGTGTTCCTCCTCATGCTCTCTTCCTCCATACTTCCACGGCAAATCAAGCCATTAAGTCCCGTGCTCCAGAGTTACTGGCTCGGCATCCATACCTCTCTTGCCTTTCTTGGGGACGCTGCCTTTGCCATGGCCTTTGGTATCGGCCTTATGTACCTTATCCAGGAGCATCACCTCAAGTCAAAGCACTTGGGGGGCCTTTTTCAGAGACTCCCGAACCTCCAGATCCTGGACGAGATCAACTACAGACTAATAACCATCGGGTTTCCCCTGCTGACCCTTGCCATAATCACGGGCGCCCTCTGGGCCGAAAGCGCCTGGGGGAGTTACTGGCGATGGGACCCGAAGGAGGTGTGGTCGCTGATAACGTGGTTCATCTATGCCCTTGTTCTCCATGTCAGACTGACGGCCGGCTGGAGGGGAAGAAAAGCGGCAATGCTCTCCATTGTCGGTTTCCTCAGTGTGATTTTTACCTTCTTTGGGGTGAATCTCTTGCTCAAGGGGTTGCATGCGTTCGTATGAAGATTATCGTTGTCGGCTTGAACCATAAAACTGCACCTGTCGATGTCAGGGAAAAACTCGCCTTCACCGGACCAAAGCTCGAGGAAGGGCTTCTCAAAATCAGGAAACTCCCGGGTATCGATGAGGTAGTCGTTCTTTCGACGTGTAACAGGGTCGAGCTCTATGCGGATGTGAGAGACGTCGGGAAATCATTCGAAACCATTCGTACATTCCTTTCAGAATTTCACGGCATTGACGAGGCTGCCCTGCAAACATCTCTCTACCTCCATAATGGTTCCGATGCTGTCCGGCATATATTCAGAGTTGCATCCAGTCTTGATTCCATGGTGGTGGGTGAACCACAGATCCTCGGACAACTGAAGGATGCCTTTGACTCTGCCCTCCAGAGAAAGACAACGGGCATCCTCCTGAACAGGCTCATGAAGAAAGCGATCTCCGTGGCAAAGCGGGTCAGGACGGAAACAAAGATCGCTGAAAACGCAGTATCCATCAGTTTTGCTGCCGTTGAGCTTGCGAGGAAGATATTCACAGACCTCCCGGAAAAGTCTTTCATGCTGCTCGGCGCCGGGGAAATGGCGGAGCTGGCGGCTCGACACATCGTGAACTGCGGGGTGAAAGATGTGGCAGTCGTGAACCGGACATACGACAGGGGATGTGAACTGGCGACGGAATTTAACGGCCGAGCCGTAAAATTCGAGGACTTTCTGAATGAGCTGGTACATACCGATATCCTCATCTGCTCCACCGGTGCACCGACCTACGTGCTTCATAAAGAAGAGATGCAGCGGGTTATGAAGGAGAGGAGACAACGATCGGTATTCATCATCGATATCTCGGTGCCGCGCAATATCGACCCGGCGATAAACAACCTCGACAACGTGTACCTCTACGATGTGGATGACCTTCAGGGCACAGTCGATGCGAACATCTTGGAACGGCAGAAAGAAGCAGAAAAGGCTGTGACGATCATCGAGGACGAGATCGAGGCATTCCAGAAATGGATGTCATCCCTCGACTCCGTGCCAACGGTTGTCGCCCTCAGGAACAAGGCGGAAGCGATAAAAAATGAAGAGATGGAACGGCTCATGAACAAATTCCCTGAATTAGGAGAGAAGGAACGCAAGGCAATAGAATACATGGCGTCCGCCATCACCAATAAGCTCATCCATCCGCCTACGGTTGCTCTGAAAGATAATGCAGAAGATAAGGAGATGCTCGTAGCGACCATACGGAAGCTCTATGGAATAAACGGGGAGGTGGAATAGGGAATCCTATCGTGCAATGAAAAAGAATAAAGTGATAATCGGAACTCGTGGCAGCAAGCTTGCCCTGTGGCAGGCACAATGGGTGAGATCAGAACTGCAGGTGCTCCGGCCCGGCCTCGAGGTGGAATTGAACATCATCAAGACCACCGGGGATAAGATCTTGGACGTTCCCCTCGCGCAGGTTGGCGGCAAGGGTCTTTTTGTGAAAGAGATCGAGGAGGCGCTGCTCGGCGGTGAGGCCGACCTGGCCGTCCACAGCATAAAGGATGTCCCCACAGAGTTCCCTCTGGGACTCCATTTGCCGGTCATCTGTAAAAGGGAAGATCCCAGGGATGCCCTGATCACGGCTGTCGAGGGTAAGTATTCAACAGCCGCCGGCCGCAGGAAAATAAAGAGCTTCAGCGAGTTGCCTCGTGAGGCTGTGCTCGGAACAAGCAGCCTGAGAAGATCCTGCCAGCTTCTCAGCGTCAGGCCTGATTTGAAAATTGAGCAACTCAGGGGGAACCTTGATACGCGCTTGAGAAAACTTGATGAAGGGCGATTCGACGCCATAATACTCGCTGCCGCCGGGGTTAACAGACTGGGCTGGGCAGGAAGAATAACCGAAATCCTTCCGCCGGGGATAAGCCTTCCTGCCATAGGACAGGGGGCAATCGGCATTGAGTGCCGGATTGATGACGCCTTTATAAACGACCTCACGGCACCGCTCAATCACTGGGAGACTTCGGTATGTGTGAGGGCCGAAAGGGCTCTCCTGAAAAAACTCGAGGGGGGATGTCAGGTGCCCATTGCGGCGCATGCGAGACTGATAGAGGGGAAGATCGTAATGGACGGCCTTGTCGGAAGTATTACCGGTGACAGGATTATAAAGGGCCATATTGAAGGCAACGCAGGGGATGCAGAATCCCTCGGCATTACCCTGGCTGAAGACATCCTTTCACGAGGGGCAAAGGAGATACTCGATGAAGTATACGGCAGATGTGCTCTCCCCATTGACGGTGAAATCAGCAGCTAAAGGCTCCAAGAGACTTGTCTGAGGTCTTTGAAAGAGCTTGAAGAGGATATTCACCCTCGGAACTGATCGGAGAAGCGAAGAGGACTTTGTCGAGATACTTCTCGCATACGACATTGAGAGGCTCGTAGATGTGAGAAGTTTTCCCAAAAGCAAGATCACTATGTTTACCAGGGCCAATCTCGAAGAGCTTCTGAAACGGGAAGGGATTGGGTACTATTTCCTCGGAAAAGAACTCGGGGGTTTCAGGAAAGGCGGGTACGTCGAGTATGCACTCACCGAGGCTTTCCTGCAGGGTATTGAAAAGCTCCAAGCTGTTGCTCAGGACAGAACGACAGTAATCGTCTGCGCTGAGCGCTTTCCCTGGAAATGCCATAGGAAATGGATCGCCCGTGAACTGCATAAGAGAGGATGGGACGTTGAGCATATAATCGACAAAGGGAAGGTCTGGGTGCCAAGATGAGCATCCTGGATTTGCTATGCGCACAAGCAAGTCCTTACACTGCAGCAGCTGTTGCAACGATCCGGCAACACGTATGTTCTTACGTCTCCTCAGTGGAATAATCCCGATAGCCTTCAGAGCGTTTCTTCATCCGCCATCTGCTTGGAACTTGAGTCGGTAACATCTTCTCACAGCAAGCTCAGCCTCATTCTGCTTATCCTTTGGAGTGCGAGCCGAAATTCTCAGTTCATAAATGCACGAAAACACGCATAATCCCCCCGTCATCTTTCTTTGGCCCGAATAGATATAGGGCATCCTCTCTCGCGATTGAGTTGGACCTGCAATGGATCATTGCAGGACCAAGGCGACTGAGGTGAAGAATGAAAGAGCGTGCTGGACATCATTCCGAAATGAATATATGCTATCACGATAAAGAGAAACCTTCGGCCAGTTATTATCCGCGCAGTGGGTGTCAGCGATGCCGAAGTGGATATTTGGCTGATTTCCAGCGGGACGGCGAAAGGGGACCCATTCAAGGATCTGTTGAAATAGGAGCGGTCTGGATCTTGTAGCAGGAAGGTTGTTGATGGTTTCATTGAAGCGGCGAAAGAGATTGTCGGCGCTGTCGTAGGGGTGTCGCGGGAGAGGAGGAACTGATGCGCGCCTCACTACCGAAAAACGAAACGCGTTTCAACGAGGCTATCAACGTCATACGGCAAGTCGAGCGCATAATGAGAACAGCAAAGGAAAGACATTTAAACGGCTGCACTTCACATACCCTGCCGGGAGCGTTATGATCAGTATTCTGCTAAAAATATTCGGCAGGCCGCCTCATCCCTCCGAGCATAAGCACGGCTATGAAATCGCGTTGTTCGATGACCTCATTGGTATTTCTCATGTAGAATCCGATGCGGCTTTACGCTTGCTAGGAAGCAGAGATTCGGGACTGACCGACGCGGAAGCCGCCGCGCTCATGGATAAATATGGCCCGAACGTTGTTGTGAAGGGAAGAAGGAAATCCGTTCTTTCCCGCCTGGCAGACAACATAAAGAACCCTCTTGTGGTGCTTCTTTCGATACTCGGACTCGTCTCGTACTTCACGGGCGATATGCGCGGTACGGTAGTCATCTTTCTCATGGTTGTGCTCGGCCTGTCTTTGCGATTTGTGCAGGAAACGCGCTCGGACAAAGCGGCAGAAAAGCTGAAGGCCATGGTCAGAACAACCGCCACGGTCATGCGCACCGGGGTAAAAAAGGACATCCCCTTGAACGCTCTGGTTCCCGGAGACATCGTTCTTCTGTCAGCCGGCGATATGGTGCCTGCGGACGTGCGTCTTATTTCAGCAAAAGATCTCCATGTCAACCAGGCGACCCTCACCGGAGAAGCGATTCCGGTGGAAAAGTCCGCAGAGCGGAGTCTCGCCTCATGCCGGCAACTTTTCGACCTCTCGAACATCTGTCTGCTCGGTTCGAACGTTGAGATAGGGTCGGCCACGGCGGTCGTCGCCGCCACTGGCGGCCATACCTATTTCGGAAGGCTTGCCTCAAGCATTGTCGGTCAGCGGGTCCTCACAAGCTTTGACAAGGGCGTGAATGGATTCGCTTGGCTGATGATCCGGTTCATCGCCGTCATGGTGCCGGTCGTTTTCTTCCTGAACGGGTTTTTCAAGGGGAACTGGACCGAGGCCTTCCTGTTTGCCCTCGCTGTCGGTGTCGGCCTCACTCCTGAGATGCTGCCCATGATCGTTACGGTCAACCTCTCGAAAGGAGCCCTCGCCATGTCGCGCAAGAAAGTCATTGTAAAGCGGCTCAATTCCATACAGAACTTCGGCGCCATGGATGTTCTCTGCACTGATAAGACCGGCACATTGACCATGGGCAAAATAGTTCTGGAAAAGCATGTTGACCTACAGGGGACCGAGAGCCATCGGACACTGGAGTATGCCTATTTAAACAGCTATTACCAGACGGGCCTCAAGAATCTTATGGATGTCGCGATACTCAAACGCGAGGACCTCGAAAAAACACTCATCCCGGAAGAGGGTTTCTATAAGATAGATGAGATACCCTTCGATTTCGTCCGGCGCAGGATGTCGATCGTCGTGGGTGACTCCCGGGGTGAACATACAATGATCTGCAAAGGTGCGGTGGAGGAAATATTCGCCGTATGCTCACAGGTTGAGTTGAAGGGACAAGCGTTTCCGCTCGATTCCTCCCATCATGACCCCGAGGCCGAGCTCCTCGTGCGGCACTTCAACGAAGAGGGGTTCAGAGTTATTGCTCTCGCCTACAAGAGGGTTCCCGGTCAAGCCAAAGAGTATACCGTGGCCGACGAATCGAACCTGACTCTCTTGGGGTTTCTCGCATTCCTTGATCCGCCGAAGGAGACTGCGACTGAGGCCTTGACAAGGCTCCATGAGAGCAGGGTGCGGGTGAAGATTCTCACCGGTGACAGTGAGATTGTCACCAAGACCATATGCCGCCAGGTGGGTCTCCCAGTGGAAAACGTTCTCCTCGGCGGTGAGATTGAAGACATGAACGATCAAGAGCTTGAAGCACAAGTTGAGAAGACTACTATTTTTGCAAAACTTTCCCCCTCCGATAAAGAGCGTATCATAGAGGCCCTGCAGGGCGCCGGACACGTCGTGGGCTTTCTCGGAGACGGGATAAATGATGCACCCGCTCTCAAGGGTGCCGATGTCGGAATCTCGGTAGACAGCGCCGTGGATATTGCCAAAGAATCATCTGACATTATTCTTCTTGAGCAGAGTCTCACCGTACTTCAGGAGGGAGTACTGGAGGGCAGAAAAGTGTTCGGCAATATCATCAAATACATCCGGATGGCGGCGAGTTCAAACTTCGGGAATATGTTCAGTGTCCTGGGGGCAAGCGTTTTTCTTCCGTTTCTTCCGATGCTACCGATACAAGTGCTCACAAACAACCTCCTCTACGACTTCTCGCAGACTGCAATACCCACCGACTCGGTAGACCGGGAATGGATCGAAAAACCCCGGAAATGGGCGATTGAGGAGATACGAAGATTTATTGTTCTCATCGGGCCGATAAGCTCGATTTTCGACTATATGACATTCTTCATTATGCTTCGCATATTCCACACGTGGAAGAATCCCGCGCTATTTCAAACGGGATGGTTTGTCGAATCTGTTTTCACGCAGACGCTCATTATACACGTCATTCGAACTAACAAAATACCCTTCATACAGAGCAGGGCGAGCATACCGCTTATCCTGACTTCTCTCGCTATTGTAACCGTTGCCGGGCTCATGCCTTTCTTGCCGATAGGGACCGTATTGGGATTTGTGCCTTTGCCCAGCCAATATTGGGCATACCTGGCAGCAATGCTTTTAGGTTACATTGTGCTGACACAGCTTGTGAAGAGCTGGTATGTCAAGAAATTTGGTGGCTAAGGAACGTACTGAAAACAGGCTTCGCGGCTTTTCTCGCCATTCAGTCTGTAGGACTCCGGGCAATTATGCCGACAGAGTTCGGACAGACGTTATCCTGCGGCATCAATGACACCGGGACGGTCAGACTTTCTTCATGCAATTCACATATTGTGCTCCGGAGTGGTATGCGGTTTTCCCGGGAATTCGTCGCTTATCAAGTTGCAAACTGCATACGACAAATAGTAAGATGGGAGCAGGTTTACTGCGCTGGGAGATATGAGATAAAACAACTTTTTCGTTTTCGTTTGTAATGACTTTGTCGTCTTGGAGCTGAAAAAAGTGAACGCTTTCATTCTTTCTGGCTTAGTTCGCCGTTTCGGAAAAGGCTTTCTTGTCTGCACATACAAACAAAGATTGGGGTAACAAAATGGAAAAAAAACGTTTCTTAACCTTTGTTGCTGAGGTGATGAAGGGTATGATCTCTTACGATACAATGATGGCCGCCATCCAACGGTCATGTATGAGGGCGGAGGTTGAGAATCTTGAACTCATGCGGCTGGGACAAGAGCGGGTTGATAGGTTGATCGAGGGAATGACCGCCATAGGGGAGCTCGCCGCCCCGGATGACGTTTTGGATGTCCTCGTCCTGAGATACTTGAAGAACACACAGTTCCTTGCCTCTCTCAAAGAAGAAGACATTGACGTTTCCGGTCTTGACGGAGACCTCGATTACTGGAAAAAAACGATGCTCTTCAGAGCGCCATAGCAAACCATATTGCCTTCCGGACACACTGAAATAAATGCCAAGGATTTTTACGGTTTGGGCGTTAGATTCACGGCACACGTGATGTGATTTGGAAAGCATGTGAGGGCGAACGAAAGACTATGTCACCGATTCGCACATATATGAGGATTCATACTCCGTCATCGCCTGTCGCCGGAAATCTTCTTCTTGCAAAAGGGGGCCCGGATAGGCCCTGTCACAATAAGTTCAAGGATATCTTGTGGCTTGCTTTTGTTCTTTGTTACCATAAATGCTGATCAGGGAGGAGTCCTGCATCGATCATCACCATGGCCGAACAAATTTCTGAAGACATCAAGCGACAGATTGAAAAACTCGTTCGAGATATCAATTACCATAATTACCGTTACTACGTACTCGATTCACCGGTAATCTCAGATGAGGAGTATGACCGGCTCTTCCGTCGCCTCAAGGAACTCGAGGAACGATATAACTACACCTCACCAGATTCTCCCACACTCCGGGTTGGTGCACCTCCCCTCGAAAAATTCGAGAAAGTAAAACACTCAGAGCCTATGCTCTCCCTGGACAACGCTTTTTCATTCGACGAAGTGCTCGAATTCGACAAGAGGATAAAGAGACTCCTGAACACCGACAGAGATATTGAATATACCGTAGAGCCGAAATACGACGGTCTTGCAATGGAACTCACGTACAAGAGCGGATTGCTTTTCAGAGCCGCGACAAGAGGCGATGGATATGAGGGTGAAGATGTCACACAGAATATCAGAACCATCAAATCGGTCCCTTTAAAAATAGAAGGAGCCGGCGCGATTCCCGATGAGATTGACATTAGGGGCGAAGTTTACATGACTCTCGATGAATTCGACAAACTGAATAAACAGAGAGAACAAAAAGGAGAGCCCCTGTTCGCAAACCCAAGGAATGCGGCAGCAGGTTCGGTGAGACAGCTCGACCCTTCTATTACAACCTCACGCAAGCTCTACCTTGCGTGTTACGGGATAGGGGCTGTAAAGGGGATCATCTTTACGAGTCAGGTGGCACTTATCAACTGGTTTAAGGAAACACGGTTTCCCACTCCTGTACAAGTTAAGACAGCCACAGGGAGTGAAAAGGTGATAGATCTGGTCAGAGAGATCGAGGAGAAAAGGAAATCTTTCCCATTCGAGACAGACGGGGCTGTTATAAAGGTCAATGACTTTGTGCTCCAGCAGAGACTGGGAACGAAGACGCGCGAGCCGCGCTGGGCCATCGCCTATAAATTCCAGGCCCACCAGGGCACGACCCGGATAAAAGAGATCCATGGAAGTGTAGGCCGGACAGGTGTTATAACCCCTTATGCTGTTTTCGAGCCTGTAAGAATCGGCGGCGTCACCGTTTCCCGTTCAACGCTCCACAACTGGGATGAGATTGCTAGAAAAGATATACGGGTGGGAGACACCGTTGTTGTCGAAAGGGCCGGGGATGTCATCCCCCATGTCGTCATGGTCATAAGAGAGAAGAGGACCGGGAAAGAGAAGACCTTTTCTATTCCCGAAAGATGCCCGGCATGCGGCTCAAAGGTCATGAGGGAAAAGGGCGAAGTGGCGGTAAGATGCGTCTCCCTGCACTGCCCTGCGCAGGTCCAGGAAAAGATCATCCACTTTGCCTCCAGAGGAGGCATGGACATTGAAGGACTCGGAGAAAAGAATGTGGAGCTCCTTTATTCGAGGGATCTCATAAAGCACTTCGAGGATATATACCGGTTGAAAAAAGAGGATCTTCTTGCGCTGCCCCGGTTTGCGGATAAATCGGCTCAAAACCTCATCGATGCGATAGAAACGTCAAAAAAGACAACCCTTGCAAAGTTTCTCTTTGCCATTGGCATCCTCCATGTCGGCGAGTATGCCGCAAAACTCCTCGCAAAAAACTTTGAGAAACTCGAAGATTTGTTCCAGGTAAAATCTGACAGGATCATGGAAATACGGCAGATGGGTGAAAAGATCGCCTTCTCGGTATCCACCTTTTTCAATGACAGCAAGAACATTGCGACCCTCAAATCCCTGAAGGCCCTCGGCCTGACAATAGCGAATCCTGACTTTGTATCGAAGAAAAGGCAGAAGATGCCCCTTGAAGGGTCGACTTTCGTGATTACCGGCACACTGCCGAGGGCAAGAAAGGACGTGGAGGAACTGATTGAGCACAGTGGGGGCCATGTATCCTCTGCTATGTCAGCGAGCACGGATTACCTTGTGGTTGGAGAAGATGCAGGGTCGAAACTACAGAAGGCAAGGACGTTGGGAGTCAGGATAATCTCCTATGACGAGCTGTTACACCTCATCGAACCGCGCACCGGAGATCGCGGCTTGTTTGATTAACGGTATTTTTTCGATGAAATGAGCGAATGGCCTCCGTTAAACGACTCCATGATTGACACGTTCATCCCAGAAGACATCCGTGAGAGAGGGGGACTTCTCATTTGTAACATTTCGAGGCGTGGACAGTATATCCCCGCACATTTTTTTGAGATCTTTCCATCAGCCGTAACAGCAACACTTGCATCACCCTTTCTCCGTCCCAGTAAATTTCCGCCCTATGTGCTGGAAGTATTCGTCATCCCCGGGGCAGGCAAATACAGGTAAAGATTTCTCTTTGGCCTTCCTTACTGAAAGCTGCGTGTTCAATGATCACCATGCTAACGGTCCATGCGAGCGATGCTATCGGCACCGGGTGTCTGGCAACTGTGTTAGCATGCAGGAGGAAAATAATTGGTCCATCATATTTCAAAAGCTGTTACAATGAAGACATACCGTGATATTTTCCGATACCATATCGCTGAATACAAAAGGGTTTACCGATATTGTCGATATTACCGAAGAGGTTATGTCGATCCTCAGGGAGTCGAAGGTCGAAAACGGTCTGGTCACTGTCTTCTTCGCTGGATCAACTGGAGCGGTAACAACCATTGAATATGAGTCGGGGGTCGTTCATGATCTGAAAAAGACTATAGAAAAGATCGCGCCCTCGAATGCCCCCTATGAGCATGACCTGAAATGGGGAGATGGAAACGGTTTTTCCCATGTGCGTGCCGCTCTCATGAAGCCTTCCTTGAGCATCCCGGTGATAAAAGGCAAGCTTTCATTAGGAACGTGGCAGCAAATAATCTTCATGGACTTTGATAACCGAAGCAGACAGAGGAGTCTGATTGTCCAGGTCATCGGGGAGTCTCAAAGGCAATAAAGTTAACATTCAATCCTTGCCAACACCTTTTCGGAAAGATATAATAAACGATATGAGCTCACCTGAAGAAAACTTGCAAAAACTGGGCTTCGCGCTCTCCGTTGCCCCTTCACCTCTTGGCTCCTACGTGCCGTGTGTCCGGACCGGAAGCCTCCTGTTCCTGAGCGGGATGCTGCCTTTAAAGGAAGGGAAACTCACACGAACAGGGAAGCTTGGAGAGTCCGTTTCTCTTGGCGAGGCTGAGGAAGATGCACGGCAGACGGTGCTCAATGCATTGAGCATCGTTACAGCACAAATCGGGAGCCTCGACAGGGTTCTCAGATGCGTTAAACTCACCGGCTATATAGCATCAGTCCCCAATTTTACAGAACAGCCGAAGGTCTTGAATGCGGCATCAGACCTCCTATATCATGTATTCGGGGAGCGAGGCAGACATGCGAGAGTTGCCGTAGGCGTACCTGTCCTGCCCTTGAACTCACCACTCGAAATAGATTTCATTTTCGAAATAGCTGATCACACCGCTGTCTTTTAATCCTGCACCCATTTATGCCAAAACCTTTCGTCGTGATAGTGGGCAGACCAAATGTCGGGAAATCGACCCTTTTTAACAGAATGGTCGGCTCGCAAACAGCCATTGTTGAAGACATCCCCGGCGTCACAAGAGACAGGAATTACAGGGAAGCCCAATGGGAGGGAAAATCCTTTATCGTTGTCGACACCGGAGGCTTCTATCCAGAGCCGTCCGAGGAGATTTTTCAGGAGGTCAAGGAACAGGCTCTCTTTGCGATCGATGAGGCGGATGTGATCATTCACCTTATGGACGGCAAAGAGGGTCTGAATCTAAATGACATTGAAATCTCAAAGATACTCAGGGCGTCAGGGAAAAAAATCTTATGGGTGGTGAATAAGGTAGACGCACCGACGCGGGAAGACCGACTTTATGATTTCTACAGGCTTGGGGTTGATGACATCCTCCCTGTTTCTGCACAGACCGGGTATGAATTCGCTGAATTTATGGAAGCACTTGCGTTACTCCTGCCTGAGGGACAAGAAGAAGAGAAAGAGATCGGTTATCCCAAGGTGGCCGTTGTGGGGAGGCCGAACGTTGGAAAGTCAACACTGGTGAACACCCTTACCGGTAAAAAAAGGATGATCGTGAGCGCGGTAGCTGGAACTACAAGGGATTCCATTGATTCCATCTGCACTTACTACGGGAAAAAATATCTTTTTATTGACACGGCCGGCATTCGGAAAAAGGGAAAAATCGGGTATTCGATCGAACGTTATTCGATGGTTAGGGCCATACGGAGTATCGAGCGTTGCGACGTGGCCATCGTGGTCCTGGATGCTTCAGCAGGC
>Ga0187856_1001889_pt1 | contig 16114 bp, 13 predicted proteins | sample June2016WEW_8_40_FD_132443 | JGI IMG/M metagenome (GOLD analysis project Ga0187856, IMG submission 132443) | Peatland microbial communities from SPRUCE experiment site at the Marcell Experimental Forest, Minnesota, USA - June2016WEW_8_40 | ecosystem: Environmental > Terrestrial > Soil > Wetlands...
AATCAAATCACGTATCTGCGCGGTCTTCTCCGGTACGGTGATGCATTCGCGAATGTAAGCGGTGGAAATCATCACTTCGACGGCGGGGACGCGGCCGGGTCCGTCGGAGCGCTTCACCAGCCGTTGGCTGACAATGGACCGCAACGTCGCCGACAATTGCAGACGGATCTGCTTCTGCTCCATGGGCGCGAAAACGGCGATGATTCGGTTGATGGTCTCGACCGCGTCCAGTGTGTGCAGGGTGGAGAACACCATGTGTCCGGTTTCAGCCGCATGCAGTGCCGTGGCGATGGTTTCCTGGTCGCGCATCTCGCCCACCAGGATGACGTCCGGGTCCTGACGAAGACTTCCGCGAAGAGCGGTGGCGAACGACGCCGTGTCGACCTCGACCTCGCGCTGGTTGACGAAACCCTTTTTGTCGCGATGCAGGAACTCGATCGGATCTTCAATGGTGATAATGTGCTCGGCGCGGCTGGAGTTGATGCGATCGATCATGGACGCCAGCGTGGTGGATTTGCCCGAGCCGGTGACCCCGGTGACCAGCACCAGGCCGCGCGATTCGTCGCAGATCCTGTCGACCACCGGCGGCAGGTTGAGCTCGTCCAGCGAGCGTATTTTCGTGGGAATGGCGCGCATCACGATTCCCACGTTGCCGCGCTGCTGGAAGATGCTGACGCGGAAGCGGCCGATGCCGGCGACCCCGTAGGCCAGGTCCAGTTCGCTTGTTTCCTTCAGTTTCTGCTTCTGCCGGTTGTTCATCATGCTGAAAGCCATGCTCAGCATGTCTTCCGGGTTGATGCGTGCAAACTCGGCCAGGGGCACGAGTTCGCCGTCAATCCGCAGGTGGGGATAATTGCCGACCTTCAGGTGCAGGTCGGAGGCTTTCCGCTCCATTACGATTGCCAGCAGGTCATCGATATTCATGAGGTTTAGCCAGGAACTTTGCCGAAAGTAGCACGTTCGCCCTGCCATTGACAATCCAACAACTCACCGATGCAAGACTCCGCCGGACACGTACCTTTCCGGTGACTTGCTTTTCGCCCGGCGACGTGCGCCGGAGCGCGGGGAAGGGAGTAAAGTGAAAATTAATGCTGCATTGCAATAAATAATTGCAGCATTACGGCATCAGGGAAGCCCGGCGCAATAAGCCCCGAGCTGAGCCGCTGGCCGCGGAAGTCGAGGCCGGCGTCAGCCGTTGGCGGCCCGAGGGAGGTAGCAATGAAAAACACGATGGAAACGCTGACCAGCCAGCCGTGCAAAATTCCGGCCATGGCCGAGGTGAATGCGATTCTTGCCGACTACATTGAGCTTCGTGAGCTCATGGAGGATTTTGCCGAGGAGAACGAACCGGTTGGGGCAGGGCACGCGGCAAAGGCTCGTTGAATCCGCACCGAACCACGAGCGAACAAGCGGCCCAACACCGACTCCATTTTTGGTCCAAAAGCAATCGGGACGCCCGCTGGCGTCCCGACTTTTTTCGAACCTGGTTTCCGCGTTCTCTCAGGCGCCCACCGGTTGCTTCACCGGGACCGCAGTAAACCACTTGTGGCGATCTGGCAGAGTCCCCTCGACGATGCCGAAGAACTTGTGCCTGATGCGGCGCGTAATGGGACCGATCTTCCCATCGCCGACGCGAATCTTGTCGACCGACCGGATCGGCGTGACCTCAGCGGCCGTGCCGGTGAAAAATACTTCGTCGGCGACGTAGAGCATCTCGCGCGGGATCATTTGGATCACGATTTCTATGCCCAGATCTTGCGCGATCTGCATTACCGAAGAGCGGGTGATTCCCGGCAGCACGGAGTTGCCGGTCGGCGGCGTCCACAGCCTGCCCTGATACACGAGAAAAAGATTCTCGCCCGAACCTTCACTCACGTAGCCGGTGGCGTCGAGGGCGATGCCTTCGACATAGCCGTTGAGAACCGCCTCCATCTTCATCAGTTGGGAGTTCATGTAGTTGGCTGCCGCTTTCGCCATCGCCGGCAGCGTGTTGGGAGCCAGCCGCGTCCATGAGGAGACGCACACGTCAACGCCCTCGTCTCCAGTCGCAAGGTATTTGCCCCACGGGAAGTTGGCGATATAAACCTCGATCGGAGTGTTAAGTGGATTGACGCCGATCTCACCGTAACCGCGGAAGGCGATCGGCCGGATGTAGCACGGCCATGCTCCGTTGACGCGAATGACCTCCGCCGTCGCGTCAATTAGTTGCTGCCGCGAGTAGGGGATCTCCATGCGATAGATCTTGCCGGAGTCGAGCAGGCGCTGCATGTGTTCTTCGGCCCGGAAGATCGCCGGTCCGGAGGGCAGCTTGTAGCAGCGTACTCCCTCGAACACCGCGCTTCCATAATGCACGACGTGCGACATGACATGGATCGTCGCGTCGTCCCAAGCAATCAGTTTGCCGTTGTGCCAAATATTTTCCGTTTTCTGAATAGGCATCAGCACTCCTAAGAGGTTATGAAGTAAGGGCTACCCGCACCTGCCGAACTCGATCCTGATGCTCAAGATTATAGATGAGAAAGCCGAAAAGCTGCACCTCCCACCGAAACAGGTTGCAAGATAGCAACCGCATTTAAATCTACGATGCGGATTTTGCCGCGGATTGGCCGGGTCAGATGCTTGTGCCACAAGCATTTTGCCGAATTGCTAGTAACTAGAAAGGAACTAGATGCGAAGTTCGGACAGTACCTTTTGCCTCGATTAAGTCTTCGCACTCGTGTTCACCTCAAATCCAGCGAGAGCGCTCATGAAAGCTGATTCGAGTTTACTCGGAGCTACAGAGCAGAGGTTCTTCGTCACGCATCCGTTGGAAATCTGTCGCCACTGGGAGATTTCCGCAAATCTCTGGCGCTAAATGAGCATCAAAGATATGTAGAAGATGGGGCACAGGAGTGCGGGGTATTTGGCGCCAAGGTAATTTGCTTTGGAACTTTCAGCCAACTCAGCGATAGTATTGTTCCATCTGAACTGAAGTCTCAGTCCCGAGTTTCGGGATAGGGCCCCAGACATGAGGTGAGTAGGGCCACACACACTACCATGAAAACTGGACTCAACGCCACACTGGATCCGTCGCGCCGCAGCACTGACGCAAAGGAATTTGAGGCCGCTCTTCGCCGCCGTATCGTTGGTCAGGATACCGCGATTGATAAAGTCACCGAGATCTACCAGATGTTCCTGGCGGGGCTGAATGCTCCAGGCCGTCCGGTAGGGAACCTGATCTTCCTTGGGCCGACCGGTTCGGGCAAGACCCGGGTTGTCGAGTCCGTTGCCGAAGCTCTGTTCGGCGATGCTCGCGCCTTGATCAAAATCGACTGCGCTGAGTTCCAGCATTCGCACGAGATCGCCAAGCTGATTGGGTCGCCTCCGGGGTACTTGGGGCACCGCGAAACCCATCCGTTGCTGACGCAGGAAGCGCTGAACCAGTGGCACACCGAGAAACTGAAGCTCTCGATCCTGCTGTTTGATGAAATCGAGAAGGCTTCCGATGCCCTGTGGCAACTGCTCCTCGGCATTCTTGACAAGGCCACGCTCACCCTGGGCGACAACCGCCGTGTGGATTTATCGCAGTGTCTGATCGTAATGACCTCCAACCTCGGTGCCGGTGAAATGAATGAGCTGATTGAGGGCGCCATGGGGTTTTCCACCGGCCCGGCCAAACTCGACGGCAAGCTGGACGAGAAGATGAATCGCACTGCGGTCGATGCCGCCCGGCGCAAATTTTCGCCCGAGTTCATGAACCGCATCGACAAGGTGGTGGTCTTCAAAACCTTGCGGGTCGAGCATCTGGAGAAGATTCTGGAGATCGAACTGGGCATGGTTCAGCAGCGCATTCTGCAAGCTACCGGTAATAACCAGTTCGTTTTCAGTTGCACTTCGACCGTCAAGAACTACCTTCTGAAGGAAGGGACAGACCCCAAGTATGGGGCGCGGCATCTCAAGCGCGCCATCGAGCGCTGCATCGTTTTCCCGCTGGCCAACCTGGTTGCCACCAGTCAGGTGAAGCTTGGCGACTTCATTCGCATCGACATGGATGCGGCCGGTGAAATGACTTTTGTCAAAGAGGCGGAGGGAGCATTGGTTCCCGTGCTGCTGGAGAAATACGGGCCGGAATTTGCCGCCGGAGCGGCCGCGACGCGTTCTGGCCGCACCGTGAGCAGCACCAACCGCAAGGAAGCAGGCGCCGGTTCGCTTCTGGACCACAAGTAAACATCTCCTTTTCTGGCCAGGAGTGCCGCGAGGCACTCCTTTTTTGTTGCCTTCCTGTTTGCCTGTCAGCACCGCAAACAGCGGCATCCGAACTGATATCATCTCGTTCGGTGTTACTAGAGCCTGTTTCATAAATAGTTCTTTGAAGGGGCGCGGCTGAAGCTGAAGCCGCGCCGTCCAGAACCAACAAGAATGCGGGCTTTAGCCCCCGAGGGGATTCGCCAATCCCTCTGTTACGGTTTATGAAACAAGCTCTCGGCAAGGAAGAACAGGCATGAACCCTCTTGGCCCGAAATCGCCAATCCCACTTGCCGTGTTGTTCGTGCTATGGCTGAGCCTGGGTACGGCGGCGCAAACCAGGTATGTGCGTCAGGAGCCTGACGGCCGCCTTCAACCGGACACGAGCAGCGTCAAAACCAGTCCTCAAGAACAGAGCAAGCTTGGCAGGCAGGCCGCTGCGCAGGTGGAAAAGCAGTATCCGATGCTGCCCGAGTCCAGTCCGGTCACGCAGTTCGTGCAGCAGTTGGGGAGCCGCTTGGCAGCCGCTGCACCGGGGTACAAGTGGCCATTCGAATTCCACGTGGTCAACCAGAAAGAGATCAATGCTTTCGCGCTGCCCGGCGGTCCTATATTCGTGAACCTCGGGACGATCCAGGCCGCCGATAACGAAGCTCAGCTTGCCGGCGTCATGGCGCACGAGATAGGCCACGTGGTGATGATGCACTCGGCGCGCCAAGCCGCTGAAACCCGTCCTTACCAGATCGCCGGCGCACTCGGCAGCGCCATTATCGGAGGCCTCTTCGGCGGCACGGTCATCGGCCAGCTCGGGCAACTGGGCATCCAGTTAGGCGCCGGGGGCGTGATCATGAAGTATTCCCGCACCGCCGAGACGGAAGCCGACCTGATGGGCGCGCAAATCATGTACGACGCCGGCTTCAATCCGCGAGCCATGCTGACGTTCTTCGACAAGCTCAAACAGCAGGGCGGAAGCGACGTGCCGCAATTCCTCTCCGATCACCCCGACCCGGGCGACCGCGCCCAAAGCATACAAAAAGTCATCGCCAGATTCCCGCCCAAAAAGTATGTCCTCGACAGTCCGCAGTACCAGCAGGTTCGCCAGGATGCGCTCAAGGTTCATGCCTATAGCGCGCGGGAAATTGCGCAACGGCAGCGAAGCGGCGGCGGAACGTTGAGTAATGAGGCCAGGGCCGCCGACATTAGTCTGTCGGGCGGAATGCGCCAGTTGAACCAGCCCGGGTTCAGCATCTCCTACCCGGCCAATTGGCAGGTGACGGGAGATAGCCAGGGCAACTCGATTGTCATCGCCCCGCCATCCGGAATTACGCGCGACCAGATTGCCTATGGCGTTTCTATCGGCACCGCGCAAGGCAACAACGGACAGTCTTTCGACCAGATCACGCAGGAAATCCTCAGCACATTGCAACGCAACAACCCGGACATGCGGACGATCGGCACTCCAAAACGTATCCGGGTGAACGGCCTTGCAGGAAGGTCTGTGGATTTGATCGGGGTTTCACCGATACAGTTTCAGCCAGGCCAGCCGGTCGAAGAGCATGACTGGCTGGTGGCGCTGCCGCGCTCCGACGGTTCGGCGCTGTTCGTGGTCTACACTGCGCCCCAGCAGGATTTCACCAAACTGCGGTCCACGTTCGAAGAAATGCTGCGTTCGCTTCAGATGCGGTAACGGCGACATCGGCAGGCCGTGCGGGGTAACTGGTGATAAGGGGCGTAGCTGTTGAAAAAGTCCGTTTTGCCGAAATCCGGCTCAAAATGGGTGACCAGAAATGTATCCGAAGTCGGAGAAAATCGTTTATAGGGCTTCCTAGAGCGACGTTTTTTCGGCGCAATTTCCGCGAGCGACTTTTTCAACAGCTACAGGCATTCTCACTTGTTTGCCCAAAGCGGGAACCGCTGCTGAATTCGTCTAATGGCCCGCGGGCTCCCTGTTTTCTGTAAACTAGGCTGCGATGGCGCCAACACTCCAACAAGCGATGGGTCCGGCCCGCGGAGAGCATCCGATGCGGCTGCTGATCTCCGCCGGCGAAGCCTCCGGCGACATGCACGGCGCTGCGCTGCTCGCCGCCTTGCGCCAACTGGCTTCACCCGTGGGCGTCGAGTGCTTCGGGTTGGGCGGTGAGCGCCTGCGCGCCGCCGGGTGCGAGACAGTGGTCGACGCCAAAGACGTTGCGGTGCTGGGACTGGCCGAAGTGGTGTCGCACCTGCCCCGCATCTACCGCGAGTTCCGCCGCCTGCTCGCGGAAGTTGACCGATGTCGCCCCGATGCCGCCGTGCTCATCGATTTTCCGGAGTTCAACTTCCGCTTGGCGCGCCAACTTCATCACCGCGGCATCCCGGTGATTTACTACATAAGCCCCCAGCTCTGGGCCTGGCGCAAAGGACGCCTCAAACTGGTGCAGCGTTACGTGCGCAAGATGCTGGTGATCTTTCCTTTTGAGCGCGAGTTCTACCGCCGGCACGGGGTCGAGGTGGAGTTCGTCGGGCACCCGCTGGCCGATCTCGCGGACACCGGCTCGAGTGCCAGCGTCGTGGAGCGTGATTCCCGGCAAATCGCCCTGCTACCCGGCAGCCGCCGCAAGGAGATCGAGCTGAACCTGCCGGCGATGCTCAATGCCGCTGTCGCCCTGCATGCGCGACACCCCGAACTGCACTTCAGCCTGCCGGTGGCGTCGACGATCAGCCGGGCTTGGCTGGCGGAGCTGAGCGGTAAATTGTCTTCCACCCCAGCAACGGCGAAAACGGTCATTGTCGGGGACCCCGGGAGAAGGCAGCCCAAGAAACTACCCCACGTCAGCCCTCAATCACCCCAGCGAGCAGAGCCTCGCTGGGGACCCCGAGTCGGGCGGGACGTGGGGCACCCGTCCCAGGCATTTCCGCTGGAATTAGTTGCAGACGCCCAGCAGGCGCTGGCAAGTTCGCAGGCAGCCGTGGTTGCCAGCGGCACGGCTACCCTGGAAGCGGCATTGGCCGGAACTCCGTTTGTCATGGTCTACCGGTTGACGCCTCTCACCTGGTTGCTGGGACGGCGGCTGGTCGAGGTGCCGTTCTTCTGCATTGTCAACCTCATCGCCGGTCGGGAGGTCGTCCCCGAGCTGGTCCAGCGCGACTTTACCCCGGTCAACGTGGCCGCCCGGATCGAGCGAGTGCTCGCGGACGGGCTGGAGCGCCGGCAGATGCTAGACGGACTACGGGAGGTGCAAGCCAAGCTGAGCGTCGCTGCTGGCGCTTCGGCTTCGGTGACGGCGGCGCGGGAAATCCTGAAGATTATTCAGCTTGAGCGGCGGGCGAAAACCGAAGCCGCTCCGTCGTGTTAACCACCCCAGCGAGCAGGGCTCGCCGGGAACCCCGATCAAGCACGTTATAACAGAGGGTTTAGCGTCCGGCACAGACCAACGAACTACCCCAGGTTAGCCAAAGGCGGGCGAACCTGGGGCACCAGGCCGAAGAAACTACCCCACGTTAGTCCAAAAGCGGGACGGGACGTGGGGCACCCAAACTCGTCGGGGATCCCGAGCGGCGCGGAACCTGGGGCACTAAGACGGGTCAGAGGACTACCATCTTTAATATTGGTTTTTCAACATCCTTTTATTGGCTTTTCAACATCAACTTACAATGGAAGCTCAGGAGCTTCAAGAACATGCATGCACGCAAACCTCTGGGACGTGCCCTCACTCAAGCGCAGCTTCGTCGCCGGTTGGGAATCTCGTTCGCGCTGATCTGCCTGATGGCTGGCTTGACCCTCGCCTTGCAGACGCGGGCCGCGGAAAAGAACCGCATAGAAGTCAACGACTACCGCATCGACGCCACGATCAACCCGGCGAAACACCATCTCTGGGCGCGCGCGCAGGTCAAGTTCACCGCGCTGGACGACATCAGCATCGCGGTTTTTGAGCTGCACAATGACTTGCGGCCATCCAAGGTCAGCGATGCCGAAGGCCACGCCATGCAGGTCGAGCGCGTCTCGCAGGACTCCACCGTACGCATCCCGCTGCCTAACGGCTTGCAGAAAGGCCAGTCGAGCACGCTGAACTTCGAGTATGAAGGCGACCTGGTTTCGGCCGAAGACAGTCCGGTGGCGGGGTTGAAGCTTGCCTATGTCGGCGACCCTTCGAGCTACCTGCTCTATGCCGGACGCTGGTTCCCGGTGGTTGGATACGGCACCAACCGTTTCACAGCTACCATCCGCGTCACCGTGCCCGAGGGCTATACGGTGGTGGGCAGCGGCAAAAATCAGCCTGCGCCGGGCACTCCTGCGACGGCACCCGCTCAAACCCCGGGCGCAGCCGGCGAAAGCGGCAAGCCTCCCATTCACGCGCGCACCGGCAGCGGCGGAGTCGCTCGCAAAACAGGACAGACCGCGCCGCCGGCCGAGAGCTCGGCGGCCAAATTGAGCGGGCCGCAAACCACCTATAGCTTCGCATGGGACAAGCCCAGCTTCCCGGGAACCCTGGTCATCGGCAAGTTTGAAGACGCGACCATAACTGCCGGCGGTCTCGTCATTCATGTCTTCTTCCCGCCCGAACATAAGGAGCAGGCGCAACAATACGGCGACGTTGCCGGCAAGGAGTTTAACTATTTCACCACGCTCTACGGCGTGCCCATGTCGACCGACCTGAAGGTGGTTGAGCTTCCCGACGACACGGTGCCTGCGGCCTGGGCACCGGAGATGGCAGCTATTTCCAGCCGCGTGGTTGGCGGCAAACTGAACTACCGGCTGCTGGCCAACATGATTGCGCACCAGTGGTGGGGAGTGGCCGTTTCACCAGCGACGCGCAACGACTGGTGGGTTACCGACGGTCTGGCCCGTTACGCCGAGACGCAGTACGTCGAGCACGTTTCCGGCAAAGGCGGCGAGGAAGAAGCGATCAAGGATATGTCTGTCGGCGCGCTGGCCTACGATACGGTTCCGCTTGGCCAACTGGGAACCCTGGAGCCGTTCGATCCGGGTTTTCAGTCGCTTGCCACGGACAAGGGCGGCATGGTTTTCCACATGCTTCGTTGGGTCATCGGCGAGGAGAACTTCGACAAACTCGTGCGCAGCTTCGCGCAGCAGTTCCAGGGCAAGACGGCCAGTGTGGACGATCTTGAAAAACTGACCGACCAGACCGCCGGCGATAAGCTGACGTGGTTCTTCGCCCAATGGCTGGACTCGACCGGGGCTCCGGAGTTTAAGAACAAGTACACCATCTACCGCACCAACAAAGGCTTCCGCGTGGTGGGCGAGATCCAGCAGGATCTCGACCTGTTCCGCATGCCGGTCGAGCTCAAGATCGACACCGACGGCCAGAGCGAGAGCAAGAAGGTCAATGTCGTCGGCATCAATTCCGCCTATTCGCTTGAGACTTATGGCAAGCCGCGGCGCATCGTCATCGATCCTAATAACGACGTGCTGAAGAATACTTCCGAACTGCGCCTGCGGACGGCCATTATGCGCGGCCAGCAACTGGTGCAGCAGGGCAACCTCGCCGAGTCGCTGAAGGAATTCCAGAAGGCGCTCGACATCAACAAGAGCAGCTCGCTGGCACACTACCGGATTGCCGAGGTCTTTTTCCTGCAGCGCAACTACCAGGCCTCGGCGAACGCCTATCGCGATGCCCTCAACGGTGATGGCGAGCCCAAGTGGACCGAGGTCTGGAGCCACATTCAGCTCGGCAAAATCTTCGACGTGAGCGGCCAGCGCGAGCGCGCCGTCAATGAGTATCAGCAGGCACTGCAAACCCAGGACAACACCCAGGGCGCTCTCGACGAAGCCCGCAAATACCTGCAATCGCCATTCAGTCGCAGCAAGGAAGCTAACGGCATGTGAGGGGAAGTGTGCCGGGATCGCGAATTCGGCCCAGTGAATCGAAATCAAAGTCCCACATCTGCTAACTGCGGCAGATGTGGGGCACCTGCGAATGGGATGTGAGGGGGGAAATTGCCCTACGAATCCAGTTTGATGTCTCTAGGATGAAGGACCGTTAAATCGGGAATTTGTTTGAAGTCGTCTTTTTCGTCAAATGTCAGAATGGTCGCGACGCCATTGTTTTTCATAATCACACTATGGATTACGTCTCCGACCCCAGAATGGTATTTGAGAATGCCGTGTCTCACGTGGTAGAAGAATTCGCCAAAGTCGTAGTCTTTGTCCGGACTGATCTCTAGAAAATGGATCTTCAGATCCTTTAGCCGTCTCTCGTTAACAACGAGCTGGTTTTCTATTTCGGCAACAATGCCTCGATCCATCTTTTTACTGGAAACGAGAATATTAACCATCTCGGTGACAGCCCACATGGATGTACACAGTTGGATGTCCTTAAGTTGGGCGAATACGGCCAAGGCATTGTCGACCATTTTTTTCTTGGCCTCTTCAGGTTTGTCTTGCGAGTAATACGCGATGAGAATATTACTGTCCAGATAGATTCGGTTCATGCTCTTTTCGCGCCGAAGTGCACGACCTTCTTCTGTTTGAACGTCTTGACCGCTTTGAAAGAGACCGTCTTGCCTGACTTTGTCTTGAATTTGACAGTCGCTGGCTTTTTGACGGTCTTAACGGCAACAAATCTGACGTTCTTTTTCGCCATGAAAACATGATATCACCTGTGAGGCCGTCGTCGGCCTTCGGGTGGCTGGCGGCCCATACCTGCCGCAGTTAGCAAATGTGGGTGCTCGGCGGTTCCCCCCTACCGCGCGAACTTCAGCCCGCTCAGCGAACGCGTCTTTGCGGCGTCGACGCCGTGCGAGAGCAGCAGCACCTGAAAGATTTCCCCGATGCCTGCGGGGGTGACCAGGTGTTTCAGTTGCATAGCCACCTTGGCGCGTTCCTGGGGCAACCGGCAATCCTCGAAGGCCTCCGCGAACTGGGTCGGCTCGCCTACTCCCATCAGGAATTGCGCTTGCGTCAGTAGCGCCAGATAGTCGAGACCGCCCTGCTCGGCGGCGGCGCGCAGAGCCGTGAAATTGACATGCGCGGTGATATCCTGCTCGCCCGGAGCCTCGTAGGGATTGCCGCTCGCCCGGTGCTGGCGGTAGGTCATGAGCGTGTCCAGATGGCGCCCGGCTAGTTGCTGCGGGCGCGTGTAGCCGTAATCGATGAAGAGCGCGAAGCCGCGGCGGGGGCCCCGGGAGTCCGCAAAGGCGGCGGCGATGCGGCGCATCCATTCGAGGCCGGCAAGGGAAACCTCGACGCGGCCCCCGGCAGGCGGATGCATGCCGTAGCGGTCGACGTATTCGAGCACCTGCGGACGCGGATCGACGGTTTGCTCGGTCAAGGCGCCGCCCTCTTCCGCCACGCGAAGCTCGCCGCCGGCGGTGAGCACCTCGACGGGAAGGGCGTCGAAGAATTCGTTACCAAATACGATCAGCGCATCGCCGCACGGGGTCCCCACTGCGCGCGCTTTTGCGCGTTGTGGGGTTGAGCGCGCCAGAGCCGGGGAGAAATCGCTGTCGATCGTGACCTGTCCGGTGGCGATGAATTCCGCCAGCCGCTCCTGCTGGCGCTGCCGCAGCCAAAGCGAAGTCTCGACCAGCCGATAGCGGAGCGCCCGCAGAAACTCCGGATGCTTCTTGGCCGCCCAGTCGAGCACGTCGCGGGCAAACAGGCCGCGCCCGGGACCGAGTTCGATGAGGTCGACGACGGCGGGCGCGCCGAGTGCCTGCCAGAACTCGACAAACTGACGGCACAACAGACGCCCGAACAAGGCATGCACGTCCGACGAGGTGTAAAAATCGCCGGCTTTGCCGAACTGCTCGCGCGGGCGCGCGTAGTAACCCAGCTCGGGCTCGTACAGGCACATGGCCATGTAGCGCGAGAAGGGAATCGGCCCTTCGCGGCGGATGACGTCGACAATGCGCTGGCGCAGCGGATTAGCGGCGGGGTCAGTCCTCATTGTCTTCGGGAGGCAGTTCGAGGTTGTAGGGAGTGCGGACGAACATTTCGACAAAATAGTCGTGCATGCAATCGTAGAGCTGCCGCTGAAAAGCCCACTCGAACTGCGGATTCTCGGCATCGCGCGGATGGACGTAGAAAAAATAGGTGTGCACCGGAACCGGCGGATTCTTGAACTCTATTTTGACCTGAACCTGCCCGTCGTGGAGTTCCGCCTCGAAATTCAGCAGCGGATGCTCGTAGCGCTCCAGTTGCCGGCGGACAAGCGCGAGATGTTCCGGGCTCGAGGACATGAAGGGAATTCTAGCGCGGTTTCGGAAGAATTAAGATCCCACATCTGCTAACTGCGGCAGATGTGGGGCACCGTCGAAGCTTTAGAAAGGGTACGGCTGAAGCCGCTCCCCTACTATGAACTATTCTTGAACCTGACTCTAGCGAACTCCCGCACTCGACGGTTTCAGCACCGGCTTTATGCAATCGAGCAGTCCCGCCGGCTGATCCGGCAGCAAGGGCTTCGGCTCTTCGTAGCGGCTGGGCGCGGCGAACTCGCGCAACGCGCTGGGATCGTAGAAACCCTGCACGCGTATAGTCAGTCCCTGAATAGAACGCTTGTGGACCTGTCCGACGCGGACCTCGGGGGTGAAGCGCACGTTGGAAGCGGTGATAATCAGCCGGATGTTTCGCAGATGGAACGTACGCTGTGCGCCGTAGTCCGGGTGACGATAACAGTCTCCGTTGAGCTGGTTCCAGTTGAAGCCAGCCTGGCTCATCGAGCCGGCTTTGCCGGAGCCATCGGTCAATAGCTGGTTATCGGGAGCATGAGTCGCCCCGGGAAGCACAAGCCGGCACTCGAACTCATGGGTATAGTGAAAGTTTTCGGCACGGGCGCGGGCGTTTTCCGGACTGGCGCATTCCAGGATGTAGGCTAACTTGCCGGTAACGGTCTGAATCGACAAGCTCAGGTACATGTCCTGCGGCCGGGCAAAATTGTAGGTGTGATCGAATGGCTGGATGCGTGGCCAGGATTCGGCAAGAGCCGGCTCCGCAACCAGAAAGCATACGGCAAGCACAACGATCATTCTGTGCGACATCGTGAGCATTCCATTCCATTGCAGCCCGGTAGCTGCCGGCGGAGACTGAAATCCCAGCGGCACACCGGCTTATGTCTTGTTGCCACCGGCCGGTTTTTCCGCCCCAACATGAGCAACTGCGGCGCCTGTCGGGGACCCCGTTTCCGCCCCAACATGCGCAACTGCGGCGCCTGTCGGGGACCCCGTTTCCACCCCAACATGCGCAACTACGGCGCCTGTCGGGGACCCCGTTTGCGCGGCATCGGGCTGTGGATATTCGTAAACGCCGCGGCCTGATTTGCGGCCGAGGCGTCCGGCTTTGACGTATTGCACCATCAACGGACAGGGGCGGTACTTCTCGCCCAGGTTTTTGTGCAGATATTCCAGGATATGCAGGCGCGTGTCAAGTCCAACCAGATCGACCATCTCGAACGGTCCGATGGGATGCTGGAGTCCCAGTTTGATTGCTTTATCGATGTCACTGGCCGAGGCGATACCCTCCTGAAGCATGTAAAAAGCTTCGTTCCCGATGAGGGCGTTGATGCGGCTGGTGATGAAACCAGGCGATTCCTTGATGACGACCACTTCCTTGCCCATGCGTGTGCCGATCTCAACGGCCGCGGCAATGGTTTGGTCATCGGTTTCCAGTCCGCGCACGACCTCGAGCAGCTTCATCTTGTGTACCGGATTGAAGAAGTGCACGCCGGCGATGCGGTGCGCGCGGTAAGTGACGGACGCGATCTCGGTAACCGAAAGCGAGGAGGTGTTGGAGCCGAGGAAGGTATCGGGACGGCAGATTTTGTCGAGCATGGTAAAGATTTCGATTTTCGACTCCATCTCCTCGGGCACGGCCTCGATGACGAAGTCCGCCTGGCGTGCCGCCTCCTCGACCGAATTGGCGTATTCCAAGCGGGCGAAAGCGGCATTGGCCTGCTCAGGCGACAGCTTGCCGGCTTCCACCCCTTGGTCGAGAGTACCGCGGATTTCATCCCCGGCCTTGCGCAATGCCGTCGGCAGGATGTCTTCCAGAATCGTGCGGTAACCCGCGAGAGCCGCGGCATGGGCAATGCCACGTCCCATTACGCCAGCCCCGATGACGGCAATAGTGTGAATTGCGGCCATCAATCTCCCCGCTCCAGGCCTTCCAGCACTTTAAGAAAGTTCGGATCAGAGTTTCGCATATACTCGGACAGACGTTTTTTTTCTTCAACTGGAATAAACGCGCTTGCGACTTTGATCCTCCGCAGGGTCGTGGAGATATCGTCGACGTAGTTCATCAAGCGAATCAGTTCACCACTGGATGCCATGATCGTCCTTTCAGCAGGTGGGGTGAGTAAGGGTTCGCAAACAGTGATGCGCGCCCCCCGTAGCAGGCAACCCGCTATTTTCCGCGTTGGCGGCGAATTAGTAAAGCGGCGGGAAAGACTGGCTGCAACAAAAAAGGTGAATACCAGTCGAATGGGCACGTTACCGCGATAAGAATTACGCCACGTTAACACTATCACCTCAGCGAGCGGTGCTCGCCGGGGACCCCGAACGCCAGGAGCTTATCGCTAGAGGCGGCACAGCCAGCCAGGCTGCACGGATTGTCTCAAAAGAGTTCTTGGCGGGCGGGACGTGGGGCACCAAGATGGCGACACCCGGCCTTTGGGACGCATCTAAGTAGTGTCTTGATGAACATCCGAGAGCTTGGCCCGGAATGCTAAACCAGTCAGTTGTTGCTGTCGATGAGGCGTCTGGATTACGCGAGTGTCTGGGGCGCCTCGCCGCCGGCAAGGAGCGGCTGCGGCCGCTTTCGACATACCGATTGCAATTCAATCGCGCTTTTCGCTTCAGCGATGCTCGCAAGCTGGTCGGCTACCTGCATGAACTCGGGGTCGGCACTTGCTACACATCGCCTATTCTCAAGGCGCATGCCGGCAGCATGCACGGTTATGACATCATCGACCACAATGCCATCAACCCGGAGCTGGGAACTCAGGAAGAACTCGACGAACTTGCGGCGGAGCTGAAGAACCACGGCATGGGGCTGCTGCTGGACGTGGTGCCGAACCACATGGGCGTTGGGCACGGCAGCAATCCTTGGTGGCAGGATGTGCTGCGGAACGGGCGCACGTCAAAGTTTGCTGACTTCTTCGATATTGACTGGAACCCGCTGAAAGGCGAACTGCACAATAAAGTTCTGCTGCCGATTCTGGGCGATCAGTATGGCGAGGAACTCGAGTCGGGCAAGCTTGTGCTCAAGTACGTTGATGGCGAGTTCCGCATCGACTATTACGACAAGATCTTTCCGATCGATCCACAGACGATTCCGCTCATCTTCGAACCGCGAGGCGATTTCACCTCCCTGGCGGGCGAGGAATCGGCGCGCGAACTGATGGGCGTGCTGGCCGGATTTGCCAAGCTGCCGAAGCACGATACCGTCGAAGCGGAGCGCGCTACGGCGCGGCAGCGCGAAACCCCATTCATTGGCCAGCGGCTGAAAGACATGGTCGAGCGCAAGCCGGAGATCAAGGGATTGGTGGAGGAGGCGCTGCGCCGCATCAATGGACGTGCGGGCGATGGCCGCAGCTTCGACGCGCTGCACAAGCTGCTGGAGGCGCAGCCATACCGGTTGGCGCATTGGCGCGTTTCCGCCGAGGAGATCAATTACCGGCGCTTCTTCGACATCAATGACCTGGTCGGGTTGCGTATGGAAGATGCGCAGGTTTTCGCCGCGACTGGAGCCCTGATCCGGCGACTGCTCGCCGCCGGCACGGTGTCCGGGCTGCGAATCGATCACCCTGACGGGTTGTTCAATCCACCGCAATACTTTGCCCGGCTGCAGATGCTTTATGCCGCCAGCCAATGTTACGGCGGCGAACCGAGGCAACCGCAGGCCGAAAACGGAATCGAGCTGGAACTACAGAACGCCTTCAGTCAGCAAGACGCG
>Ga0187856_1001891_pt1 | contig 16079 bp, 17 predicted proteins | sample June2016WEW_8_40_FD_132443 | JGI IMG/M metagenome (GOLD analysis project Ga0187856, IMG submission 132443) | Peatland microbial communities from SPRUCE experiment site at the Marcell Experimental Forest, Minnesota, USA - June2016WEW_8_40 | ecosystem: Environmental > Terrestrial > Soil > Wetlands...
GAAAAGGATAGGTGTCCTCATGGGGGGTCTCTCTTCGGAGCGCGGGATTTCGCTGGCAAGCGGGGCGGCAGTGCTGGCGAGCCTTGTCCGTAGCGGCTATCAGGCTCATGGCATCGATGTGGGACGCGACCTGCCGGACCGGCTGAAGGAGGAACGGACTGAGGTAGCCTTCATTGCCCTCCACGGCAGGTGGGGTGAAGACGGCACGGTCCAGGGTCTCCTCGAAATGATGGCCGTCCCCTATACGGGCTCGGGCGTGCTCGGCTCGGCCATCGCCATGGACAAGTGCCTCGGGAAGCTGCTTCTCATGGGCCTCGACATCCCGACGCCTGCCTACACTATATGCAGATCCGAAAAGGAAGTGCGATTCCCGCTGCCCTTCGTGGTAAAACCGGCGAGAGAAGGATCAACCGTCGGCATATCGATCGTGCGGCGGGAGGAGGAGATAGGCGAGGCGGTCAGGGCCGCCTTGGCCTACGACAGCAAGCTGCTCATCGAGCACTACGTGAAGGGAAGGGAGATAACCGTGGCTGTGGTGAACGGCCTCACGCTCCCCATCGTGGAAGTGAGACCGAAATCGGGCTTCTACGACTATACCTCCAAGTATACGAAAGGCATGACGGAGTACCTGGCGCCGGCTGAGCTGGACCCGGATATCGAGGAAAGGGCGCGCGATGAAGCGCTCGCCATATGGCGGCAGTGTGAGCTCGCCGGCTGCGCGAGAGTCGATATGATAGTGGAGGGGGACGTCCCTCTTGTCATCGACATGAACACCTCCCCCGGCATGACCGAGACGTCGCTGGTGCCAAAAGCTTGGGGGCAGCAGGGATTGACCTTCGACCAACTGGTGGAGGAGATACTGCAAGGAGCGGCCTTGAAGGCATGAAACGGACCCTGTATCTTCTTTTCATTATCCCCATGTGTCTCCTCTCAGTGCTCACGGGCATGTACCTGTTCTCCCGCACCGAGCCGGTCTTCCTCTTGAAAAATATCAGGATAAAGGGGGCCGAGCAGCTCCCCGAATCGGAAATCCTCACGAAGATATACCCCTTTCTCAAAGACAGCATTTTCGGGACCGATATGGGGAAGGTGAAGGCCGCGATCACCTCCCATCCCTTTGTCAAGGATGTCCGGGTGAAAAGGGTCTTCCCGTTTTCGATCCTCATCGAGGTGAAAGAGCGGGTTCCGTCGGCGCTCTGGACAGGGCCCGGAGGCGATATCCAGATGCTGGACGAGGACGGCGCGCCGTACAGGGGCCTCTATAAGGGGAGCACCCTCGATCTGCTCGTGATCAGCGCGAAGGAAAAGAACGACGCGAAAAGCATCTTCAGGGAGGTGACGGACTGGGACCGGCGAGGGATCATAAAGAAGGACGATCTTTCCGAGGTTATGTACAACGAGGGGAACATTACCCTGTTCAGCCTCAACGACGGCGTCGAGATCATACTGGGCAAAGAGGAGCGGCCCGAGCGGCTCAAGCGGGCCGTCGCCGTTCTTGAGGACGCGAAAAAGAGGGGACTCCTCATCAGGTGCATCGACGCCCGTTTTGAAAATGGCGCCATCATAAAAGAGAGGAAGGGATGACATGACAGAGAACGGAGCGTTCCTCGTCAGCCTCGATGTGGGCAGCACGAAGATCTGCGTGGTGGCGGCCAAGATCGTCGACGATAAGGTGAGTATCGCCGGCATAGGCTCCCACCCGTCAACAGGCCTCCGCAAAGGGGTGGTGGTCAATATCGACAGCACGGTCACCTCCATAAAAAAGGCGCTCGAGGAAGCGGAGCTTATGGCGGGCATCAAGATCGGGGGCTGTATTGCGGGAATCGCAGGCGCCCATATCAAAAGCTTCAACTCGAACGGCGTAGTCGCCGTCAGAGACAAAGAGGTGCGTAAAGACGATATTGCCCGGGCCATCGACGCCGCCAAAGCCATACCCATTTCCACCGACCGGGATCTCATTCACGTGATACCTCAGGAATATATCGTGGATGACCAGGACGGCATAAAAGATCCCCTTGGGATGAGCGGCGTCCGCCTCGAGGTGAAGGTGCACATCGTGTCCGGCTCTGTCACCGCCGCCCAGAATATTGTCAAATGCTGCGACCTGGCCGGTCTTTCCGTGGAGGACCTGGTTCTGGCGCAGCTTGCCTCCGCTGAGGCTACGCTTACTCCCGAGGAAACGGAGATAGGGGTCGCACTGGTCGACATCGGCGGGGGGACGAGCGATCTCGCTGTGTACGCCAATGGCAGCATCAGGCATACCGCCATCCTCCCCTTCGGAGGCAACCATATCACCAATGACATCGCCATCGGCCTGCGCACGCCGGTCGAGGAAGCGGAAAAGATCAAGAAGAAATACGGGTGCGCCCTTTCAAAGATGATCGGCGCCAACGAGACCATTGAAGTGCCGAGCGTGGGTGGGAGAAAACCGAGGACATTGATGCGCAAGACCCTTGCAGACATCATAGAGCCAAGGGTCGAGGAGATCCTGGCCCTCATCGACGGAGAGATCAAGAAATCGGGGTATGCGAAGCTCCTTGCGTCAGGGGTCGTAGTGACGGGAGGCTGCGCAAACCTCGAAGGTGTCGTGGATCTGGCGGAGGGCGTCTTCAGTCTGCCCGTGAGAAGGGGCTTGCCCATAGGCGTCGGGGGCCTTGTCGACGTGGTAAACAATCCCATATATGCGACGGGAGTCGGGCTGATTCTCCACGGCTTCGGGGAGAGTAAAGGGAAAGGCTACGAGAGGCGGGAGATATTCAAAAAATTGCGGGAAAAAGGGTTCGGGAAAATAAAGCGGATCTTCGACGAAATCTTCTGAGGGAGGGAGGCATGTTCTATATGGATGAGAGTAACGGTTTTTCGGCAAAGCTGAAGGTCGTGGGCATCGGCGGCGGCGGCTGCAACGCCATCAACAACATGGTAGAGGCGGGTCTCCAGGGCGTAGAGTTTTTGGCGGTGAATACCGACATCCAATCCCTCAATGCAAACAAGGCGTCCGTCAAGATCCAGATAGGCACAAAACTGACGAGGGGGCTCGGCGCAGGGGCGAACCCTGAAGTCGGGAGGCAGGCGGCCCTTGAAGACGCGGAACAGATTGCTGAAGCGCTCAAGGGGGCCGACATGGTCTTCATCACGTGCGGGCTCGGCGGCGGCACCGGTACCGGGGCCTCTCCCGTCGTTGCCGAGGTATCGAAACAATTGGGCGCCCTCACCGTTGCTGTGGTGACAAAACCCTTTGCCTTTGAAGGAAAAATGCGGAATTTCCAGGCCGACGACGGTCTTGCGCGGCTGAAAACCCAGGTCGATACGCTGATCACTATTCCGAATCAAAGGCTTCTGTCGGTGGGCGGCAAGCATATGACGATAAAGGACGCCTTTGTAAAGGCCGACGAGGTGCTGCTCCATGCGGTGAGGAGCATATCGGACCTGATTATATCGGATGGCTATGTGAACGTCGACTTCAAGGACGTCCAGACCGTGATGCGGGAAAAAGGGCTGGCCATTATGGGGGTCGGCGTGTCGTCGGGCGACAGAAGGGCCATCGAAGCGGCGCAGAAGGCGATCTCGAGCCCGCTCCTCGAAGACATCTCGATCCACGGCGCCCGGGGCGTGCTGATCAACGTGACGGGCAGCTCGAATATGACCTTGCACGAGGTGAACGAGGCGTCCACGCTCATTCAGGAGCAGGCGCATGAGGAAGCCCATGTCATTTGGGGTCTGGTCTTTGACGAATCCATGGATGAGTCGGTAAGGATCACGGTGATCGCGACCGGCTTTGAGGAGCAGGCGACCATACCGGAGGAGAAGCCCGAAAGGCGGACCGAGAAACTCTTTGACGACAAAGGCGTGCCCACGTACATGAAGAGGAACGTAAAGGTCGAAGTGCGGGATGTACGTCCCAAGCCGGCAAGCCTCGATCTCGACGACGACAGCTATGATATCCCGACGTTTTTGAGGAAACAGGCTGATTGAGTCGCCCGGAAAGAAAGGAGATACTCAGCCGTGAGCGGGGGGCCGTCCTCAAAAAGTGGACAAACAGGGTGCCGGTATGCGTTGCCTACCCGAATACCTACTATATCGGCATGTCCAACCTGGCCGTCCACCTGCTCTACCGCGAATTGAACAGCCGGCCCGGGGTGGTATGCGAAAGGGTGTTCCTCGACCCCGGCGAAAAGCCCCTGTCGGTGGAGAGCGGCCGGCCCTTACGCTCTTTCGAGGTCGTGTTTTTTACCCTCTCCTTCGAAATGGATTATGCGAACGTCGTCGCCATGCTCAAAAGCAGCTCCATTCCCCTTGACGCGAAAGAACGAGGCCCGGGGGATCCCATTATTGTGGCCGGAGGCATTTGCGTCATGGCCAACCCCGAGCCGATGAGCCCTTTCGTGGACCTCTTCATCATCGGGGATGTGGAGTCTTGCCTCCCTCCTTTTATCGAAAGATATCTCAGGGTAAAGAAGAAACAAAGGGCTGAGGTGATAGACGATCTCTCCTCCTGGACGTGGGCTTACAACCCTGTCCATCTCGGCGTCGCCTATGGGGAAGACGGCACGGTGCAGGAATTCGTGCCTCCTTCTTTTCGCGTAGAAGTCGAGCGATACAGGGGCAAAGGCCTCGCGACTTCGGCTATAATGGCGCCCGACACGGAATTCTCGGACATGCTGCTCGTGGAAGGCGCCAGGGGCTGCCCTTCCGCGTGCGCCTTCTGCCTCGCCGGCAACATCTATCCCTTCATCTCTGACAGACTTGATCATATAGGCGGCAGCGTGAGCGAAGTGGGCATCATCGGCGGGGGTATCTCTTTTCACCCGCGCCTTCCCGAGATCATCAGGAGGTTCGACAAGATGGGCGTCAAGGTTCACCTCCCCTCGCTCCGGCTCGACGAGGTACCCCTTGAAGTGATCGACATGATCAAGACCACGATCAAAACACTCACCTTCGGCATTGAAGCGGGGACTGAACGCCTTCGGAGGTGCATCGGCAAGCCTGTGTCCGATAGGGATATCGCTGACCGGGTCGAGGCGATAGCAGAAATGGCGTCCTTCCACTTTAAGTTCTACTTTATGGTCGGTCTGCCGGGCGAAAGCCGGGAGGACGTGGATGCCATAGTAGACCTCGTGAAACACATACTCCACCTCCTCGTCAAAAAAGGCAGCAAAAAAGGCAGGGTCGGCACGGTCACGGTCCATGCGAGCCCCTTTGTGCCCAAGGCCGCCACCCCTTTTCAGTGGCTCGCCATGGATGAGATGAAAGGGCTGAAGGAAAAGATAGCCATCCTCAGGAGGGGACTCGGAAAAGTTCCGAACACGCATTTCACCCATGAATCGATTAAGTACAGCTTTCTTCAGGCGGTATTTGCAAGGGGCGATAGAAGGCTTAAGGATGTGATCGTGCGGTGTGCGCAAGGGGAGACCCTTGCAAAGGTAATGAGAGAAAGTCCTCTCAATCCGGGTTTTTACGCAACGCGAGAAAGGCGGGAGGATGAATTGTTCCCCTGGGACTTCATCGGCGGGAGGACGGAAAAAAAGGACCTCCTCCTCCGCCTTCGCTCTTGCCTCTCCGGCATCAGGCCGGATTTGTCCCTATGATCGCGTCATGCCGCGCCCTTTCTCTCGCCCTTCTTGCGTTGTGCCTCGTTCCCGGCGTGCTGTGCGCCTTTGAGCAGGCCGACTTCAACAGGGTCAAGGCCATATACCGGTGTCCCGGCTGCGATTTGAGCGATGCGAGCCTGACCGGCATAAACCTCACCTATGCCGACCTGAGTAAGGCGAACCTCTCGCGGGCAAATCTGGCAGGGGTGCAGCTTGGCCAGGCAAAACTCACCGGGGCAAACCTCACGGGCGCCGATCTCACCGGGGCGAAACTCTATATGACGAATCTCACCGGGGCAAACCTTTCCGGCGCCCGGCTGCGTGATGCCAAACTGTACAAGACGCTCCTGGATGGGGCCGACCTGTCGGATGCCCTATGGGTGGATGGGAAAAAATGTGAACCCGGTTCTGTGGGGAAGTGCGTCACCAGGACAGAGCAAAAAGAGGAAGGCCCTGCGCCGTCCCCACCACAATCTCATTGAATAGGGTTACGTGTTAACGGCTCGGCAAGGGCCCTATGGGCCTTTTTGGCGAGTCTGGAAATCCTTCGAGCAGCCTGGTTCCGGTGGATCACGCCTTTGGATGAAGCCTTATCGAGGTAGGCGATGGCGGTCCTGGTTGCAGTTTCAACGTGGGCGTTATCCTTCCCGCTCATGGCAGACAAGGCCTTCTTTATATGCGTCTTCATAGTGGATTTCACGTGGGAATTCCGTAGACGCCTCTTTTCCGCCTGCGCCGTCCTCTTTATTGCGGATTTGTTTTTCCTCAACCTGTCCTCCCGTAATGGCGTTGAGTCACTATAACACGGGTAAGCCGCAGCCGTCAATGATTACGGAGCCTCTTTCTTCCGGTTCTTCATCGCCTCATCTATCTTTTTTTCCAGGTCGGCCGCGTCCGAGTAACCCAGTTGCAGCGTCCCGTCGGGAAAGATCAAGGCGGGCGCTGCATCGATGCCGTGCTCTTCCACAAATTTCATGTTGTCATCTATCTCTTTCGACGCGCAGTCCTGTTCCGGCACCGGTTTTTTTGCAAATGCGTCTTCGAGCATGGCGAGGGACTTATTGCAGACGATGCTTTTCGCTACCTTCGGGTCGCGGCTCACCATGGTGAACACTTTCAGATAGAAGGCGATATCAGGCCGTTTTGCGGCAACGATCTTCATTTCCCCATGGAGCTTCGCGCAGTACGAGCAGGCAGGGTCGCTAAAGACGATAACCCTTGCCGGTCCATCCGCCTTCCCTAGTATCAGTGCGTTCTGAAGGGAGAGTCCCTGCACGCTGACCGTCCTGCCCTTGTTGAGCGCATCAGCCTTCTCCCTGGTGATGTCCTTTCTGGCGGCGTAATCGAAAAAGGGTCCGGGGGTGACGAATTTCTTGGCGAAATCCACATAGACGATCAAACGGCGGCCCTTATTTTCGATATCTACCTCCCACAACCCTTTTATGGGACTCATCTCGATACTCAGCACCTTGCCGGCGGGCATGTTGATCTTCTCCAAAATACCCGCCATCTCCTTTTCCGAGAGAGTGTGGCATTTGGCGCAGCTTTGACCGTCCTCTTTAAATGCATAGCCCGGGACGGCAAAAGCGAGCACTATCGCAAGGACAACAACTCCTCCTCTCACTACGCTCACAAAATCCTCCTTTTTATAAAATGGCTGAAAGCGTCACGGAGCTGCGATCAGGTCGCTGTCTATGACCATTTTCGCATAGTAATTGATGCCTTCGAGAAGGATCATAGCCCTTTCTTCTCCTTCGAGCTCTCTTTCGAAGATCCCGCCGAGTCCCTTAAAAGGCCCGTCCTTGATAAAGACCTTCTCCCCTTTCTTGAACCTCTTCTTGTCGATATGCGCCACGCCGTTCACGAGCTTACCGCTGATGAAGTCGATGAACTCTTCCTGGAGGGGGACCATTCTTCCGCCGAAAGTGATGATCTTGTTCACGCCCCTCGCGTACTTCACCATGTGGTAGTCGTCTACGGCGTGGAATTTCGTGAATATGTAGCTGGGGAACATTGCCTCGACGATCTCCACAAAGCGGCCCTCCCGGTATTTCCTCACCTTGAGCTTCGGATTGAGTACTTCGTAGGCGGCATTGGAAAGGTTATAGGACGCGCGATTCTCGTTCTTCGGCTTCGTGTTTACCACAAACCATTGTCTCATACGCCGACCTTTTCCTGAATCTATGTACTACAGAGAAGCCGCCGGTTTCCGCTGCTCATGAACGTTTACACCCTCTATCGACAGGAGTTTCACCTTCATGCCAATCCCCATGCCGAAGCCGCCGAGCGAACCGTCGCCCCTGATGATGCGATGGCAGGGAATGACAACCGGGATCGGGTTCCTCGCGAGCGCCTGGCCCACTGCCCTTGCGCCATTCGGGCAGCCCAGACGCCGGGCGATCGTTCCGTATGACGCGAGCCCGCCGTAGGGGATATGCCTGATTTCCGTCAGCACCCGGCTTGTGAATGCCTTCAACCCGAAGAGATCGACGGGGATATCGAACTCCACGCGCTCGCCGCTGAGATAGCGGCGCAGGAGCCGGATAGCAGTGTCGAAAAGAGGGGGCTGCTCCACCGCCTCCGGAAATTCGGCGCTCACCCGTTTCCGGGCGCCGGCCGCACCCGACGCAACGAGGTCGAGCCGCCACAGATGGTCTTCCCGGGCAAAAAGCGCGAACGCGCCTATATCAGTTTCGAGGACGCTGAATTTCATTGTTCGACACCCACATGTGACCTGCGCGCATACAGACATTGCTTCACTATAGCATAAACGGCGCCGGGATGGAAAGGCTCAGAGGCCCCCGGCCGCGGGGCAAACGCATTTGGAAAGTGTCTACCCGCCGGAGCGTATGACACCCTTCCCTCGCACGCAAAGCGCTCCGCTCCCGACATCGTACGGCGTCCCTTCGCTTGCTGCCGGACGGTGAGAACCTGAGCGGCCCACCCGCGGAAGCCGTGTAGTATCTATCACACACAGGTGGGATGTCGCGGGTACCCGGCGTTCGGCAGCATCGCTTCGCGAACGCTCTTGTCCGCCTACGCTGGTTCGCGGTCGCTTGCGCATACGTGCTCAGGAAGGGCGCCATACGCTCCAGTCTAAATTGGGATTCCTGAATGCGTTTGCCCTGCCCCCGGCCGGGTGCGAAAAGTGCCCAGCCGGCAAAGATGCGCTATCTGTCAGTTTGAATCCTTTGCAAGGGGAAGGAGAATGCGGAATGTGCTGCCCCGGCCTTTGACGCTCTCCACCTCGATCCTGCCCTTGTTCGCTTCCACCAGTTTCTTTGTAAGGGAAAGCCCGAGACCTGTTCCATCCCCCCTTTCTTTCGTGGTGAAGAAAGGATCGAAAATCTTCTCCATGTTGTCGGGCTCTATGCCCGTGCCTTTATCCGTCACAGAGAGCCACACATAATCGGGCGCCCTTACCCCGGTGCGTATGACGAGCGGTCCTCCTCCCGGCATGGCCTGGGCCGCATTCATCATAATATTGAGCAAAGCCTGCTGCAGGTGGATCTTGTCCGCACAGACCGGCGGCAAGTTTTCCTCTTTTTCCACGGTAAGGTCGATATGCTTGAACTGCGTCAGATGGTGTTCGGTGAAGAGAATCGTATCGTCTACGATGCCGTTCAGATCGAGGTGCCCCTTTTCCGGCTCCGACATATGGGAAAAGTCAAGCAGCCGTATCAACACGGCCGAGAGCCTCTGGGACTCCTTTTCGATGAAGCCCGCATACCCCCGTATCTTCTCCGGATCGGAGGCGCCCTCGATCCGTTTCGCAAAGCCCTGGATGGAAATAAGAGGGTTCTTTATTTCGTGCGCGATAGAGGCCGCAAGCTCACCGAGGGCGGAGAGCCGGTTGGCGCGGGTCAGCACCTCGTCGAGGCTCCTGATCCTCGCATCCCTTTCCTCTATCTCCCGCATCTTTTCCCTCAAAGTGCCGTACACCTCGTTCAGCTCTTTGACGTTCGCAAAGAGGAGTTTTTCCCTGGCGGATGCCAGGCCCTTCGCATCCTCGAGCTGAATCTCGCACTCACCAGGCTTGTTATTTAAAGTTTTGCCTTCTTTCATTGTCCCAACACGTGCGAAAGGTATGTCGAGTTCCGGCCCGGGCAGCGCCATCGATCTCCTGTAAGTCTATGGACGTTCATGCCCCTCCCTGGAGGACCTGCAGCATATCCTTATGGATCAGGCCGTTGGATGCAACTATTTGCCCGGCGTATATGTCGAACGGTCTCCCTGCGAAGTCGGTGACCGTGCCGCCCGCCTCCGTCAGTATGAGCGTGCCTGCCGCCGTATCCCAGGAGTTGAGCTTCAGCTCCCAGAACCCGTCGAACCGGCCGGCGGCTACATAAGAAAGGTTGAGCGCCGCAGACCCGTCCCGTCTGACTGCCTGCGCCCGGTAGAGAAAAGAGACAAAATGGTCGATGTTGTTCATGCCGCTCGTGCCCAGGTCGTAAGGAAAACCCGTGACCAGCAGGGACTGCTTTAAGTCGCCGACCCCTGACACCTTCAGCCTTTGGCCGTTCAAATACGACCCCTTCCCGCATCGTGCAAAGAACAGCTCGTCGAATATGGGATTGTAGACAACCCCGCAGACTACCCGCCCTTCCACCTCATAGGCTACCGACGTGCAAAAGAAGGGATAGCCGTGAGCGTAGTTCGTCGTCCCGTCGATGGGATCGATAATCCACCTGTTCTTGCGCCCCTCGAACACATTGTCTTTCTCCTCGCTGATGATATGGTCGTCCGGGAAACGCGCGGCAATGAGGCTGATGATCCGCTCCTGGCACTCCAGGTCCACCTCGGTCACGATGTTGATCTCACCCTTATAGAAGATCGAGTGTCTCTTCTGATAATGTTTTTTCTGTATTCTGCCGGACTCAAAGGCCAGCTCTACGGCAAATTCGAGTACCTGATCCATGGCAATAATATGATAGGGATATATCCTCAGTTTTGCAAGTGCATCAGGGGGGCGGCCGGGCTATTTTCGCGCCTGGCGCGGTCGCCGGGGCGTGTCCGGGTCCTCACATACGCACGAAGTATGCTCCGGCCCGGACAACACCCCGGCTTCCGCCCCATCCATCGAAAATCTCTCCGGCCGCGACGGCCCACGGCTGCCGCCTCCGTTCCTCGGGCTTGCGCGCCTACTAACCGTCTCATAATTGTCCTGCGCGCCGTCATTCCGGCGGACGCCGGAATCCAGTGCCTTTCTGGATGCCGAATCAGGTTTGGCATGACAAGAATATTATGAGACACTTAATAACATATAGAGCCTTGTACTTGCCGCTCAGAAACCGGATTATTTCGGCGTGTGGAAAGGCGATTTACTCCATTGCCTCGGCGATCTTTATATCGCCCCTGAGAAGCTCGTTCACCACCGAGGATCGATCAATCCTCTTCTTCAAAGCGATTTTCTGCACAAAGGCTGAAACTTCCTCATCAAGATAAATGGGAATGTTCAGCTTCATACCTGGACGATAGAACTTGCCTCTCTCACCCTTTGAGAAATCATACTCTTTTTTCATGTTCATTCACCATATTCATGCTGGTCGTGTCACGGGCTGATTCCATTTCCTCTCACTGAGTTGCTTTACTTACGGTCATCCCCTACCCGCTTGTGGAAGATCGAGTGTCTCTTCTGATACTGTTTTTTCTGTATTCTGCCGGATTCAAAGGCCAGCTCTACGGCAAATTCGAGTACCCGGTCCATGGTGATAATATGATGGGGATATCCGGGCGGATTTGCAAGCGCGGTGAGGGCGGCCGGGATCGTTTCGCGCCATCCATCGAAAATCTCTCCGGCCGCGACCTTACTCACTACACCAACTGCTCGCACCCGTGCTTCTCAGGCAAGTGAATAATGCCATCAGAAGGTGCCAAACCGGCAGATAAAATGATCCTTCCACTCGAACAGTAGACACATTGATAGCAGGCTGGGCCTTCTTTGAGTATTTTGTTGTCGAGCAAGAAATCCCTTTCCCCCTGCTCGCGTGAACAATCTGGTTGACTTTACTGGGCACGATGGTAGAATGACTCAGAACATCAAGGAAGACAAGGGGAGAAGCAGAGTATGCGTTCTCCAGATATCCCGGAAGAATTGATTCCATTACTGCCAGCCTTCAGCGCTATTAAAAGGGCGAATCCAAATTTAGCACCCTATTCAGTCTTCCTACGGGCCCGCTTAGAATATGCAAACCGTAATCTTTTAAGAAAAGATGAGAGAGACTATATAGAGAAGATGATAAGGTTGGTAGAGTTGAACCCCCCGCCGGAAGGGGGCCAAGAGGGCCAAACCTCATCAGCCTCTTCCGGCAGCCTTGAAAGGAAGGGCAAGGTTATAAGATGCTATGAATTTTTCGTGCTTGAAGAAACATGCAGAGATGCGAACACCGGTAAAAAGCTATCGTCTCGGCTATGCATGGAAATTGATCCACAAGAAGAGGGTATAATCGACGAAGTTCTCCAAAAACACGGTAGGAATTCGTGGGAATTCTTCCATAATTGTGATGTGACCTTTAGACGAGACGGCGTGTGGCCTTGGGCTATCGTTCTCTTCAACGAGGAGTTTCGTCTAGCTGGGCATGTTCTTTCAATAAGGCAGAATAAGCGCGATTTCTTATTCACGGCCTATTCGATAAAGCCGGGTGCCAAACCTATCACGGAACAAGAGGTCCCTTCTGTATCTGTAATACTGGTATATGAGAAAAAGGCTCTCGAACGTGCAGCAACACAGTCCAAGCTTTTCAGTGCCGCATGGGAGCAGCTGGCTGATCGTTCCGAAGATCAACACTGGATTTGTATCGCGGATTCTCCCCCCGTGGAATGGATGCGGCAAACAAGCCAAGACGACGACGAATTGTTTAGTCTTGTCAGCGGTTCTCTGAACTATACCGCCGGGCAGCATGAGCAACGGGACGACAAGAAACTTTCTGTGCTCGTTGTGGAGGACGACTGAACTTTAGGTATGCGCCGCAAACGTAGGAAAAAGCGGGATTAGAGCATAGCAGCGCCCTGATCTGATGTGTAGGAGGTTTTATGGAACAATGCTTTCTGTGCGGAATGTCTTCGCATATGGAGAAAACAAACAACGGATTTTGTGTCCAATGCACAGGCTCTTGCGGTCCATACATGATTACTCATAAGGCACTTGACGACCTTCCTAAAATTAGAGGAAGGAAACAAAGCATTATAAAATATGTGGAAGAGCGGCGTAAAGAAGACAAGACCCGATGCATCAGAATTGCTCACGACCCTGATAGATGGGGTTGGTACGGATAGAGAGCCGCCAGTTGATAATCCAGCACCTCTTGACTGACTGTACCGAAGTTGGTCTTAGTAAATTTGTCGTTCATCTTTTTGCATAACATAGGTGTCAACGGATCGTTTTTCGATTTCTCCTTCGATCCCTCCGGTTTTTGTCGATTGCTCAGTTCCCGATCACCTTTAATGTTTTCGCCGATTGCTTTCGAAATGGGAGGTACATGTGAGCCGACGTGACTCGACGGCATTGCTGGCCCGTTTCCCGTCGTCTTCGGTTTCTTTGCGGAGAAAGTCCTTTCTGAGAAAGTCCTTTTGTTTTGCCTTCTGCTCCGCCGTCTTATCGGCTCCTGCCTTCTGCTCCGCCGACTTATCCGCTCCTCGATTAGATGGAATTAAGGCTCCATCACGGGTCCGTCTGACGACCTTGGCACCTTTTCCCGATTTATCGGCACACCATAGAGCCGGTGCTGGTTTCCTTCTCTGAGTAGATAGACGGGAATGCTCCTTCCGTACATGCTCCCCGATACGGCTGGAGCCGATTTTAGCACCGCATGACTTGCATATCACCCAACGTCGCATATGCTGCTGTCTCTATGCCTATTCATTCAGTGCGCCCTTTCTATCTATATAGCCTCTGCAAAATCGACAGGGTGCCACTAACAACGTCCAGAGCATCGTTTTCAGTCGGTAATGACGGTGCTTCCCTGACGTGCAGAATATCATTTGCAACACCATTAATTCTGCGAGCAGTTTTGGCTAAGTCTTCCGAAAGAAGTCCCCATCTTTCAGCCATGTTTATGTATATGACTAAACCAGGCTCTTCTTTTTTGCGGTTGAAAATGGGTGTCACGGTTCCTGTATTCCGGTTCCTGAAATCCGTTTTAGCAATGGATGGCACGGTCCCTGTATTCGGGTTGGAGAAAGGTCTTCGGGTCTTGAGTTTTTCGTAAAGAGACTTCTCCAATAAGGCCCTGCATAGAGCCGTCGCCGCCCTGTACTGCTTGAACGCAAAAGTTTCACGAATTTCGTGGAAATAACCGGTGAGGTGGCTGGGGACTTCGAAAGAGGAGATTATCGGTCCGATTTTCATTATCGCGTAGTAATAGTTGGAAATACTGAACCATGAGTGAAAGTCCCCAAACAATTTGTCCCATTTCGTATCAATCAACTCACCAATATCATCATCATAGGATGGTGCAGCTTTGTTTGTGGCATCCATCTCCTTAAGCAGTTTGACAACATCTCCGTAGAAAGAAATGCTATAAAACGGTTCATCCCTTCTGATCTTCTCCAGAGTACTCTGTACCTCTGGGTCGGAAATCCTAACCTCAGAAACCCCCAAGAACGACTCGGTAATCTCTTGTTTAACCAGAAATGCTTGCTCAGCGATATGCAAAGATTCCTTGAAAAGGTCTATCAACTCCTCTTTGGTGGACGGTCTTCTGGACCCATACCAGCACTTCAAGAAGCCTCTTTCGAGAGCTGCAAATTTGCGCGTCTTCTCGGCAATTACTGCGTCTTCCTGGATGGTCATTTCCTGAAGTCCTCAAAAAACTTTTCATCCACGTCATATGTGGTTCGCGGGATAAGCCCCAACTGAAGGCGCTCAAACATCTGAACCAATAGCTCGCCGTCTACGAGCTCTATCGGAGGAACGCCATCTCGACGCGCTTCCTTCTTTGCATCCAGCGTAAATGTGCCTGTGGTGACTATGATGCCCTTGTCGGCTCTTCCCCCCATGGCTCCGCGAAAATCGCGCACATGCGAAGGGGTGACTGCTCCTTGATACCGCTTGCATTGAAAGAGCACGTTAAAACTCACGAAGGGGTTCACCTGGACAATACCCATACCGTCAATTCCGCCGTCGCCGCTCCTCCCTGTGACAACAACTTGCTGAAATCCTGATTCCCGAAGGAGTCGTTGACTCAACCGTTCAAACCCTCCGGGCGGAAGCAGCTTGATGAGGTTTAGTAATTTTGCTCGATGATCTTGCGGCTCAACCTCTTGTTCGATTACCTCTTCCTCAAAAGGCTCGATCTTGCTAGTGGGCTTCTGTTCATCTTTGAAGGCTTTTCGCACCTCTTTAAAAGTCCCCAATGCGTCAAACGCTCCGAGATCAAGACATGTACCTTTTTCCGTAAGGCTCCATATACCTCGCTTAGAGGAATCGAGATAGCCTTCCCACACGAGGTAAAGACGCGCCCAGTTTGCTTGGTTTCTTACCCGAGATTGGCCGTTTTTGGTGGTGGCCTCCTGTTCTCTTTCTGATATCTTCATTTTCTCAATGGCCCGGTCTATAACTTCGGAAGCCGTCCCTGACCCACCCGCTTCCCTGAGAACCTCAATAACGGGCTTAAAGAACCGTATGAACTGCGGTCCTTCCGCATGTTTCGTTTTCATCGGCTCTTCACCCACTTGATCGTAGTCATGGTTCCTTGATGTTCATTGATTACCACGATAAATCCATAAAGACAAGCTAAATCTGAAAATGCGCGAGTTCAGGAACCTTGCAGGACCAGGCTGCTCACAGGCCCCTACCGGGGGGACTTGTATTTCATCCACACGGGCTCCGGCTCCTCGAAGTACGGAGGCTCTTTGCAGGGTCTGAACTTCCCGTAGAGGAGCTTCTCGGCTCGGCTCATCCACCAGCCTGCCCCTCTCTTCCGGGTTGCCAGGGCAGCCGCGAGCCGGTGGGGGTTCAGTTCAAATCAGCGTACCCAAGCCGCTTATTTCCGGTTCTGACTTTTTGGAAGCCCTGAGGGCCATCGCCCGTATTGTTCCTGCTCCTACCGAAGCGGCCAATTGGATGCATTCAGCCAGTTCCTCTTCGGCTATTCCCATTTTCCTTGCAACTGCAAGGTTGTTTTCCGCTCAAGGCTCACAGCGCATAGCTAGGACAAGGGCAAGATGGATGAGCCTTTTTGTCTTCGCATCCAGGGCGCCATCCTTATGAGCGCTTTGGAAGAAATCATCGTAAACCTCTCTTGTGTGTTTAATCAATTCCATGTTCCATCTCCTTAAGTTATTTAAACGTAATGCCTCACCGATTACGATTGTACCGGGTCACACCCCCCACGCGGCAGAATAGGCGACGGGGACGTTCTTCACTGCTTGATCCCTGAGAAGTAACTCGCTTTTCAGTGGATTATCATAACATGCTGTTTCCAATGTCTTGTAAATACAGCAAAATATGGTTATGCCATCCGTCGTTATTTCGCAAAACCGAGTTACTTC
>Ga0187856_1001896_pt1 | contig 16048 bp, 14 predicted proteins | sample June2016WEW_8_40_FD_132443 | JGI IMG/M metagenome (GOLD analysis project Ga0187856, IMG submission 132443) | Peatland microbial communities from SPRUCE experiment site at the Marcell Experimental Forest, Minnesota, USA - June2016WEW_8_40 | ecosystem: Environmental > Terrestrial > Soil > Wetlands...
CGGCGCAGGCGCTTGAAGCTGTCGGCGATCTTGTCGAAGGTCTCGAGCACTTTCGGCTTGAGCTCGGCCTCGATGGCGGCGAGCGACATCGAGTTTTCGAGGTCGTCCTCGTCGAGGTCGGGCTCGCCAAGCACGGCTTCCCCGAGGGTTTCCTCGCCGTCGGCTTCGCCCGCAACGCCCGCAACGCCTCCGACCGCACCGACCGCACCGACCCCTTGGGGCTTGAACGGCGTGGCGGCCGGCGGCGCCGAAGGCGGCGCTATCGCCTCCGGCGGCTGCGGCACGAAGCCTTGCACGCCGGGGACGCCGGGGACGCCGGGGACCGGCGCCACGCCCACCACCCCCGCCACCCCCGGCGGATCGCCGGGAGGAATCGCGGGCGGCACCACGGGCGTCACCGCCTTGGCGTCGGGGCCGGCATAGGTTGCTTCGAGATCGATGATGTCGCGCAGGAAAACTTTGCCTTCGTTCAATTCGTCGCGCCAGATGATGACGGCCTGGAAGGTGAGCGGGCTCTCGCACAAGCCGGCGATCATGGCCTCGCGGCCGGCCTCGATGCGTTTGGCGATGGCGATCTCACCCTCGCGCGAAAGCAGCTCGACGGAACCCATCTCGCGCAGATACATCCGCACCGGGTCGTCGGTGCGCTCGGTCGGCTCCTTCGCTTCGGACTTGGCGGGCACTTTCGGCGTGACCTCGACCAGTTCGCCGGCCTCGGCCTCCTCCTCTTCGGGCTCCTCGCGCGCGCCTTCTTCCTCCTCGGCTTCCGCTTCCTCGGTCTCCACGACGTTGATACCCATCTCGCTCATCATCGCCAGTACGTCCTCGATCTGCTCGGAGGTCACCTCCTCCGACGGCATGACCGAATTGAGTTGTTCATAAGTGACATAGCCGCGCTTCTTGGCCTGCTTGATCATCTTCTTGACGGCGGCGTCGGAGAGATCGAGCAGCGGCAGCGGGGCATCGGGGGTCTCGGGCGCCTCCTTCTCCGGCGCCTCGCCTTCCTTTTGCGGGGCGGACTTTTGCAAGGCGGCTTTGGCCTTGCTCGCGACCGTCTTGGTGCCCACGCTCTTGCTTGCCATGTCTGTCTCCACGAACGCCTGTCCCTGCCACGCGCGACTTTGGCCCTTCTTGGCCCCCTACCCTATGGTCACTCGCCACGCCGGGCAGACGGACTGCATTCTGGGGCCGGCCTTTAGATCTCGGCGCCCGGACCAACGGCCAAAAAGGGGCAGCGCCATCGCGGCACCCCCCGAATCAAGGCCCCTTACTTGTCTCGGAACTCCGTTAAGCTCCGACTAACCCTGTTCAACCGCGCGAGCGCCCTCTTATTCCCCCCGCTGTCGGGGCGTCCAGCGCCGGGGCGCCGGGGCACCCGACGCTCACAGCGAACGCGACGGGCGGCCAGACTGCTCGCCGAAACCCTCGATCAGGGCTTCGGTTCCATCGATTGTGGATAGCCGGGCCTTTACGTCGCGCAACCGCGAGTAGTTTGTCTCGGTGTTGTCCTGGCCGAGCGCCAGTTCCGCGTCCTTCAGTTCCCTAGTTAGGGAATGCCATTGCCGATGCAAGGCGAGAAGCTGCTTCCAAGTCAGCAAAACATCGGCGGCGGCCGCCTGCGGCTGCGCCCCCCAGACCGAGGGCGTGGTGATCGTGCGTTCGATGCGGATCAGCAGGTCGGCAAAGCCCCGGCGGGTGAGTTCGGCGATGATTTCCGCCCGGTGGACTTCCCCGTCACGGCCGAACTCGTGGCCGAACTGATGGGCGAGGACGTCGATCAGGGCAGTTTTCAGCTTCGTCACATCGGCGTGGCGGAATTCGGTCTCGGCCAATTCCTCCAGGCGGTCGTGAAGAAGCCACGGGTGGTTGAGCGCGGCCTGCAGGATCAACGCTTCCCGGCGCGGGATCGCCGTGCGATGGCCGCGATGCAAAGGACTTGCCGCAAGCTGGGGACTGGCCGTCACATAGCCCTCGTCGCGGCCGAAGGCGGCGCGGGGCGGGTGAGTTCGGGCTCCCGGGCCGGTGCGGCGCCCCCTCTCGTCCCAGTTGTGACGACGCGACGCAATGTCCGCAGGCGCGAACAGTTGGCGTAGCCGTGAGCCAAATTCCTGCCGGTAATAGCGGCGCACCGCCTCGTCGCCGATGGCGGCCGTCACCTCGACGAGGCGCGCTTCCAACGCGGCGCGCCGCTCGGGCGTGTGGAACGGACCGGCCTCGCTCTCGCGCGTCCATAAGACCTCGGCGAGCGGCCGCGCCGCAGCGAGCACGTCCTCGACCGCCTCGCGGCCGCCGGAGCGCACCAGATCGTCCGGGTCCTGCCCGTCCGGAAGCGCGGCGAGCTTGAGGCTCTTGCCCGGCTTGATGAGCGGCAGCGCCAGATCGAGCGCGCGATAGGCCGCGCGCCGGCCGGCATCATCGCCGTCGAAGCAGAGGATCGGCTCGTCGGCAATTCGCCACATCAACGCAAGCTGATCGGCGGTCAGCGCGGTCCCCAGCGGCGCGACGGTCGCTTCGTATCCGGCCGTCACCATGGCGATGACATCGATATAGCCTTCGACCGCGATCACGCGCGCGGAAAAATTATCTGGCGCCGACGGCGTGGACGCGCCTGCGTCATGGGTAGCCTTGCGGGCGGCGGCGAGGTTGTAGAGCGTGGCGCCTTTGTGGAACAGCGGCGTCTCCGGCGAATTGAGGTACTTCGCCGAAACATCCTTATCGAGCGCGCGACCGCCGAAGGCGATGACGCGTCCGCGCCAATCTGTGATCGGAAACATGACCCGGTCGCGAAAGCGGTCATAGGGCACCGGGATATCGTCGCCGGCGACAAGAAGCCCCGCCTCGACAATGTCCTCGACCGAGATTTTCGCGCCGCCCAGATGCTCCTTGAGCGCGTATTGCTCGGCGCCCGCGTAACCGAGCCGGAACCTGAGCTGGGTCGTGGATGAGATGCCGCGGTCGGCGAGATAGCCGCGACCGCGCGCGCCGGCGCGTGACGCCAGCGTCGCCTCGAAGAATTTTGCCGCAAGTTCGACGATGTCGTGCAGGGTTTTCCGGCGTTCCTCGTGCGCCTGCGCCTCCCGCGTCAGCACGGGCATCGGAATACCGGCCTGCCCGGCCAGCCGCTCGACGGCTTCCGGAAAGCTCACCCCCTCGGTCAGCATGACGAAATCGAAAATGTTGCCGTTCTTGCCGGAGGAGAAATCAAACCACATCGCTTTCTGGTCATTGACGAAGAAGGACGGCGTCTTCTCCTTGTTGAAGGGCGAGAGCCCCTTCCACTCCCGCCCGGCTTTGCGCAGTTTTACGCGTCTGCCCACGACTTCCGAGACCGGAAGCCGCGCGCGCAGCTCATCGAGGAATTGCGGCGAGAATCGCATGGTGATTCGGCAGGATAGCGCGGAAGCGGGCTAAATAGGGGGCGGCCGCGTGCGGCGGCACGGCCGAGGTCGATTGTCCCGGTTATCCACAGGCCAAAAGCTAAAGCTTTTTGGCTTTTCCGTCATGGGCCGGAGCTTTCGCTCGCCGGGCTACTCTCGTAATTGCCGTCTGCCCAGTGGCATCGTAGGTGCGGCGCTTCGGCGCCGGCCCACAACCCTCGATGCCGTACTCGTCGAAGACGTGTTCAACGACCGCGTAAGGAGGGCCGTTGTACCAGTTCGGATCGTCGTCGTGATTAAGTCTGATTGCGGCGATCGTTCTCTCGCCGACATCGGTGCATCGCCAACGGCCGCTGCCGCTCAGGAACTCACAGCCGATCCAAAAATCCGAATGTTTCAATGGCGGCCGATTGCCCGTCCAGATTTCAGGGACCGACTTTCGCTTGCCGCCAATCTTCTTTGCCATCGTATGAGCTACCCCGCGAGCAGCCTCTTCACCAGCGCGCTCGCCTTGGAGAAATCCATGCGGCCGGAAAAGCGCTCCTTGAGCGCCGCCATGGTGCGCCCCATATCCTTCAGCGTCGCCGCTTCGAGCTCCTTGATCAGCGCGGAGATGGCCTCGCCGGCTTCGAGGTCCGACAAGTGCTTGGGCAGATAGGCGGAGATGATCTCGATCTCCTCGCGCTCTTGCGTCGCGAGGTCGGTGCGGCCGGCCTTCTCGTAGATGGCGAGCGATTCCTGGCGCTGCTTGATCATCTTGCCCATCACCTCGAGAATCTCGGCATCGGTGAGCGTCACCCGCTCGGCGGCGCGCGTCTCCCGTTCCAGGATCGCGGCATTGATGAGGCGCAGCGTCGACACGCGGCGCTTGTCGGAGGCCTTCATGGCGTCCTTGAGCGAATTGTTGATCTCGTCGCGCAACACGGCTATGGCCTCTCGCAAAGTCGCCCGCTTTGGGTCGGCGGGCGCGGAGAAGGTTTAGGCGTTTGCCGATGCTGACACAACCGCAGACTCAGGAACTTTGGGACGATCCCAAGCCGACGGCGCTCTTGGTGCTCGCCGACGGCACGGTGCTCGAAGGGTTCGGCTTCGGCGCCACCGGCCACGCCGTGGGCGAGGTCTGCTTCAACACCGCGATGACCGGCTATGAGGAAATTCTCACCGATCCTTCCTATGCCGGGCAGATCATCACCTTCACCTTCCCGCATATCGGCAATGTCGGCACCAACGAGGAGGACATCGAAACCGTCAATCTCGCGGCGATGCCGGGGGCGCGCGGTGTCGTGCTGCACAGTGCGATCACGGCGCCGTCGAATTACCGCGCCACAAGGCATCTCGATCAATGGCTCAGAAGCCGCGGCGTCATCGGGCTTGCCGGTATCGACACCCGCGCGCTCACCGCGTTCATTCGCGCCAACGGCATGCCGAACGCGGTGATCGCGCATGAGCCGTCCGGCCGCTTCGATCTCGCCGCGCTCAAGCGCGAGGCAAGGCAATGGCCGGGGCTTCTCGGCATGGATCTGGTGCCGATGGTGACGACGGGACAGCGCTTCACCTGGCACGAAACGCCGTGGCTTTGGGGCGAGGGCTACGGCGAGCTGCGTGATCCGGAGTTCCACGTCGTCGCCATCGACTACGGGATCAAGCGCAACATTTTGCGCCAACTCGCCGGCAATCGCTGCGAGGTGACGGTAGTGCCGGCGCAGACCTCCGCCGCCGACATTCTGGCGCACGCGCCCGACGGCATATTCCTCTCCAACGGCCCGGGCGATCCGGCCGCCACCGGCGAATACGCCGTGCCGGTGATCCGCACGCTCATCGACAAATTGCCTGTCTTCGGCATCTGCCTCGGCCACCAGATGCTCGGGCTCGCGGTCGGCGGCAAGACGATGAAGATGCACCAGGGCCATCATGGCGCCAACCATCCGGTGAAAGATCTCGTGACCGGCAAGGTCGAGATTACATCGATGAACCACGGCTTTGCCGTCGATCGCGCGAGCCTGCCGCCGAACGCGGTGGAAACCCACGTCTCGTTGTTCGATGGCTCCAATTGCGGCCTGGCGCTCAAGGACCGGCCGGTGTTCTCGGTCCAGTACCATCCCGAGGCGTCGCCCGGCCCGCGCGACAGCCATTATCTGTTCGACCGCTTTGTCGGGCTAATGCGCGAGTTCAGACGCGCGTAAAGGTCATGCGTTGACACCCGGCGGGTTACACCGTACCGTGCCGGATGATCCGCAGCTTCCGACACCGCGGACTGAAGCGCTTCTATGAACGCGATGACGCATCGCAGATACACGCCGCCCAATGACGTCGATCTGGTCGACTACCATTGAGGACGTGACATGCCCATGCTCAACCCGCCGCATCCCGGAGAAAATCTGCGCGAGGATGTGCTGGTGCCGCTCGGACTCTCGGTCACAGAGACCGCGAAAGCGCTTGGCATCAGCCGCAAGACGCTCTCCGAGATTGTCAACGGCAAGTCGCCGATCACGCCGGACATCGCCGTGCGGCTCCAACGCGCCTTTTCGGCGCCGCCCGCCGAGATGTGGCTCAGGCTTCAGACCGCCTACGACCTGCGCCGTGCTGTCCGGCGGCTCAAGAATACACCGGTACGCCGCCTCAGGTCGGTCGCCGGCAAGAAACGCGCCGCATAAGCCCAATCCATGGGCGTGACGGCCCAGGTGCGCGTTCAGGGTTAGACAATTTCAACCCCAGATCGGTTAGAATGGACGGGCCACCCTATACGGCGAGACGAAAATCCCATGCCGACCGCCAGCAAGCGCACCGCACCGATTACCCACACCTTCGCCGACGACGGCAGAATCCCCAACAATCCCGCCTTGCCGCTCGTCCTCTATCGCGGCGCCATCGATCTTGCCGGCTCGCCCGACCCGGAAAAGCTCATCGAGAAGACGTTCGCGGCAAACGGCTGGGACGGCATGTGGCGCAACGGCATTTACCCCTACGTGCACTATCATTCCATGATCCACGAGGCGATGGGCGTTGCCCGCGGCCGCGCCACTGTGCGCTTCGGCGGAGAAAAGGGCGAGGAGATCGACATCGCCCCCGGCGACGTCGTCATTCTTCCGGCGGGCACCGGCCACCAAAGATTGACGCAAAGTCCGGAACTCGTGGTGATCGGCGCCTACCCCCCGAGCGGCAAGTACAACCTCTGCCGCGGCAGCAAGGCGGAGCATGCCAAGGCCCTCGCCTGCATCCCGAAAGTGCCGCCGCCCGCTGCCGATCCGGTGTTCGGATCGAAGGGGCCGCTCATAGCGCTGTGGCGCGCATGATAGCCGATTGGCTCGCGTTCTGGGACAGCTCACATGTCATTTACGTCAATGCGCGCCATAAGGACGTCCATTATCGACTGATCGCGGATCAGATCGCCGCGCTCGTATCGGGACGCGAGGCGCGCGTGCTCGATTACGGCTCCGGCGAGGCTCTCCATGCCGATCTGGTCGCCGAGGCCGCCGATGAACTCCTGCTGTGCGAAGCGGCGCCGGGCGTACGCGCCGGACTTAAAGCGCGATTTGCCGGCAATCCGAAGATTCGGGTCGTCGCGCCGCACGAGATTGCGGGCCTGCCGGAGCACTCGCTCGATCTCATCGTCATGCATTCGGTCGCGCAATACCTCACGGCCGCTGGGACCGGCGCCCTGTTCGCGCTGTTTCATCGGCTGTTGAAACCTGACGGCCTGCTCGTCGTCAGCGATGTCATCCAACCAAAGGTTGCGGCTGCGGCCGACGCCTTGGCACTGTTGCAATTTGGCAAGGGCAACGGCTTCTTCCTTGCCGCATGGTGGGGCCTCTTTCGTATGCTGTTGTCGGATTACTGGCGCCTGCGCTCGCGCCTCGGCCTCACGCGTTATGCCGAAGCTGCCATGATCGAGAAACTCGGCGCGGCCGGCTTCGCGGCGCAACGCGCGCCCAAGAACATTGGACATAACCAAGCGCGGATGGCGTTCATGGCGCGGCCAGCGATGTCCGGCTCGACTTATTAATGGCGGTGCGGCGCGGCCTTCCCTCCGCGGCGATTCTGGTCTAAAGAGCGCTCGCGCGGGGCCGAGCCCCGGCGCCGGCCCGAGGACGCGCGAGACGCGCGCCCTTTTTTTGTGTGCGTCGCCGTCATTCCGGGGCGCCGCGCAGCGGCGAACCCGGAATCCATATTCACCGGCGGTGGTTATGGATTCCGGGCCCGGCCCTGCGGGCCGTCCCGGAATGACGCGGCTGATATGCGGAAGCAATGTCCAGACGGACCGACATCTCCTCGATCCTGATCATCGGCGCGGGGCCGATCGTCATCGGCCAGGCCTGCGAGTTCGACTATTCCGGCACGCAGGCCTGCAAGGCGCTGAAGGCGGAGGGCTATCGGGTCGTTCTGGTCAATTCCAATCCGGCGACCATCATGACCGATCCGGATTTGGCCGATGCGACCTACATCGAGCCGATCACGCCGGAGATCGTGGCAAAAATCATCGAGAAGGAGCGTCCGGACGCGCTGTTGCCGACCATGGGCGGCCAGACGGCGCTCAACACGGCGCTGTCGCTCCGCCGCATGGGCGTTTTGAAAAAATTCGGCGTCACCATGATCGGCGCCACCGCCGAGGCCATCGACAAGGCCGAGGATCGCAAGCTGTTCCGCGAGGCGATGAACAAGATCGGGCTCGAGACGCCACGCTCGCATCAAGTCAAGACCTTGATCCAGGCGCTCGAAGCGCTCGACGACATCGGGCTGCCCGCCATCATCCGGCCCTCGTTCACGCTCGGCGGCACCGGCGGCGGCATCGCTTACAACAAAGCGGAGTTCATCGACATCGTCGAGCGCGGGATCGACGCCTCGCCGACGAGCGAAGTGCTGATCGAGGAATCGGTTTTGGGCTGGAAAGAGTTCGAGATGGAGGTGGTGCGCGACAGGAACGACAATTGCATCATCGTCTGCTCGATCGAGAATATCGATCCGATGGGCGTGCATACCGGCGACTCGATCACGGTGGCGCCGGCGCTCACGCTCACCGACAAGGAATACCAGCGCATGCGCGACGCCGCGATCGCGGTGCTGCGCGAAATCGGCGTGGAGACGGGTGGCTCCAACGTGCAGTTCGCCGTCAATCCGGAAGACGGCCGCCTCGTCGTCATCGAAATGAATCCGCGCGTTTCGCGCTCGTCGGCCTTGGCGTCGAAGGCGACCGGGTTCCCGATCGCCAAGGTCGCCGCCAAGCTCGCAGTCGGCTACACGCTCGACGAGATCGCTAACGACATCACCGGCGGCGCCACGCCCGCCTCGTTCGAGCCGACGATCGACTACGTCGTCACCAAGGTGCCGCGCTTCGCCTTCGAGAAATTTCCCGGCGCCGAGCCGGTGCTGACCACCTCGATGAAGTCGGTCGGCGAGGCGATGGCGATCGGCCGCACCTTCCAGGAAAGCCTGCAGAAGGCGCTGCGCTCGCTGGAAACCGGGCTCACCGGCCTTGACGAGATCGCGATTCCGGGCCTCGGCCAGGGTGACGACAAGAACGCCATCCGCGCCGCGCTCGGCACGCCTTCGCCTGACGGCATTCTCAAAGTGGCGCAGGCGATGCGGCTCGGCGTCAGCGATGCGGAGATCCATACCGCCTGCCGGATCGATCCGTGGTTTCTTGGGCAAATCCGCGGCATCATCGAAACGGAAGCCGAGATTCGTGCAAAGGGACTGCCGGCGACGGCCGGGACGCTGCGCCGGTTGAAATCCATGGGCTTCTCCGACGCTCGGCTCGGCAGGCTCACCGGCCTTGCGGTCGACGAGGTCTCTGAGCGCCGCCGAAAACTCGGCGTGCGGCCGGTGTTCAAGCGCATCGACACCTGCGCCGCCGAATTCGCCGCGCCGACCGCCTACATGTATTCGACCTACGAGGTGCCTTTTGCCGGCCGCGCCGCGGATGAGGCAGCGCCATCGGACAAGAAGAAGGTCGTCATTCTCGGCGGCGGCCCGAACCGCATCGGTCAGGGCATCGAGTTCGATTATTGCTGCTGCCACGCCGCCTTCGCGCTCAAGGAGGTCGGCTACGAAACCATCATGGTCAACTGCAATCCGGAGACAGTGTCGACCGATTACGACACCTCCGACCGGCTTTATTTCGAACCGCTCACCGCCGAGGACGTGATCGAGATCATCGATACCGAGCGCAGGAACGGCGTGCTGCACGGCGTCATCGTGCAATTCGGCGGCCAGACGCCGCTCAAGCTCGCCGAGCCGCTGGCGAAGGCGCGGGTGCCGATCCTCGGCACCTCGCCGGACGCCATCGACCTTGCCGAAGACCGCGACCGCTTCAAGCAGCTCCTCGATCGGCTCAAGCTGCGGCAACCGAAGAGCGGGATTGCGACCAGCCCGGAAAAGGCCCGCGCCATCGCCGACGAGATCGGTTATCCGATCGTGATCCGCCCCTCCTATGTGCTCGGCGGCCGCGCCATGGAGATCGTGCACGAGGGGACCCAGCTCGACCGCTATGTCGCGCGGCTTGCCGCAGACCTCGATCGGCCGTCAGAGCTCGTGGTCTCGGAGAAGCGGCCATTGCTCATCGACCGCTACCTCACCGACGCCGTCGAAGTCGACGTCGACTGCCTCGCCGACGGCAGCGACAGCTACATTGCCGGTATCATGGAGCACATCGAGGAGGCCGGCATCCATTCCGGCGATTCTGCCTGCTCGCTGCCGCCGCATAACCTTTCGGCCGAAACGATCGGCGAGCTTGACCGGCAGACCCGCGCGCTCGCTTTGGCGCTGAAGGTCAGCGGCCTGATGAACGTGCAGTACGCCATCAAGGACGGCGACATCTACGTGCTCGAGGTCAATCCGCGCGCCTCGCGCACGGTGCCGTTCGTCGCCAAGGTGACCGGCATCCCGGCCGCCAAGATTGCGGCGCGCATCATGGCGGGCGAATCGCTCAAAAGCTTTAAGCTGAAGCCGCAGAGCTTCGACTTCGGCACCGCCCGCCACATCGGCGTCAAGGAGGCGGTTTTTCCGTTCGCGCGCTTCGGACCGGCGGTCGATACCGTGCTCGGGCCGGAGATGAAGTCGACCGGTGAAGTCATGGGCATCGACCGCGACTACAATGTCGCCTTCGTCAAGAGCCAGCTCGGCGGCGGCTCTCGACTGCCGAAGAGCGGAACCGTCTTCGTGTCGGTCAAGGATGTCGACAAGCCGCGTATTCTCGAAACAGTCCGTCTGCTCGCCGGATTGGGTTTTGCGGTGCTGGCGACATCGGGAACCCAGCGCTATCTCGCCGGAGCGGGCGTCGCGGCGATCAAGGTCAACAAAGTGGGGGAAGGCCGGCCGCACATTGTCGACGCCATCAAGAACGGCGAAGTCCAGCTCGTTTTCAACACCACGGAAGGAGCTACTGCGCTCGCCGACAGCCGTTCGCTCCGGCGCGCAGCCCTCTTGCATAAAGTGCCGTACTACACCACTCTCTCAGGGGCCGTCGCCGCAGCGCAGGGTATCAAGGCCTACCTCGGGGGCGACCTCAAGGTGTGTGCGCTGCAAAATTATTTTGCGGCCGCCTCTGATCCAGAATCGGAACAGCCAGAGCGACGGCACGTATAGAGACAGGCTTATAGTCGCGTGGCCGGGCAATGCTTCGGCGCGCGATTGGAATCTTGTCTCTACGGGTATGGAGGTTTGAGACCGATGGATAAGATTCCGATGACCGCAGAGGGCTATGCTGCGCTTGCGGCCGAACTCAAGCACTGCCAGCGGGTGGAACGGCCCCGCATCATCCAGCAAATCACCGACGCGCGCACTCATGGCGACCTCTCCGAGAACGCCGAGTATCACGCCGCCAAGGAATCGCAATCGCTCAACGAGGGTCGCATCGCCGAGCTCGAGGACAAGCTGGCGCGCGCCGAAATCATTGACGTATCGAAACTTTCCGGCGACACGATCACGTTCGGCGCGACCGTCACCCTGATCGACGAGGACACCGACAAGAAGGCGGTGTGGCAGATCGTCGGCGAGCCCGAGGCGGACGCCAAGAAGGGCAAGATTTCCATCACTTCCCCGCTCGCACGCGCCCTCGTCGGCAAGAAGAAGGGCGTGCAGATCGAGGTGGTCACGCCGGGCGGCGCCAAGGCCTACGAGATCGTCAAGATCGAGTGGAAGTAGCCATTCACGTCGTCATTCCGGGGCCAAGCAAAGCCCGGAATCCATAACCCCCGTTGCTTGAATACTGCTCGAACGTTCGGAAACCTCACCTTCCGTGGTTATGGATTCCGGGCCCGCGGGCTTTGCCCGCGTCCCGGAATGACGGATTCACGCCTTTTTAGGGTAACGGGTTGCGTATCTTGCATAGCTCGTGAAAATCCCTAGATTCAAGCGCATGGCTGCAAGTTGCCGGATTTGGTGCATTCTCCGCTTCGGCCGCGGCCAAGTCGGCCGAGGTCCGGACATCCGACTTCACGGTCTTCCGGGCAGGTCAATTTCCTCAGCGCCTGCCCCAACGGACGGATGAGCCGGTGACAAAAACCACCCACGCCAAAGTCGTCATCATCGGATCGGGACCCGCGGGCTATACCGCGGCGATCTATGCCGCCCGCGCCATGCTCGATCCGGTCCTGATCCAGGGCATTGAACCCGGCGGCCAACTGACCGTCACCACCGACGTCGAGAACTATCCGGGTTTCGCCGACGTTATCCAGGGACCATGGCTCATGGAGCAGATGGGCAAGCAGGCGGCCCATGTCGGCACCAAGCTCGTTCCCGACCATGTCAACAAGGTCGATCTCGCCAGGCGTCCGTTCCGCATCGAATGTGATTCCGGCGATAGCTATTTCGCCGACGCGCTGGTGCTGGCGACCGGCGCCCAGGCGCGCTGGCTCAACCTGCCTTCGGAGCAGAAATTCCGCGGCTATGGCGTGTCCGCCTGCGCCACCTGCGACGGCTTCTTCTATCGCGGCAAGGACGTCCTCGTGGTCGGCGGCGGCAACACGGCAGTCGAGGAGGCGCTGTTTCTCACCAATTTTGCGGCCAAGGTCACCCTCGTGCATCGGCGTGATATCCTGCGTGCCGAGAAGATTCTGCAGGATCGGCTGTTCAGGAATCCGAAGATCGCGGTCCTCTGGGAAACGGTACTCGACGATATCAGCGGCACCCAGGATCCGCTCAAAGTCACCCATGCGCGCCTGAAAAACGTCAGGACCGACGCCGTCTACGAGCGCCCGGTCGACGGCATTTTCATCGCCATCGGCCATACACCGGCGACTGCGCTGGTGGCCGGACAGGTGGAGATGAAGCCCTCGGGCTATATCAGGACGGCGCCGCATTCGACCGCGACCTCGGTGCCCGGTCTGTTCGCAGCCGGCGATGTGGCCGACGACGTCTACCGACAGGCTGTCACCGCCGCCGGCCTGGGCTGCATGGCTGCACTCGAGGCTGAACGCTTCCTCGCCGCGCACGCGAAGCACCGCGCCGCGGCGGAGTGAATAACAGAGGACAGAGGACCGACGACGGACGACAGAAAAGCAGGATCGCGATTCTTCCGCCGTCCGTCCTCTGTCATCCGTCATCCGACATCATGGATTGGGACAAGCTCAAGGTCTTTCACGCCGCCGCCGAAGCCGGCAGTTTCACCCATGCCGGTGAGCAGCTCGGACTCTCGCAATCGGCGGTGTCGCGCCAAGTGAGCGCGCTCGAACAGGAGCTGTCGGTCTCGCTGTTCCACCGCCACGCGCGTGGATTGATCCTGACCGAGCAGGGCGATTTGCTCTATCGCACTGCGCACGACGTATTCATGAAACTCGAAGCGGCGCGCGCCAAGCTGACCGACAGCCGGGAGCGGCCGAACGGCGACCTGCGTGTGACGACGACGCCGGGTATCGGCGTGCATTGGCTCACGCCGCGGCTCGGCGAGTTCATCGATCTTTATCCGGAAATCCACATTACGCTCTTGACCACGGAGGAGGAACTCGACCTCGCCATGCGCGAGGCCGACGTCGCCATCCGTCTGCGCCAGCCGACGCAGCCGGACCTGATCCAGCGCAAGCTGTTTTCGGTGCATTTCCACGTCTACGCCTCCCCCGAATATCTCAAGCGCTTCGGCACGCCGCGGACTTTCGACGATCTCGACAATCACCGCGTACTGGTGCTCGGCGGCAACGTGCCAATCCACCTGCAACGATCGCGCTGGCTCGTCGAGGTGGCGCGCGACGGCAAAGGGCCGCGCACGCCCCACCTCGTCATCAACAACATTCTCGGCATCCTGCGCGCCTGCCAGCGCGGCCTTGGTATCGCGATGCTGCCGGACTATCTGGTCGAGGGCGACGGCGGGCTCGTGCAACTCTTCTCCGACGCCGATCCGATCGCGCTCGACGCTTACTTCGTCTATCCGGAAGAACTCAAGGCGGTGGCGCGCGTGCAGGCCTTTCGCGACTTTCTTGTCGCCAACGCGCAGCGCTGGAATTTCTAGCTCCGGAGGATGGACGACGGACGACAGACGACGGAAGACCGGATGCGGGAGCGATAAGATGCATCCGTCCTCAGCATCGTTTCATCTGTCTTTTGTCATGCGGTATCCGTCATCTGTTGTCCGTCCTCCGTCCTCCGCTCCATTGACATATAGACATACACTCGATATGTCTTGACATATGATCGAGCGCACCACCGTCAGACTCCCTGCCGACCTGCTCAACCGCGCCAAACGTAAAGCGCTCGCCGAGCGCCGCACGCTTACATCCCTCATCGAGGAAGGGCTGCGGCTGGTGGTCGGCGCGACTAGAAAGACCGGCAAGCGCGAACGCCGCCCTCTTCCGCTCAGCACGGCAACCGGCGGTCCGCTTCCCGGCATCGACATCTCCGATTCCGCGGCGTTTCAGGAAATGGAAGACCTCGAATACGTCGAGCGGATGAAGCACTTCAAATGATCTTGCCGGACGTGAACGTCCTCATCTACGCGTTCCGCCCTGAGATGCCCGAGCACGAACGCTGCCGCCGATGGCTTCAGGCCGTGGTGGACGGCGATGCCCGCTTCGGCCTTTCGCCCCTGTCCTTGAGCGCAGTTGTCCGCGTCACCACGAATCGGCGCACTTGGAGCCTGCCGACGTCGATCGAAGATGCGTTCAGGTTCTGCGATTACCTGCTCGGCCAGCCGCATTGTCAGATCGTGGAGCCGCGCGAGCGGCATTGGGACATTTTCAAGCGTTTGTGCGTCGAGACCGATACGCGCGGCCCGCGCGTCACCGATGCCTGGTACGCCGCGCTCGCCATCGAATGGGGCTGCGAGTGGGTGACGCTCGACCGCGACTACGCGCGCTTTCCCGGCCTGCGCTGGCAGCCGCCGGAGCCACGCTGATCGGGATCTACGGCAGCCGGAAGATTTGCTGGTCTTCAGCTCTCTGATCCGTCATTGCGCCCATTGAACACTTCACTAAATGTTGCCGTGGTCGTTACCGCTCTTAAGCGTGACGACAGCCCCGGCCTCGTCTATATGCCGGCGTGGTGGTTTGAAGCTGGAGCATGATCTTTTCGGAAAACCGGTTTCCACCCTCGGATCAAGTCCAAGGGCAAGCTTTTCCGGATCATGCTCAGGAGGGACGACCCATGCTCACACGCAGACATGCCTTCTACGCTGGCGCTGCGGGACTGGCGGCGCTGGCTATCGGCCGCCTGACGCGGCCCTTTGCCGCCAAGGCGGCGACCAGCTACGAAGTCACCCACACCGACGCGGAATGGCGCCAGCTCCTGACCCCCGATGCGTATCAGGTGCTGCGGCACGAGGGGACCGAGCGGCCGTTCACCAGTCCGCTTCTGGATGAACATCGCGCGGGTACGTTCGCCTGCGCCGGCTGCGACCTGCCGCTGTATTCGTCGAAGACGAAATACGACAGCGGCACCGGCTGGCCGAGTTTTTGGGCGCCGCTCGACAACGCGGTCGAGGAAATAAAAGACCACTCGCTTGGCATGACGCGAACGGCCGTCGCCTGCCGGCGCTGCGGCGGCCACCTCGGCCATGTCTTCGACGACGGCCCCAAGCCGACCGGCTTGCGCTACTGCATGAACGGCGTCGCGCTGAAATTCGTCCCGGCTGCTGCCGGATCGAGCTAGACTAGTACCCGGAATCACCAATCCGCGCAGGCAACGATGCGAACAAGTGTCTCATCCGACTCTCGAATTCACTGCCCGCGCGAATCACGTTTCTATGAAAGTGGGTACTAGCGCTGGAAATAGCCGCGAACGCTTTTAGCTCCGGCAATGACGGCGCCGCGCAGCCGTTCCAGACGCCGGACGCGCGAAAACGGCGCCTGCGGCCGGAGCGCGACCAAGCGGTCGCCGAGCGCCAACCGCTCGCGCCAGAGGTGGTTGATCATCGGGTGGTTGGCGGTCGCGCAGGAATCAGTGCACACGATCGTAGAATCTTCGAGGAGTTCGTCGGTGAGCACCACAGTCAGCATGACGCCCGGCGAAAAGCGCGCAAAAGTTTCGTCATAGGCGATCTTCCAGAACCAGGCGCAGCGACCGCTGCGTAACATGATCGTGGCGGCAATCGCGCGTCCATCGACCAGGATGCGGTCGATCGAGGCCTTGCCTTCTGCAGCGAGCCCGCACACCGCCGTGCGGATGAAGCGGCGGAGATCGTTGTGATCGGCCGTAGCCGTGCCGGCTCTGCCTTTCCAGCCGCCCGCCTCCAGGGCGAAGAAATCCTC
>Ga0187856_1001905_pt1 | contig 15984 bp, 11 predicted proteins | sample June2016WEW_8_40_FD_132443 | JGI IMG/M metagenome (GOLD analysis project Ga0187856, IMG submission 132443) | Peatland microbial communities from SPRUCE experiment site at the Marcell Experimental Forest, Minnesota, USA - June2016WEW_8_40 | ecosystem: Environmental > Terrestrial > Soil > Wetlands...
AAGCAACCTCGTAGACTTCGACGAGTGCGAGCCTGAGCTCCTGCGCCAGAGCCGCCAGATGCCGGGCATGAAGGCAACCGTAGCTGTCCTGGAGGAGGTGCAGGAATTCGATCAGCAGGTCGCGCCGTCTTGGCCGGTCGGCGAGGAGCCCGCACACCTCCGCCAGCGCCTGCGCCTCGACTTGCCTGCCCTTCGGCAAGTCGCGTCCGCCGCGCCGTCCGGAACCGGGGTGAATGCGGCTTGATACTTCAGACGCACTCATGCCCGGACTGTCTGCGATTTCTCCGGTGGAAGGCGCTTGCTGCTGCGGAAGTACATTGATCTGGCTGATTGCCAGCTTGTCCACGATCAATTTATTGAACAACGAATTCAGCTCGTCGCTGGCGAAAAATTTTTCATACTCCGCCTTGCTTTCAAAACGCACTCTTAGTTTCTCCCTTTCCACGAGCTTGATGTATGGGAGTAATTTCTTGATCGCCTCCAGCTTGAGCTTTAGCGCGCCCTGATCCATACCCTCGCCCGCGCCGATCGGGCCCAGTTCTTTCAACCTGGCAGTAAAGTCAGTAACAACTTCAGCGTAACGGATTCCTTCGGATGCCGATATCGATTCAAGCTTTAACCGATCCGGATTAAGCCCGATATATTCCAGGAGTTTCTTGCCCAGATGCATCATGCTCAATGCATCGTAATTGCCTTCCGTGATATAATGGCATTCTCCCAGCCAGCAGCCGCCGATGAACACACCGTCGTTGCCGTTCGCAAAGGCCCGGAGCACGAATTCCAGGTCGACTCTGCCGGAACACATCACTCTGATCACCCTGATGCTGGGGGGGTATTGGTAGCGGGAAACCCCGCACAGGTCCGCCCCGGCCAAACTGCACCAATTGCATAGAAAGCCCAGGATTCGCGGTTTGAATTCATGCACTGTAGCCATTCCAAATTCGCTCCTATGGCGGTAATCCTGGTGGCGCAACTCAGCTGGTTTCTACGCGCGTCTGCAGTCTTTCTGTTCAATCCGGCAAAGTTCCATTTATGCGGCGTCGATCTGGCGGAGGATTTCTTCATTGGTATAATGATTCAGATAAATGGCTCCTGTCGGGCACTTGGTGTTACAGAGACCATCTCCTTTGCAAAGCACAGGATTAACCCTGGCCTTTTTGCCCAGCGGCGCGTCAAAAAAGTCAATGGCGTCATACGTACAAGCTGAAATACATGCCCCGCACGCGATACAGGCACTCTCGTTGACATCGCAAATGGCGCCGGTAGCGGTAACTGAATCTTTTGACAGGACATTAATGGCGCGGCCCGCAGCTCCGTAAGCCTGACTGATCGTTTCCGTCATATGCTTTGGATAGTGCGCCGTGCCGCACAGAAAGATCCCCTCCGCGGCAAAATCCACGGGCCTTAGTTTTACATGAGCTTCCTGGAAGAAGCCGTCCGGATTCAATGGTACCTTGAATAGTTTCGACAATTTTTGATTGGTAGTTGAAGGGACGACTGCGGCGGCGAGCGCGAGGAAATCGGCATCCAAGGCGAGCTTCCGACCTAAAATAGGATCGGTAACGGTAACCCTCAGAATGTTTCGGCCGTCTTCCTCAACAGCTTCAACCACGGGCTTGTCATCCGGCTCATAGCGAATGAACTTGATCCCCTTGGTTGCCGCCTCCCGGTAATAATCCTCCTTGAACCCGTAGGTTCTCATATCCCTGAAGATAATGTAGATCTCGATCTCCGGGTTGATCTGTTTCAGTTTCAGGGCGTTCTTGACAGCCTGGCTGCAGCATACCCGGCTGCAATAATTTCTCTCTGCCGTTCTGCAGCCGACACACTGGATCATCACCAGAGTCTGGGCGTTCATCACCGTTTCTTCATTCCTGGCGATTCGCCCTTCCAGATCGAGCAGGGTCAATACCCGATCATCTTCCCCGTAAAGGTATTCGGCTGGTTTGTATTCTTCGGCACCGGTAGCGATGATGACTGCTCCGTGGCGTATTTCTTTGACTCTTCGTTCCGATCGCACCCTGGTTGTGAAATTCCCCACATAGCCCGACGCCTCTTCGATGGTCGAATCGGTGGCAACGTGTATTGAGGGGTGCTGGTAAACTTTGCGGATGATCTCGCCCAGATAGGTTTGAACATCCACTCCTTCGAGGGTGTAATGAATCCTGCGCGCCATGCCCCCCAGGTCATGATCCTTTTCCAGCAGATAAACCTGAAATCCCTGCTCGGCCATGTTCAGAGCACTGGTCATCCCGGCCAGACCTCCGCCTATAACCAAAACCGCTTTGTTGATCGGCAGCTCGATTTCCTGCAAAGGCTGCAACAGGGCAGTTCGGGCCACCGACATCCGGACGATGTCCTTTGCCTTCGCGGTGGCATCTTCCTTTTCCCGGGAGTGCACCCAGGAGCAATGTTCCCTGATATTCGCCATGTCGAGGAAATACTGATTTATTCCTCCTTCGCGCACCGTGTCCCGGAACAACGGTTCATGGGTCCTCGGCGTACAGGCCGCGATGACGACGCGGTTGAGCCCTTTGTCACGGATGGTGTCGGCTATTTGCCGGGCATTATCTGTCGAGCATGCAAACAGGCTTTCCTGGGCGTGAACGACGTTATCCAGCGTGGAGGCATATTCAACGACAGAAGGAACATTGACCACCCTGCCGATATTTGCTCCGCAATGGCAGACAAAAACCCCGACCTTGGGCTCCTCTTCCGCTACATCGCGTTGCGGTGGATATTCCCGCTCTCTGCTCAGCTTTCCACGCTGGTAGGCAAGCAGCTCGCCACAGAGGGCAGCGGCCCCGCTGGCGGACACAACCGATTCCGGGATGTCGACAGGACCCTGGAAGGCTCCGCTGACAAATATTCCCGGGCGGGAAGTCTCAATAGGATTAACCGGATTGGTTTTGCAGAAACCGTGGGAATTAAGCTCGATGCCGAACTTGCTTGCCAGGTCCGCCGCATCCTTGGGAGGACTCAATCCGACAGATAACACGACCAGATCGAATTCCTCCTCCTTCACTCCATCACTATTAGTAGAGTATCGTATCGTGACGTTCCTGTTCTCCGGAATCTCTTTACCGATCGACACGTAGCTTCTGATAAATCGAACTCCGGGCAGCTTTTCCGCTCTTTGATAGTAGCGTTCGAAATCCTTGCCAAAGGCGCGGATATCGTTGTGGAATACCGTGGCATCAATCTCCGCGTAATGGTCTTTTGCCAGAATTACCTGCTTCTGTGTATACGCGCAGCAAACAGCCGAACAATAGGTGTTGCCGCCGGGGATGACCTGCCTGGAACCGACGCACTGAATCCAGGCGATCCGCTCCGGATGCTTTCCGTCGGAAGGACGCCTTATCTCGCCTTCGTACGGTCCGGTGGCAGATAACATGCGTTCGAATTCGAGGCTGGTGACGACGTTCTTCATCTTGCCGTAGCCATAGTCGCCCCGCACCGCAGGGTCGAAAATGTCATAACCCGGAGACAGAACGACCGCACCTACCTCTACTTGCAGCTTTTCCGGCTTTTGATGAAGATCGATAGCGTGTTGCTGACAGACTCCTACACAAATGTTGCATTTTTCGTCTTGAAGATAGAGGCAGGTTTCAGGGTCTATATAGGAGATGAGCGGCACTGCCTGGGAAAAGTGTATATGGATAGCTTTGCTCAACGACAGGTTTTGATTGTAAGGATCAGGGACCTGGACCGGGCAGTACTCGAAACAGGTCGTACAACCCGTACATTTGTCCTCAATGACGTATCTGGGCTTTCTGTTCAGCGACACCCTGAACCTTCCTGCTTCGCCCTCGACACGGACAACTTCGGTGTTGGTCAGGATGTTGACGTTAGGATGTCTGCTGCATTCAATGAACTTGGGAGATTCAATGCACATCGAGCAGTCATTGGTGGGAAATGTCTTGTCGAGCTGAGACATCTTGCCGCCAATGGCGGGTGATTTATCGACCAGGTAAACCCTGAAACCGGTTTCGCCGAGATCGAGCGCGGCTTGAATACCGCTGATCCCGCCACCGACAACCAGTACATCTCCAATACTGTCGTTTTTGGAGCTGTTGGATGTTAGTCGTTCGACTGGCATGTCAGATCACTTCCTGGACGATTTCAGTGATGTCCTTGATCTCTATCGCTCGACCATCCTCCAGGCTGAGGCTGCTATCCGTGAAATTTGTGAGGCAATATGGACAGGCGGTAACCAGCACCTCAGCCCCGACGTCGATGGCTTGTTGCAATCTCAGACCGGAGAATCTCTCTTGCTTGGGAGTCTCCATCCAGATCCTGCCGCCGCCGCCTCCGCAACATAAACTGTTTTCCCGGGAGTCCTGCATCTCCGCGAGTTCCGTGGAGGTCATTTGCTTCAAGACGTCCCGAGGCGCGTCGAATATCCCGTTATGCCGGCCCAAATAGCAGGGATCGTGATAAGTGATTTTCTTGTCGTACTTCCTGGCGGGCTCGAGCCGCCCCTCGTTCATCAGCTCGCGCAAATACTCGGAGATGTGGACAATTTCGAAGTGGACGCTGAATTCCGGATATTCGTTCTTGAACGTGTGGTAACAATGCGGGGAGGAAACCAGGATTTTCTTCACCCCATGATCGATAAAGGTTTTGATGTTTTCCTTGGCCAGGTGCTTGAATATTTGCTCATTCCCCGTCTTGCGGATGCTTTCTCCGCAGCAATTCTCCTTCGATCCCAATATCCCGAAATCGACCCCAGCCTTGTTGAGGATCCTGGCCGTGGCAGCGGCTACCTTCTTCAAGCGCGGGTCATAGCTGAGATAGCAGCCGGGAAAATAGAGAATCTCCATCCCTTCGGTGAAGGTCTTGACCGACAGACCTTCCGCCCAATCCGCCCGCTTTGCCCGTGCCATATCGAACGGGTTGCCTTCAGCCATGAGGCTGTCGCTTACGCGCACGATGGGAGTGACGGAATCGGGAAAAATCCCGTATTCCGTGGCAATCCTGCGCAGCGATACTCCGAGCTCTATCTGATTGACACCTCTGGGGCAGCGCCTAGGACAGGTTCCGCAGGTGGTGCAACGCCAGAGGTCTTCCTGTTCTATTTCAGTCAAACCGAACGTAGCCTGCCGGACTATCTTGCGCATACTGAATTGTCTGACCCTGTTCCAGGGACAAACAACATCACAAATTCCGCACTGATAGCAGAGTTGGAACGATGTCCCACCCTTCTCCTCTATGAGATCGGTAATTTCTTTGATAGGGGCTACAGTTTCCACGATCTTCTCTGGCCTTTTCGTTCAATTTAATGTTGTGGTGTGCATTCCGCTCAAGATGACCGACGATTGCGGTCGAAGGTGACCGGAGATTCCGGCGGAACGTGACCGGCGTGAATGGCGGGCCAACGCTGTTTCCGTTCTTTACATTGAGCGGTCATGCTCGGCGGTCATGCTCGGTTAATCTGTTTCGTGGGTCCGGTGCTGCTTGCGTGAGCACATCGATGGTGCAGGGTTGTCCACGGGCGGACGAAACCCCATGTGCAATATCGTCGGCCTCAGCTCCAATTACTTTGATAAAAATCAAGGCCGCCAACGAATCGGCTGCTGTGGCGAACCCTCAAGCGGAGGATTCTTCCGTTCTCTCGAACATTCTGACCGGGTGGCCCACTGCCGGCGGTCGGCCGGGCTTTCCCGAATTGGTCCGCAGGGGCGCCGGGACCGCGTCAGGCGAAAACCGGCAGGCAGAAGGAGGTTTCGTCGGCGTAGCCGCAGCCTCCGCATGCGAAACGTGCTGTGAGCTTCTCGCACTTCACGCCTCGTCCGCGCAGATGCGTCAGCCCGAGCGGCGCTTCGCAATCCGGGCAGGCGCGAGGCATGACGATAGTCACTTCCATCCTCTGCACGGAAGCGCCGTCGCGGGTGCGGAAATCCTCCTCCAGAATGATGGTGCGGTGTTCGAAAGAGGCGATTCCCCAGCTTTCAAGATCGTCCAAAAGATCATCAAAAAAAGCGATCGTTTTCGCCGCCTGCTCCGTGGCGAGCTTCTTCCCTGTTTCCGTAAACATGGATCGCGGCGCCGCCAGAGCGTAAGTCAGTTCCCGGCTCGCCGTGTGCACGAGCGCATCGATGAGGCCCCGTCCGCGCAGGGCCGCCTTGGTGAAGAAGGCGCCCACGCCCAGCGCGCCCAGCTTGTCGAGTCGGTCCGCGTCCTGCACGATGCGGCAGGCGCCGACACACGGGAGCCGGTCGTCGTACAGGGCGCGCAGCGCTTCGAGCACAGCCTCGATATCGCTGAGTTCTACACCGAACTCGCCGAGCATCCTTCCAGCCAGGACCGCCGCATGCTCTTCTTCCGCAATGTCATCTTTGTGGTATTCACCCTCATGAAACTTGCCCGCGTCATGGTAGAGCGCCACGAGGGCCGGAAGGAATGAATCGACTCCTTCCATTCTGGATATCTTATGGGCAATGGCCGCTGTGCGCCGAGTATGCTCCAGGAGGAATTCCGATGCAGCCTGGTTAGTCTGATGATTGTATCTTGCCTCAGCCTCGACAAGCATCTTCTCGATGCGGGCGTGAAGCCCCGGAAAGCGTGTCTCCAGCATGTTGCGCACGTCGTTCATTGACATGTCCTCGTTCGGGTTCGAGTGCCTCGCGGTTCCAATTCCGCCGCTTTCCCAACTCGTCCGCTTAGGGACCATGTTGTGGTCGGCGATATAGTAAGAGCTGCACCCGGTTGTCTGAACAGTTTTTCGGCGTCGACAAGTGGAGCCTCTGCCGAGGTTAGGCTGCCAAGCGCAGAGGCAGCGGCGTGAAGTAGGCGTGATCGGGTGTGAAGCCGTCAAGGCTCGAGTGCGGACGCCAGCCATTATAAAAGTCCAGGTAGCGGCCGATCGAAGCGCGGGCGGCGTTGACGCTTTCGGGCCTCCTTTAAGCTCGCTTTCGCCGGCGCGCCCGTTCACCTACATTAGGGGCATGACTTCGCCCGATGACGACTACCTGATTCGTCCCGATCCGCTCGATCCGCGCTTGACCGAGCGCGTCAAAGGCGTGGATCAGACCGGCGCCACGATCGAGACATCGGTGATAGTCGAGCGCGCGCTGACGATCTTCCTCAATTCGCAGGAGATCGTGACGGCGATGACCATCAACGACCATCCCGAGTATCTCGCGCTCGGCTATCTGCTCAACCAGAACATGCTGAAGCCCGACGACCTGGTTACCGGCGTCGATTACGACGAGGAATTGGCTGTCGTCGTGGTGCGCACCAAGCGCAAGACGAACTACGAGAAGAAGCTGAAGAAAAAGGTGCAGACCTCGGGTTGCGCGCAGGGCACCGTGTTCGGCGATCTGATGGAGGCGCTGGAGACCGTCACGCTGCCGAAGGCTGTGCTGCGCACGTCGTGGCTCTATACGCTCACCCACAAGATCAACACGACGCCCTCGCTCTATCTCGAGGCCGGCGCCATCCACGGCTGCGTGCTCGCGGTGGAAGATCGCCCGCTCGTCTACATGGAGGATGTCGGCCGCCACAACGCCGTCGACAAGATCGCCGGCTGGATGTTCAAGCATCATGTCGGCTCGGCCGACAAGATTTTCTACACCACCGGCCGGCTGACATCCGAGATGGTGATCAAGACGGTGCGCATGGGCATTCCGATCCTGATCTCGCGCTCGGGTTTCACCGCCTGGGGCGTGGAGCTTGCGCGCAAGGCCAATCTCACGCTGATCGGCCGTACGCGCGGCAAACGCTTCATCGCGCTCGCCGGCGAGGATCGCATCGTGTTCGATCAGGACCTCGCCTATGTCGAGGAGGAAAGCGCCAAGCACCGGCGCAAGGCCGCGGTGCAGGATGATTGAGGCGGCCCCATCTTCACCGCTTGCGCGGGAATGAGCGGAATTACTCTGGATCGCTTCAGCCGACCAGCGCCGCGTAGGAGAGAAAGCCGACGGTCGAGCCCGGCTCGATCTTGGTCACATCCTCGGTGAGCTCGGCGAGGCCATCGGTTTCGGTGAGCGAAGTCAGAACGCCAGCGCCGTCCTGCGCGTGCTTGACCGCCTCGATGCTACCGTCAGCTGCCGGGCGCAACGCCACGCGTACATATTCCCGCCGGCCTTTGCGCTTCTCATAGGAGAAGGCCGCGCGCGTCGGCATCGCGATCAACGGCTCGGGCAGCGCGCCGGCGAGCCGCAACAGCAACGGCCGCACCAGGCATACGAAGGTGACGAAGACCGCCACGGGGTTTCCCGGCAGTCCGACGAACGCGGTGCCATCGCCGCTCCTCGATCCGGGAATAACGCCCATCGCCACCGGCCGGCCGGGCTTGATGGCGAGGCGCCAGAAAACCATCCGGCCGATGCTTTCGATCGCGCTGCGCACATAATCGCCCTCTCCTGTTGAGACCCCGCCCGACGTCAGCACGAGATCATGATCGGCGGCGGCAGCGCCGATCGCGTGCGCGAGTTTTTTCGGATCGTCGCCGAGAATGCCGAGGTCGGTGACCTCCGCGCCGAAACGCGCGAGCAGACCCGAGAGCAGGCAGCGGTTGGAATCATAAAGCGCAGCGCGCGGCAGCAATGACCCTGGCTCGACGATCTCGTCGCCGGTCGAAAACAACGCGACCCGCACGCGGCGGCGCACGCCAAGCCCGGTGAGACCAAGTGCAGCCGCGAGCGCAACGTGCTGCACTGCGAGGCGGCGGCCAGCCGGTAGAGCAACGGCCCCGGCGCGCATGTCCTCGCCGGCCAGTCGACGATTGGCGCCCGGCTTCAATCCGGGCGGCACAACGACGGCACCGCCTTCGACGCGGCAATCCTCCTGCATGAACACCGTATCCGCGCCCGCCGGCATCGGCGCGCCGGTGAAGATGCGGATCGCCTCCCCGGCCTTGAGCGCATGCGTGGCGGCATCACCGGCGGCGACCCGATCGACGATCGTCAGGCGCATCTCGCGCTCGGAATTAACATCGTCGGCGCGCACTGCGTATCCATCGACCGCCGAATTATCGAAGGGCGGCACATTGACCGGAGCGACGAGATCCTCGGCAAGCACACGCCCGGCGGCCTCGCGCAGCGTCACGGTCTCGCGTCCGCCGACCGGCGCGACGCGTTCAGCGATCAGACGCGCGGCATCGGCGACCGGAAGCAACGGACCGGAGAAGGCGAAACAATCGTCGCTGAGCTGCGCCATCAGGTCCCAGTCCGCGGCGGGCCGCTCGGTTCCATGCCGAGCGCGCGGATACGCGCACGCGTTGCCTCATGGCGCAACACCGCGAGGAAGGCCTGCACCGCGGGCCGCTCGCGGCGCGCTCCGAGCAGTAGAAAATCGTATTCCTCCGGCGCAATCGGCAGAAACGCAAGTCCATACATCCGCGCCACCGGCTCGATCGCGACGCCCCAATCGGCGCGGCTTTGGGCGATGGCTGCGGCGACGGCGTTGTGCGAGCGTGGCTGATTGGCGTAGCCCGCGGGCCGCGCGAATTTCTTTGCGGGCGCGCTTTCCGGGCCGCTGACCGGTTCCCACTCAGCCTGAAAGCGCGCCAGCAACCTATCGATCAGCACGCGCGTGCCGGAGCCGGCATTGCGGTTGACCATCAACACGGCGGGATCGGCGAGCGCAGCTTTGAGCGCGGCGTCGGCCGTGCGGCCTTCGAAGCGCGCGTCGCCGGGGCGAAAGACAAAACCCTGCATCCGCCGCCAGCCGGGCACCAGCGTGAGGCCGGGAGCGAGCAGGTGCTTGTTGTAGATGCCGGTCGCCGGATCGACGAGGTGAACGGGCGCGAGATCGCATTCGCCGCGGCTTAATGCAGCCACGCCGCCCAGACTGCCGACCGCGATGGTGCGGGCGGCGAAGCCACGCTCGGCGAGCGCCCCCACCACAACATCGAGCGCGATGTCGTGGCTGCCCATGATGACGAGACCTGGCGCGCGCGCCTCCTCGCCGATCAGCGTGACTTCCACCCTGGTGTCCGCGTCAAGCGTGCTGGCGAGTGCGTCGATGGTCAAAAAACCATCCGCCTGGGAGAAGGCGGTGACGGCGCCCGAGCCCTTGCCGGTCGGAAACGCGATCAGGCCGTCGTCACCGGCAACAAGCGAAACGAGCACGAACTCCTCACGGCCAAGCTCGGAGGCGATCCGCACCGGCACTCGCGCTGTGACAGTCTTCGCGGCTTCGGGCAGCAGCCCTGCGCGGGCACGTATCACCGGCGCCACGAAGGCATGGAAGGTGAAGATGGCTGAGGTCGGAAATCCCGGCAGCACAACGAGCGGTTTGTTGTCAATGACGGCAAGACAAAGTGGCTTGCCCGGCTTGAGCGCCACGCCATGCACGAGAATACCGGGCGTACCAAGCCGCGACACCATGCGATGCGACAGGTCGCCCGCGCCCTTCGACGTGCCGCCGCTGAGCACGACCATATCGCACGACGCGAGCGCGGTGCGCATGGCGGCTTCGAGTGCGACCTCTTCGTCCGGGAATGCGCCGAACGGCACCGGCTCGCCGCCGGCTTCGACGATCGCGGCAGCGATGATCGCGCCGTTGCTGTCGTAGATGCCGCCGGGCTTGAGCGGCCGGCCCGGCGCGACGAGCTCATCGCCGGTCGAGAGTACCGCGACGCGCGGCCGGCGCACGACCTCGATGGCGTCGAAGCCACAGGCGGCGAGCACGCCGATCTCGCGCGAGCCGATGCGTGTGCCCCGGCGCAACAGGGTTTCGCCGCGCGCGATGTCCGAGCCGGCATAGGAGATGAACTGTCCGCTCGCGACCGTTCGGCGCAGATCGATCGCGGGCGCGACATCGTCGATCAGCTCGGTGTGCTCGATCATCACCACGGCGTCGGCGCCGCGCGGGATGACGCCGCCGGTCGCGATCGCCGTGGCAGTGCCGGGCGTCACCTCGGCCGCCGGCTGAACTCCGCAGGCGACCACTTCGGCGTTGAGCTTGAAACGTTGCGGCGCCCCGTCGCTCGCACCGGCAGTATCGGCGGCGCGCACCGCAAAGCCGTCGACATTGGATCGGTCGAACGGTGGCGCATCGACCGGCGCGACGACGTCGGCGGCGAGCACGCGGGACAGCGTCGCGGCGAGCGGCAAGCTTTCGCCGCCGAGCGGTGAGCGATCGATGCACGCTTCAAACCGCCGGCGCGCCTCCTCCGCAGAGACGACTTGAAGAAACTGCTCCTGCCGGGAGGCGCGCCGTACCGCGTCAAGGATCGATGCGCCGCGCTCACTGGATGCCGTTCTCGGCGACGTGCCGGATTTTACATTCATGGCCATGACCTCACGGCAACCAGCGTCCCGGCCGCAAAACCTTCGCTCTCGGCCGGGACGACGATCCAGCCGTCGCTACGCGCCAACGACCCTAATGACAGATAGCCGGACGCGAGCGGCTCCGCCATGCCGTCGCCGCAGCCCACGGGGATCAATTCGGCAAGTCCGATTGTCGAGGTGACCTTGCGGCCGAGCGGAAGCATTACGGGCGCGTCCTCGACGCTGCCACCGGCAAATCTGGCGATGAGATGGCGCCCGATCAGAAGCCAGATCGCCAAAGCCGCATCCAGGCGCCCAGGCATAAGCAACACAGGTCGCTCGCTGACCAACCCGAACGCCGCGCTCTCGCCGGGTGAAACGGCAATGCCGTGGGCCTCGACGCGGCCAAGCCGCGCCAAAGTCTGCACGCTCGCGTCGTACCGGCCGCTGCCGGTGCCGCCGATTGCGATCACCGCATCGGCGCGATCATCCGTCAGCGCCTCGTCGAGGCGGCCCGCCTCTCCACGAGCGCCAAGCACAATGCCGCCAGCGCCGGTGACGGCGCAGGCGAGCATAACGAGCGCAGCGTCGATCAAGGGCGTCATCGCGGCACTGCCGCAGGCGATGCGGACGCGCGGCTCGCGAACCGTTACCTCCGCAATGCCGGCGGCGGCGACGACGGCGATGTCGAGAACGCGCAAGCGCTCGCCGGCACGGCGCAGCGGCGTTCGCGGGCTAACGTCGCCGCCGGCAGGCAGCACCCCCTCGCCGGCTGCAACCGCAGCGATGGCCTCGGTGCGATCTCCGCGCAGCGTGACGGCATCGAGCGGCGCCACCGCGTCGGTTCCGCTCGGCAGCGGCTCGCCGGCGTCAACGCGGCGCGGCATCGACGCGAACGGCACCGGCGCGTAGGGGCCGGCATCGGCGATCGTTGCGGCCTCGACGGCGAAGCCGTCGCGCAACGCGATCGGACGCGGCGGTCGCTCCGACGCCACGACATCCTCGGCAAGCACGTGGCCGCGCGCCGCCGCAACCGGGGACTTGCGCGGCTTCACCGCGCCAATGCGGGTCGCGACGACCGCAAGCACCGCACTGAGCGGCGTCAGGCGCGCGATGCGCTGGATGCTGGAATCGACAACCATCGCCGATATGATAAGGACGATTGGCGGTTTCGACGACTCTCAAATAATGGCGGAAAAGACCCTCAACCTGCGCGGCCTCAAATGCCCGCTGCCGGCGCTGCGAACCCGCAAGGCGCTCGGCGGCATGGCGCCCGGCGATATTCTGATCGTGGAGTGTACCGATCCGCTTGCCGGGATCGACATCCCCAATTTGCTGAACCAGACCGGCGACACGCTGGAAGAAACGCGCAAAGAGAAGAAACTCCTGACATTCCGGATCCGGAAGGCTTGATGCGAACTGATGAGAGCGTGCCGTCGCCCTTCGAGGCGCGGCTTCGCCGCGCACCTCGGAGTCACCGTTCGTCGTCAGTGACTGGTGACAGAGATAGAAGCAGCTCTTCATGGCTGCCTGGCGTGCCGGTCGAAGCGCCTGAAGGCACTGACGCGCTCGCCCGAATGCCGCCCTGGAACTCGACGAAAACCCTCAACGTGGGTTACCCCGTGAGTCGAGAATTTCCATGGCGCCGAGTGACGCGATCCTGCCATTCATCTGCTGCTCCACTTGTTCTTTGGCAAAACTGTCGAAGTCGCCGACGTGTGCGAAGCGATCAATTGCTCAAGCTTCAATTGACGACCCCCGGGGCATTGATGCGCTGACTCGTTTCGGCTAATCGCGAAAAATCGCTGCAAACTTTCCAAGCAGAGACACGTAAAGTTGCTTCTTGAAGGAGATAGCGAGTGACTCCAACTCGCGGCGCAGTGTATCGATGACAAAGGGTAGGACGATCGCCCGTCAGCCGCCGCCAATTCCTCACCACCACGGCACTCGGTGCCGCCACCGCGACCGGCAGCCTGGCCATGCCGGCCGTCCCCCGCGCCCAGGGCGCGCCCGGGCATGCGCGTTCGCCGACAAAGGGATTTGAGACGTTGCTGAACGAAACGGCGGAAGCCGCGCTTCGCCGTTTTGCCGCCCAATTGGTCGCCGACGGTGAATGGCCGCAACATCTCGCGGCACAGACGCCGCAGGCGGCAACGCCGCCTTGCGCCATGACGGCATCACAGCGCCGTGTGTCGTCGATGGCGCGATGAACGGTGAAATCTTCCGCGCCTATGTCGAGCAGGTGTTGGTGCCCACCTTCAATGCAGGCGATCTCGTCATCATGGACAATCTCGCCAGCCGCAAGGTCGTAGGTGTTCGCGAAGCGATCCAGCGATGTGGGGCAAGCCTGATCTACCTGCCGGCCTACTCGCCCGACCTCAATCCGATCGAGCAGGCCTTCGCCAAGCTCAAGAGCCTCCTCCGCCCGGAAGCCGTTCGGTCGGTGGACGCTCTCTGGACCGCGATCGGGCGCATGCTCCGCCACTTCACCCCAGCCGAATGCGCAAGCTACTTCTCAAACCGCGGCTATACGGTCAGCCCGATTCCGCTCTAATCAATACGAATGAAGTTCTCGGTATACACAACGGATACATGGTTCTCAGACCTTCTCGTACATCGTCACCACGCAGGTCCCGCCTAGCCCGAGATTGTGCTGGAGACCGAGTCTTGCACCGTCGACCTGCCGGGCGCCGGCGGTCCCGCGAAGCTGATGGACCAGCTCGTAGCATTGGCCCAGGCCAGTGGCCCCGAGGGGATGTCCCTTGGACAGGAGGCCCCCGGACGGATTGGTGACGAAGCGGCCGCCGAAGGTGTTGTCGCCGTCCTCCACGAATTTTTCGCCGCCGCCCTCCGGGCACAGGCCGAGCGCCTCGTACGATATGAGTTCGTTTTGGGCAAAGCAGTCGTGCAGCTCCACGACGTCCACATCCTGCGGGCCGATGCCGGCCGCCTCGTACACCCGGGAGGCCGCCTCACTGGCCATGTCGCAGCCTACCACCCGACGCATGTCGTGGGCCTCGAACGTGCTCGGGAAGTCAGTGGTCATAGCCTGGGCGGCGATGCGCACGGTTGCCGGGGTTCCCTTGCGGCGGGCGAAGTCTTCCGACACTACGATGGCCGCCGCCGCACCACAGGTCGGAGGGCAAGCCATAAGGCGGGTCATCACGCCAGGCCAGAGAACTTGGGAGGCCATGACCTCCTCGACCGTCACCTCCTTGCGGAAGATGGCGAGCGGATTGCGGGCAGCATGGCGGCTCGCCTTGGCACGGATCTTCGCGAACGTCTCCAGGCGGGTACCGTACCGCTGCATGTGAGCGAGGCCGGCACCGCCGAACAAGCGCACGGCGTGTGGCAGACTCACGTCTCCAATCAGGGCCTCGGTCTCTCGATTGAAGTTCTCGAAGGGGTCGGGCTTGTCAGGGAAAATGGAACCCAGCGGTCCGGGATTCATTTGCTCGAAGCCGACAGCGAGCGCGCATTCCACGGCTCCGCTCGCGACCGCCTGCCGCGCAAGGAACAGCGCCGTCGAGCCAGTGGCGCAGTTGTTGTTGACGTTGACGATTGGGATGCCGGTCATGCCGAGGCTGTAGAGGACCTTCTGACCGCTGGTCGAATCGCCGAACACGTAACCGGCGAAGGCCTGCTCCACGTCTTCGTAAGCTATTCCGGCATCGGCCAAGGCGAGGCGGCCGGCCTCCGCACCCATGACGTCGTATCTCGCGCCGGTACCTGGCTTCGTAAAGGGGACCATCCCTGCTCCTGCGACGAGGACGGTGCGGCTCATAGTTCGGCTCCCAGGATGGAGGTTGAGGTCGCGTCGGCACCTCGGTAAAGGCGCCACATCTCGCCTACGTTCTCGACCACGAGATCGGGGCGCCGGGATTCGGGTAGGGCATGCAGCGCCTCGCGTCCGGCGATGCCCGTGGTGACGAGGACGGAAAGCGCACCGCCCCGACGGGCCATGGCGATTTCCAGGCCCGCATCGTCGCCAACGACCACTATCCCGTCGGCCGGCACGCCGATCAACCGCTCGGCGCTGCTGAGGGCTTCACGTGACGGCTTGCCGAGGACGACGGGGCGCTTGCCGGTCACGCTGGTGATCATGGCCGAGATTGCCCGCGAGGTGCCAATGGCGCGGCCGTCGGCGGTGGCAAAAAATGCATTGACCGAGGCGGTGAATAGCCGCGCGCCGCCCCACACGGCGTGGCAGGCGGTCTCCAGGTCGTCCATCGTAAAGTCACGCGACCAGCCGACGAACACCGCATCCACCTCGGCCCGGCGATCCGTGCCGAGCACGGTCAGGCCAGCCTCGACGAACGGGACCATGGTGCCGCGCGTTCCGATCACCATCACTCGCGCGATCCCCCGGCGTGCAAAGTAAGCGGCGGCGATGGAGGCCGGGGTCTGCATTCGAGTGTCGGGGACCGGAAGGCCGGCACCGCGGAGCAGGGCAGCGAGTTCGGCCGGCGGCTTGAGGGTGCCATTGGTGAGTACCGAGAATGGCAGGCCCATCCCGGCCAGCCCGTTGATCGTGTCGGCAGCGCCGGGCAGAGCTCGGACGCTTTGGTGCCCCGCATCACTGAGGACCAGCGTCCCGTCCATGTCGAACACGAAACCACGGGCGGCGCGGAGGCGCGCGACAGCTGCGGGGGAGGAGATCAAGAGACACCTCCGCAGGAAAGCTCCAACGTGAGGCCAGGCTTCTCTATTCGGAGATAGTGCAGGTCGGTCCGCCTGACAGCTTCCGCCAGCAGCTTAAAGAGCG
>Ga0187856_1001910_pt1 | contig 15961 bp, 17 predicted proteins | sample June2016WEW_8_40_FD_132443 | JGI IMG/M metagenome (GOLD analysis project Ga0187856, IMG submission 132443) | Peatland microbial communities from SPRUCE experiment site at the Marcell Experimental Forest, Minnesota, USA - June2016WEW_8_40 | ecosystem: Environmental > Terrestrial > Soil > Wetlands...
CCCAGACGGGGCGTCCCGTCCGTTCGAGCCCGGCGTTTCCGGCCTCGACATCGCCAAATCCATCTCGCCATCGCTAGCCAAGCGCACGGTCGCCATGACCCTCGACGGCGCGCTTGCCGATCTCGCCGCGCCGATCGACCGCGACGTAAAACTCGAGTTCGTGGGCCGCGACGATCCGCGTGCGGTAGAACTTATTCGTCATGACGCCGCGCATGTGCTGGCCGAGGCGGTGCAGGAGCTTTTTCCGGGCACGCAGGTCACCATCGGACCCGTGATCGAAAACGGTTTCTATTACGATTTCTATCGCGAGACGCCGTTCACGGTCGAAGACCTGCCGGTCATCGAAAAGAAGATGCGCGAGATAATCGCGCGCGACAGGCCGATTGTGAAGGAAGTCTGGTCGCGCGATCAGGCGCTCGACTTCTTCGAGAAGAAGGGCGAGGCCTTTAAGGGCGAACTCATCGACGCCATTCCGGCCGGCGAAAACCTGAACATCTACAAGCAGGGCGATTGGCTGGATCTGTGCCGCGGGCCGCATATGCCCTCGACCGGCAAGATTGGCGCGGCCTTCAAGCTGATGAAGGTGGCGGGCGCCTATTGGCGCGGCGATCACAACAGGCCGATGCTGAGCCGCATTTATGGGACCGCCTTCGCGACCAAGGAAGACCTCGACGCCTATCTGCACCGGCTCGAAGAAGCCGAGCGGCGCGATCATCGCCGGCTCGGGCGCGAGATGGGGCTGTTCCACTTCCAGGAGGAAGGCCCGGGCGCGGTGTTCTGGCACGCCAAGGGCTGGACGCTGTTCCAGACGCTGGTCAGCTATATGCGCCGGCGCCAGAAGGCCGGCGGCTATCAGGAAGTCAACACGCCGCAAGTGCTCGACCGCGCGCTGTGGGAGACCTCCGGCCATTGGCAAACCTATCGCGAGCATATGTTTTTGACGAAGACCGAGGACGAACGCACCTTCGCGCTGAAGCCGATGAACTGTCCCGGCCATGTGCTGCTGTTCAAGAACGGTCTGAAGTCATACCGCGATTTGCCGGTGAAGATCGCCGAGTTCGGCATCGTGCATCGCTATGAGCCGTCGGGCGCGCTGCATGGCGTGATGCGCGTGCGCGCCTTCACGCAGGACGACGCGCATATCTTCTGCTCGGAAGACCAGATCATGCGGGAGGCGCTGGAGATCAACGACCTTATTCTGTCGATCTACGGCGACTTCGGCTTCGACGATGTGGTGGTGAAGCTCTCGACGCGGCCGGAAAAGCGCGTCGGCTCCGACGAGGCCTGGGACAAGGCGGAAGCCGCCTTGGGGAAGGTGCTGGAGGAGCTGGCGCGGCGGGGGCTGAAAACCTCGGTGCAGCCGGGGGAGGGCGCCTTTTACGGCCCCAAGCTCGAATATACGCTGCGCGACGCGATCGGGCGCGAATGGCAATGCGGCACGACGCAGGTGGACTTCAACCTGCCCGGGCGCTTTGGCGCCTTCTACATCGGCGCGGACTCCGAGAAGAAGACGCCAGTCATGGTGCATCGCGCGATGTTCGGCTCGCTGGAGCGTTTCACCGGCATTTTGATCGAGCATTACGCCGGCCATCTGCCGCTGTGGCTGTCGCCGACGCAGATCGTCGTCTGCACGATCACCCAGGAAGCCGACGACTACGCGCACGAAATCGCCGCGAGCGCGCGAAAACTCGGGCTTTCCGTCGACATGGACCTGCGCAACGAGAAGATCTCGTACAAGGTGCGCGAACATTCGCTCGCCAAGGTTCCCGTGCTGCTGATCGCTGGCAAGAAGGAGGCGGCCGAGCGCCTGGTGTCGATCCGCAGATTGGGGTCGCAGGAGCAAGGGTCGGCCGAGCTCGACGAGGCGTTGGCGGCGCTGGCCGATGAGGCGACGCCGCCCGATTTGAAGACGGCGTAGTTTATCCGTCGCCGCGCGTCGGCGCCCTTGCCAGACGCGCGGCGATAGACCAATTTGTCGCGCAATAAGTCGAGGTCCCCCGGCTGGCGGCGCGCTCGCGTTCGCCGGTTCGGACTAAAAGACCCGGCATGATGGGGAGTGAACAATGTCGTCCAAAATTCGTCTATCCGTTTTGGCCCTCGCCGCGAGTCTGTTCCTTGGCGCCATTCCGGCGCAGGCAGCAAAGCTCGGACCCTATTTCCCGCTGCCGAAGTCCTTCCCCCTGTCTGGCCCCGGCAAAACCGCGCTGCTGAAGATCCAGGCCGACTGGCTGCAGAATGGCCTCGAAAACTTGCAGAAGGCGGAAAAGGAAACGACGGCCGCGCTGGAGAAGGCGAAGGCCGACAACGCCAAGCCGGAGGACGTCGCCAAGCTCGAGGAAAAACTGAAGACGCTCGATGCCGACATCAAGGCGACCGAGGAGGAAATCGGCATCGAGAACAACGACACCGGGACGAAGGAAGAACAGGCCGAGCGCAAACGCCTGTTCATGTTAAACGTCAATCAGTGGATTAACGAACTGGGGCGTCTGGCGACCGAACAACTCAAGATCGCCATTCTGAAAGACGGCATGGAGGCGCAGGTCGCCGAGAACCAGCACGCGCGATTGTCCGAGCAGGCCGACGCGATCGAGCGCGCCAAGAACGACACGACCGTCGTGAACTGGGCGATCAGCCGCTAAAGACTCGTAAGAAAATAAGCGAATCTGGGGCACGGCCCCCTCTCCCCGTTTTACGGGGAGAGGGTTGGGGTGAGGGGCCGGGGCTGTTCTCAATAATGCCGAAGCGCCCCACGCAATTCGCGGGCGTAATCCGCATCCGGGGCGCATGCCCAAGCCCCTCACCCTGCCCTCTCCCCGTAAAACGGGGAGAGGGGGACGAGCGGCGAGAGCCCCGTGCTTGTTTTCTCGAGAGTCCTGACCGCCAATACCAGCGGACGGCCTCCGCATTACAGCGGGCTGTCCGACTCCCCGATATCGCCCGCCAATTGCTGGGCCAGCCGTTCCAGCCGTGTCGCGGCGGCGTCGAAGCTTTTGGCGAGCCGCGCCTCGATCGCGGCGTCGCGGCGCTGGCCGGCGTCGATCTTTTCCCGCAACGAGGTGACCTCCGCTTCCAGCGTCTCGATCTTCGCGCGCGCGTCGGCGGCCTCGTCGGCGATCTCGATCGCCGCCATCACGACCAGGCGCTGGTCGCCGATCTCGCCGACATTGCTGCGCATCGCCGCGATTTTGCCGTCGACGGACGCCGCCAGCTCCTCGAGCCGCTTCTCCTGGCCTTCGTCGCAGCCAAGGCGGTAGGAGCGGCCGGCGATGGTGACGATTGCGACCGCCATGAGCCCGGCCCTATTCGTCGCGCGGCGGCGCGACGCCGAGCACGGAGGCGACGCTGGCGCTGGCCCGTTCGACCCGGCGCAAAACTTCGTCGCGGGTTTTTTCGACCGTCGCGGCGCGCGCCAGGGCGGCGTCAAGATCGAGCGCCAGCCGGCCCCGGTCGTCCTGCATAACGGCGAGTTCTTCCTCGAGGTCCGCGAGCGACATTTCGTTCTCGAGCCGCTGCGCGACGGCGGTCTCCAGCGCGGCGAGCCCCCGCTCAAAGCGCGCGAGCGCGGCGTCCAGCCGGGGCGGGAGGATGGCGGCGTCGGGAATGGGAGCTGACGACATCGGCGGCGAGAAACCTTGACGTGACGACGAGGCGGCGACGGGCCGCGGGGCCGGATTCGCGAAGCGGCGATTCGGCTCCGGACGTTAAGTAGCACGAATCGGTCCGTTCCCAACGCTCGCGCTAGCCAACTCGCCGGCTCGCGGGCGCTTCCGCCGCGTTGACAGCGTGCCCCAGATGTTATCAAAACCGTGGCGCCGACGACGCCGGAGACGGCCGTAACGTCGGAAATCGAGCCGCGCGCGCCTTCGCCGCGGCCCTTTTCAACGGAGACTCCCATGGCTTTGAGAGTGGCGATCAACGGATTCGGACGCATCGGGCGCAATGTGCTGCGCTATATCGTCGAGTCCGGCAGGACCGACCTCGAGGTCGTGGCGATCAACGATCTCTGCCCCATCGAGACCAACGCCCATCTGCTGCGCTACGACTCGGTGCACGGCCGCTTTCCTCACAAGGTGACGGTCGCGGGCGACACGATCGACGCCGGGCGCGGGCCGATCAAGGTCACGGCGATCAAGAACCCCGCCGAACTGCCCTATAAAGAGCTGAACGTCGCCATCGCGCTGGAATGCACCGGCCTGTTCACCGCGCGCGAGAAGGCCGCGCAATTGCTCGCCGCCGGCGCCAAGCGCGTGCTCGTCTCGGCGCCGGGCGAGGGCGCCGACATCACGGTCGTCTATGGCGTCAATCACCACAAGATCACGAAAGAGCATCTCGTCGTCTCCAACGCATCCTGCACGACGAATTGTCTCGCGCCGGTCGCCAAGGTGCTGCACGACGCCATCGGCATCGACAAGGGCATCATGACGACGATCCACTCCTACACCGGCGACCAGCCGACGCTCGACACGATGCACAAGGACCTTTATCGCGCCCGCGCCGCGGCGCTGTCGATGATCCCCACCTCGACCGGCGCCGCCAAGGCGGTGGGTCTCGTGCTGCCGGAACTGAACGGACGGCTCGACGGCTACGCGATCCGCGTGCCGACCCCCAATGTCTCGGCGGTGGATTTGAAGTTTGTCGCCAAGCGCGCGACGACGAAGGAAGAGGTCAACGAAGTCATCAAGGCGGCGGCGGAAGGGCCGCTGAAGGGCGTGCTCGACTATACGACCGAGAAGCTCGTGTCCTGCGACTTCAACCACAATCCGGCCTCCTCGACCTTCCACATGGACCAGACCAAGGTGCTCGACGGCACGCTGGTCTCGATCCTGTCGTGGTATGATAACGAATGGGGCTTTTCGGCGCGCATGACGGACACGGCCGTGGCCATCGGGAAGGTGATTTGAGGGGGGCGATTAAAGGCCAAGTCTGGAGGATTGAATGGGTCATCTGACGATCAGAGCGCGGCCAGACGAAAAAGCCCAAGATTTGGCCCGGCGCCTTAAGGCGCGGGTGCCGGGCCTGGAGTGCCGCGTCTGTGGCCTTCGCGATTTTGGGCTCGTTGAAGACCCAAAAATGAATTTGAGAACACATCTGCGCCGTGAGCCTACTGGGGGCGGGCTCGCATCTCAGTTCTTTACTCAAAATCTGGTTACGTTAATCTGCACAAACTGCGGTCATCTTGAGCAGTTCGCGGAATCCGTGTTGGAGGGAGCCACGCCCGAACAATATGGGGTAGGGGTCAGCGATGAATAACGTCGTACCCTTTCCGGGCGAGGGCAAGAACGGCGCCGGCTCGGATGGCGGCGGCCCGGAGGATCCCATGCTTGAACAACGCGTCGGCAGGCTGGAAGAAAAGGTCGATCGGATTGAGGGCATACTCGTTCGGCTTGAGCCGAAAATCTTAGAGGTTCTGCAAACCGTCACCAATCATTCCGCTCAACTATCTCGTCTTGAAACGACAATCGCGACCAAAGATGAACTCCACAAAGTTCAAGTAGACACCATCGAAATCAAGTCGGGCCAGCTTGCGGCCGAGGAGCGGCTCAATGGAAAAATCGGCGAGATGGATGGTCGCCTAAGCGGGAAGATCGGCGAGATGGACGGGCGCTTGAGCGGAAAGCTTGGCGCAATCGACGGCCGTCTATCCGGCATCGAAGGACGCATCGGCTCGGTCGAGGGCCGCTTCAATCAGGTTCCGACGATCTGGGGAATGCTCGGCATCGTCGCGACCCTACTCATCGGCATGGCCGGACTCATGTTCACCGCGGGAAAGTTTTTTCACCCATGACCTCCTTCAAAACCCTCGACGACGTAAACGTCTGCGGCAAGCGCGTTCTGTTGCGCGTCGATCTCAACGTGCCGATGGAAGAAGGCCGCGTATCCGACGCGACGCGCATCGAGCGCGTGCTGCCGACGATCCGGGAGATCGCCGATAAGGGCGGGAAGGTGATCCTGCTCGCGCATTTCGGTCGCCCCAAGGGCGCGCCCAACGACGAAGACTCGCTGCGCCCCGTCGCCGCGGCGGTCGAAGAGCTGCTCGAGCGCCCGGTGGCGTTCGCCAGCGACTGCGTCGGCGCGCCGGCGGCGCAAGCGGTCGCCGCGATGAAGGACGGCGACGTGCTGCTGCTCGAAAACACCCGCTTCCACAAGGGCGAGGAGAAGAACGACCCCGCCTTTGTCGACGAACTCGCGGAGAACGGCGATATTTTCGTCAACGACGCCTTTTCGGCGGCGCATCGCGCTCACGCCTCGACCGAGGGACTGGCGCGCAAGCTGCCGGCCTTCGCCGGCCGCGCCATGCAGGCGGAGCTGGAGGCGCTGAACAAGGCGCTGGGCTCCCCGGAGCGCCCGGTGCTGGCGGTGGTCGGCGGCGCCAAGATTTCAACCAAGCTCGATCTGCTCGGCAACCTCGTCGCCAAGGTGGATTACCTCGTCATCGGCGGCGGCATGGCCAACACCTTTCTCGCCGCGCAAGGCAAGGCGGTCGGCAAGTCCCTATGCGAGCATGATTTGCTCGACACGGCGCGGGCGATCATGGCCAAGGCCGAGACCGTCGGATGCCGGATCGTGTTGCCGGAGGATGTGACGGTGGCCAAAAAATTCGAGGCCCACGCGCCGGCGGTTTTCGTGACGGTCGACCATGTCGGCGCCGACGACATGATCCTCGACGTCGGCCCCAAGGCCGTCGCCCATGTCGAGAGCCTGCTCGCCAAGACCAAGACGCTGGTTTGGAACGGCCCCTTCGGCGCCTTCGAACTGCCGCCCTTCGACGAGGGCACCAATGCGGTCGCGCAAACGGCCGCGCGGTTGACGCGCGAGGGCAGGCTGCTCTCGGTCGCTGGCGGCGGCGACACCGTGTCGGCGCTCAACCAGGCTGGCGCGGCGGCTGATTTCACTTATGTTTCGACGGCGGGCGGGGCCTTCCTCGAATGGCTGGAGGGCAAGGCGCTTCCTGGCGTCGCGGCGCTCGCGGGGTGAGCCGCCTTACGACCATATCCGCTCTCGCGAATTCGCCGCGCGTGGTCATGTCCAACTGGCCGAGCGAGGCGTTTTAGACGCCCGAAAAAAACTTTCCGCTCAAAAAATAGGCAGGGCCGGCGTCGCCGCGGTTCACGATCGGCAATTTAGCCCTGTTGGCGCATCGCAACTAAACGGGAGCGCCGCGAAATCCGCGCGCTGCCGGCGCAAGGCCGAAATAGTGTCTCGGCCTTGTCGCCGTTGTCGGAGCTTAGGTATTGAGCTGGCCGGCGACATAGCCGAAGGTGGCGCTGAGCTTGCTGCCGACCGTGGTGAAAGCGACGATCGCGGCGACCGAGATCAAGGATGCGATCAGGCCATATTCGATCGCCGTGGCGCCCGATTCGTCCTTGATGAAGCGCGAGAAGAAGTTAGCCATTACTAAGCTCCGATTGTCCAGGGTCATTTGAGTTCGCCGCCGACAGGTTTTTGCGTCGCCGAAACACCATGCAATTTGATGGAATCCTCTTAATAATCAGTTGATAAACCCGAAATGTCTCCGCTTTTTTTTAGAGGAGTCTTAGCCATGGTCGAAGCGCAATTCATAGGCGCCGGATCGGCGGCCGGGGCGATGACGAAAGACGCGATCTTGGGGCGTCGTCGCCGGCCCTTTGAAACGAAGGGGAGGCCGCTCCGCCGCGGAGTGTTCGCTGGTGAGGCCAAGGATTGCAGGCCCCGACCCATGCGGCGGCCGTCTCGAGAACGATGGCATTTGGATAATGTCGCGCATTCAAGACGCGCTCGCGCTGCTCACGTGAATTGGCCGCATTGGGTTGGATTTGCTTAACCCTTGCACATTTCGTGACGGCGGCGCCGAATAATTGGTCCTTCGCGGGGCTCGGCTTCGTGCTATAAGCAAGAAACAGGCCGCGCGGCGGCCGTGATCACTTCTTGTATGCGTGGGTCGGCTAAATGGCGATGTCCAACAGACTGGTGATGCGGCAGGGTCAAGCCCTGGTGATGACGCCGCAATTGTTGCAAGCGATCAAACTGCTGCAATTCTCGAATATCGAGCTTTCATCGTTTCTGAGCGACGAATTGGAGCGCAATCCGCTGCTCGAAGCGGATGGAGCCGATTCAATCCCTTCGGAGCGGAGCGTGGCGCTGGAGGGCGAGACGCGCGGCGCCGGCGACGACGCGCCCGAGGCCTTCGAGGGGCCGCGCGAAGGTGACTGGGCGGGGGAAGGGCTGTCGATCGATTCGGCCAGCCTGTCGGCGGAACTGGGCACGGAAATTTCCAACGCCTTCGAGCCGGAAGGGCCGGGCGTCTCGCCATCGGGGCCCGTCGAGGCGCTGGAAGGGGCGGGGCTTTCCGCCACCTCCTGGAATGGGGCCGCGGGCGGCGGCGGCGCGGACGGCGAGGCGCCTAATCTCGAGGCTTATGTCGCCGCGCAAAAGGGCTTGCACGAATATTTGGCCGACCAACTGGCGCTCTGTTGCGCCGGCGCGCGCCAGCGCTTCATCGGCCGGGCGATCATCGACGCCATCGACGAGACCGGCTATTTGCGCGAATCGGTCGAGGATATCGCGGACCGTCTGGGCGCGTCCGCAGCGGAGACGGCTACGGTTCTCGCCATCGTCCAGACCCTCGACCCGTCCGGCGTCGGCGCGCGCGATCTCGCCGAGTGTCTGGCGATCCAGTTGCGCGAGCGCGACCGCTTCGATCCGGCGATGGAGATTTTCGTCGCCAATCTTCCGCTGGTCGCCAAGCGCGATTTCGCGCAGCTTTCGAAACTGTGCGGGGTCGACGAGGAGGACATCCTCGATATGGCGGCGGAGCTGCGCAGGCTCGATCCCAAGCCCGGCCGCGCCTTCGGCGACCCGCCGACGCAGACGTTGGTCGCCGATGTGATCGTGCGCGCGGCCGGCGACGGCTCCTGGCATGTGGAGTTGAACTCCGACGCCCTGCCGCGCGTGCTGCTCAACCACACATATGCGGCGAAGGTCAGCGCCCATGCGAAGGGCGACGCCGACAAGAGCTTCATCACCACCTGCATGCAGAACGCCAACTGGCTGCTGAAGAGCCTCGAACAGCGCCAGCGCACGATTCTGAAGGTGGCCTCGGAAATCGTGCGGCTGCAGGACGCTTTCCTCGCCCACGGCGTCGAGCATTTGCGCCCGCTCAATCTGCGCACCATAGCCGACGCGATCGGCATGCATGAGTCCACCGTCTCGCGCGTCACATCGAACAAATATATGATGACGCCGCGCGGCATGTTCGAACTCAAATATTTCTTCTCCGCCTCGATCGCGACGACGAGCGGCGCCGCCGCCCATTCCGCCGAATCCGTGCGCTTCAAGATCAAGCAGATGATCGACAGGGAAAGCGTCGACGAGATTTTGTCCGACGACGCCATAGTGGCGCGGCTCAAGGCGGTGGATATAGAAATCGCGCGCCGCACCGTCGCCAAATATCGCGACAGTTTGCGTATTCCCTCCTCGGTCGACCGTCGGCGCGAAAAGATTTCCGCGCAGCGCGAGCATGCATAGCCAAGCTTTGGGCATTTTGACGCGCGAGCGGGCGCCCATTGACTTCGGAGACGGACAATCTTATCGCTGCGAGTGATTAGCGCCGCTGGAACCGCGTCGATCGGAGCGCTGTCGCGCGGAGAGCTTTTCATTTGGCGTGATCCCGTCCTCGCGGCTATGGGCCCGCGTCGGTAGGAGTCGAACAGGCAGATGCGTCTTGGCCGATTAACGCGAAGAGAATTCTCCACCTAAGCCAGTCCGGCCGCGCCATATGCGACCGACGGGGTGTGACGCGCGTCAGGCGTGCAAGGCAAACATCGGGCTGGCGCGAAAGCCGGCGGGTATGAACTCAGGACGGAAATAGAGCATGACGCTGCGGGTTTCAGGCAAGAACATCAATATTGGCGAAGCGTTGCGCACTCATGTGACGGACAGGCTTAACACATTGACTGGCAAATATTTCGACGGCGCCGTCACCGGCCATGTCACGATCTCTCCCGAGGGAGCGGGGTTTCGCGCCGATTGCAGCCTGCACCTGACCTCGGGGATGTTGCTGCAGGCGGACGGCCGCGCGCAGGATCCCTACGCCGCCTTCGATCAATCCGCCGAACGAATCGAAAAACGCTTGCGGCGATACAAGAGCCGGCTGAAGAGCCATCACGATCACGACGCCGCCAAGGCCGAGACGGTGGCGAGCTACGTGCTCGAGGCGCCGGATCAGGAGCAGGAAGCGCCGGCGGAGTTCAACGCCGCGGTGATCGCCGAATCGACGACGCAATTGCGCCGCCGTTCCGTGTCACAAGCGGTGCTGGATCTCGATCTTTCCGGCGCGCCCATTTGCGTCTTTCGCCATGCGTCGACCGGACGCGTCAACGTCGTTTATCGCAGGGCGGATCAAAACATCGGCTGGATCGACACGCCGGAAGGCGCGTAGATTTGCGTCAGAGCAGGCATAAATATTGCCTCAGTGACGGCGAGGGACGGGGTGTCCGCCCCGCCGTCCGATGGAAGTGAGTGATCGCGACGCCTCGCCGCGATAACGGTGCGCGGTCGTCCAGCGAACGCTGACCGTGTTATGATGATGAAGTCGTGAACGGGATTGTCGGCACATGCGGCTTACTGATTTGCTCACGCCTGAGGCGGTTATCTCCTCCCTCAAAGCCACATCGAAGAAACAGGCGCTGCTCGAACTGAGCGAAAAAGCGGCGGAACTCTCGGGGCTCGCGGCTCGGGAAATTTTCGACGCGCTTTTGCAACGCGAGCGTCTGGGGTCGACGGGAATCGGCGACGGAGTCGCGATTCCCCACGGCAAATTGATGAAGCTCAAGAACATATTTGGAATTTTCGCGCGACTCGAACGTCCCATCGACTTCGAGGCGCTGGACGGCGCTCCGGTCGATCTGATCTTCCTGCTGATCACGCCGGAAAGCTCCGGCGCGGACCATTTGAAGGCGCTCGCCTGCGCAGCGCGCGTGTTGCGCGATCCGTCCATGGTCGCGACAATCCGCGCGACCCGCGACGCCGGCGCGTTATATTCCCTGCTCGCGCAACGCTCGCAGCCCCACGCGGCCTAGCTCCGCCGCGATGGGGCGGCGCGCGCCCCTCCGCTTCGTTCAGTTGGGCGTGGCGCGCTTCGCCGCTCCGACATGCGAAGCGTGTCCGCCCTTGCGACCGGCCTCCGAAGCGAGCGCGTGATCCCGAGAAAAGCTGCGCTTGTCGGGATTGACGCTCTGCCCGCCCTTGCGTCCGGCCTTGGCGGCCAGTTCCGGGTTCTGCGAAAAGCTGCGCTTTTCGTCGGGAACGCTCTGCCCGCCCTTGCGCGCAATCAGCTTCTGCTTTTCCGGATCCATTGAGGCGAAGCCGCGGTTGGATTTACGTGGTTGCTGGCCTGCTGTTGTCGTCATCGCTTCTCTCCCTGCGCGCCGACGCCGCTGCTTGTTGAGCAGCGGGCATGGCTCGACGCGTAGAGAATTGCCGCTTGCGCGCCTCGCCAAGACGACGCCGCTCAAGGGCGCCGACGCCTTACACATATGGATAACGCTCGCGCCAAGACAAAGTTGCGATCAATGCGAGATAAGTGTCGCATTTTCGTTGTTTTTTTCGCCATGCCTTGAAAAAATTGAGGTTTGCCCGACCGCTCAGGCGCGCCCGGCCGGACGCGAACGCCGGTCGAAGAACAGCGCCTGGCTAATGACGGCCTTGAGCGCCTCCACGGCGAACGGCTTGGCGAGCAGAAAAGCGGGCTCGGGCGCTTCGCCTAGAAGGAAACGCTCGGGATAAGCAGTGATGAAAATCACCGGAATCGACACGGCGCCGAGGATCTCATTGACGGCCTCCAGCCCGGAGCTTCCGTCGGCGAGTTGAATGTCGGCCAAAATCAATCCAGGCGTCCCCCGCTCCATCGCATTCACCGCTTCCTTATGCGTGCGCGTCAGCGCGACGACGTGATGGCCGAGTTCCTCCACCACCTCGCGCAGATCGTCCGCGATCAGCGGCTCGTCCTCGATAATCAGCACGTCGGTCGCGATCTGATTGGAGATTTCGCTGTTCGCGGCCTCGATCAGCACGCTCGCCTCCTGCGCGGAGACGTCGAGCGTGCGCGCCACTTCATCGACGTCGAATCCTTCTAGCGCGTTGAGCAGAAATGCGATGCGCGGCCGGATCGAGATCGCGTCGAGATTGCGCCTCGCGCCCTGATCGAGATCGCCGGCCTCGTTCGAATCCGTGTGGGCGTTAATCGGCGCCGCCGCCCAAATATCGAGTAGAAGCCTGTACAGAACGATCTTCGCGTTGTCGCCGGGGCGCAGCCGCGTTTTGCCGGATTTGTCGTTCTGATCCGCGACGAGCGTTTCCAGCGCCGCCAGGGCGTAGGCGTCTCCTCCGGCGCGGCTGCCGGTCAGCGCGCGCGAGAACCGCCGCAGATAGGGAATGTAACGCCCAACTTCCTGTGATATAGACATTCCGCGCGCTCCAGAGAGCCTTCACCAAGAGTCGCCAACGCCTTCTGCGACAAAAGGCCTGCTTTTTTATTTGGAACCAATCGCTTGGACTTGCGTTCACTCCAGGTCGGCTTCGCCAGTATAACCGGATGGCGGGCCGCCGCTAGAAAAATGATGCGCCTTAGCTACGAGGAGCCCATGGTTAATAAAACACGCAACAATCCCTCAAGAAGCGTCGTCGTAGGACCAGGCCATAAAGAACAATCCGCCGACAACGATCTTTTGGGAAAGGCTTTCGTGCGTAGGGAGAGTGGTCGCCGCCAGAATTTGGCGCTGATGGAGCGAACCGGCTCCGCCAAATTCTCAGATTGTAGTGAGGGCGTCCCGCCCCGGGCCGCTGCGGTGAGCCTGCTCGGGGAGCATATTGGTAAAGAGTTGCGTGGACTTTACGCCGAGGTGGTCGCCCAGCCTGTGCCGGATCGATTCCTCGAGCTCTTGAACAAGCTGGAAGCCGGGGCGATATATTTGGAGGAAGGAACTCCAAAGCCCGAGGGGATGGATTGACGAAGGAAGAGGGTTCCGGCGGTACGGGGATGAAAGCGGATCTCGTTTCCGCCATCCCCGCTCTGCGTGCTTTCGCTGTTTCCTTATGCGGAAATTCCGATCGGGCGGACGACCTCGTTCAGGAAACCCTGGTCAAGGCGTGGGTGGGAATGAGCTCCTTCACGGAGGGCACCAATTTCACCGCCTGGCTCTTCACGATTTTGCGAAACATACATTACAGCGACTACCGCAAGCGACGGCGCGAGACGGCCGACCCCGACGGCCTCATGGCGGCGCGCATGGTCACGCCGGCCGCGCAGCCGGGGCACATGGATTTCCTCGATTTTCACGCGGCGTTGCAAAAATTGCCGCTCGATCAGCGCGAGGCGCTCATTCTGATCGGCGCGTCGGGACTTTCCTACGACGAAGCGGCGGCCATCTGCGGTTGCGCGCCGGGCACGATGAAAAGCCGCGTCAACCGCGCGCGCAATCGGCTCGCGGAACTCCTGGCGCTGGACGTGGCGCGCGTCGGGGAGGGCGACTTCGCCAAGGCCCGCGCCGACGTGGATTGAAGCGCGGCGCGAAATGCCGCATAGGTTTTGCTCGCAACTTCACCCCTTTAAATGTTTCGCGAGCATGAAGCCGATGACGACCGACGACTACCGTTTAGAGCGCGACTCCTTTGGCGACATCGCCGTTCCCGCGAGCGCCTATTGGGGCGCCCAGACCCAGCGCTCGTTGGAGAATTTCCCCATCGGCGGACAGCGCATGCCGATCCAGGTCATTCACGCGCTGGCGCGGGTCAAGCGCGCCGCCGCGCAAGTGAACGCGGCCAAGGGGCTGATCAAACCTGATATCGCGCGGGCCATCGTCACGGCGGCCGACGAGGTGATCGACGGCAAGCTCGACGATCAGTTCCCGCTGGTCGTCTGGCAGACGGGCTCGGGCACGCAGTCCAACATGAACGTCAACGAGGTGATCGCCAACCGCGCCAATGAACGGCTCGGGGTTCCGCGCGGCGCCAAGGCGCCGGTTCACCCCAACGATCACGTCAATTACGGCCAGTCGTCGAATGATTGCTTTCCGACCGCCATCCATATCGCCGGCGCGCTGGCGCTCTCGGGTAAGCTGCTGCCTTCGGTGTGGCGGCTGCGCGCGGCGCTGGAGGCCAAATCCAAAGCCTTCGACAAAATCGTGAAAATTGGCCGCACCCATTTGCAGGACGCGACGCCGGTCACGCTCGGCCAGGAATTTTCCGGCTATGCCGCGCAAGCGGGCTACGCCGCCGCGCGGCTGGAAAAGGTTCTGCCTGATCTGCTGGCGCTGGCGCAGGGCGGCACGGCGGTCGGCACCGGCCTCAACACGGCGGTGGGCTTCGCCGAGGAGGTCGCGGCCGACATCGCGGCGCAGACGGGCCTGCCTTTCGTCACCGCGCCTAATAAATTCGAGGCGCTGGCCGCGCATGACGCGATCGTCTTCGCGCATGGCGCGATCAACGCGCTGGCGACCGGACTCTATAAGATCGCCAGCGACATCCGCCTGATGGGCTGCGGCCCGCGCGCCGGTTTCGCCGAGCTGAAACTGCCGGAGAACGAGCCGGGATCCTCGATCATGCCGGGCAAGGTCAACCCGACGCAGGTCGAGGCGATCACGATGATCTGCGCGCGGGTGTTTGGCAATCATGCGACGATCAGTTTTTCGGCGACGCAGGGCCATCTCGAACTGAATGTGATGAAGCCGGTGATCGCCTTCGCGCTGCTGGAGTCGATTGATCTCTTGGCCGAAGGGATCGACAGCTTCGTGCTGCGCTGCCTCGACGGAATCGAGCCCGACGCCGCCAATATCGCGCGCTTCCTGGAGCGATCGCTGATGCTGGTGACGGCGCTGGCGCCCAAGATCGGCTACGACGCGGCGAGCAAAATCGCCCGCGCCGCGCATAAGAACGGCACGAGCCTGAAGGAAGAAGCGCTGGCCAGCGGCAAGGTGACGGAAGCCGAATTCGACGCCATCGTGCGGCCGGAGAAGATGCTGGCGCCGGAGGCCTGAAAAAGGCGTCCCCTCCCGCGATACGCGTGGAGGGGACGCCCTTGCGACGCGATCCCGCGAAAAAACCCTACGCCTTCCAGATGCGGCACCAGCCGTTGGCGCTGATTTCACCCGACACCGATTTACAGGCGTTCGGGGAGACGAATAGCTTGCAGTTGGCGCAGTTCTGATCGCCCTTGGGCGACGAACGGTAGCCCACCGAACCAGGAGACGCCTTGGCGGCATGCGCCGCGCTGACGCCCAATCCCAAGAAAGACAACCCTGCAAAGGCGCCCTGCAAAAGGCCGCGCCGTGTCGCTTGGAAACTCGTGTTGCGCTTGTTCATCATTGAACGTCCTCCAAAAATTGACCGCATGCCAATGTTGCATCGCGATCAGTCGCAAAATTACCATATTATCCGATCCGACGCGCGATTATGGCTTGCGGCAAAAAGCCACGGTCGAATCAGTCAGATAAAGGTTATACTGTTATATGATTCGAGTAGCTCGTGGTGAGCGTTTGGCGGTGTGTTGGCGCGAGGTGGCGATTAATTTCGTTCGCATATGCGAGAGAGCGCGAAATATCCATCGAAAAGGCTCGGACCTTTTGTTTTGGCGCGTTTTATTCGTCTGGACCGGCGCGAGTTTCTTTCGAATTTGCGGCGTTATGACGCAAACCCGCGCGGGGCCAACAGCGTCCGAGTTAACAAGCGGTTAACCACACTTGTTGCACAACTTATTGGCAACAAAGACAATTGGAGGATGCCATGACCGATGCGAGTTTCCACGGGCGGGAATCGAATATCCCGGCGCTTCTGGTCTTCGGCGTCGTGGGCCTCATGGGCGCGGCGACGCTTGGCTTGGCGTTCGCGCCCCATTCGGCCGAAGCCATTCCAAGCTTCGCCCGGCAGACCGGCCAGCCCTGCGCCTCCTGTCACACGGCCTTTCCGGAGCTGACTCCCTTCGGTCGCC